>Ga0209052_1000021_pt1 | contig 115539 bp, 98 predicted proteins | sample WorMetHEROISLAND_2_FD_187409 | JGI IMG/M metagenome (GOLD analysis project Ga0209052, IMG submission 187409) | Marine gutless worms symbiont microbial communities from Max Planck institute for Marine Microbiology, Germany - Olavius sp. 4 HERON... | ecosystem: Host-associated > Annelida >...
CTCTCCTCCTCCACTGAGATAAATTCCCAACCGGGAAACAGGTCGAACTGGTTGCTGGTTATCCTGGTGAGAGTTTGGCTGGCCTAAGTTTACCCGCCTGCAGAACCTTTTTGCGACTCCCTCCCGGAGGGAGGGCAAAAGTAGGGGCGACCGGCCTGTCGCCCCTAAGCACTCGCTGGGAGAGGGGTTGGGGTGAGGGGATCAAAGGGTGAAGACCGATGCCTTTTGCGACACCCTCCCACCCGGGAGGGAGTCGCAAAAGGGGCACGGCGTGCCGTGCCCCTACAGCATGCAGTGTTTCCTGTGCCCACGGGGAGAAACCGATGGAGCTACCGGCCTCCGGTCATTGCAGGCGGTGACGTACCATGCGTTGGAGGCGCCAGCTCGGCGATAGAGGCGCAGGCGTCTCGCCCGCTGGTCAAGGTATCATGAGAGGGACTGAGCTCCCGATTCGCAGCCGGACTTACTCGTATCATGCCCCATCCACCCCTAGTTCTGGCCTCCAGCTCCCCCTTCCGCCGCGCCCTGCTGGGACGTCTCGGGATTCCCTTTGCCACGGCGACGCCCGATGTGGACGAGACCGGGCGACCGGGCGAGTCTCCCCAGGAGCTCGTGGTGCGGCTGGCGGAGGCAAAGGCAAGGGCGGTCGCCGAGGACTATCCGAACGCCCTCATCATCGGCTCGGATCAGGTGGCCTACCTAGATGGTGCGGTGATCGGTAAGCCGGGGGGGCGCACGCGGGCCATCGACCAGCTCACCCGCGCATCCGCACGCCAAGTCGCCTTCTACATCGGCCTGTGCTTACTCAATGCCGCTAACGGACGCACCCAGCTCTGCTGCGAGCCCTTCCGGGTCCATTTCCGGCCACTGCCACCTGCCCGTATCGAGGCCTATGTCGACCGCGAGCGACCCTTCGACTGCGCCGGGAGTTTCCGGTCCGAGGGCCTCGGCATCGCGCTGTTCGAGCGCCTCGAAGGCGATGACCCGAACGCACTCGTGGGGCTGCCCCTGATCCGGCTGATTACCATGTTGGAACGGGAAGGGATGGATCCCTTGGGGCCCGCGGGCGGTACCTGATCGGCACTCGCGTGATCTTTACCGCCCTGCAATGCCGTTAAATCAGCTGCCAGCTGTTTGTCTCGGTAGATTGGGTATAAGGGCTAATACAGCGGCACCGAAGTATCGATAACATAGAAATCTTGGTAGTGGTGGAATTTAACTGGTAGAAAGTAGATTGGGCTGCTATGCGGCTCGGTAGACCTAGACTATCAACCACGCTATCAGTTAGAAACTGACCACTACCGAAATCCTTTTGGCTCCTTATGGATTCCGAACTGCCGACAATCATGGAGGGGCATGCTGGCCACCCCGGACGATGAGAATTCATCGGCGCGTGGATTTTGCTTAGCGTTCAGGCCACTACCACGACCAGTGGGTCGAGGTCGGGAGGTGTTTGCAGTGATTTTCCCGATAACAGTCCGGAATCCATAAAGAACCATCTTTTTTTTGCCGCAAATGAACGCACTAAACGTCAATCGGTCACAATCGGCTCGCCATGATCGACGCGGTAGGTGCGGGCTTGCCCGCGCCTACCAGTCCAGTGGTTAGATTGACCGACACCCGAACGATTCCGCCTAGGTCCTGTTTTCGGGCTGAGTTATACGCGCTCGCCCTACCATGTTCGTCCGTTCTTGTTCGCTTTGCGTCCTTTTGCCTTGTTTTGCGGCTATCGCCTCTATGATGTGCCAATCCTGAATTATGCGGCGCGGTTTGGGGGGGGCTGACGCGTTGCGTTACGATGCACCGAGACCCAATTGGTCAAGGCCAACAATCGTGCCTGCGTCTTAACGCAACCGACACCCATATCCCTTGCTGCGCTGCCTGCTCCGGGCACCGGGTATAGCCACATGGCGTCAGCACCCACTGAGATCTTCGAGGGCCTGGCCGACCGCAAGGTCGTCGTGGTCGGCGACCTGATGCTAGACCGTTTTTTATGGGGACGGGTCCGACGGATCTCGCCGGAAGCCCCCGTGCCAGTGGTCGATCTGGAGCAGGAGACGCGGTCCGCGGGCGGTGCGGCCAATGTGGCGCGGAACCTGTCGGGGCTGGGCCTCCAGGTCGATCTGGTGGGAGTGACAGGCGCGGATCCCGGCCGTGACCTGCTGCTGGCGGAGCTGACGGCGGCCAATCTGGATCGCGACGGGGTACTGATCGCACGGGATCGGGGAACCACCATCAAGACCCGGGTGCTGGGCAATCGCCGGCAGCTGCTCCGAATCGACGAGGAAAAGGCCGCCCCCTTGTCGGAGAAGGACCGGGAGCGCCTGCTCGCCACCGCCACCAGGCGTCTGGCGCAGGCCGATGCCCTGCTCCTTTCGGATTACGCCAAGGGGATTCTCACCGAGGACCTGTGTCGAGCGCTGATCGCGGCCGCCCGCGGCCGCGGTCTGCCGGTGCTGGTCGATCCCAAGGCCAAGGACTTCGGTCGCTATGCCGGAGCGACCCTGATCACCCCCAACCGCGGCGAGCTGGCCCTCGCTACCGGCGTGGCCGCACAGGACCTGGATGCCCTGGTGGCGGCAGGCTCCGTGATGCGCAAGACGCTGAATCTGGAATCCCTGGTGCTGACGCTGAGCGAACAGGGCCTGGTGCTCATCGAAGCGGCCGGCAATCATCGATTACCGGCCGTTGCCCGAGAGGTATACGACGTCTCCGGGGCCGGAGACACCGTCATTGCCACCTTCGCGGCCGGTCTCGCCGCCGGGTTGGGACAGGGCGATACTGCCCACCTGGCGAATCTCGCGGCGGGGATCGTGGTCGGCAAGGTGGGCACCGCACCCATCACGGTGCGGGAGCTGCTGGCGGCGCTCAATGAGGAGGCCGCCTGCGAGCAGGCGGCGAAGATCCGCGATCTCGAGGAGGCCACGGCCCAGGTCCGCCGTTGGCAGGCCGCCGGCGAGCGGGTGGTCTTTACCAACGGCTGCTTCGACCTGCTGCACGTAGGCCATGTGACCTACCTGGAACGGGCCCGCCGCTACGGCCACCGGTTGGTGGTCGGGCTCAATACTGACGCCTCGGTGCGTCGCCTCAAGGGACCCGAGCGCCCCCTCATCGGCCAGGGAGACCGGGCGCGCGTGCTGGCGGCCCTGGCCGCCGCCGATGCGGTCATCCTGTTCGACCAGGACACGCCGCTGGCGCTCATCGAGCAGCTACGCCCCGACGTGTTGGCCAAGGGGGCGGACTATCGGGAAGAGCAGGTGGTCGGTGCCACCGAGGTCAAATCCTGGGGTGGCCGGGTCGTACTCGTGCCCCTGGTGGAGGACCGCAGCACCACGGACATTATCGCGCGGATGAATGCCTATTGAGCGAATAGCATCCCGCCTCGGCGCCTGTCTGGCTTATGCATTCGTAGCGAGGGATAAGGTAAGATTTTGCGCTGAAAGCGAGCGGGAAATCTGACCGGCCTCATCGATTCTACAGTAGGGCAGTCGTCGGGCAGACTTTAGCATCCGGTCAGGCAAGCCCTACAGCTTCGGCCAGATCCCGGTGAAATCCAATCGATAAGAGCTCGAGCCCGTCCTCCGAACTCAAGCATATACGCGGCCAGAGAGCACCGCTACGGCGGTAAAGTACGGCTTGGCGCATTTTCGGTTCCAGCAACAGGTATTCTTCGAGGGAACTCAGGGTCTGGCAATTGACCCGTTTTTCACCGTCATTGATAGCGACCATCCGCGGTGACAGGACCTCCACGATCAGCTTGGGGTCCGTCTCGAAATAATCGTCGACATCCGTCGCCAACGGATTGCAGCACAGCATAATGTCCGGATAGTAGAAGCGGTTCGCGCGCTCGATGCGAGCCTTTGCATGTCGGACTGGAAGATCCGGCACGGGGAACCCTCGAGATGGTTCCCCAACAAACGTGCCACGTGCGTCGCGAGCAGATTGTGCACCCGCGAACCACCAGCCATCGCCGCCAACTCGCCATCGAAGTACTCGTGACGCTGCTCGGCATCCTGCTCGATTTCCAATATATTCGTCCGTCGTTAGTCGGCTGACGAGGGTAGCGGTGGACATGGAAGACGTACCGGCATGATTTGTATTATGAAATACGCTAACTCCCGTTGGAAGCCAGGTCAAAATCAGAAATCGTATGGGCGGAGTGGACGACCGATCGCGCGGTCGATGCATAATGCCGCTGGCACAAAAAAACGGTTTCCCACTTTCAACGGCTGACTCAAGCTTTAACTTGAGGTAGCGGAGGGTCTAGATAATTTTAGCACTGAAACCGCATGCTAAGGCTATGTTATGCAATAAAAAAACAGGTATTTCGGGCGTTCACACCTTCCGGAAGCTAATTCCAGACAGATTGTACCCTATTTTGCGGAAGCCGCTACAGGCCGCGATCCGGGGCCAGGTGTCCTTGACAGCATTATCCACTCGGACGGCTGGAGGGGCTACGATGGGCTAGCGGATAAGGGGTACAAAAAGCATTTCCGTGTGAATCATGGTCAGCATGAATTTGCCCATGGTAATTGCCCTATCAATGGCATTTAATCATTCTGGTCATATGCCAAACGAAGGCTTGCAAAATTCAATGGGGTTCCACGAAAAATTTTTCATCTACATCCGAAAGAAAAAATGTGGATTTAGATTCAACCATCGAGAGGAAAACTTCTATGATAGAATGCTTACTCCGCTTAGAGAAAATCCTCTCTTAAAGTTATCTAGACCTTTACCAAGCGGTTCGACAAAAGCTCGGGATTTACGCGCAATGGAGTTGCTCCCCCATCTGGCCCTTATCCTGATGGCCTGCCTGGCCGATGGCCTGTTTGGTGATCCCGTTTACCCGCTGCACCCGATTCGGCTGCTCGGGGCCTGGAGTCTGTGGTGGGAGAAAGTACTCTTCGCCCGCGGTTTCGATGGCAATCTCGGCGGCATCCTCCATTGGATGCTGGTGGTCGGCGCGGCCCTGCTGGCTTGGTGGGGCGGCCACTGTCTGCTTGCGCTCCGGCACCCCGGCATCGCTTGGGCGTGGGACGTCTTCCTCGCCTACAGCCTGCTGTGTCTGCGTGACCTGCTGGCCCACGGGCGGCGCGTCCTGGTAGCCCTGGATGATCTGCCCGAGGCACGGCGGCGGGTCGCCATGCTCGTAGGGCGCGATACTGAACGGCTCGACCACGCCGGCCTGGTCCGGGCCACCATCGAGAGCCTGGCGGAAAACCTCACCGACGGGGTGCTGACCCCACTGTGGGCGCTCTGTCTGTTCGGCCTGCCGGGGCTTATCCTGATCAAGGCGATATCCAGCCTCGACTCCCTGGTGGGCTACAAAAACGCCCGTTACCGCCGCTTCGGTCGGGCTGCCGCCCGCACCGACGACCTCATCCACTGGCTGCCGGCACGCCTGTCGGTACCGCTCATCGCCCTGGCCGCGGCCCTGTTACGCCTGCACCCGCGGTCGGCGCTCCGAGCCGCCCGCCATTGGCGCCACGTCTTGGCGAGCCCCAACTCGGGCTGGAGCGAAGCCGCCTGCGCCGGCGCCCTGCACGCCCGTCTCGTGGGCCCCATCAGCTACCAGGGCCGGGGCTCCCACCAGGCCTTCATGGGCGAGACGACCTGGCCCACCGACCTCGATGGACACTACCTCGAACAGGCCCTGCGTCTCGTCCTGCTGTGCGGACTGTTGGCTTTGGCGCTGGGTGTAGGGCTGGCCGTCGGCGCTGACCTGGTCCTGCGCTGACCGCAATAGGACCCGCAGGGCAACCGAAAGAGGCAGAGGTAAATTTTTAACTGATGGCGTGGTTGATAGTCCAGGTCTACCGGGCCGCACAGCGGCCCACCCTACCTTTTTCACGCTTGGATACCCGACGCCCGACCCACCCCCTACCCACGGATCAGAGAAAGGCATCTTGGCAAACCGACAACAGGGAGGCGGGGAAGATGCCCAGTACCAGCATAGCCAGGCCGTTGACCGACAGGGCGACCCGGGCACCGGGGCCGGCCGTCAGGGGTTCCTTGATGACCGGCTCATCGAAGTAGATGAGCTTGACGACCCGCAGGTAGTAGAAGGCACCGATGATGGAGAAGACGACGCCGATCAGGGCCAGCCACCAGAGGTCGACGCGTACGATGGATTCGAGCACCAGCAGCTTGGCCATGAAGCCGACGGTAGGCGGTACGCCGGCCATGGAGAACATGATGAGCGCCATCATGGCCGCGTACCAAGAGTCGCGCTGGTTGAGTCCTTTGAGGTCCTCCAGATCCTCGGCGTCGAAGCCGGCGCGGCTGATAATCAGCAGCAGACCGAAGGCACCCGCCGCCATGGCTGCGTAGACGACGGCATAGAACATGGCCGCGGCGTAGCCCTGGCTGCTGCCGGCCAGGAGCCCGAGGAAGATGAAGCCTACGTGGGAGATGGTCGAGTAGGCCAGCATGCGTTTGAGGTTGGTCTGAGCGATGGCGATCAGATTGCCCAGGCCCATGGACAACAGGGCCAGAATAATCAGCATGCCTTGCCAGTCCGGGTGTAGCCCGCCAAGGCCGTCTACCAGCAGCCGGACCGCCAGTGCGAAGGCAGCGATTTTGGGGGCGCTGCCCAAGAACAGGGCCACGGGGGTCGGGGCACCCTGATAGACGTCCGGCACCCACATGTGGAAGGGCACGGCGCCAAACTTGAAGCCGATGCCGATAACCAGGAAGACGAGCCCGAACACCAAGACCTGGTTCCGGGCCCCCTGCTCCGTCGTGGCTTGGGCCACGGCTGCCAGCTCGATGGCGCCGGTAGCCCCGTAGATCATGGACATACCGTAGAGCAGCATGCCCGAGCCGAGGGCCCCGAGCACGAAATATTTCATGGCTGCTTCGGCCCCGGCGGTAGAATCACGGTCGAAGGCCACCATGGCATAGAGGCACAGCGCCAGCAGCTCCAGGCTCAGATAGACGACCAGCAGGTTGTTGGCCGAAACCATGATGGACATGCCGAGCACCGCGAACAGGCCCAGGGCATAGTATTCGCCCACCCACAGGTCACGGCCGCGCAGATAGTCCTTGGCGTAGACAAAGGCGAACAGGGTGACGATAAAGATGAGGATCTTGAGCAAATCGCTCATGGCATCGCGCACATAGCTGCCGTCGAACACGACCTGGCGTTCACCACCCCCGACCACGCCGGTAATCCCGATAACAATCAGCAGCCCGACGATGGTAATTAGATGATTAATGCCCTTCTGTTCCTCCTTCAAATAGAGGTCGACCACCAACACGGCGCAGGCCAGCACCAGGATAGCGATCTCGGGGAGAATGGGGATCAAGTTGGCGCTATTGAAAGTGAAGGACATTGAACTGTTCCGCCGGGTTCGTCACCTGCTAACCAGATAGTATATGGTACAGGATTGACAGGATGATTGAGAAAAAACTGATCTCAAACCAATTGGATCGTTTTGCGCTCGATTTCATACGGCCGAGTGGCTTTCAAAGCGTCACTCAAAATCAGTGATAACTTCGGAACCTTAAAGACAAGGTCCTGTAAATCTTCATAAATCCTGTTAATCCCAGCCTAATTAGGGCCTATCTCGATTTTCCCGAGTACATGCGATTGTCAACCAATTCTAGAATCCCGAACCGCATTTCAATATATCTTTGGGTAGTTACCGTCGTTCTTAAATCCCTGGAACATCGGCTAAGGTAATTGGTTACTTACCTCGATCTAAGGTAAAATATGGCTCCATCTCTTTTGCGTATTTCAACTCCTCCGATTGCACGAGTACCAACACTTCCGAGGGATTCCGGCACACTTCCGAATAAGAAAATACCTTCATTTCTTCACTCCAAAACCTCGATATCGAGTTCAAAAGCCACCTGCTTCATCCTTATTGCCAAGTGTCATCAGCGGACAGGACATCGATCTCGCAAACTGTATAAGGGTACCCTGAATCTAAGGTCTCCTTTCGCATCTTTTGGTTTGGCACAAAATAATCGAAAAAATAATTTTGAGTAGCAGGACAACAAATAAACGGTAGTGGTGGTATTTAACTCGTAGTAAGGTAGGGTGGGCCACTGTGTGGCCCGGTAGACCTAGACTATCAACCACGTTACCAGTTATAAATTAACCACTACCACTTCCCGATTTGAGACGTACTAGAGACAGATACCGGTTAATCTCCCGATTTCATGTCGGGCCTCCGCAAGCGTGGCGGGAGGATGTTCTTCGAAATGATCTCTTGATGAGAGTTTCACAGTCTTCCAGCACAATTCTCGGTCGATAGAACTTGAGGCTCTCTTAACGTTTTGTGTGGGTAAGAGGTTTAGTTAGCCCTGTCGGTGGTGTAACAATTTTGGTAGTGGTGGTCTTTAACTGGTAGTAAAGTAGATTGGGCTGTTGTGCGGCTCGGTAGATATGGACTCTCAACCACGCTATCAGTTAGAAATTTACTACCACCACAATTTTGATACGTCTGCCCCGCAGGTTCTCTAACGCCTCGTAGGGTACTTACAGAGATCTGTTGCTTTACGTGTCGAGTTCTCGCCAGAGGTCCAGTTATGGAACATCTGTCGTTTTAGGTCCGTACCACAAACGGATATCCTCATAACCACATGACATGACTAGTTTTTCCCACTTGCCCACACAGGACGCAAGAGATCCGAACTTGATTTCTTTAAAGTCGTTCTGCTCCACCTTCAAGATACGCCTTTAAACAACTGACAAGGGTTGGCTTGCTAATATTGAGAATTTGGCAAGGGTCTAGATAACTTTAGCACTCCAACTGCATGCTAACGCATATGTTATGCAAGGAAAAAACAAGTATTTTAGGCGCTCACATCTTTCGGAACTAAATTCAGACGGATTGTACCCTATTTTGCGCACGATTTACCGGCCTCGAAAATCAGCCGAGCTGAGTGATGTAAGCCGTCCGAAGATCAAGCAGTTGTTATTCAAACTACGGACCCGAATCGCTCACTTTGTGACGCCTCATCACCCTTCTCTGGCGAGGTTGAAGTCGATGAATCCTCTTTCGGCGCGCACCGTGTTCGGGGAAAGAAAGGGCGCGGGGCTGGGGGTAAAACGATTGTCTTCGGGATTCTGGAACGCCACGGGAAAGTCTACACGGAAATCGTCCCGAAAGCCGCCAAGAAACCGCCACCCGCCGCGATCCGGGGCCAGCTGGTCCTTGACCGCATCATCCACTCGGACGGCTGGAGGGGCTACGATGGGCTGGTGGATAGGGGATACAAAAAGCATTTCCATATCATGGTCAGCATGAATTTGCCCGTACTAATTGCCCAATCAATGACATTAAAGAATGTGAATTTAGATTCAATCATGACAGGAAAAGTTATTATTATCATAAAGTTAACTTTCTTCATTTATCATTTACAATGATTCGACTCCCTACGAATTTTCGAGGTTAAAAATGATTAATTCTCGTTTAGCGATACAGATATACATACCCTCCAATCCGAATGGATTCATCATTCCTAACCCGCAAGTGAGATAAGGGAATAGATGCTTTATATTTAATGAAGTCAGATAGTGGTAAACTATCAACTGATAGCATAGTTGATCGTCCAGGTCTACCGGGCCGCCCAGCAGCCCAATCTATCTTCTACCAGTTAAAGACCACCACTACCTCGGTTTGTTATAAACAACATCTCTCTTTACCCCTCTGAAGTTCTTTGATTTTCTCACACAACTAGCTATTTGATAGCTGACATCTAAGGTTTTTTTGGAATTTGTCCGCACCATGGCAATGCTACCTGTCATACGATTCTCGCCAAAGAAATTCTTTAAATAATCAATAGTTATAATTTCTTGATTGGTGAAAACACCCATTTTTCAAGATGCCCTCAAGTCCAGTTTTCAGGCAGATCTTAAGAGTCTCACTAGAATTGGACGGCGGCAACCGTCGGTTCCGAGGCGACAGGAAGCTTGGACACCGCGACCTGCTGGACCAGGTTTTGGATAGTGACGTCCATGACTTCCACCAAAGGCGCGGGCCAGAGGCCGAGCACAAGCACGGCGGCGGCCAAGCTGCCGAGCACAAAGAGCTCACGGCCATTGGCGTCCTTCAAGGCCGCCACCTGGCCGTTGGTGACCGGGCCGAAGATGACGCGCTTGACCATCCACAGGGTGTAGGCGGCCCCCAGGATTAGGGTGGTCGCGGCCAGGAAAGCATACCAGAAATCCGCCTGGAAGCTCGCCAGGATGACCATGAATTCGCCGACGAAGCCGGAGGTGCCGGGGAGGCCCGCATTGGCCATGGCGAAGAAGACCATGAAGGCCCCGAACAGGGGCATGGTGTTCACCACCCCCCCGTAGGCGGAGATCTCACGGGAATGAACCCGGTCGTAGAGCACGCCCACGCACAGGAAGAGTGCCCCGGAGATGAAGCCGTGGGAAACCATCTGCACCATACCGCCGGAGATGCCGAGCACCCCGCTGCCGGTGGCCGACTCCCCGGCAAGGATGGTGAAGACGATGAAAAAGCCCAGGGTCACAAAGCCCATGTGGGCGATGGACGAATAGGCGATAAGCTTCTTCATGTCCTGCTGGATCAGGGCCACGAAGCCGATGTAGACCACCGCGATCAGGGACATGGCGATAACCAGCCAGTCCAACGAAGCAGCGGCGTCCGGGGTGATGGGCAGACTGAAGCGCAGGAAGCCGTAGCCGCCGATCTTCAGCATGATGGCCGCCAGGATGACGGAGCCGCCGGTCGGGGCTTCCACATGAGCATCCGGCAGCCAGGTGTGGACGGGCCACATGGGCACCTTGACCGCGAAGGCGAGCAAGAAGGCAATAAAGATCAGTATCTGCTGGGTCTTACCCAGTTGCAGAGCATGAAAGCCCGGCAGACCGGACTGCGAGGCGACGATCTCGAAGGTCCCCGCCTGAAAATACATGTAGATCAAGGCGACCAGCATGAAGACCGAGCCGAAGAAGGTGAAGAGGAAGAACTTGATGGTGGCGTAGACCCGATTCGGACCGCCCCAGACCCCGATGACGATGAACATCGGGATCAGAATAGCCTCCCAGAAGACATAAAAGAGGATGGCATCCAGGGCCGAGAAGACACCCACCATCAGGCCCTCCATAATCAGGAAGGCGGCCATGTAGTGGGACGGCCTGTATTGGATCACCTCCCAACCGGCGATGATGACGAAGATGGTGACGAAGGTGGTGAGGATGATCAGCGGCATGGATATGCCGTCCACCCCTAAGTAGTAATAGACGTCGAAGGTCTGGATCCAGGGACCCCGCTCCACGAACTGCATCGCCGCCGTGCCCGTATCGAAGCCGGTCCAGAGCCTGAGGCTGATCAGGAAGCTGGTGACCGCGAATGCCAACGCCATCCACTTGGAGACGCCGGGTACCTTATCTCCGCTGCCGAGTACGGCAATACCGCCAATGATCGGCAGCCAAATCGCCAACGAAAGCACAGGAAGTGATTGCATGTGGGTCCGTCTCTTGAGGATCGATCAGAAGACCACGAAGATCGCCTGCAGGACCACTAATCCTAAGATCATAGCGATCGCGTAGTCGTACAAGCGGCCGGTCTGGAGCTTACGCGCGAGCTGGGCGAAACGGCCGACGGTCCGGGCCGAGCCATCCACGATCACGCCGTCGATGACCGCCCGGTCGCCACCGGACCAGAAGGCCCTGCCGATACCCCGGCTGCCGACGGCGAAGAACCTCTGATAAAAATCGTCGAAGCCGTATTTTCGATCGAGCACCCGATAAAACCAGGCAACCTTGCTTCGCAGCTTCTCCTCGGTTTGCGGGTCTTTGGCGAACCAGTACCAGAACACATAGGCCGCCACCCCAAAGCCGGCCAAGGCCAACCAGAAAGGCGCCCCCGTAAGACCATGCAGCACGAAACTCCACTGCCCGTGGTAGTGCTCACCCAGGTGGGCGAGGACAGCATGCTCCGGCGCCACCCGGATAGCACCTCGAAACCAGTCTCCGAACAGAACGGGCTCGATGGTGACCCAGCCGATGAGCACCGAAGAGATTGCCAACAGTACCAAGGGCACCCAGATCACCGCCGGTGTCTCATGCAGGTGATGGCGGGTATGTTCATCCATGCGCTCCCTGCCGTGGAAGACGATGAAATACAGCCGGAAGCTGTAGAGGGCGGTGATGAAGACGCCGATGGTCAGCAGCACCGAGGCATAACCTGATCCACCCACCTGGGAGGCATTCACCGCCGCGATGATGGCGTCCTTGGAAAAAGAACCCGAAAAGCCGGGAAAACCGATGAGCGCCAAGGTGCCAATCAGGAAGGTGATCCAGGTCCAAGGCATGTATTTGCGAATGCCGCCCATGTTGCGGATGTCCTGATCGTGATGCATGGCGATGATAACCGAGCCCGCCGCCAGGAACAGCAGGGCCTTAAAGAAGGCGTGGGTCATCAGATGGAAGATGCCGGCGGCATAAGCGGAAGCCCCCAGGGCCGCGGTCATATAGCCGAGCTGGGACAGGGTCGAGTAAGCGACCACCCGCTTGATGTCGTTCTGCGCCAGGCCGATCAGGCCCATGAAGAAGGCCGTCGTGGCGCCGATCACCATGACGAAGGTGAGCGCCGCCTCCGAAAGCTCATAAAGGGGCGACATGCGCGCTACCATGAAGATGCCAGCAGTAACCATGGTCGCGGCGTGGATCAGGGCCGAAATCGGGGTCGGACCCTCCATAGAGTCGGGCAGCCACACGTGCAGCGGGACCTGGGCGGACTTACCCATGGCGCCGATGAAGAGCAGCACGCAGATGGTCGTCATCAGGTTCCACGAGCCGTCGCCAAAGACCTGGAGCTCGATATCCGCCAGCGCTGGCGCCTTGTCGAATACGGTCAGATAGTCCAGGGACTGGAAGTACATGGCCACCGCGGCAATGCCCAAGATAAAGCCGAAATCTCCGACCCGGTTGACTAGAAAGGCCTTGAGGTTGGCGAAGATCGCGGACTCGCGCACCGACCAGAATCCGATCAGGAGATAAGAGACCAAACCCACCGCCTCCCAGCCGAAAAAGAGCTGAAGGAAGTTGTTGGACATCACTAACATCAGCATGGAGAAGGTGAACAGGGAGATATAGCTGAAGAAACGCTGATAGCCGTTGCGACCGGCCAGGGATTCCTTTGGCCAATTATGCGTGTCGTCGGCCATGTAGCCGATGGTATAGATATGCACCATCAGGGAGATGAAAGATACCACGACTATCATAAGGGCCGTGAGCCCATCCACCAGAAAACCGATCTGGAAGCTAATGCCATCCGTGACCATCCAGGTATAAACGGCCCCGTTGAACACCTCCTGCCCGTCGAAGACGAACCGCTTTACTACATAGAGGGACAGCAAAGTGGAGATACCGACCCCGAGAGTAGTAATCCAGTGCGCCCCGGCGCGACCGATCCGGCCCCCGAAAAAACCGGCGACAATGGCCCCTACCAGGGGTGCAAGTACGATGGTCAGATAGATGTTTGCCATTTATCTCTCGGCCTTTATCTGTTAGGGTTTCGTCTGACTGCTTGTCGCATCTAAATAGGGCAGGATTAACAAGAATTTCAAGATTAACAGGATGTTCTCTTGTTATCCTGAACCTCCGCCACACAGCTATACCCTTGCCGAATTCGTCTGAACGCTCGTCGCCATTTTCCAATAGGACAGGATTAACAGGATTTGGTAGTGATAGTATTTTAAAGGTGGGTTGGGTCGTTGTGCGGCCCGGTAGACCTGGACTATCAACCACGCTAATCAGTTAAAATTCACCACCTGCGCTTATTCTCCTCTTGCGCTTCCCGCCACTTGCGGTCCTGTTCCGCCCATTTGCGTTCCTGGGCTTCACGGTCCTGACGCAGTTCCGCTAGAACGCGGTCGAAGCGGTCCTTCGTCTGTTGCCGCTCCGCATACTCTTCGTGTGTCAGTTCCAGAACATAGCGACGAGAATCTGGATCGGCCTGCAATAATGCGGGCAATTTCCGTTTAAGGGTTTCCGAGACATCTTTGGTCGCCACGGTTTACCCCATCCTCATAATTCCGAACGTCGATCAAGATTCAACCTTTCAAGGCATCCAGATCGTCTACATTAATCGTTCGACGAGCACGGAACAGAACCACAAGGATCGCCAGCCCGATCGCCGCCTCCGCCGCCGCTACCGTGAGGATGAAGAATACGAAGATCTGCCCCGTGGGGTCTTCCAAGAAGTGGGAGAAGGCGATGAAGTTCATATTCACCGCCAGCAGCATGAGCTCGATGCACATGAGCAGGATAATGACGTTCTTCCGGTTGAGGAATATCCCGGCGACGCCGATGGAGAAAAGGATTCCCCCCAGCAGCAAGTATTCGGTCACGGAGATCATGGCACCTCCACCTCGCCCGGTACGGGCGCTGCCTGGACGTTTGCAGGCACCACCCTGGGTTCCGCCGGCACCTCGACGACTCGGACCCGATCCGGTCCTTTTCTGACCCGCACCTGCCGCGACGGATCCTGGTACCTGGTGTCGGGGCGCCGGCGCAAGGTCAGCCGGATGGCGGCGACGATGGCGACCAGCAGGATCACCGCCGCGATCTCGAACGGATACATATAGACTGTGTACAGGACCATCCCCAGCTCGGCGGTATTGCTGTAATCCGCGGGTTTGGCGTCGGGCTTGGCGAACTGCTCCAGCCCGAAGGTATCCGGGCCCAGGACCAGGAAGATCTCCACCAGCATGACGGCGGCGACCAGGAGCCCGAGCGGAAGATAGCGGATGAACTGCGCGCGCAGCGCCGCTATGTCGATATCTAGCATCATGACCACGAACAGGAACAGGACCATGACGGCGCCCACATAGACCAGCACCAGAGTGATGGCGAGAAACTCCGCCTCCAGAAGCATCCAGAGCATCGCGCTTGTCACGAAGGTCAACACCAGGTAGAGCACCGCATGTACCGGGTTGCGGCGAGTAACCACCATGCCGGCCGCGATCACCGCGATGCCCCCGAAGATGTAAAAGAGAATCTTCTCGAAGCCCATTGGTCTAGTACACCTGCGTACAAAATCCAGAAACGAAATTCATTAACGACGACTTCAACGCAACCCTGGCAAAGCCTTTGGTTGCATCAGGCAAAAACTACGAATCACGTGAATCTGCACGAATTGGATTCTTTAGCGTTCTCGGGGACATTCATGTCAATTCGTGTGATTCTCAAATTATGCTATACCCGAAGTCCACCTTGCCTCGGCGTCTGCAACGCCTTAAGCGGTTAATCAATCCCGTACTACATGCCTATCTGTAGGGCGCATCCGCGACACGGGCGGCGGCGATTTCGGCTTCGTACTTGTCACCGATCGCGAGGAGCCTTTCCTTGGTCATGATATGCTCACCACGCTCATCGAAACAGTACTCGGCGACCCCCGTCTCCACGATGGAATCCACCGGGCATGACTCCTCGCAGAAGCCGCAGAAGATACACTTGAACAGATCGATGTCGTAGCGGATCGTGCGCCGGGAGCCGTCCGCGCGGGGCTCAGCCTCGATGGTGATGGCCAAGGCCGGACAGGTCGCCTCGCACAGCTTACAGGCGATGCACCGCTCCTCCCCATTCGGATAGCGCCGCAGGGCGTGCAAACCACGAAAACGGGTCGAAGCGGGCGCCTTCTCCTCCGGGTACTGGACCGTAAACTTGCGGCCAAACATGTAACGTCCGGTGACACTCAACCCACGGAACAGCTCCACCAACAGGAGGCTTTTCAGATAATCACGCGCGGTTTGCAGCATTTCACAGAACCCTATTTGGAATCGTCATGGAAATCTTCTATTAGGATGTTGACCTTCCAAATAATCGAATAACGACTAAAGTGGTACACAGGTGCCGACAAAAACCGGATGTTCCTCCAAAGAATACCCGGATCACTATGTATTACATTCACTACGCTTTTGCATGTTTAATTCTCAGTATAAATACGTGCTATCCTCAGCCGACGCTCAAAGTTGTACGAGCGAAGCGGGCTGCACTTTGGACGGTCGGCTGGAGACTTTTTGTCAGGCGATCTTCTCATTGTACGCCTATTAAATAGGCCAGGCCCCTTTTCCTTAGTTTTTCTAGCAACCACGCCCGTTAACTTCTGATTTACTTAACCGCATCCCAATCTGGGATTCCTTAAATAGATGTTGGTCGCTAGTAAAAACTATGGACTTTAGCCTATAGGGCTTTAGTATGTTTTGGCTATGAGACCGAAGAGCACGCGACACATCTGGTATGGATCACGAAGTATCGCTATTCAAGACACTGACCAAGGATGTAGGGAAAAGAGTACGGATATTGGTTCGGCAGACCTGCGCTGCTAACGATATAGAAATCATCCAGGGAGTAGTGAACAGGGACCATGTGCCTCTCTACATCTCTTATCCGACCAGGTTATCGGTTAGTGAAATCATGTACTTAAAGGTATGATTCAGAGAGTATATTAAAGAGGCATCGAGAACATCAGGGTTATAATGATGATGATTTTCCAGTCGAGTGCTCCCCGACTTTCAGCCCTTTCGAGCCGACTTCAGTCTCAGGCTTTCAGCCGGCTTTAGCCGAAACAGAGACTTTCAGTCGCTCCCCTGACTACTAGATACTTTATTCGCGCATGCGCTCATCAATCATTGAGGGGGAAATACTCCCATTTCCGCTTTGGTTTCCTTTGCTATCGCGTGACAAGATTCTCACCTGATTTCTAAAAGCGAATACAAACCAATCGGGCAGTGGTATATTATTAACATAATGTAGTTGATAGTCCAGGTCTACCGGGCTGCGTAGTGACTCAACCTATCTTCTACCAGTTAAACACCACCACCCCATATTCCTTTGCTCACTCGCAGGTGAGGATAATGAATCCGTTCGTATTGAAGGGTATGTATATCTGTATCGCTAAACAAGATATTAATCATTCTTAACCTCGAAAATTCATAGGGAGTCGAATCATTTTAAACGATAAATGCAAGAAAGTTAAATTTATATGATTCTAAGTATAAGGACCCGTTCTATTACTCGTTTGAAGCGCTTGAATCTCGCACTCCCCTTTCGGTATCGGTCCTAAGTTCCTAAAACGTTCCATTGCTGGTTGATTTTTAGCATTTCCTTTCCCAGCATACCCTATACACTTTGACACCGTTAAACTTAAGACCACTCGTCGATTGGCTGTACTCCCTATAAGGCATGAGTCACCTCAATGTTTTTATCTAGTTCGCTATGTTCCGGAATTTTTACAGGCTCCTTAAACAGACCAATTTATGTCAACCGAAGAGAAAGAACTTCAGAACCAATCCACGCGTAGGTATTTACCTTAAGATTATGGAGTAACGTTGTTATTTGGGGATTAAGATTCATCACTTCGCTCGAAATAATAATCGACACGGATTTAGCATAGGGTCCATGCTAACTTTTAGAGAGGATTTTCTCTCAGCAGAGAAAGTATTCTATCATATGAGTTTTTCTCTCGATGATTGAATCTAAATTCACATTTTTTCAGGTGTAATTGAATTTTGCAAGCCTTCGTTTGGCATATGACTAGAACGATTCAATGTCATTGATAGGGCAATTACCACGGGCAAATCCATAGCTGACCATGATTCACACGGAAATGCTTTTTGTACCCCCTATCCACCAGCCCATCGTAGCCCCTCCAGCCGTCCGAGTGGACGATGTGCAAGGGCCACCTTGGCCCCGGATTGCGGCCTGTAGCGGCTTCTTGGCGGCGTTCGAGACGATTTCCGTGTGGACTTTGCCCGTGACGTTCCAGAATCCCGAAGACAATCGTTTTACCCCCGGCCCCGCGCCCTTTCTTCCCACGAACACGGCGCGCACCGAAAGAAGATTCATCGACTTCAACCTCGCCGGAGGGATGAGGCGTCACAAAGCTGGGCGATTCGGGTTCGTAGTTTGAATAACAACCAATTGATCGTCGGGCATCTTACATCACCTGGCTCGCCGGTTTTCAAGGCCGGTAAATCGTGCGCAAAATAGGGTACAACCCGTCTGGGTTTAGCTTCCGATTAGCTTCCGAAAGGTGTGAACGTCTGAAATACTTTGCATAACATAACGTTAGCATGCAGTTGCAGTGCTAAAGTTATCTAGACCCCGGCATAACATCACACCGCCCACCAAGGGGGCAGCTTGTAGATCACCGCGAGCCCGACCACCAGGATCCACACGATAGTAATGGGGATGAAGACCTTCCAGCCCAGGCGCATGATCTGGTCATAGCGGTAGCGGGGGAAGGTGGCCCGGAACCAGAGAAACAGAAACATGAAGAAGAGGGTTTTGAGCACTAGCCAGTGAAAGCCGTCGTCGAGCAGAAAGATCCCGTTCACCCAGGCGGTCGGCAGAGGAGAGAGCCAACCGCCGAGGAACATGAGGGCCGACAGGGCCGAGATGAGGATCATGTTGGCGTACTCGCCGAGGAAGAAGACGGCGAAGGCCATTCCCGAGTACTCGACGTGGAAGCCGGCTACGATCTCCGATTCGCCTTCCGCTACGTCGAAGGGCGCGCGGTTGGTCTCGGCTACGCCGGAGATGAAGTAGATGCCGAACAGGGGCAACAGGGGTAGCCAAAACCAGGTCAGCAGACTGCCTTCCTGGGCCTTCACGATGTCCCCGAGATTGAGGCTGCCGGCCGCTACCAGGACTCCTACCAAGGCAAAGCCCATGGCGATCTCGTAGGCGACCATCTGGGCCGCTGAACGCATAGCTCCCAAGAATCCGTATTTGGAGTTGGAGGCCCAGCCAGCGATGATGACGCCGTAGACACCCAGAGAGGTCAGGGCGATGATGTAGAGGAGGCCGGCATTGATGTCCGCCAGCACCAGCCCTTCGTCGAAGGGAAACACGGCCCAGGCGGCCAAGGCCGGACCCAGGGTCAGCATGGGGGCGATCAGGAATAGGAGCTTGTTCGCCTCGGTGGGCAGCACGATCTCCTTGAACATGAGCTTGACCGCGTCGGCGATAGGCTGCAGGATGCCGCGCGGTCCAACCCGGTTGGGACCGATACGGATCTGCATGTAGCCGATGACCTTGCGCTCGGCCAGGGTGTAATAGGCCACCAAGCCCATGAGCGGTCCCAGGAGGACGACGATCTTGAGCAAGATCTGTACGACTACCGGCAGTGAGTTCCAGAGTTCTATCATTTGGGCAGGAACCGCCTCAAATCTTGGTCACGGATACGGGACCGATCTGATCCCCTAGATTCTCGCTGCCGGCAACCCCAGTCGGAATGCGCACACAACCTGGGGGGACCGCCTCGTCCAGGCCTACCTGCATCCGGGCGGAGGAGCCGTTCTGGCGCACTTCCACCAGGTCACCTGCGGTCAGTCCCAGCGCCGATGCCTCGGCGCCGCACAGAAATACGCCGAGCCGACCAGCGGACGACGTGTGCTGGAGGGCTGGGGCACGGCGCACCAGGGTATCGACTGCATAAACAGGTAGGTTGCCGATTCGGACCAGGCCTTCAGCGGTGCCTTGCGGCTCCACCTTGAGGTCGCCCCGCGGCTTGTTGTCGGGTTTAGCGCTGTCGCAAAATCCTTGCAGCTCCGCAAAAACATCCTCGAAGCTGACCTGCCCAAAACCCTCGAGATCCAGCAGATTACCCAAGACTCGGAGGAGCTTCCAGCCAGGGCGCGCCTCGCCCAGGGGAGGCACCGCTCCGCGGAAGGATTGCCGGCTCACGTCCGCATTGACGAAGGTGCCGGAGGTCTCGGAAAAGGCGGCGATCGGCAGCATAACATCCGCTGTCTGTTCAAGGGACGGGCTGCGATGGGTCGTACAGGCCACCACGAATTTGGCCTGACCGAGGGACTTTAACGCCAGCACCGGGTTACCGAAGTCATAGGCGGGCTCGATGCCCCACAGCAGATAGGCCGTGCGGGGATGCGCCAGCATTTCCGCCACGGACGCCCCGCCGGTCTCGCCCGGCTGCGCACCGGGAAGCACATGGGGCAGGGCGCCGGCCAGATAAGCCCCGACGCTGTTAGAAGCCGCCGGTAGATAGCCGACCCGCACCCTGGTCGCCTCTGCAATCACCTGGGTCACGGCCTTAAGAAGGCAATAGTCCGGGTGGGCCGAGGCCAGGGCGCCGAGCAGGATCAGGCCAGTGTATTTTTCACCGGATACCTTCAGCAGATCCGCCGTCTCCTTGTGGGCGTCATTCGGCGTCACATCGGAAATCAGCGCCTTGATTGGACCGGAGCCGCGTTTGCCCAACACCTTGGCGATGGCGGCCAGCTCCGCGGGCATTCCCGTCGGATGGGAAACGAGCTGGGTTGCGGGAAAGGTCAGGGAAAGCCGGAGCGGATTGACCAGGGTCACCTGGGCCCCGGCTAGGACCGCCTTGCGGATACGGTGGGCCAACAGGGGCTGCTCTTGGCGGATATCCGCCCCGATAAGCAGCAGGCCCCGCTGTTGCTCCAGCTTCGCGATGGGTACCCCGAGCCAGGGCAACGGGGGATCGGCGGCGTCACCGCGAAAATCCCGTTGCCTCAGGCGGGTGTCGATGTTGCTGCTGCCGAGCCCGCGCACCAACTTCTGGGCCAGGTACATCTCTTCGAGCGTAGTGGAAGGTGACAAAAGCGCTCCGAGCTCACCACCCCTGGTCGCCTTGAGCCGCTCGGCGATCATGACCAGGGCCTCCTGCCAATCAAGGGTCCACCACCGCCCCTCCCGCTTGACCATGGGGTGGAGCAGGCGGTCATCGGCATCGAGGCCCTGATAGCTAAAGCGGTCCCGATCCGAGATCCAGGTCTCGTTCACCGCCTCATTGTCCCTGGAATGCACCCGCATGACCCGGTTGCCGCGGATATGGAAATGGATATTAGATCCCACTGCATCATGGGGGGCAATACCCTCGGCCTGGGTCAGCTCCCAAGACCGGGCATTGAAGCGGAAGGGCTTGGAGGTGAGGGCCCCCACGGGACAGAGATCGATGACATTACCCGAAAGCTCGTGGGAGACCGTGTGCGCCACATAGGTGCCGATGCGCGTATCCTCGCCCCGACCGGTGGCGCCCAACTCGCGGACACCCGCGATCTCCGCCCCGAAACGTACGCAACGGGTACAGTGGATACAGCGGGTCATATCGGTAGCGATCAGGGGACCCAGATCCTCGTCTGCGACCACCCGCTTGCGTTCGCTGTATCGGGACACATCCCCGCCATAGACCATGGCCACATCCTGCAGCTCGCACTCGCCACCCTGGTCGCAGATCGGGCAATCCAGCGGGTGATTGATGAGCAGGAATTCCATAGTGCCCCGTTGGGCCTCCAAGGCTAGGGGTGAGCGGGTCAGAACCCGCATCTCCTTGCCCACGGGCGTGGCGCAGGCAGGCATCGGCTTGGGAAGAGACCGCCCGCCTTGCTCCACTTCCACTAGGCACATGCGGCAATTGGCGGCGATGGAGAGCTTCCGGTGGTAGCAGAAACGCGGGATAGGGATACCCTCACGGTCGGCGACCGTGATAATCATCTCGCCGGAGCTCGCCTCGCAAACGCGCCCGTCGATCTCGATGGTGATCTTGTCCGTCATTTTTTCTCTAGCCAAACCTTAAATTGTTCAGGCGTCACCATTCCAGATCTTCGTCGGAACCCAGAGGAAAATCCAACCACTCTTCATCATAGGGTTTCTCAACCCTGGGTGGCAATGCTTGCTCTATAGCCTGTTCCCAACCTTAATCCGAACCCCTTTACGAATGGATTCATCATCCTCACCCGCGAGTGAGAAAGAAAATGGATGCTTTGATATTTGAAAAGTCGGTAGTGGTAGATTTTTACTACCTTCTACCAGTTAAAGAGCACCACCACCAAATCCCGTTAATCCCTTTCATCCTGTACCATTGGCGGCCGGCGGCACCGAACAAGACGAAAGCACGAGCCCACCAGGAATCGCTCGAAATACTGCCGGCCGCCCCATCAGGCGGCTTCGGCCAGACTCTTGCCATGTTCGATCATGTACTCGAACTCGTGGCGGTAGTGCTTGAGGAAGCTCTGGACTGGCATGGCCGCGGCATCGCCCAGGGCGCAGATGGTACGCCCGCCGATGCGCCTGGCCACTCCGTCGAGGAGATCCAGGTCCTGGGGTCGGCCTTGCCCGTGCAGGATGCGGTGCAACACCCCCGCCAGCCAGCCGGTCCCTTCCCGACAGGGGGTGCATTGGCCGCAGGATTCCGCGGCGTAGAAGTGGGACAGGTTGGCCAGGACCTTGACCATGCAGGTGCTCTCGGCCATTACGATGACGGCCCCGGAGCCGAGCATGGAGCCCGCTTTGGCAATGGAGTCGAAGTCCATGTCGGTCTCCAGCATGATCTCCCCGGGCACCACGGGCACTGAGGAGCCGCCGGGGATGACTGCCTTGAGCGCCTTCCCGTCCTTGACACCGCCAGCCATCGCCAGCAGGTCCTTGAACGGGGTGCCCAGGGGGACCTCGAAGTTGGCGGGCTTATTGACATGACCCGTCACCGAGAACAGCTTGGAGCCGCCGTTATGGGGCCGCCCCTGATCCAGGAACCACTGGCCACCCTTTCCCAGGATGACAGGGACCGACGCCAGGGATTCGGTGTTGTTGATGGTGGTGGGCCTGCCATAGAGCCCGGCCTGGGCCGGGAACGGGGGCTTGGGGCGGGGCTGGCCCTTCTTGCCTTCGATGGATTCGAGCAGCGCCGTCTCCTCGCCGCAAATGTAGGCGCCGGCGCCCAGGTGAACGTAGAGATCGAAATCGACGCCTGAGCTTTGGATGTCCTTACCGATCAGGCCTGCCTCGTAAGCCTCCTTGAGGGCGGTCTCGAAGCAGGCGATGGGCTCGTAGAACTCGCCGCGGATGTAGTTGTAACCCACCGTGGCGCCGATGCAGTAGCCGGCGATCGCCATGCCTTCGATAAGCTGATGGGGGTTGTAGCGCAAGATATCCCGGTCCTTGCAGGTGCCGGGCTCGCCTTCGTCTGAGTTGCAGACGATGTATTTCTGCCCCGGCGCAGTGCGGGGCATGAAGCTCCACTTGAGCCCGGTGGGAAACCCCGCGCCGCCGCGTCCGCGCAAGGCCGCGAGCTTGAGATCCTCGATGATGTCGTTGGGGTCCGGCTTCTCCTTGAGGATTTTCTCCCACTGGGCATAGCCGTCGATGCTCCGGTACGTTTCTAGGGCGGCCGGATTCTCCAGATGTAGGATGCGAAAACAGACGCTATTGTAAGGCTGAGTCTGGTCCATCGCCTCACTCCAGCCCTACGATCAGTGCGTCCAGCGCCTCGGCGGACAGCTTCTCGTGACAGGTCCTGCCTACGAGCACTGCGGGGGCGTCCCGGCAGGCGCCCAGGCATTCGACCTCCTTGAAGGTGAATCTGCCGTCCGGCGTGGTCTGACCGGGCTCGACGCCGTACTTTTCCTCCAAGTGCACGATCAGGTCTTCGGAGCCGGATAACATGCAGGAGATGCTATTGCAGACGCAGACCTTGTGCCTGGCTGTCGGCTCCAGCTCGTACATGCCGTAGAAGGTGGCGACCTCGTAGACCGAAACCGCAGGCATATCCAGGTAGGCGGCCACGTCGTCCATGAGCTCCCGGTTCAGCCAGCCGCCGTTGGATTCCTGCACCAAGGTCAGGGCGGGCATGACTGCGGATTGCCTCCACTCGGTTGGATACCTGGCGATGTGGCGGTCGATCTCGGCGCGGATATCGGGCGTGAAGAGGGTTTCCTTGTCACGGTCGGAGGGGACACGGACCGGTGCCGTCCTGAAGCTCAACAGGGGCCGTTTGAAACTCATCAGCGGTCGATCTCCCCGAATACGATGTCCATGGTACCGATGACGGCGACCACGTCCGCCAGCATGTGTCCCTTGGTCATCTCGTCCATGGCGGAGAGGTGGACAAACCCCGGTGCCCGGATCTTGAGTCGGTAGGGCTTGTTGGCACCGTCGGAGAGAAGATAGCAGCCGAACTCGCCCTTGGGCGCCTCCACCGCGGCATAGACTTCACCGGGGGGCGGGCAGTAGCCCTCGGTGAAGAGCTTGAAGTGATGGATCAGGGCCTCCATGCCGCTCTTCATCTCCGAGCGGGGAGGCGGCGCGATCTTGTGGTCGTCGATCATCACCGGACCCGGATTGGTGCGCAGCCAGCCCACACATTGTTTGATAATCCGGTTGGACTGACGCAGCTCCTCGACCCGCACCAGGTAGCGGTCGTAGCAGTCCCCGTTCCGGCCCATCGGGATACCGAAATCCACCTTATCGTAGGCAGCGTAGGGCTGTTTTTTGCGCAGGTCCCAGGCAAAGCCGGAGCCCCGTAGCATAGGGCCCGTAAAGCCGAGCTGCAGGGCTCGTTCGGGGGAGACGACGCCGATGCCGACCGTGCGCTGCTTCCAGATCCGGTTGTCGGTGAGCAGGGTCTCGTACTCGTCCACATAGGTGGGGAAGCGTTCGGTAAAATCCTCGATGAAATCAAGCAGCGACCCGCCACGGGCGGCGTTCTTGCGTTCCATGTCCGCCCGGCTATGGTATTTGGTGGCCGCTTCCGGGTAGCGCGGCATCCGATCGGGCAGGTCCCGGTAGACGCCACCGGGGCGATAATAGGCCGAGTGCAGGCGGGCGCCGGAGACCGCCTCGTAGCAATCCATCAGATCCTCGCGCTCACGAAAGCAATAGAGGAACATGGTCATGGCGCCCACGTCGAGCCCATGCGATCCCAGCCACAGTAGATGGTTCAGGATGCGCGTGATCTCGTCGAACAGGGTGCGGATCCACTGGGCGCGCTCGGGGGCTTCGATTCCTAACAGCTTCTCGATGGCGCGCACATAGCCGTGCTCGTTACACATCATGGACATGTAATCAAGCCGGTCCATATAGCCGATGCTCTGATTGTAGGGCTTGGACTCGGCGAGCTTCTCGGTACCCCGGTGCAGGAACCCGATGTGGGGATCGGCGCGGACAATCACCTCCCCGTCCAGCTCCAGGACCAGGCGCAACACCCCGTGGGCCGCCGGGTGCTGGGGGCCGAAGTTGAGGGTGTAGTTGCGGATCTCAGGCATCGGTAGCATCCGGCGATGCGGCTGCCCCGCGTTCATGGCGAGCGTCGGCGCGGACGACGCGGGGCACCAGGGTCCGCGGCTCGATATTCACGGGCTCGCAGACCACCCGCGCCTGCTCGGGATCGTAACGCATCTCCACCTGCCCGACCAATGGGAAGTCCTTACGGAACGGATGGCCCACGAAGCCATAATCGGTGAGGATACGCCGTAGGTCCGGGTGCCCATCGAAGAGAATACCGAATAGATCGAAGGCCTCACGCTCGAACCAGGCGGCCGATGACCAAATCGCCACCACCGAATCTACCATAGGGTGGGGGGCGCCAGCATACACGCGCACCCGCAGGCGCCGATTGCAGGTCAGCGAGAGCAGATGGTAGACCACGGCGAAACGCTCCGGGTCCCCGATTTCCTCCAGCTCGAAACCGCAGGCAACGCCCCGACTGAAGCCGCTGCTCGAGGCCTCCGCCGTCGCCCACTCCGAACGCCCGTAGGCCGTGTAGTCCACCCCGCATACGTCGATGAGCTGCTCGAAGCGGAAGTCCTCGTGGTCCCGGAGCTCGGTGGCGACCGCAACTAGCGATTGGCGGGGGACCACCAGCGTAACCTCCCCCACGGTGGTCAGCACTGCGCAATCCCACGCGCCGAAATGCTCGGTGAGCCCATCCGCCAAACCGTCCAACCTGGCGTCGCCGGTTCTCGATTTCTGGTGTGACATCGGCAGGTGACTACTCAGCGGGCGATGGTGTTGGTACGGCGGATCTTGCTCTGCAGCTGGAGGATACCGTACAAGAGCGCCTCCGCCGTGGGTGGACAACCGGGAACATAGATGTCCACCGGAATGATGCGGTCACAACCCCGCACCACCGAGTAGGAGTAGTGGTAATAACCACCCCCATTGGCGCAGGAGCCCATGGAGATTACCCAGCGCGGCTCGGCCATCTGATCGTAGACCTTACGCAGAGCCGGGGCCATCTTGTTGCACAGGGTCCCGGCCACGATCATCACGTCGGACTGGCGGGGGCTGGGGCGGAAGACGACGCCGAAGCGGTCCAGGTCATACCGGGCGGCCCCGGCATGCATCATCTCCACGGCACAACAGGCCAAGCCGAAGGTCATGGGCCACAGGGAGCCGGTACGCGCCCAGTTGACCAGTTTATCCACCGTGGTAGTGATCACCCCCTGTGGGAGGATGCCCTCAATACCCATAACCGACCTCCCCGGTGATGGCTGGAAGCACGGAAGCAGGCACGCCGCCGGCCCAGACTCTCATTCCCGCCCCAGGGCCCTTTTCTTCCCACTCATACAACCCCCTCGGCTCGAAAGCGCGGGAACGGTAAGACTACCGTCCGGAACCCTTACTCCCATTCGAGGGCCCCTTTCTTCCACTCGTAGACAAAACCGACAACGAGAATACCCAAGAAGGTGAGCATGGCGATGAAACCAACCTTGCCCACGGCATCCAGCACCACGGCCCAGGGGAAGAGGAAGGCGATTTCGAGATCGAAGATGATAAAGAGGATGGCAACCAGATAGTAGCGCACGTCGAACTTCATACGCGCGCTCTCGAAGGCATTGAAGCCGCATTCGTAAGGAGCATTTTTCGCCGCATCCGGGCGATGCTCGCCAAATACGAAACCGGCCGCGATGGCCCCGCCCCCAACCAGGATCCCGATCACTAGGAAGACCAGGATGGGCAGATAGTTTTCGAGCATCTCCCCTCCTCAACACCTGCACAATGTAATTCTTAACTTAATGGCTGCAGGCTTAGCGGCGGAGTCTAGTGTAGTTCGTGCGCGGCTGTCAAGCCGCCCCCCTCATCGGTGAATGCGTAGAAATCTCATTTGAAAACATAGCCCTGGCAGACCGAACAGCGCGGTGTGTGTATGATGGTGATGGTGGTGGCCGGAGGTGTTGCGGGAGCGATCCTGCTTTAACCAAAACAGCCTGCTAAATGGTACAGGCTTAACCACGATGCTCAAGATTGACAGGATTTTTCCTGTGCACGGGAGCCGACTGAAACCGGATAAAAAAACCCTGATTAATCCTGTTAATCCTGTCCTAATTTAGACGAGCACCACCAAAATAACACCGGACAGCGCGGTTACGGGGAAACGCACGACTGGAAGCCGTCTACCGACGACCGGTAGTCTGTAGATTTGGTGCCGACGGCCGGAGTCGAACCGGCACGGCTTACGCCACTACCCCCTCAAGATAGCGTGTCTACCAATTCCACCACGTCGGCAAAGGCATCAAATTCTCTCGAGACTCTATTTTAAGTCTCAGCGTGGCCATGATTATAACACTCCTCCCATTATTTTCCAAATGGTGAGTATGATACTCAAATTCAATAACATTATTATGTGCTAATCTTATGCGTACATTCCCTATGCCGTCGAGCAAACGTAACCAGCCCCTCACAATCCGGTAATAATTCAATTAAGTCATAATATTTACAAATGATTGGAATTTTGGTAGTGGTGGTCTTTAAACTGATAGAAAGCAGGTTGGGCCGTTGTGCGGCCTGGTAGACCTGGACTATCAACTACGCTATCAGTTAAAATTAACCACTACCGAAATTTCGGTGTGAGTGCAAAGAGTCAAGCTTTTCTCTATGCTCTTCGTTCGCTGTCTGAACACAATCAAGTATGGTTTTTTTAAACTCGCTGAAAATAGGATAATATTTGGAACATAAACATTGAGGGTCTAGATAACTTTAAGAGAGGATTTTCTCTCAGATGAAAAGTTTTTCGTGGAACACCATTGAATTTTGCAAGCCTTCGTTTGGCATATGATTAGAATGATTCAATGCCATTGATAGGGCAATTACCACGGGCAAATTCATGCTGACCATGATTCGCACGGAAAAGCTTTATTGTACCCCCTATCCACCAGCCCATCGTAGCTCCTCCAGCCGTCCGAGTGGATGATGCTATCGCTGGCCACGCGGCCCTGGATCGTGGCCTGTAGTGACTTCTTGGCGGCGTTCGGGACGATTTCCATGTGGCCTTTATCCGTGGCGTTCTAGAATCCCGAAGACAATCGTTATTACCCCCAGCCCCGCGCCCTTATCTTCCTACGAACACGGCGCCCGCCGAAACTAGGATTTATCGACTTCAACCTCACCGGAGAAAGATGATGAGGCGTCACAAAACTGAGCGATTCGGGTCCGTAGTTTAAGTCAGCTGAATTGATTGTTGGACGGCTTACATCACTCAGCTCAGCGATTTTTAAGGCCGGTAAATCGTGCGCAAAATAGTGTATAATCTCTATTATTAGCTTCGGAGATGTGTGAACCCCTGAAATGCCTGTTTTTTCCTTGGTATAACATATGCGTTAGCATGTAGTTGAAAAAGTTATCTAGACCCAAGTCATCTTCTATCCGATCCGATCAGATGGGTTGAAAATCGATCCCACGGATAGATCAATCAAAGCATCAGTTCTTAAGGCAGTCCCTAAGCTACACCCGTCCGACAAACCAATTAGGAGCGTCCCCATGGCCCAAACCGCCCTCAAAGGAACCCCCGTCAAGCTCGCCGGCGATCTGCCCACCATTGGCTCGACCGCCCCGGATTTCAAGCTGGTGGCCGGCGATCTGAGCGACAAGACCCTGGCCGACTATGCCGGTAAGAAGAAGCTGCTCAACATCGTGCCCAGCCTGGACACCGAGGTGTGCGCCACCTCCACCAGGAGGTTCAATAAAGAGATGGCCGGCAAGCGCGACGCCATCGCCCTAGTCATCTCTGCCGACCTTCCCTTCGCCGCCGACCGCTTCTGCAAGGCCGAGGGCGTCGATAACGTCGTCAATCTGTCCATCATGCGCTCGCGTAACTTCGGTAAGGACTACGGTGTGCTGATGGATGACGGCCCCCTGGCGGGGATCGCTGCCCGCGCCGTGGTAATCCTGGATAAGGACAATAAGGTCCTCTACACCCAGCTGGTCCCCGAGATCACCCAAGAACCGGATTACGCCGCCGCCCTGGCCGCGCTGGGCTGATACCACTCCCAGCGGGCGGCGGTCGCCGCCCGCGTATTGGAGGCATATAGGAAGACGAAAGACGCTTGAACCGCAGAGACGCAGAAAACACAGAGGAAATAACGCGGTAGGGGCGAAAAATTCTCCACCCCATTTCTGGTAGCTATCGATTGCCAGCTTCCGGAATGTAGGATGCGGTGAGTGTCTTGACCCTCAAAAACCTATGTTTCCGTCAAGGAAACATAGCCCCAAAAGGCGGGCGAGCGCGTTGCCGAGGTAATCAAGCAGGTTGCGGCATAAGTCTCCACGGTCATTCGTGCTCATCCAAGATCAGTCACGCCCCGGGCGTCGCGCCGGCGCTCAGGCACCGCTTGAACCGGTTACGGCACCGGACCTGTCGGAGTATCTGCGCCGCAAGCGACGGCCCGATCTGCTGGAGGTCTCCGAGCTCCAGGCGATGCGTCACTATACTCGCTTGTCGCAGCGGAACTTCTCCATCGATACCCATTTCTATCCCGTGGGCTCCTGCACCATGAATTACAACCCCAGGGCCTACAACAACCTGGCCTCACTGCCGGGTTTTCTGGGGCGTCACCCGCTGGCCCCCCCCCGCCAGTCACGGTCAGGGCGTCATGGCCTGTCTGTACGAGCTGCAGGAGATCCTCAAGGGAGTCTGCGGCATGCATGCGGTCTCCCTGGGCACCGGCCGCCGGCGCCCAAAGTGAATTCGCCGGCGTGGCCATGATCCGCGCCTATCATCGGGACGAAGGGAACAACGCGCGCCGCGAGATTCTGATCCCAGACGCGGCCCACGGGACCAACCCGGCCTAGGCGGTCATGTGTGGCTACCGGGTCAGGGATATCCCCACTGGGGACGACGGCGACCTGGACCTCGCCGCCCTGCAGGCTACCGTCGGCCCCCGGACCGCCGGCATTATGCTCATCAATCCCAGTACCCTGGGTCTGTTCGACCGCAACATCCGGGAGATTGCCGTTACCGTGCACGCTGCCGGCGGCCTGCTCTATTACGACGGGACCAACCTCAACACCATCCTGGGCAAGGTGAGACCCGGCGACATGGGCTTCGACGTGATCCACATCAACCTCCACAAGACCTTCTCCCCCCACGGCGGCGGTCCGGGTACCGGTCCGGTGGGAGTGTCGGAGCGCCTGGAGCCCTATCTGCTAGTACCCCTGGTGACCTACGACGGTACCGACTATGCCTGGCTCAGCGAGACGGCGTGTCCGCACATCATCGGCCGCCTCAAGGCCTTCGGCGGCAATATGGGCACCCTGCTGCGGGCCTATGTCTATGCCCGCATGCGGTGCCGAGGGTATACAGCGGGTGGCCGAATTTGCCACCCTCAACGCCAACTATCTCCTCAAGCACCTGACCGAGGCAGGCTTCGAGCCTGCTTACGGGAAGCGTCGGTCTGGCCACGAGCTGATCATTACCCTGCGCCGGCGCCGGGAGGCCAAGGAGCTGGGGATCGGAGCCATGGACCTCGCCAAGCGCTTGCTGGATTATGGATTCCACGCCCCTACTACCTATTTTCCGCTGCTGGTTCCCGAGTGCCTGCTGATCGAGCCCACGGAGAGCGAGACCCGGGAGGAGCTGGACGGCTTCGTGGACGCCTTGGAGGAGATCCGGACGGAGGCGCGGGAACAGCCGGACCTGGATCAGGGAACCCCCCCACCGGATGCCGGTCCGCCGCCTGGACGAAGTGCACGCCGCCCGACGCCTGGACTTGGCTTGGACGCCCGGCGCAATTAGGTGCTACCCCATTCAGGGACCTTGAGAAACTGCTTTCCCGGCAGTGTGTTAGGGCCTGTTGACATTTGGAAAGTTCGCGCAGTGGACCTTGCGCTAACCATTATGATCGACTGTAGGGTCCGCTGTGCGGACCGCTGGAATGTTGCGGCCATATAACATGTGAAAACAGTCGGTTGGAGTTAAATATTAACTGGACTAGTCATAAGGGGTCACAGCCCTTTACGAAAATTACCGTTTGAGGGCGTTGGCGGCATCTGAATCAATCGTAAAGGGCTGTAATCCCCTATGACCGAAAGGCACCTGGGTAGCAGTTAATTTATAAATTGTAATATAATTAATAGTTGATAATAACTCCGTATTATAGCGATACAAGAAGAGTTTTAAACAGATCTCATGCATAACGGTACATTTAGGAAAAGAGAGCGTCTTACGCACGAAGCGCGCTAAGTGCTGCCGCAAGGTATTATTCTTGCATTCACATTAGGGGCGTTTCTCCTGTTTCTTTGCTGACAGGAAAATGCTGCTCGGTAATGGTAAATCATCAACTGATGGCGTGGTTGATCGTCCAGGTCGACCGGGCCCGCACAGCGATCCAACCCACCTTCACCGCCACCTCGGGATATGGTTCGGGAATCGACGCATGTCGGCGGCTGTCTGTGTTGCAAAGAGGGCATCAGGCAGCCTCCAGCTGTAGCCGCATCGTCCTCATGGCGGTTTTCTCTATTTGCCGGATGCGCTCGGCGGAAACGCCGAACTGCTGGGCGAGCTCGTGCAGGGTCTGCTTCTTCTCGGTCAGCCAGCGCGCCTCCAGGATCGTCTTACTCCTGTCGTCCAAGTCATTAAGCGCGTTCAAGAGACGGCGGCGGCGATCCGTCATGGTGTCCTCGCGTTCAATGGCGCTTGCCGGCTCCATCCGCATATCTGGCAGATAGGTTGCCGGTGCCGACGGACCTTCGTCATTATCGCTACCGTCGCCGTCGAAGGCGAGATCCTGGTTGGCCAGTCGCGATTCCATTTCCAACACCGTCTCCGGTTTGACGCCCAGTTCCTCGGCGACCCCCTCGACTTCCTCTCGGGAGAACCATCCCAGCCGCTTCTTGGCGCTGCGCAGATTGAAGAACAGCTTGCGCTGGGCCTTTGTGGTGGCTACCTTGACGATCCGCCAATTGCGCAGGATGTACTCGTGAATCTCGGCGCGGATCCAGTGGACAGCAAAGGATACCAGGCGTACGCCCACATCCGGTTCGAAGCGCCTGATCGCTTTCATAAGACCTACCGTACCTTCTTGAATGAGGTCCGGCAGCGGCAGGCCATAACCGAGGTACCCGCGAGCGATTCGAATCACGAAGCGCAGATGGGACAAAACCAACCGCCGTGCTGCCTCCATGTCGCCATGATCACGCAGCTGCTCGGCGAGCCTGCGTTCCTCGTTTGCCGTGAGGACGGGTATCTGATAGGCGGCGCCGATATAGGCATCAATGCTGCCTGTGGGCAGGATTGCAATATCTTTGGTCATTTGGCTTAATTCCGAGTATTTTTATAGGAAATATCTTAGCACCGGGAAAGGTGCGCGGGCAATAGCGATTCATTTGGTGTTCAGGATGAGGCTTGCGTGTGGATTCAGCGAGGTTGTGCCGCGCCGAGGTGGCGTCCGACGGAGACCCAGCTCCCGAGCAGACCGAGCCCCAGGCTGCCGCTGAGTATCGTCAGGGAGGCGGTCAACCCCAGGCCGGCCAGTGGGAACTGGGTATGATAGAGCGCGGCGAGACGGGAGACCGGGCCCTGGATAAGGAGCAGCGCCGAGGCGACCAGCAACAAGGCGCCGATCCCGCCGAACAACCCATACCAGCTGCCGATGTGAAGGAAGGGGCGGCGAATGAACGCCGGTGTGGCCCCCACCAGCTCCATGATTTCGATCTCGTTGCGGCGGTTCTCGGTCTCCAGGCGGATCGTGTTACCGACCACGAGTAGGACGGCCAGGGCCAGCGCGCTGCCGAGCAGTACCACCCCGCGCTGGGCCACGTTCAGAATGGCCTGAAAGCGGCGTATCCAGCGGGTGTCGAGACGCGCAAAATCGGCCTGGCGCAGTGCTTCGACCTCCTTGGCCAGGCGTTCCAGGGCCTCGGGTATCCGGACCTCAGGCCTCGGTTGCAGGGCAAGCACCACCGGCAGCGGATTTTCTTCGAGTTGGGCGATGGCCTCGCTGAAGCCGTCGTAACTGCCGAGCTCCGACAGCGCCTGGTCCGGGCTAATCAGGGTGATCCGGTCCAGGTTTTGGTGCGCCTCGAGCTCTGCCGCCAATGCCCGTGCCTGTTCGAGATCCGTGTCCAGCGTCAGGAACAGGGAAATGGCGGTGGTTTGGCCCCAGGACTTGCTCAACAGGTCCAGGTTCCGGGTGAACACGTACAGGCTCGCGGGCAAGGCGATGGCGATGGCGATTACGGCAACCGTCATGCCTGTCGCCCACGGATTGTGCGACAGGCGCCCAAGGCTACTCAGTGCCACCTGCAGGTGGTGGCTCAACCAGGTAGCCGGGAGATCGCGGAAGCGTCTGCGGACGGAGCGGTGGGGTGTGCGCATAAGGTTACCGGGTACCCGTGTCCCCGGTCAACGAGCCGTCGGTCAAAGTCAAGGTCCGATAGGGCAGGCTCGCGATCAATGCCAGGTCATGACTGGCGATGAGGAGAGTGACACCGACCCGATGGAGGCGCTCGAACAACCCCATGATCTCGCGTGAGAGCTCCGGGTCCAGGTTGCCCGTCGGCTCATCGGCCAAGATCAGGGGCGGGCGGGCGACAACCGCCCGGGCAATACCGACCCGTTGCTGCTCGCCGCCGGATAGGGTGATCGGAAAGATCCGCTCCTTGCTCAGCAGACCTACCTGGTCGAGGGCGGCACGCACCCGGCGGCGGATCTCCTTGTGCCTGTAACCGGCCGCGACCAGGGGCAGGGCCACATTGTCGAACACCGTGCGATCCGCAAGCAGGCGGTGATCTTGAAAGATCATCCCGACCGCGCGGCGATGCAGAGGGATCTTGCGCGTGGGCAGGTATCTCAGGTTGCATCCGTCGATCATGATCTGGCCCCGGGTCGGGCGTTCGATCAGACCGATCAATCGCAACAGGGTGCTCTTACCCGCACCCGAATGGCCGGTGAGAAACGCCATTTCGCCGGCTTCGAGCGCGAAGCTCAGGTCGCGGAGGGCATCTCCGCGCTGCGGATAGCGTTTCGTGACGTGCTCGAAGCGGATCACCTGCTTGATTTCGCTTTGAGGAAGGGCGCGGTCTATTGCGCAAACAGGGCGTCGAGGAACTCCCCGGCGTCGAAGTGACGCAGGTCCTCGATCTTCTCGCCGACGCCGATGAACCGAATGGGCACCCGCAGCCGATCGGCGACGGCAAACAGGATACCACCCTTGGCCGTACCATCGAGCTTGGTAAGGGTGATTCCCGTCAGCCCCACGGCCTGGTCGAACTGAATCGCCTGGCTGAGGGCGTTCTGACCCGTGGTCGCGTCCACCACCAACATCACCTCATGGGGGGCCTCCGGGTCGAGCTTTTTCATGACGCGGGTGATCTTCACCAACTCGTTCATGAGGTTGTCCTTGGTATGCAGTCTGCCCGCCGTGTCCGCGATGAGCACGTCCATCCCACGGGCGGTGGCCGCCTGGAGGGCGTCGTAGATCACCGAGGCCGAATCTGCCCCCTGGTGCTGCGCGATGACCGGGACCCCATTGCGTTCCCCCCAGGTCTGGAGCTGCTCCACGGCGGCGGCCCGGAAGGTGTCACCGGCCGCCAGCATGATGCTGTTGCCTTCCTCCTGGAGCCGCTTGGTCAGCTTGCCGATGGTCGTGGTCTTGCCGACCCCGTTCACCCCCACCACCAGGATAACCTGGGGCTGGCCGGGGGAGGCCTGGCGCACCGGGGCGGCGCAGCGGCGCAGGATAACCTCGAGCTCGCTCCGCACGGCGCCGATCAAGACCGCCGGGGCCGCTAGCTCGCACCGTTTCACCCGCTCCGCGATATGACCGATGACGCGGCTGCTTGCATCGATCCCCACATCCGCGGTCAGGAGCTGAGTCTCTAGCTCCTCGAGCAGGTCCTCATCGATCCGCTTACGTCCGCGGATCAGATCACCGATATTCGTGTTGAGCACGGCCCGCGTCGTCGCCAGGCCGTCCTTCAGACGCGATATAAGGCGCCGGCGGTGCTCTTCGGGCTGCCCTTCGCCCTGGGGGGCATGTTCTTGCTTCTTCTTGCCGAACCCGAACATCTATGCTGATTCCCGATTGCGGGCCTCCGGTGTGAATCCGATGTCTGCCAGAGTATAGGTTAAAGCTTCCGGCTACCAGTCGCCTGTGGCAGGGCACTCGGATAATAATCACTGATGAAACACGACGATAGCCCGGAAGGCATCGTCCCAAGCCGCAGAGAGCTCTTTCTGCTTGATGCTGCGAGAGGGGTAGGCACGCATGAGCAGGTTGAGGGCGAATTGACGGTAGGGTATTGAAATTGACCGGAGCGTTGGCGAGTCGGATACGACACTCAATCTTCCCGGAACGTGACCTCGAGTACCCAAGTGGAGGCAATTCTCGATCCCCCAGTGTGCACACACGGCGTTGGCGAAAGCACGGACATCCCCGACCAGGGTGGTGATGAAGTAACGACGTTCGCACGAGACCTGCCCGCCATCGTGCCGCATCGGACTCGACCATACCGGTGCCGCGCAAGCGTTCGGGTCGGGCAGCGTGGATAAGGTCGTTGACGAGCCAGTAGCGGCGCACCTCGTAGCGGCCATGACCAGTATCGGTATGCTCGATAAAGAACACCTGAACATCATTATGAATGGGCGCCGCCTTGGCGGTATCGAAATAATCCTCGATGGCCTCGTGCAAGATGCGGTTGGTTCTCCCTCACGGCCAGGACGTAATCAGCGCCTTTTACCACGATCTGCTCGGCCATGGCTTTCTGACAACCCATGGCATCATATGGTGACAATGCACCCCTTAAGTCCAGCAGCTCAAGCAACTTCGGGATGGCTACGATCTCGTTGGATTTCTCCGCGGCTGCGACTTAGCCCAACGACAACTGGTTGGCATTAGCCCAGGCGCTGACCATGTGGATGGCACCACAACCGTTGCACCGAATCATGGGAGCAGCGAAGCATTCCTGGAACGCGCTCGGTGACAACCGCGCCATCACCTGGCCCCGGCAGGCTGCTGAGGGAATCCCGTTGGCGCAGGGCAAGAACTGACGCAACCATTTCAGCTTGGTGCAGCCAAACGTTCGGATGCCTTCCCAGCCTCCGGCTCCACTGACTACCGCGCAGGCACTCAACAGCAAAATTTTTTCCAAATCATTACAGCTTGTTCTTGTCCGAACGAGGATCCCGGGTCGTCGAAAAATGGGAAAGCAAATTTGGGTAGTGGCTACTCAATTAAATAACATACGTATAGCGATTATTTGCAAATTCAACCAAAGAATTTTTAGTCATAATTATTGGAAAAAAGTACATGCTTGTAGCAAATATCATAGTAAAGCGGTGATCAAAAACGGCAACAATGCGTGTGGGAATCAGCAGTATCATTGTAAAACTGTGGTGCCTATGGCGTACTTGACCCCATGATCGCTACACGGAGGAAGAGAAAGAGCGTATTATATTACGCTTATCAAGAACGATCGAGCATGCGTGGGATCGAACGGAGTCATGGAATCTGCCGCCAAACAGTAAGCGCCAGGTTAAATATAAAGCAGAATAACTTCCATCCCTTGAGGCGATGCTGACACTTATCGATCCTGAGCAAACACCGGTGTTGGAGCTCGGTGAGCTTTAGTTCCTTAAAGTATGGGTCTGGATCGCTTTGAACAGAGAGACCCAGGAAGTCGTTGCTTATGCTTGTGGTGTTCGCAGTAAAGAAACATGCTAAATCCTCTGGGATCGCATACTGCCCACTTATAAAAAGTCATGGTTTTCACCGCTTATTGGGAAACGTATCAAGCTGTTATTCCGAATCAGCAGCACTCTCCTGTCGGCTAAAGAAACAGGAGAAACGCCCCATGTTCAGCGTTAGAATAATACCTTGCGGCAGCACTTGGCGCGCTTCGTACGTAAGACATTATCATTTTCCAATGTATCATTATGTATTGGATCTGTTTAAGCTCTTCCTAATATCGCCATAATGCGGAGGGATCTAGATAACTTTAAAAAAAGAACTGCAACCGCATGTTAAGGTCATGTTATGCAAGGAAAAACAGGCATTTCAGACGTTCACACCTTTCGGAAGCTAAATTCAGACGGATTGTACCTAAATTTTGCGCACGATTTACCGGCCTCGAAAATTGCCGAGTTGAGTGATGTGTAAAGCATCCGACGATCAATCAGTTGTTATTCAAACTACGGACCCGAATCGCTCAGCTTTGTGACACCTCCTCGCCCTTCTCCGGCGAGGTTTAAGTCGATGAATCCTAGTTTCGGCGCGCGCCGTGTTCGTGGGAAGAAAGGGCGCGGGGCCGAGGGTAAAACGATTGTCTTCGGGATTCTGGAACGCCACGGGTAAAGTCTACACGGAAATTGTCCCGAACGCCGGCAAAAAACCGCTACAGGACGCAATCCGGGGCCAGGTAGCCCTACCGTATCATCCACTCGGACGGCTGGAGGGACTACGATGGGCTAGTGGATAGGGGGTACAAAAAACATTTCCGCATGAATCATGGTCAGCATGAATTTGCCCGTGGTAATTGCCCTATCAATGGCATTGAATCACTCTGGTTATATGCCAAACGAAGGCTTGCAAAATTCAATGGTGTTCCACGAAAAACTTTTCATCTACACATGAAAGAATGTGAATTTAGATTCAATCATCGAGAGGAAAACTATCTATGATAGAATGCTTACTCTGCTGAGAGAAAATCTTCTCTAAAGTTATCTAGACCCTCCTGAGTAGGGAGTGGATTTTCTTTGCCTGTTCTTCGAGCTTGGCCATCGCCATTTGCTGCTCCGCGGCCTTGTCGTGTTCCTTTTGGACCACTGCCGACGGCGCCTTGTCCACGAAGTCGGGGTTCGCCAGTTTCTTGCGGGTCCGCTCCAGGTCCGCTTCCAGCTTGCCGATCGCCTTGGCGAGGCGCTTGAGCTCCGCCTCCTGGTCGATGAGTCCGGCCATGGGGATGAGTATTTTCATTTCGCCCACCAGGGCAATCGCGGACTCGGGGGCCTGATCGGCGGGTGACAGCACCCGGATGGATCGGGTGCGGACAAGGGCGTCTAAGTAGTTGCGGTTTGCCGCCAGCCGGGCCAGGTCCTGGTCGGAGGCGTTCTGGAGCAGGACGGGTAGGGGCTTGCCGGGTGCAATGTCCATCTCGCCCTTGATCCGCCGCACGCCCAGGACGAACTGCATGACCCAGTCCATTTCGGCCTCCGCGCCCGGATCGAGGAGGTCGGCATCGGCGCCGGGGAAGGAGGCCTGCATGATGGTGTCGCCCTCGATCCCGGCCAGGGGCTTGACCTTCTGCCAGATCTCTTCGGTGATGAAGGGGATGAGGGGATGGGCGAGTCGCAGCAGGGTCTCCAGGGTCCGGACCAGGGTGCGGCGCGTGCCTCGCTTGGAGGCCGGCGTGGCCTGGACGTCGATGAGCACCGGCTTGGACAGCTCCAGGTACCAGTCGCAGAAGGCATTCCAGGTGAAGTCGTAGATGGCCTGGGCGGCATGGTCGAAACGGTAGCCCCGGATCGCTTCGTCCACCGTGGCGATAGCGCCTTGTAGGCGGGAGCGAATCCAGCGGTCGGCGGCGCTGAGCCGGAGGTTGCCCCCGGTATCGCTCCCGGTCAGGCCGCAATCCTCGCCCTGGGTGTTCATGAGCACATAGCGCGCAGCGTTCCACAGCTTGTTGCAGAAGTTGCGGTAGCCTTCAATCCGGCCCAGGTCGAACTTGATGTCCCGGCCGGTGGAGGCGAGGGCCGCGAAGGTGAAGCGCAGGGCTTCGGCGCCGAAGCCGGGGATACCCCGCGGGTAGTCGCGGCGGGTCATGGCGGCGATCTTCTCGGCCAGGTGGGGCTGTATCATGCCCTTAGTGCGTTTCTCCACCAGGGACTCCAGGTCGATGCCGTCGATCAGGTCGATGGGGTCGAGCACATTACCCTTGGATTTGGACATCTTCTCGCCGTGGGTATCCCGCACCAGGCCGTGGATGTAGACCTCCTTGAAGGGTACGTCTCCCATGAACTCGAGTCCCAGCATAATCATGCGGGCGACCCAGAAGAAGATGATGTCGAACCCGGTGACCAGCACCGACGTGGGGTAGAAGGCCGCCAGGCGTGGTGTCTGTTCCGGCCAGCCCAGGGTCGAAAAGGGCCACAGGGCGGAGCTGAACCAAGTGTCGAGCACGTCCGGATCTTGTTCCAGAGGGAATTCGGGCGTCAGGCCGTGACGTTCGCGCACTTCCTGCTCCGAGCGCCCCACGTAGACATTGCCCTCCCGGTCGTACCAGGCGGGGATACGGTGGCCCCACCAGATCTGGCGGCTGATGCACCAGTCCTGGATGTTGCGCATCCACTCGAAGTAGGTGTTCTTCCAGTTATCCGGGACGAAACGGATGCGCCCATCTTCTACCGCGGCGATGGCCGGGTCCGCCAGCGGCTTGATCTTGACGTACCATTGGTCGGTGAGATAGGGCTCGATGACGGCCCCCGAGCGGTCGCCCCGGGGCTGTTGGAGCCGGTGCTCTTTAGTCCGCGCCACCAGGCCTTGGTCCATCAGGTCGGCGAGGATGCGCCGCCGGGCCTCGTAGCGGTCGAGTCCGATATAGGCGGTGGGGATGAGCTCCCCTTCCTCCGGCAGGTTCTCGCGGATGGCGGCATCGGGGGTGAAGATGTTGATGAGTCCGCCTTGGGTCTGCTCAGCGATGGGGGTCTCGTCCCGGTGCCGGAGCCAGACCTCGTGGTCGTTGAAGTCGTGGGCGGGGGTGATCTTGACGCAGCCGGTGCCCAGCTCCGGGTCGGCGTGGGCGTCGGCGATGATGGGGATGCGCCGCCCGGTGAGGGGCAATTGGACGAATTCACCGACCAAGTGGCGGTAGCGTTCGTCGTGCGGATTCACGGCCACCGCGCAGTCCCCCAGCATCGTCTCCGGGCGTGTGGTGGAGACCACCAGGTGGCCCTGGCCGTTGGTCAGGGGATAGCGCAGGTCCCACATGTGGCCGTTCTCATCCGCGGACAGGACTTCCAGGTCCGAGACCGCAGTGTGGAGTACCGGGTCCCAGTTGACCAGGCGCTTGCCGCGGTAGATGAGCCCCTTCTCGAACAGGCACACGAAGACCTCACGCACCGCGCCGGAGAGCCCCCCGTCCATGGTAAACCGCTCGTGCTCCCAGTCCAGGGACGCCCCCAGGCGCCGCAGCTGGCGAGTGATGGCGCCGCCGGATTCGGCCTTCCAGGCCCAGACCCGGCGGGTAAAGGCGTCGCGGCCCAGGTCGTGGCGGGTCTTACCCTCGGCGTCTAGCAGTCGCTCGACCACCATCTGGGTCGCGATGCCCGCGTGATCGGTGCCCGCCTGCCACAGGGTCGGCTCACCCCGCATGCGGTGATAGCGGATCAGGGCGTCCATGATGGTGTCCTGGAAGGCATGGCCCATATGCAGGCTGCCGGTCACGTTGGGCGGCGGGATCATGATGCAGTAGCCGCCTGCCCCGGCGGTGGGCGCGAAGTAGCCTTGGTCCTCCCAGGTCTGGTACCAGGTCTGTTCCAGGATCCGGGGGTCGTAGTTCTTGTCCAGCATTAGGTGCGTCTCGGAGTCATGCAGGGCGCGGTGGAAAGTTCGGCATTATAGAGCACCTGCTTCCGACTACCAGTCGCCGGTAGGGTAAGGGTGGGCTGTGCCCACCGCCAAGCCCCTCAGCTGCTAATGAGGTGACAGGGCGATTTGAACCACATAAGGCCAGGAAACGCCTATCTCTTAAGGTAGAATAGGCAAAGCAGAGCCTGTCCCCGGGTGGAGGAGGGATAAAGAAGTAAACGCTGACCTGCGGACTTGGCTCCTAAAATAGTACAGGATTTCAAGGAGTAGCAGGGTATTATAATTAATTCACGAAAAATAATCCTGTTGGCGCTAGAGCTTGTGACATTTAACTCCAACCGACTGTTTTCACATTAAATGACCGCAATAATCCAGCGATCCGCACAGCGGACTCTACTGTAACCCCTGGCGACTGTCAGGTCCGGTCAAGACGCTGCAGATTGCATTCCACTTCGCCCTGGTTGCCGTAGGATGCCGGTGAGCGCGGTGGTTCCGGGCTTGCCGGTCGGTGCAAGCTTTCCCCGCGCGAACCACATCGATGGATGGTCCGTGCCCAACATCCTAAAGACCATGGAATACTATGGAACATACGGATCTTGGTATGTGGTAGATTTTAACTGGCAGAAGCTAGATGGGGCTGCTGTGCGGCCCGGTAGACCTGGACTATCAACTACGCTATCAGTTAAAAATTTAACACTACCGAAATCTTCTCGGTGTGGTCCGTGTGTTCCGTGGCTAATCAATCAAGTCCGAAGATGCGGTTCGCTGTCTGCCCCGTCCTTGGGGACGGGTATCGTAAAAGAGGCACGGCGCGCCGTGTCCCTACGATTTACGGCCCAGAAAAGAGGGTTCGCAGTATTCTGTATCCTTAATTTTTCAATTAGCTACAGCGCCCAAAAATGGTGGTCCTTACCTGAACACGGGTCGGGCATCACCTTTCATACGACAACCTCCTGGGGCGGTAGGCAGGCGTTGAACCGCATCGGCCGATCTGGTCAGGCCCAGTCGAGGCGCCGTAGATTGCGTTCTACTTCGTCTTGGTCGCTGTAGAAGGTCTTACGGCCGTCGCGATCGATGTAACGCTCGTGGCCCTTGCCAGCGATTAGTCCCACCCAGGGCTCGTCGGCCGGGCGTGCGGCCAGCAGGTCGAACAGGCGGGCGACGGCCTGGGGGCGTTCGACCACCACCTCCCGACCCGTGTTGGGCATGCCCGTGAGGATGTCGTCGATGATCCGCTCCGGGTCTTCGGTGCGGGGGTTGTCCGAGGTCAAGATCACATGGTCGGAGTAACCCGCCGCCGCAGCGCCCATGAGGGGGCGTTTCCCGCGGTCGCGATCGCCGCCGCAGCCGAACAGGGTCAGGATGCCGGCGTCGGGGAAGGCGTGGCGGATGGCGCTCAGAAGGCTCTCCAAGGCGGCTGGGGTGTGGGCGAAATCCACGATCAGGGTGCGGTTGCCGACGACCCGACACTCGAAGCGTCCGTCTACTGCCTCCAGGTGCCGCCAGTATGGGTGTTCCCCCGAACCCAGCAGGGCGTCGGCCAGGGCCGAGGCCAGGGCATAGTTCTCCCGGTTGTGCGCCAGGGCCAGAAAGGGCCTGGCCGCGATTGCCTCCGGCCCCAGGGGCACTGCGTTCAAAGGCTGCACCGGGACCGGCGGCGTTCCCTGTTCCAACAGGCGCGAGGCGACCTCCGGGCTGGTGCAGAAGAGCCGGCCGCCGTCCCGGATCAGGTCGAGGATGCGGGCCTTGGCGGCAAAGTAGGCGGCCGTGTCCCGATGATAGTCCAAGTGATCCTGGGAGAAGTTGGTCCAACCCGCGTTGCAAAGCGGAATGCCCTGGACCCGTCCCTGGTCCAGGGCGTGGCTGCTGGCCTCCAGCACGACCACATCGTAGCGGCCCCGGTAGGCGTGCAACAGGCGGCGCAGCTCGATCTGGGGCGGGGAGGTGAAGCCGGTTTGGACCAGCGGCTCGCCGTCGAGGGAGACGCCGAGCGTACCGACCATGAGGACCCGCCGCCCATAGGCGCGGAGCATGGAGTCCAGGTACTTGACGGTGGTGGTCTTGCCGTTGGTCCCGGTGATGCCCATAAAACCGCCGGCGACCTCCGGGAGAGGATAGAGGAGATCGCAAAAGCGCCCCACGGTCCTCGGCCAGTCGTCGGGATGGGTCACGAAGATCCCCTTGCTGGGCAGATCCACGAAGCAATCGAGCATACGGTTGGTAACCAGCACGGAGAAGGCGCTGTCCGCCAGGTAGCGCCGGTAGAGCGCCGCGTCGTCGCGACCGTCGTCGAGGCGCTGGAAGAACAGGATCGAGCCCGGCCCACAGGCGTCGGTGCGCCACTGGATGTCGGTGAGCGGGACGGGAGGGGCCGGCTCCCGCCGCCAGGCGAATGCCGTATCCGCGAGCAGCCTAGTGAGGGGGGAGGAGGGCATGGATTCCGTGCGTTGTCTGCCAAGTGGATTCCGGCGGCACTTTACCAGCTATCAGCTACCAGTCGCTGTCCGCCGCGGCAATGGCCGACCTGCCGGGCGGTCTGTCCCATACCGGCCGGCGACCGGTGGCAGGGGAGATTGCGCTGCCTGTGGACACACGGCCTGCTAGGCCCATTGTTTTGGGTAAGATGCACATGCACCCGCCCTGCCGCGCACGGCAGGGCGGTTGATTTTCAACGGTCGAAAAGCTATGGTTACTGCCTTATTCAGAGTTTAAGGAAGTGATTATGCGTCAACCTTTGATCGCGGGTAACTGGAAGATGAACGGATCCGCGGGGAGCGTGCGTGAGCTGCTCGCCGGGATCAAGGCCGGGATCGGCGGTATCGACAAGTGTGAGGTCGCAGTCTGCCCTCCTTACATCTTTATCCCTCAGGCGCAGGCCGAGCTGGCGGGTACGCCGATTCCCTGGGGCAGTCAGAACCTGTCCACGGAGGCATCCGGCGCCTTCACCGGCGAGGTGGCCGCTTCTATGCTGCTCGATTTCGGCTGCACCTATGTGATTGTGGGCCACTCGGAGCGCCGCACCCTGTATGATGAAGACGACGCCTTGGTGGCGAAGAAGTTCGCCGTGGCGCGGGCCGCCGGACTCAAGCCTATCCTGTGTGTGGGCGAGACCCTGGATGAACGCGAGAAGGGCGTGACGGAGGATGTCGTCGCCCGCCAGCTGGATGCGGTGACCAAGCTGGAAGGCATCAAGGCGCTTGCCGATAGCGTCATCGCCTACGAGCCGGTGTGGGCCATTGGGACCGGTAAGACCGCCACGCCGGAACAGGCCCAGGAGGTACACGCCTTCATCCGCAAACGGATCGTGGATCAGAACGCGGAAGTTGCCGAAAAGGTTCGGATTCAATACGGCGGCAGCATGAAGCCTGACAATGCCGCCGAGCTGATGGCCAAGTCTGATATCGACGGTGGCCTGATCGGGGGCGCCTCCCTGAAGGCCAAGGATTTTTTGGGTATCTGCAAGGCAGCCAACGACAGCGTTTGATGCCGGGCTAGCTGGTAGGCGCGGGCTTGCCCGCGCCTACCAGGGGGGTGTCGCAACAGCCCCTCTCCCGCCGGGAGAGAACCTGCCTCGAGTGCAGAGAGGGGGCTGGGGAGAGGGGACTAAAGGACGAAGAGCGGTGCCTTTTGTTTGCAACACCCTCACCTGCGGTTAGGTCGACCGACTCCCGAACGACTCCGCCAAGGTCTTGTTCTCGGTCTGAATCGAAGCGCGCTCGCCCGGCCTTGTTCGTCCGTTCTTGTTCTCTATTGCGTCCGTTTGAGTTGATCTCGCATTCATTTGCGGCAAACTAAAGAAGGGGCTAGATAACTTTATCACTGCAACTGCATACTTAAGGTTGTGTTGTGCAAGGAAAAAACAAGTATTTCAGGCGTTCATACATCTCCGAAGCCAAATTCAGATGGATTGTACACTATATTTGCGCACGATTTACCGGCCTCGGTAATCGCCGAGCCGAGTGATGTAAGCCGTCCGACGATTAATCATTGTTATTCAAACCACGAATCCGAATCGCCCAGCTTTGCGACGCCTCATCGCCCTTACTCTGGCAAGGTTGAAGTCGATGAATCCTCTTTCGGCGGGCGCCGTGTTCGTGGGAAGGAAGGGCGCGGGGCCGGGAGTAAAACGATTGTCTTCGGGATTCTGGAACGCCACGGGAAGGGCTACACGGAAATCATCCGAACACCTCCAAGAAGGCGCACAGGCCGTGATCCGGGGCCAGGTGACCCCTGACAGCATCATCCACTCAGACGGCTGGAGGGGCTACGATGGGCTGGTGGATAGGGGGTACAAAAAGCTTTTCCGTGTGAATCACGGTCAGCATGAATTTTCTCAACGAAGGCTTGCAATGGTGTTCCACGGAACAATTTTTCATCTACCACCTGGAAGAATGTGAATTTAGATTCAATCATCGAGAGGGAAACTTACTATGATAGAATGCTTAACTCATAGCTTAAGAGAAAATCCTCTCTTAAAGTTTTTTAGACCCAAAATCCCACTGTAAAGAACAGCACCGATTTCCAGATTTTGGCTCAGGCGTACTTAACGACATGCAGATCGTCCTCAATCTCTTCTATCTCTTTTTGGCCATCGGCCTGATCGGGTTAGTCCTGATCCAGCACGGCAAGGGGGCTGACGCCGGAGCGGCATTCGGCAGCGGTGCATCTGCGACCGTGTTCGGCGCCCGCGGCTCTGGGAATTTCCTCTCCCGCTCCACCGCCGTCCTAGCCGCCCTGTTCTTTCTCACCAGCATAGCACTGGCCTATTTCGCGAGCCAAGTGGAGGGCCCCAAGGGCCTGATGGAAGGCGTCGATATCCCGGCGATCCCCGCACCTGTCCAAGCACAAGGAGAGGTGCCGGTGGTTCCGGATACTGGCGGTGGCCTAAACCAAAACGATGTGCCGGTGGTCCCGCCGCCGGCTGCGACACCTGCTGCCGACACGCCGCAAGCGCCGGTTCCAGGTCCCAAGGACGCCGAAAAATCGTGAGGGACAAGAGATAATTGGGAATGTATGGAGTCGACCACGACGACGACTACTGTGATTTCGGGTAAACAAGGTTGAAGTCGCGACACCAAGCGAGGCAAAATCCGCTATGGAAAAAATCAAAGGTCGATACGCTCAAGCTTTGGATAATTTGAAAAAAAGACTGTATTTAGATGATCTGATACACCTATCCGAGCATGGAGTTAAGGCCATTCATGATTATGAATCATAATCAGTTAGCGGAAAAATTGTGAGGGTTTTCTCCCAGTTAGGTCTTCCTAATGTTCGCGATGCCCCTTTGATTACTCTCTGATCATATCGTTTGTAATATGCCCTAAACTGAAAGCGCCATACTCAATGGCCCAAAAGTGACGTCCCCGATACTACTTCCTCAAATGCGGGAATTCTTGTTGTAGTTTGCACGATGTCCTCCCTGTTAAGCAACTTCATGATTTCACTAACCGACAACCTGGGCGGATAAGAGATGTAGAGAGGCACATGGTCCTTACTCACTACTCCCTGGATGATTTCTATATCGTTAGCAGCACAGGTTTGTCGAACCAATGTCCATACTCTTTTCCCCACATCCTTAGGTCAGTACCTTATAGCGATATTTCGTGATCCATACCAGATGAACCTTCAAATCGTAAACCGCATGTGTCGCGTGCTTCTTCAGGCCCCATAGCCAGAAAAATACTAAAGCCCTTGGACTAAAGTCCATAGTTCTTGCTAGCGACCAGCAATAAACGCGAAGGCAGACACGAATCAATATCCGTGTCGATTCGTGTGAATTCGTGGTTCCATGAAGCCCGTAGGATGCGGTGAGCGTGGATTAGACACTCAGGACAGCACTGGCCCGGATCGCGAACCACATCGATGGTGTGGTGGGCGCCTGCCTACCGCCCCAGGAGGGTCACCGATCTTCACCCTTGTGGATCCCCTCTCCCCGACCCCTACTCCCGATGGGAGAGGGGCTTTTGTAACACCCTCCCAAAGGGTGGTAGGGAGCGGCGCTTGCTTGTCTGGTAGCTTTAATGAGGTCCGGTACGCCTGCGCCGAGTCCGGGTGTGGCAACGTCCCCTTCAGCCCCCTCGGCGGCGAAATCCGACCTCGGTAATTGCGTCGGTCCGCGGGGACCGGCGTCCTGACGGATATCCATCCGGCTCCTAGGCTCCGGTACCTGCCCGCGGCAGGCAGGTGAGCAAATCCTGGCGCTCCGGCGTTACCAAGCCCGGCTACCGGAGCGGCTGAGGCGGTGTTCCCACGTTGGAGAGATTGTGTAAAGTATTCGGTTTTCCCGGAAGCGGTGGGATGAAGTTACCATATTCTGCGCCGGATTTTGTATCTTGTGGGGCCAAGAAGAAGGATTATCGGCCAAATGAATAGAGATTATATTGCCTTGTCCCTGACGCTCTGGAAATTCAGCAATACTTTTACACAGTCTCCGAAGCGTGGGAACGAGCAACTATCTTTGTAGACAGCCTCTAAATTAAAGACCTGCGATTACCGGAGACAATCAGGGTTTAAATAAGCACCGGCCCGCGGCACAATCGGCGGGCTTCCGGAATTTGCTACTGCTACCAGCGAGATCAGCGATGAGCCTTCGTGCCTTCCCTGCAACGCAGGGACTCTATGATCCTGCCCGCGAGCACGATGCTTGTGGCGTCGGCTTTGTCTGCAATATCAAGAACCGCAAGAGCCACAGGATCATCCGGCAGGGCCTGGAGATCCTGCAACGCCTGACCCATCGTGGTGCGGTGGGGGCCGATCCCAAGGCGGGTGACGGGGCCGGTATTCTGATCCAGCTTCCGGACGCCTTCTTCCGCGCGGCGGTAGATTTCGCGCTGCCGCCCAGCGGTCAGTACGGCGTCGGCCATGTCTTTCTGCCCCGGGAGGCGGACGCGCGTCACGAGATGGAGTCGCTAGTGGACCGGTACCTGACGGCGGGCGGGCACCGCATCCTGGGCTGGCGCGATGTCCCAGTGGACAGCAGCGATCTGGGGGAGAGCGTGCTCCCGACCGAGCCTTTCATCCGCCAGGTCTTTGTCGGTCGCCCCGCGGACTGCCCGGACCAGGATGGCTTCGAGCGCCGATTGTTTACCACCCGCAAAAACCTGAGCAATGAGATCCGCCGGGCCGGTATCGACAAGGCCGCCTATTACGTAACCTCCCTGTCTTCACGCACCATTACCTACAAGGGGATGCTGCTCGCCGATCAGGTGGGCCGCTTTTACCTGGACCTGCAGGACGAGCGCTTCGCCTCCGCCCTGGCCCTGGTGCACCAGCGCTTCTCGACCAATACCTTCCCTACCTGGGATCTGGCCCAGCCCTTCCGCATGATCTGCCATAACGGGGAGATCAATACCCTGCGCGGCAATGTCAACTGGATGGCGGCGCGCCGGCATACCATGAGGTCCGAGGTCCTGGGTAGCGACCTGAACCGGATCTGGCCCCTGATCGCCGAGGGCCAGTCCGATTCGGCCTGTTTCGACAATGCCCTGGAGCTGCTGGTGATGGGCGGCTATTCCCTGGCCCATGCCATGATGCTCCTGATCCCGGAGGCCTGGGCCGGCAACGACCTGATGGATGAGCAGCGTCGCGCTTTCTACGAATATCACGCCGCGCTGATGGAGCCCTGGGACGGCCCCGCGGCGGTGGCCTTTACGGACGGGCGCCAGATCGGCGCTACCCTGGACCGCAACGGCCTGCGCCCGGCCCGCTATCTGGTCACGAATGATGATCTGGTGATTATGGGCTCCGAGATGGGGGTACTGGATATCCCCGAGGAGAAGCTCGTCAAGAAGTGGCGCCTGCAGCCGGGCAAGATGTTTCTGATCGACCTGGAGCAGGGCCGCATCATCGACGACGCGGAGCTCAAGGAGGAGCTGGCCAACTCCCAACCCTACCGGGAGTGGCTGCACCGGACCCAGATTGCCCTGGATACCTTGCCCACGGACGTGGCCCCCATGGCCCCGGACGGGGAGACCTTGCTGCACGCCCAGCAGGCCTTCGGCTACAGCCAGGAGGATATCAAGTTCCTGCTCACCCCCATGGTCCTGACTGGTCAGGAGGCGGTGGGTTCCATGGGGGTGGACAACCCGCCTTCGGTGCTGTCCGGCCGTTCCAAGCACCTCTCGACCTACTTCAAGCAGAACTTCGCCCAGGTGACTAACCCGGCCATCGACCCGATCCGCGAGGAGCTGGTGATGTCCCTGGTGTCTCTGATCGGCCCGCGGCCCAACCTGTTGGGACTGACCGAGGCCGGTAAACACATGCGCCTGGAGGTCAAGCAGCCGGTCTTGACCAACGAAGACCTGGAACGGGTGCGCCACATCGAGGACAACACCGGCGGTGCCTTCCGCACCCATACCCTAGATATCACCTACCCAGCCGATCAGGATGCCGCCAGCATGGAGCCGGCCCTGAAGCAGCTGTGCCGGAATGCGGAGGAGGCGGTGCTCAAAGGTTATAATATCCTGATCCTCTCCGACCGCCATATGAATCGGGATTACATCGCCATCCCGGCCCTGCTGGCCACTTCCGCCGTGCATCATCACCTGATCCGACGGGGCTTACGTACGAGCTCGGGGCTGGTGGTAGAGACAGGCGCAGCCCTGGAGATCCACCACTTCGCGACCCTGGCCGGCTATGGGGCAGAGGCCGTCAATCCTTATCTGGCCTTCGATACCATCGCCGAGCTGCTGCCGCGGTTGCCCGGGCGGCTCGATTTCGAGGCGGCCCAGCAACGCTATATCAAGGCCGTAGGCAAGGGGCTGCTCAAGGTGATGTCGAAGATGGGGATCTCTACCTATCAGTCCTATTGCGGGGCTCAGATCTTCGATGCGGTGGGGCTGGCCACTCCGTTCGTGGATGCCTACTTTACCGGTACTCATACCCAGTTGGAGGGGGTCGGCCCGGAGGCGATCGCCCGCGAGACGATGCTTCGGCACCGCGCCGCCTACGGCAATGCCCATATCTATCGCCGGCACCTGGATGTGGGCGGGGACTACGCCTTCCGCCTGCGCGGCGAGGGTCATATCTGGACGCCAGATACTATCGCCAAGCTCCAGAACGCGACCCGCGCCGACAGCATCGAGACTTATGAGGAGTACGCCCGACTGATCAATGAGCAGAGCGAGAAGTTGATGACCTTTCGCGGGCTCATGGAGTTCAAGTGGGCGGAAAAAGAGTTGTCGCTGGAAGAAGTCGAGCCCGCCACCGAGATCGTTAAGCGCTTCGCCACCGGGGCCATGTCTTTCGGATCTATCTCTTACGAGGCCCACTCGACCCTGGCGCGGGCCATGAACCGGCTCGGCGGTAGGTCCAATACCGGCGAGGGGGGCGAGGAGCCGGAACGCTTCAATTCGCTCCCGGACGGGTCCCGTAACCCGGAGCGTTCGGCGATCAAGCAGGTGGCCTCCGGGCGATTCGGGGTGACCATCGAGTATCTGGCCAATTCCGATGATATTCAGATCAAGATCGCCCAGGGCGCCAAGCCAGGCGAGGGCGGTCAGCTCCCCGGCCATAAGGTCAACCGCCAGATCGCTCGGGTGCGCCACTCCACCCCCGGCGTGGGTCTGATCTCGCCGCCGCCGCACCATGACATCTATTCCATCGAGGACCTGGCCCAGCTCATCCATGATCTGAAGAACGCCAATCCCAGGGCCCGTATTTCGGTCAAGCTGGTGTCCGAAGTGGGCGTGGGCACGGTGGCGGCCGGGGTCTCCAAGGCTCACGCCGATCATGTGACCATCTCGGGCTACGACGGCGGCACTGGGGCCTCGCCCCTGACTTCGATCAAGCACGCCGGCTCGCCCTGGGAGATCGGCCTGGCCGAGACCCACCAGACGCTGGTGCTAAACCGGTTGCGCGGGCGCATCGCGGTCCAAGCGGACGGCGGTATGCGTACCGGCCGTGATGTGGCCATCGCCCTGCTGCTGGGCGCCGATGAGATCGGTTTCTCTACCGCTCCTCTGATCGTGTCGGGCTGCATCATGATGCGTAAGTGTCACCTCAATACCTGCCCGGTGGGGTTGGCGACCCAGGACCCGGAGCTCCGCAAGCGATTTACCGGCAAGCCAGAGCACGTGGTCAACTATTTCTTCTTCGTGGCCGAGGAGCTGAGAAAGATCATGGCCAGGCTGGGCTTTGCCAGGGTCGATGACATGATCGGCCAGGTGGATCGCCTGGAAATGCGCCGCTCCATCGACCACTGGAAGGCCAAGGGCCTGGATTTCACCCGGCTCCTGACCAAACCCCAGGTTCCCACGAGCGTGGCTCTCTATAATTGCGAGCCGCAGGACCACGGCCTGGATAAGGCCCTGGACCATGAGCTGATGCGCCAGGCCGAGCCGGCCCTGGAGCGCGGCGAGCCGGTGCGCATCAAGCTGCCGGTCAAGAACTACCACCGCACCTTCGGCACCATGCTCTCGGGCCGGATCGCCGAACGTTACGGCCTGGCCGGCCTACCGGATGACACTATCTATATCAAGGCCAAGGGTACCGGCGGCCAGTCCTGGGGCGCCTGGGTGGCCAAGGGCGTCACCATCGAGCTGGAAGGCGAAGCCAACGATTATGTGGGCAAGGGCCTGTCCGGCGGCCGCCTGGTGGTCTACCCGCCCCGGGAGTCGGGTATGGCGGAGCAGGCCGAAGACAACATCATCGTCGGCAACACGGTGCTCTACGGCGCCGTCGCCGGCCAATGCTACTTCCGCGGCGTGGCCGGCGAGCGATTCTGCATCAGGAACTCGGGCGCCAAGGCAGTGATCGAGGGCGTGGGCGACCACGGCTGCGAGTACATGACCGGCGGTGTCATGGTGTGCCTGGGACCCACCGGGCGCAACTTCGCCGCCGGCATGTCCGGCGGCATCGCTTACGTGCTCGACGAAGAAGGCGGCTTTCCCCGGCGCTGCAACCTGGCCATGGTCGAGCTCGAGCCTATCCTGGCCGAGGACGCCGCCCTGGAGGCCCTGGAGCACCAGGGCGGCGATCTCGAGACCATGGACCCGGGGGACCTGGATCACGACATGACCCGCTTCGATGCCCTCCGCCTGCACCGCCTCATCGCTAATCACCTGCACTACACCGACAGCCCGGTGGCCAAGCGCATCCTGGACGACTGGAGAACCTATCTGCCCCGCTTCATCAAGGTCATGCCCGTGGACTACCGCCGCGCCCTGACCGAGCTGCAGGCCCAACACCGCCGGCCGCCGCCACTGCCCGCGCGGCAGACAACGGGGGTCCCGAGTGACCCGCAACTTTACCGATGAGTCGGGTTTGTGCCGATGCCATTAAGTTAAACCTCACAGCCCCTCTTCCCGCGGGAGGGAGTCGTGAAAGACGACGCCGCCCCGTGTTCAGGTATAAACCACCATTTCCGGGCGCTGCAGGTAATTGACAATCAAGGAAACGGAATACCGCAAAAACCTGTTTCTGAGTAGGGGCACGGAGCGCCGTGCCCCTTTTACGACACCCACCGCGGGAGAAGGGTTACCTGCCTGCCGCCCCATGGGATGCCCGCCTGTTCCTGTCTGCCCCTGCCTGCCGGCAGACAGGAACAGGCAGGGGGAGAGGGCGAACAAAAACAGTGCACGATCAATCACAAATGGCAACTGTTTTTGCCGCAAATAGACGCAAATCGGTAGCAATCGGTGCACCATGATCGACGCGGTAGGCGCGGGCAAGTCCGCGCTTTAGGGCTTTATTTTCAGTCTGATTGATACGGCTCGCCTAGCCATGTTCGTCCGTGTCTTGATCTGCCTTTGCGTCCAGTTGAGTCATTGCTGGTCGCTAGTAAAAACCATGGACTTTAGTCCAAGGGCTTTAGTATTTTTTGGCTATGAAGACGAAGAAGCACGCGACACATGTGGCTTATGATCTGAAGGTTCATCTGGTATGGATCACGAAGTATCGCTATAAGGTCCTGACCAAGGATGTTGGGAAAAGAGTACGGACATTGGTTCAACAAACCTGCGCTGCTAACGATATAGAAATCATCCTAGGGAGTAGTGAGCAAGGACCATGTACATCTCTACATCTCTTATCCGCCCAGGTTATCGGTTAGTGAAATCATGAAGTGGTAGTGGTGATTTTTAAATGGTAGAAGGTAGGTTGGACCGCTGTATGGCTCGGTAGACCTAAACGATCAACCACGCTATCAGTTAAAAATTTACCACTACCGAATATTGCGATGAGCGTTCAGATTTACAAATGAATCGAATTTGTGTGCTGCACAAAAAATTCATGCCTCGTCGGTCCAAGGCGAAGCTTCGTTAGGAGTCATCCAGCATGGGTAAGCCCACCGGATTCATGGAGTACGAGCGGCTGGATCGGGGCTATCAGCCCGCCGCCGATCGTGTCGTCCATTATCGCGAGTTCCTCGTCCCCCTCTCCGATGCAGACCTGAGCATCCAGGGTGCGCGCTGCATGGACTGCGGCATCCCCTACTGCCACCAAGGTTGTCCGGTGGATAACCTGATCCCGGATTGGAATGATCTGGTGTATCGGGGCGACTGGCAGGCGGCGATCGAAGTACTGCACTCCACCAACAACTTCCCCGAGTTCACCGGGCGCATCTGCCCCGCCCCCTGCGAGGCCGCCTGTACCCTGAATCTGCACGACGCCCCGGTCACCATCAAGACCATCGAGTGCGCCATCATCGACAAGGCCTGGGAACAAGGCTGGATCCAACCCCGGATCTCCAGGGAAAAGACCCGCAAGCGCGTCGCCGTGGTGGGCTCCGGACCCACCGGCCTGGCCTGTGCCCAACAGCTCGCCCGCGCCGGCCACTTCGTCAAGCTGTTCGAGAAGCAAGACAAGATCGGCGGCCTGCTGCGCTACGGCATCCCGGATTTCAAGCTCGACAAACGACTTATCGACCAGCGCATGGCCCAGATGCGCGCAGAAGGCGTGGAATTCCACACCAATGTTCACATCGGCATCGACATCCCCGCCCGCAAGCTGGTTGAGGACTATGACGCCCTCGTACTCGCCGGCGGCTCCGAACAACCTCGGGACCTGGACATACCAGGCCGTGAGTTGCGGGGCGTCCACTTCGCCATGGATTTTCTGCGTTCCAACAGCAAGCGCGTCCAGGGCGTCCATGTCTCGGACACTGAGTTCATCAGCGCCGAAGGCAAGCAAGTCGTCGTCATCGGCGGCGGCGACACCGGCTCCGACTGCATCGGTACCGCCAACCGCCACGGCGCCAGATCCGTCACCCAGCTCGAAATCCTGCCTCAGCCCCCAGAGAAAGAGGACAAAGGACTCACCTGGCCCGACTGGCCCAAAAAGCTGCGCACCTCCAGCTCCCAAGAAGAAGGCTGCGAACGCAGGTGGTCCATGGCGACCAAGGAATTCCTCGGCGATGACGATGGCAACCTCAAAGGACTCAAGTGCATCCAGGTTGAATGGAACAAGGACGATCAGGGACGCTGGCAGATGAACGAGATCGCAGACTCCGAACTCTCCCTTGAAGCCGATCTGATCACCCTCGCCATGGGTTTTCTACACCCGCCCCAGGAAGGCATGCTCGAAGAGCTCGGCGTCGAGCGCGACGGGGGCGGCAATGTCAAGGGTGCTACCGAAGGCCCCGACGCCTACCACACCTCCCTCCCCGGCGTATTCACCGCCGGCGATATGCGCCGCGGCCAATCTCTGGTCGTCTGGGCCATCCGCGAAGGCCGCCAATGCGCCCGCGCTGTGGACGAGTGGCTGATGGGGAGGTCGGATTTGCCGGGGTGAAACCACCTCGCAAAGCCTCTTTTCCCTCAGGGATAAGGAGTTGAGGAGAGAGTGAACGAGAGCCCGTTTCCCTGAGGGAGAAAGACCGTAGGGTCTATTGACTCTTAACACAAACCATTTTGTTTCAGGTCGTTGAGTAACCTGACTCGAGTTTTCCGGGCGCGTGGTCAACGCTGGATGGATACCCCGCCTCAGTCCATCGAAAAAAATGGGCTCTCTGCCTTACCAGAATTGGACCTTATTCAGCACAAGACCCTATGGGGTAGGGGCTAATTATTAAATGATAAGTAGTGGTAAGCTTTTAACTGGTAGCGTGGTTGATCGCCCAGGTCTACCGAGCTGCACAGCAACCCAATCTACTTTCCACAATTTAAATATTACCACCACCCCTAGGGTAACGGAAATGGAAAAAATCACCTTGCGTAAAAACTTGGAAAAATATGAGGGGAAATTATCCCAGATATATTTAGGGGTCTAGACAACTAATTGGTCGTCGGACGCCTTACATCACTCAGCTCTGCTGAACAGTTAACAGCCATCTATACTCGATCGGCATATGCTTGACCGCCAACCGTTCACAACCTCGGCGCGCGCGGACAAGAAGCCTGGGTACGGGTCGCAATGACACGTGCCAGTTTTTGAGCATAGGTCGTCATCTCTTCCTTGGTGCGCATCTCGGTGGTGCACACGAGCAATGCGGGATCGAGCTCAGGATAGTCCGGCCCCAGGTCGAATTTGGCAAGAATATTGTGCGCGGCCAGGGAGCGCAACAGATCGACGGTGAGAATGGGAAGCCGCAGGGCCTGTTTGTGAAAGACGGGGCGATCGAACAGGAACTCGACACCGGGCATCTCGCACAAATAGGCCACTGAGCCTTGCGGTGTTGGCATGGCGCGCGGCGACGACCCGCTCCAACCCTTTGGCACCCAACAGGGCCATGTGGATGGTGGCGGCGGTTACCAACAGCCTTTGGTTAGTGCAGATGTTCGAGGTCGCCTTGGAGCGACGGATATGTCGCTTGCGGGCCTGCAAGCCGGGCTTGCCTTCCCGGTCCAGAGGCAGCCGGCGATGCGTCCACGCACCAGGGCCCGCCGGCAGCAGAGAAAACCGGCGTAGGGGGGCCCGCCGGAGGCCAAGGGTATCCCCAAAGGCGTAGTCTCGCCGCAGGCGATATCCGCGCCCCATTCGCCGGGCGGCGATAACAGCGCCAGGGCTATGGGTCGGTGAGGGCATCAACCTCTTCCAAGACCCCGAAGAAGTTGGGCTGGTTGATCACCAGCGCCGTGAATTCACGGCTTCCTAGGACCTCGAGCTGCCCCAGGGTCGTCTGTCCGCCGGTCCGGTCAAAGGGAACCTCTATACACCTGGATGTCCTGTTGGCCGACGATGGTGCGCAGGGTGTGGCGATAGGCGGGGTGCGGCGCCTCGGGAACCAGCACCCGGTGCGACCTGGACCCGCGGTTACAGCGCGCCGCCATAAGCATTGTTTCCGCCAGGGCCGAGGCGCCATCGTAGAGGGAGGCGTTGGAGACGTCCAGACCAATCATGGACTAAATTCGTAGAGTAGCTGCAGGGCCCCCACAGGCTCGCCTCCGCCTGATAGGGGGTGTAGGCGCTGTAGAACTCCCTCGGGTGGCAATTTGCCAGACCGCCGCCGGGATGTGGTGGTCGTGGGCGCCAGCGCCGATAAAGCACAGGGGTTGGCCGTCCTTACGGCTGCGCTGCTGCATCAGGCGACCGATCTCCAGCCCTGAAAGGGCCGAGGGGAGATGCGGAAGATGAGGTCCGGGGGGATCTCGTCGAACAGATCATCGATCCGCTCGACGCTGGATAGCCGCTAGCATGGCGGCTATCTCTTCTTTGGTGTGGGGGATGAACGGCATGGAATCCTGACGCCCCTGATCACCTCGGACGATTGGCGGAAAATGAGAAGCTGTCTGGTTAAAAGCAAACCTGAACCATTCGGCGCGGCTTAGGGGACCGGGATCTGTTGCGTTACGACGCCCAAAGGCTTGCTGATCGTCTGCCGGGTCTACCGGCATCTAACGCAACCTGTCCACCCACAAGCCCCCCACGCGGACCTCGCGTTAAGTGTAGGCCGGGTTAGGCGCGCTGCCCGATCCCGAAGCATGGCGACAAAGCCGACCGCGCCCTAGCCCGACACGCCAGCTCCCACAACCAATGCGCATCATCCCGGACCGCGCCTGGACAGGTACGGAGTCGAACGCGGCGTAACGCAACACGACGCCAGTTTTCGTTTTAACCAAACAGCTTCCAAAACACTACCGAGCTCTTCCCCGACGGGGATTGCCGACCCGTAAGATATCCGGGCTTAGCCCGGACGTGCGGCAGCAGGTCCCGCAGCGCCTTGTCCGGGGCATACTGATGATGCACCATTACCTGTACATATGACTTAGAGAGGATGCCACCATGAATGTGATCACCTATACCCTCGCGCAGAGTTACCTTGCTCAGACGATAGAGCAAACCTATGACAATCATACCCCGGTCATTGGTCGCGCGAAAAAATCAGTGCTCGGTGGTAATGATTTCTCTCGAAGACTAGCAGGCCCTCGAAGAAACAACCTACCTTTTACGCAGCCCGAAGAATGCCCGCCGCCTCCTGGAAGCCGTCGCGGAGATCGAATCCGGCGCAGGCATGAAGCGGGAGTTGAGCGAGTGAAGCTCATTTTCTCCACGCATGCCTGGGAGGATTACCTCTATTGGCAATGCGCAGACCGCAAGCTCCCCCAGCGTATCAATACCCTCATCAAAGAGACCCAACGCGCCCCTTTTGAATCGGTAAACCCAAATCTTTGAAACACGGCCCAGCGGGGTACTGGTCATGACGCTCGACGGCGAACATCAGATAGTCTATTTAAGGTTGAAGTAAGGAGCCCTTTTTCTCGCCCAACTCCGTTATCAAAAGCTGTCTGGTTAAAAGCAATCTTGGGCAGTGGTGGTCTTTAACTAGCAGTAAGGTAGGTTGGGCCGCTGTATGGCCCGGTAGACCTGGACTATCAACAGGGGATCGGACGTGTTGCGTTGCGATGCACAAAGGCTCGTTAATCCCCTGTAGCGTTAGTGCCGGCGTCTTAACGCAACCTAACAACCTAACATTACCCCCCGGCGCGGCTTGCATGCGTGGACCTCGCTGTCGAACGCGGTGTAACACAACACGACGCTGGCTTCTGGATCTTGCTCGGCGCGATAACCATCAAGTCTCCTCCGCTAGGAGCGCCTGATAACCGGCCGCATCCAGCAGGCCGTCCAACTGCGAGGCATCGGACGGCCGCAGCTTGAACAGCCAACCCGTATCATAGGGATCGTCGTTGATGGTCTCCGGGGCGTCGCCCAGCACCGGGTTGGCTTCCGTCACCTCGCCGCAAAGGGGACTGTAGATGTCGGAGGTCGCCTTGACCGACTCCACGACGGCGCAGGCCGACCCGCCCTCGATCCGGTGCCCTGCCTCCGGCAGCTCGACGAACACCAGGTCACCCAACTCGGCCTGAGCATGGTCAGTGATGCCAACCGTCAGGGTGCCGTCGCCGTTGTCGCGTACCCATTCGTGCTCTTTGGTGTATCTGAGGTCTTCGGGTGTATTGGTCGTCATGCTCCATTCCCCATCTTTAGTGATCGAGTACGCAATCTTACTCCATCACAGGTCGATGCGCGGCTTTCCGTCACGCACGAGCGGCGGCTTCACCACCCGTGCCGGCACGGCCTTGTCGTGGATCAGCACCCGGTATTCTTCGCCGATGCTCGGCGCAACCCGAGCGAAGGCGACGGACTCCGCCGCAGGGTTGGTGAAAATCCACCGGAGGTGACCGCTCCCACCGGCTCATCGTCGCCGAGTACCTCCTGATAGCGACGTAGTACGCCGCGACCGGTCAGCAACAGGCCCACGAAACGCCGTAGTCCGCCGCGTGCGCGTCGGATCTCAAGGGCACTGCGACCGATAAAATCCCGCTCGGCGGATTCCCAAGCGATGGTCCAGGCGAGTCCGCTCTCTAAGGGATTTACGGCTTCGTCCATGTCCTGACCGGAGAGGTTCAAACCCGCCTCCAGGCGCAAGGTATCCCGCGCCCCGAGGCCGCAGGGGGCGCGACCTCGGCGTCCTTCAGGCCGCGCCACAGGGCAGAGGCCTGGCCGGCCGGACAGATGAGCTCGAAGCCGTCTTCTCCCGTGTAGCCCGCGCGGCTGATGAACCAGTCGTCCTGCTCGGCGACCACGAAGGGCTTCAACACCATCAACCCGTTCGCGCAGCCCTGCCGAGACAGGTCGACCGCCCGGCCCCGGGCCTTCGGTCCCTGGACCGCAATCATGGCCAGGTCCCGCCGGGGCCGAATCGCGACGGCCGCTCCCGCTGCCTGCTCCCGTATCCAGGCTAGGTCCCGCTCGGCAGTAGTGGCATTGACCACCAGGCGGTAGCGGGTAGGGGCGCGGAGATAGAGGATCAGGTCGTCGATAACGCCGCCCTGTCGGTTGAGCATACAGCCGTAGAGGGCCTGCCCGGGCACCCGGAGCCGCGCCGGGTCGTTGGCGAGAGACGGTCCAGCAAGGCTGGCGTGTCGTTCCCCTCGAGATCGATGATCCGCATGTGGGAGACATCGAACATACCGGCATCCAGGCGCACCCGGTGGTACTCTCAGACCTGGGAGCCGTAGTGCCGGGGCAGTCCCAACCCACGAAGGGCTCGATGCGGGCACCCAGGGCTGTGTGCTCGTCAAACAGCGGGGTTTTGTGTCCCATTCGACTCTCCCGGCATCGCCGTTTCGGCTAAAGCTGACTAAAAGTCTCAGACTGAAGTCAGCTCGAAAGGACTGAAAGTCGGGGCGTATTCGACTGGAAAGTCATCATCGCCTCCTTATATTCTCTGATCATATCGTCTGTAACATACCTTGAACTGAAAGCACCATACCCAATGGCCCAAAAGTGGCGTCCTCAATACTGCTTCCTCAAATGCGGGAATTCTCGTTGTAGTTTGCGCGATGTCCTCCCTTTAAGTAACTTCATGACTTCACTAACCGACAACCTGGTCGGATAAGAGATGTAGAGAGGCACATGGTCCCTGCTCACTACTCCCTGGATGATTTCTATATCGTTAGCAACGCCGGTCTGTCGAACCAATGTCCGTACTCTTTTCCCCACATCCTTGGTCAGTACCTTATAGCGATACTTCGTGATCCATACCAGAAGAACCTTCATATCGTAAACCGCATGTATCGCGTGCTTCTTCGGTCTCATAACCAAGAAATACTAAAACCCTTGGACTAAAAGCCCATAGTTTTTACTGGCGACCAGCAATAAAGAATAATTATAGCCTAGTGCTATATAAGGCCGTTCGTTTACCCTGATATTGAGGTGATGCCGCGTGGACCTTGGGCTGGAATTTGTGGTAGTGGTAAATTTTTAACTGATAGCGCGGTTGATAGTCCAGGTCTACCGAAACCGCACAGCAGCCCAATCTACTTTCTACCAGTTAAAGATCACCACTACCGAATTTGTTATTCCTCATTAGTTACACTCGGATTTATGTAGTCGAACGGACCACTCATAGTCCAGCATAACCGGGACAAGATTATAGTCCATGTGAGGATATGGATATGCCGCTGAAACGCCCCCTCAGGGTGATCTTTCCAGCCTGGTTGCTTCTCCTGCCGCTCGCTGGTATCGTCGGTATCCGGCAAATCGACCATTGCCGGGGCACTCCTGGCATCCGTGTGGATGCTCGACGATTTTTACCACCGCCGTGACGACCGTTACGTCTGGCGCAGTAGCACGACAGGTCGACGACCTGTCGTGCCTGGTGGAACACAGCATCGAAGAGGGGTTCCAGCCGAGCGATTTTCATGCCGGAAAGATCGCCACTGTTACGAAAGGTCGGGCTCCATCGGATATCTCCCGCGTCCGCGCGCGCGGAGCTCCTTCTGAGCGACAGCCTGCTGCGTCTGATCCATCATTATCGTTACGGCGAGATCGACCCACGCCCCCCCTGGGCAAGACCCGGAAGCGCGGGCGGGGAATCTCCGTGAATGACCCGATAGACGACCAAGGGCCTGGCCCCCAGACCATTCTTCTATAAGCGGCTACGGGAGGCCCTGGTACGTTATCGCCGGATCGCCGCCGGCGGCAGCTGGCCGCGAGTCCCGGCGGGTCGGTCACTCAGGCCCTTCATGCGTGACTCCCGCGTACCTATTCACCCGCGAGCGCCTAGGGGCGACGGGCGACTTCACCGGCGCTCCCTCCGATAGCCGGCTCTACGATCAGGCCCTCAAGACCGCGGTGCTCGCGTTCCAGAAGCGCCATCAACTCGGGGCCGACGCCGTCGTAGGTCCGACGACCCGAGCGGCCATGAATGTCTCCGCCTTGAAGCGGGTGAACCAGATCCGTATCAACCTAGAGCGCATGCGGTGGGTCTCCGACGGGCTTCCCGGACGACTTCCTGTTGGTGAACATCCCGGAGGCGAAGCCCTGTTCCAAAAAGACGTCTACGCCCGGGATGCCGCCATGTTCAAGGCCCTGAACAAACGCAGTCGACTACGCATCGAGCATCACAGGCCGGTACCACCCGAAGCGGTGACCCCTGCTCCACCGAAGGAACAAAAAGCCACCGCGCCGCCGCTGCGGAAGCCCACGATCACGACCCTGTTCGACCTCTCCCCACTCGATTCAACCCTTGGTGAAGGGCCGTTGGACCTGCACTGACGCACAGGCAGGCGCCCACAACCCTTGCAGCCGAATCTCAGCGTTCTCAGCCGACCCCGCCGGCCGCCTTGAGCGCCCGCCGGCGGGCATGGAGCGTGGGTTCGGTGTAGCCGTTGGGGATTTCCAGGCCCTTGAAGATCAAGTCCGCGGCGGCCTGAAAGGCAACGCCGTCGAAGCCCGGCGCCATGGGCCGATAGCGGGGATCGGCCGCGTTCTGGCCATCCACTACCCTGGCCATGCGCTGCAGGGTCTCTATCACTTGATCTTTATCCACGATGCCGTGGCGCAGCCAATTGGCGACGTGCTGGCTGGAGATGCGCAGGGTGGCGCGGTCCTCCATGAGGCCGATGTCACTGATATCCAGCACCTTGGAACAGCCCACCCCCTGATCGATCCAACGCACCACATAACCCAGGATCCCCTGGCAATTGTTGTCCAGTTCCTGCCGAATCTCCGCCGAGGTCCAACTCGGCTCGGCGACGACCGGGAATTGGAGGATAGCATCCAAGTCCGCGCGGTGGCCACCGGCGGCCAGTTCCGCCTGGCGCGCCGCCACATCCACCTGGTGATAATGCATGGCATGCAGAGTCGCCGCGGTGGGAGACGGCACCCAGGCACAGCCCGCACCGGACTGGGGGTGGACCTGCTTGGTTTGGACCATGGCCCGCATCTCGTCCGGCATGGTCCACATACCCTTGCCGATCTGGGCCCGTCCGCACAGACCGCAGGCCAAACCCACGTCCACGTTCCAGTCCTCATAGGCGAGCAACCAGGGGCTGGCCTTCATATCCCCCTTACGTAGCATGGGGCCCGCCTCCATAGCAGTGTGCATCTCATCGCCGGTGCGGTCCAGAAACCCGGTATTGATAAAAATGACACGCTCGCGGGCGGCCCGGATACACTCCTTGAGATTGACCGTAGTGCGCCGCTCCTCATCCATGATGCCGATCTTGAGGGTGTTGCGGGCGAGACCCAAGGCATCCTCGACCCGCGCGAAGAGCTCCACCGCCAGGGTGACCTCTTCGGGGCCGTGCATCTTGGGCTTGACGATATAGACACTCCCGGTCTGCGAGTTTTTGCAGGCACCGATTCCCTTCAAATCGTGCATAGCCGCCAGCACGGTCACCATGGCATCAAGCATGCCCTCGAACACCTCCTCGCCGGCGGCCGTGAGCACCGCGTCATTGGTCATGAGATGACCCACATTGCGGACCAGCATCAGGCTGCGTCCGGGCAGGGTGAGCTCGGAACTGTCCGGCGCCGTGAAGCGGTGGTCCGGCTCGAGCGCTCGCTCCACCAGCTTATCCCCCTTCTCGAAGCTCACCTTGAGGTCGCCCTTCATGAGGCCCAGCCAGTTGCGGTAGACCGCGACCTTATCCTGGGCGTCCACGGCGGCGACCGAGTCCTCGCAATCCTGGATCGCGGTAACGGCCGCCTCCAGGACCACATCCTTCACCCCCGCGGGGCTGTCCTTGCCGACCGGGTGGGTCGGGTCGATCCGGAGCTCGAGGTGCAGGCCATTGTGGACCAGCAGGACCGACTCGAGGCGTCCATTGCCCTCCCGGTAGCCGGCGAAGGCGCCGGCGTCCGCGAGCGAGGTTTCGCCGCCTCCCACCAGGGTGACCAAAAGTCGGCCATCCGTCACCCGGTAACCGGTTACCTCCGCGTAACGGCCCTCGGCGAGCGGGGCTGCCTGGTCGAGAAAGCCGTTGGCGTACTCGACCACCTTGGCGCCGCGCACCGGGTTATAGGAGTTGCCGCGTTCCGCGCCGTCGTCTTCGGGCAGGATATCGGTCCCATAGAGGGCATCGTACAGGCTGCCCCAGCGGGCATTGGCGGCGTTCAGGGCATACCGGGGGATGCTCACGGGGACCACCAGCTGGGGGCCCGCGATCCGGGCGATCTCCGCATCCACCTGCTCGGTGCCGATTGCGAAGTCCTCACCCTCGGGGACCAGATAGCCGATCTCCTCCAGAAAGGCCCGATAGGCCGCGGGGTCCGCGGCTGGCCCCGGGTTGCGCCGGTGCCACTCGTCGAGGCGGGCCTGGAGGGCGTCGCGTTTAGCCAACAGCTCCCGGTTGCGGGGCGTGAGCTCGCGCACGATCTCCCCGAAAGCGGTCCATAACCGGGCCGGATCGACCCCGGTACCGGGGGCGATTTCATCCTTTACCAAGTCGTAGAGGGGTTTGGCGACGCGCAGGCCACCCACATCGATGCGTTCGATCATAGTGCTGTCCGTATTTGTACAATAGTCACCGACCATCTGCATAGCGGATAGCTCGGCCCCCCCCAAGAGGTATGAGGGGTCATTGATATTCACCGTTCAGGGTATATTTCCGGTCAGGAACCGGGGATAGTATCGGACTTGTCGCAAGGCCGTTCGGATTTCTGCCCCGGCCGGCGACCGGTCGCGGTACCAGGGGCTGTTGACATAATCCTAGTGCCAACCGCTAATCGGACGAGATTAACAAGATGCTCAGGATAACAGGATTATTTTCTGAATAATCAGAAAAGGCAGTAAATCGAGCGTCTTACACCGAGGTGAATAATGGACGCTCTGGAGCGTATCGACCAACAGGTCAAAAACAACCCCATCGTCATCTTCATGAAGGGTACCCCCCAGTTCCCCATGTGCGGCTTCTCCATGCAGGCGGCCAAGACGCTCTCGGAGTGCGGCGTTCCCTTCGCCCATGTAAACGTCCTTCAGGATCCAGAGATCTTCGAGAACTTACCGCGTTACGCCGACTGGCCCTCGTTTCCCCAGATCCACGTGGACGGCGAATTGATCGGCTGCTGCGACATCACGCTCGAGCTGCACGCCGGCAGAGAACTCAAAGACCATGCTGGGAAAAGTAGCGGCGGGCTAAGGATGCCCCGGCGAACGAGGGCTGAGCCGCAGGCTCCGCTCCGCATGCGCCCGCCACAGGGTACCCGGGCCTGCCTATCGCCCATCCATTGCGATTCGGCATCTGATCATCGGATCGGGTCCGGCCGGCGGCAATCCCGAGGGGTCGAACCCATGTTTAAGGCAACCAAGGTCGGATGCACGATCGACAAGGCGTCCTTCAAGGCCCAACAAGAGGCGTTGCGCACCCAACTCCCGGAGGTAGAGCGCGAGCTCCTGCAGACCGACATCCCGGTGATCGCCCTCATCTCGGAGTGGTGGAATCTAACTGGCAGAAGGTAAGGTGGTCCGCTGTGCAGCTCGGTAGACCTGGACGATCAACCACGCTGTTACTGGCGCTTCTGGAACACCCTCCCCCCGCGGGGGAAACTGGCCATCCTGTTCGGCGGCTGGTACCAGGCCCCGCTCAAACAGCGTTTCCGGGAACTCGGGAACTGTGCAACGACGCTGAATGGACGCCGAGCTCAACCGCATCGTGGACTTCAAGCGCATGCCCATCAACGACGGCGCCTTGATCATCAAGTTCTGGTTCCATCTCTCCGAGCGGGGCCAGAAGGCCCGCCTCGAAGAGCTCTCCCGCGACGACTGCAGCCGCAGGAGGATGCTGCCGAAGAAAGCCAAACTTCCCTAATATTATCAGAAATACGAACACATCGCCAGGCGCGTCGTCCGGCATACCGACCGTGGCATCTCGCCCTGGTACCTGATCGAGGCCCAGGATCGACGCTACCGGGACCTCACCGTCGGCAAGACCCAGTTGCACACCATCAAGGCCCACCTCAACCGACCGACCGCCGAGGAGCCGTCCCCCACCTCCGACCACTCGAGCTGTCGGACGTATCCAGCGCCCGGATCACTCTGCTCGATCAGCTCGACCTGTCCAGATCCCTCGACCGGCAGACCTACAAGTCGGGGCTGGCGCCTGCCGCAGACGGAACTCAATGAGCTGGCACATGGGAGGCCTACCACAAGAAGCGCTCCCTGGTGTTGATGTTCGAGGGGGGCGTCATCCGCCGCTTCACCAATGCCATCGACGCCCGCCTCTATCGCGCCATCCCCGGCCCCCCCACCGACGAAGAGAAGGCCCACCACTACCTGTGGCGTTTCTGGTGTCACATTCCCCGCGCCGGTTACATCACCATCATACGACTGCTTCCTGGTATGGCCAGATCCTGGTAGAGCGGGTCGAAGGTTTCGCCACCGACGCCGAATGGCGCCGCGCCTATGCCGAAAACAACCAGTTCGAGGAACAGCTGGTCTGGAGGGGGACCATCTTGCTCAAGTTCTGGCTTCAGGTAAATCGGGAGAAACAGCTACGCCGCTTCAAGGACCGCGAACAAGCGCCTTAATAAGCGTTTCAAGATCACGGACGAGGACTGGCGCAACCGGGAGGAATGGCCTCAATACCAGGCCGCGGTCAACGAACCGGTGGTGTACGTACCAGCACCGAGTATGCCGTCTGGACCCCGGTCGAGGGAGGCGACAAACCCTACACCCGCATCAAGGTACTCCGCACCCTGAGCGATACGTTCAAGACGGCCCTGCGCGGAAGCCGGATGCGCCGGAAACCAGGGAAAGCGCGCATAAATTACTTATTCGATCAACAAGTTGTTGTCGGCTTCCAGTCGTCAGCCGTGGCCCTCCATGAGCGGTAGGCGCAGGCTTGCCCGCGCCGAGGGCCAAATCGCAAGCGTGGGCAAGCCCGCGCCTACAGCCCGGTGGCCAGGCTACGCTGACTTGACCGACTCCCGAACGACTCCCCCATGGGCACCTTTTCCCCGCGGACCTGCCCTGCCCTACCGAACCATTGCAATCAGTAGGACGACGAGCCCCACCACCAGGGCCAGGGGAAGCAGCACTGCCTGCCAATCCCCTTTTTGGGCGTTGGGACCGTGCTTCTGCCAGTGTTGATAGGCCCTCCAGGCGTAGAAGACCATCATGCCCATGGCCGCGGCCGCGACGACCTTGAAGAACAGATCCATCAGTCTACCCCCGGTTCGGGAACGAAAAACCCCAGCGCCGAGGCCGGGGCTGGAGCCGGGGCCGATCACAGGTTGCGGATCAGTCCGTCATTCATCGCCCATGATGCCGAGAATCTGGAGCAGGCTGATGAAGATGTTGAAGATGCTCAGGTACAACCCGTAGGTAGCCATGATGTAGTTGGTCTCACCGCCATTGATGATGCGGCTGGTATCGAAGAGGATGAAGCCGCTCATGAGCAGGATGATGGCGCCGGAGATGGCCAACGACAGGGCGGGCATGCCCAGGAAGATGTTCGCGATGCCGACGACAAAGACGACCATAACGCCGGCGAACAGAAATCCGCCCACGAAGCTGAAGTCCCGCTTGCTAGTCAGGGCATAGCCGGAAAGACCCAGAAAAATCAGGCCCGTGCCGGCGAAGGCCGTCCCTATAATCTGGGGTCCCTTGGGCAGGGCGAGATATATAGTCAGGATAGCGCCGAGCCCAAATCCGAGCAGGCCGGTGATCAGAAAGATCATGCCGATGCCGGTGCCGGCGTTGGCGGTCCGCGGCAACACGAAGATACCGAGCACCATGGCGACGATGATCGAGACCAGGTACATCCAGCTCGGAACCGCCAGCATGATGGACAGGCCCGCCATCAGGGCGCTAAAGACCAGGGTGGCGGAAAGCAACATATAGGTATTCTTCAATACCTTGTTCGTGGCGACCGCAGGTTGGACGCCGCGTGCGATGGTGTAGTCGGTGTCAGACATTGGTTTTCTTACTCCTCAAAGTTGAAGCAACCCGGTCTCCCGTGCGGACCTTGAAAAACCCCTAACGGTCGCGGATCTGGCCCACGTCGAATCCCAAGTTAGGAAGCATACCCGAGTTAGACCGAACTGCAAGCGACTTGCTCCCCGTCACACCCGGATTTTCCGGCGTGACGTATCGCCCGCCTATTCCCACCACGGATTGCCGTCCCGGTGAGCGATGCGGGCCGACACCCCAAGGCGGAGCCGAGCCTCTTGCGCCCAGACCCTTGCTAAATAGTACAGGATTAACAGGATGCTCAGGATTGACAGGATTTTTCTTGTGTGCGGGAGCCAGCCGGAACCAGATGAAAAATCCTGTGAATCTTGTTCATCCTGTCCGATTAGCGGGCGGCTCAAACACCCCTTAAATCCCACAAGCTCATCTTCCTGGTCTGTTGCGGCAAAAAACCCGCTCCTCCAAACCGCGCTGTCCGACGTTATTCGATGCGGCCCGAGCAGGCGCCTGGCATTGAAGTGGGATGTACTATAGCTTCCGATTTTCGTAACGAAATTGTCAATATTGTCTCTACCTCGTCCCTCGGTTGAGGGTGTCACAAAAACCCCTCTCCCGTCGGGAGAGGGGTTCGAGGAGAAGAATCTAAAAGAAAAACATGGCTCGGATTGCGCGCGAATATCTTAATCTAAGATGGGATAGACTCGGAGAAGATCAAGGGTCTGATCCGAGACCGGACGCGCTTCGTCGAAGAGCCTGCCTATGAGGTAACCAGGCGGTTCCTGGACAGCTTCGACTGGCGTCTCCATCTTGCCCAGGCCGTGCTGGAGGAACGGCTGGACGCCGAGGACCACCGAATTGTTGTGGTGGGATCAGGGCGCCGATGCTCTACCCCAGGTACAACGCATCGACGCAACACCGGGCTTTGCCTGGGACCTGCCCGCGGGTCCGGTGCGCGACCGGTTGGAACCGGTGCTGGGGGTCCGCCGGTTGTTGCCCCTGCCGGAGGTCCGAAGCCGGGTGCAGCCCTTGCGCCTGCTCAACAACGAGGACGACAAGACGGTGGTCCGCCTGCTGTTGGAGGAAAACCGCTTCCGGGACCCGGCCCGCAACCGTGAGGGGTCCTTAGCGGCGCGGGCCCGCCTGCTACCGGTCAGGGGCTACACGGCGGAGCTGCGGGAGACGGCGCAGATGCTCAGCCGGGATTCGGACCTGGTGCCGACGCACAATCAGGTCTTGTCGTGAGGCCCTGGCCGCCGCGGGCCGCCGCCCGGGGGATTACCCTTCGAAGCTCGACTACCGCCTAGATGGGGACCGGCGGGCGGATGCTACCGCCAAAGAGATTCTGCGCGGGCTGTTGGATACCCTGGAGGCCAATCTCGAGGGCACCGCGGCGAATCTGGATTCGGAGTTTCTGCACGACCTGCGGGTAGCTACCAGACGCACCCGCTCGGCGCTCACTCAGATCAAGGCGGTGTTCGCACCGGAGCTGGCGGAGGACTATAAGGCGCGCTTTGCCTGGGTGCAACGGATCACGGGCCCAGTGCGGGACCTGGACGTCCATCTGTTGGATTTCGACGGCTACCAGGCAAGTCTACCCGCGCCCCTGCGGCCGTGCCTGGAACCTTTGCGGGCGTTTCTGGCGGATCAGTATGACGGGGCCCACAAGGCGCTGGTGCAGGCGCTCGGATCGATGGAGCTCAAGGACCTGCTGACATCCTGGCGGGCCTTTCTGGAAGCACCGGTCCCGGAACGCTCCGCCGTTCGCAATGCCATGCGCCCCACCAAGGAGGTGGCGGACGCCCATATCCGGCGCATGTATCGGCGGGTACACAAGGCGGGTCGGGCCATCACCCCCGCTTCCCCCGCCCCCGAGCTGCACACGCTGCGCAAGCATTGCAAAAAGCTGCGCTATCTGCTGGAGTTCTTCAGCAGCCTCTACCCCCAGCAGCAAGTCGGCGCCCTGGTCAAGACGCTCAAGAGACTGCTTGCCAACCTGGGCAGGTTTCAGGATACGGCGGTGCAGATCGACCACCTGCGGGAGACCGCCCGGCAAATGCGCGACGCGGGAGATCTCGAGACCGATACCCTACTCGCCATGGGCGTCCCGATCGGTGGCCTGTTCGACCGCCAGCGACAGGCCCGGGTCGCGTTCTCGGCGCTCTTCGCCGACTTCGATTCGAGACGGAATCGTCTGATCTTCCGCGACCTGTTCGGCCCCGAAGGCAAACGAGGTTATCGGCCTCTATAACATCTCTAAGGGTAGGGTAGGCAAGACCGCCACCGCCGTCAATATCGCCTATCTGGCCGCGGAAGCGGGCCATCGCACCCTAAGTGTGGGACCTGGACCCCCCAGGCCGCCGCCAGCTATTACTTTCGGATCAGGCCCAATCATAAAGGGGGCGCAAGGCCCTAATGAAGGGCAAGCGGGCTCTCGATGGGTTGATGAAGAGGACCGATTTCGAGAACCTGGACCCGCTGCCCGCCGATTTCTCCTTCCGCAACCTGGATCTGGCCTTGGAGGATACAGCAGCCCACCAAGCGGCTGTCACGGTTACTCGAGCCCCCGGCCGAGGACTACGACTACATCTTTCTGGACTGCCCGCCCATTATCTCCTGGTCTCGAGAGAACGTCTTCCGGGCCTCCCGACGCCATCCTGGTGCCCATGATCCCGACCACCCTCTCGGCGCGGACCCTGGATCAGCTCCTGACGTTCCTCAAGGAACATGGCCAGCTCGGGGAGCTGCGCGTGCTGCCTCTGTTCACCATGGTAGATCGGCCGCAAGCGCCTGCATCTGGACCTGATCGAACGCCTGGCGGGAGACTATCCGGATCTGCTCGCCACCCGGATCCCCGATACCTCGGATGTGGAACGGGTGGGTATTTACCGCCAGCCTTTGCCGGCCTATGCACCCTCCGGTATTGCCGTCCAGACCTATCGGGCCCTGTGGGATGAGATCAGACGCAAGCTGTAGAGGGGATCGGGTCGGTTTGTGCCGAGTGGGGGCGACCCGCGGTCGCCCACGTGGTCACCCACCCGCCGGTTCACCGCGGCGTCGACGTAAGCGTAGATACGCTGTTCCAATGCAAGACCAATATGCCTCCTCATTCACAAAAATTCACCGTTGCCCCATAAATTGGGTTAATCGGCCACCGCATCGGAAGGAAAATGGAAGCGGCAGCTGTCGAAGGGAGTGTGGTTCTTGGGTATGGCGTGGATGGCCTGCAGGAGTTTGCGCATGGCGGCACAGACGGCTTGGATCTTCTTTAAGGCCACGGGTTTCGATGAGGTGGCGGTAATAGTCCCTCACGTTAGGATCATGGCGAGAGGCGCTGAGTGCGGGCATGTAGAGGGCGATGCGCTGGTGGCGGCGATGTCGGTGCCGCTGACCAGGAGGTCGAAGTGCTGTTGCAGGTTCTCATCGGCGGCGGCGGGGTCGAGGACTTGTTGGCGCAGGGGTTCGATTTGGGCGTCGAAGTATTCGATGCGGTGTTGCCGGTCGGCGATCAGGAAGTCGGGCGTGGCGGCGTTTTGCCGGGCGGCATGGAGCTGGTTCTTGGTCTGGGTTCAGAGCTTGTTGAGCGCCGCGATGCGGCGTGCACAGGCGCGGATCGCCAGGGCCAGGGCATCGGGGCGCTGCCAGAGTGTGAAGGGCGTGCGGTGGGCGAATTCGGCCAGGAGCGCGGCATCGACGGCATCGGTTTTGGTCCGCGACTGCATGGCTTCGGCGAAGCGTTTGGCAGCCTTGGGGTTGATCACCATGACCTCAAATCCGGCATCATCCAGGGCCAGTGCCATCCTGGCGGCAACGAACTGCGCTCACCACATCCTACGTCCACTATTTCCCGGTCGGTGCCTCGACAACCAGTCCTGTAGATCGGGTTAGGCGCGCCTTCCGCGCGTTCTTCGGCGTTCATGCCCTCAACCCAGAACGGCATGGTCCTCTTTGTCATCTTGCCCTCGGAACTTCGCGCCGGGAGCCGGGAGCTTCAATAGTCCCTTCAGGATTTCCCTGACACTCGTTTTGTGTTGCAATGCGCGCTTAAGATTCATGAATGTGCCGTTGATCGTCAGACAGCCCCATGGGTAAGAAGCGTACAGCGAACTTTACATTCAGTCGAATGGTCAACACAGGATTCGCTGGGCAGATCGATAAAGCAAGGTCCGCGCGGACAGTTTGATGCGCCTGCCCCGCAGGTTCTCTAACGCCTCGCAGGGTGCTTGCAGAGGTCTGTTGCTATCGTGTCGAGTTCTCGCCGGAGGTTCCAATTATGGAACATCTGTCGTTGTTCACCGTTGCCCTCGGACTGACGACTCCCTGGAAAGTAGGCGATGTCCGGTTCGATGCCAAAGCTGGGCGCATCGACTTCAAGGTAGCGTTAGGGACACCTCCTCGGCGACCATTACCTTCGAGGTCCGCCGCGCCGAAGTCAAGCAGCTCCCTGAGCTCAAATGCAGCTGCTATCTGTGGTTATAAAGACAAACGCAAGCGGACGCGCCAGCAAGTTCTCCAGCATGCCGGCCTGTCGCGGATGAACCTTAAGACTCATCGTGCCGCTTGCATCAGTGCTGGGGAGGCCGAACCCCTGCTCAACAAGTGGTACAGTTGGGCACGGCGCTGTCGACTCGAACCTACTGAAGCAGGTTGCGGCGACCATCAAAACCCATTGGCAGGGAATTCTCAATGCCTTCGACCCGAAGCTCACCAACGGCAGCGTCGCGGCAGCTAACGCTGCCATCCAGGCGGTCAAAGCAAGGGCTGGTGGGTATGGAACGACCACTCATCTGATTACCATCTCTTGCTTGGTCGCTGGCAGGCTCACCCACCTGCCAGCATCGCCTTTTAGGTCAGTACCACAAACGGATATCATCTAACCACTTGGCATGACTGGTTTTTCCCACTTGCCTACACAGTAAGAGACCCAACTAAAGTGAGGTACCCAATGTCACTCGAAACACGCCGCGGCTTCTTGGCCGCTTCGGGAAAGCTGCTCGTCGGCACGGTCGCGCTCGCGTCGATAGGCGCCTATGCGTCCTCGGATGGGTATGAACACGAAGAGCACGAGCACGAGCACGAGCACGAGCACGAGCATGGACATAAGCACGGTGGACCTAAGGGCGACCTCTTGGTCGATGCCACCTTGGAGAACACCTGTGCGACCTGCCGATTCTGGGGCGGGATGCGTAAGCTCTCCGACGACGGAAAACAGGTGATGGCCCAGAGCATGGGCTGGTGCAACAACCCCGATAGCCCCAATCATCGGAAACTGACAATGGCCGACCACCGGATGCAGAGGGCCAACGTTTGGAAGAAGTGGGCCGCCCTTTGAGGAGACATTAGAAGCCATTGGCTCATGGGGCCAACTGCGTGAACGCTACCCATAAGATCAAGAAGAGGTTCATGAGGCTAATTGTGTGGCGTCACACAGTTGGCCCTATGAGCCGAAGCTGTTTTGGTTTAAAAGCAAACCTGAACCGTTTGGCGCGGTTTAGGGAACCGGACTTTCGTTGGGGTTCATTCCTCGCTTCAACCTGCGGGCTCGGTTGTCGAGCGAGGGCGTGGTCCGTCCAGGTGGCACACCGCGACCACGCGGGGACACGTCTCTAACCCGACCTACACCTAAATGTGAGGTCCGCGCAGTCGACCCGCGCAGACATCGCGTTAGGTGTAGGTTGCGTTAGTCGCGTGGGGAAACTTCTCGGGAAGCACGGTGTCGAACGTAGCATAACGCTACACGACACCGGACGATGGGTTCCATTTTAACCAAACAGCTTCTTAGAAAAATCCCTCGATTTTCTTCAGAGTCAGAGGAACAACGACGGGTGACGAAAGAGGTCGTTTTGCTGGTCGCCCACGGCACCCAGGATCCGGACAACGAGGGCAACCGAGACGCAGAAGCGCTCGCCGGTCTATGGCGAGCGCGCCATTCTGGGGTCCCGATCCGGGTGTGCTGGATCGAACATGCTCCGGTGTTGCTGCCCCAAGGCCTGCAGCAGCCTGCTCGTGCTGCCCCTGATCCTGAATGCCGGCGGTCACGTGAAGCACGACCTCCCCCAGACCATCGCCTCAGCGCGGGCGCGTCACCCCGGTGTCGAGTTCCGCTACGGGCGCCATCTGGGAACCACCGATCAGCTGTTGCTGACCCTCCGCTCTCGTTTACACCAGACCATGGTCAATCTGGACATGCCGGCCCCCCGCACCACCTCGACTTCGGCAAGCCTGTAACCCTGTGGCGGAAGCTCGGACCGCACAAAAATAATCCTAATCAATCCTGTTCACCCTATCCGATTGGAACATTGCGACGAGCGTCCGTATGAAATTTATCCGGATGATAAATCTCAATTTTTATCGCATAGTTCCGGGAATACCTCAGCCACGGAGGCCTTTCTCAAGGTCCCCTCCACTCGACAACAACAAAATCGGAGCACTATCCCCCCCAGCAGGCCGCGGAGAAGACGGATCAGGAGGCATTGTCCCACCTCCCCCGCCCTTCGCGAAAATTGCCGAGGAGCAGTAGGACCACGCCCAGGGTGATGGCGCTGTCGGCGACATTGAACACTGGCCAGTGTCGGTCGCCCACATAGAGGTCGATGAAATCCACCACGCGGCCCGTGAGCACGCGGTCGATGAGGTTCCCCACCGTTCCCCCGACGATCAGGGAGAGGGCAGCGGCCATCAGGCGTTCGCGCGGCCCGAGCCGCAGCAGCCAGATGACCAGCAGTGCCGACATCATGACGGCGAAGCAGGCAAAGAACCAGCGTTGCCAACCCCCAGCATCGGCCAGGAAGCTGAAGGCAGCCCCCTCGTTATACATCAAGGTCAGGTTGAGCAGGGGCGCCAGGGGCAGGGAGCGATAGGGATCGAGCATAGCCGCGGCCAACCACTTGGTCGCCTGATCGAGCACTATGACCGATACGGATAGCCACAACCATCGGGCCATCGCCGGATTTGTTATCAGCTTCATTGGTCTGCCGATATTCTAGTTAGGTCATTCCAGTTGATTTTGCTGGTTGTCACTTGTCATCTTGACCGCAGGGAGAGTTCTTAACCGAAGGGAGGAATTTTGTGCGCTCAGGAACCCTCAGGGCGAGCGCGTATAATTCAGACTGAAAACATGACCCAGGCGGAGACGTTCGGGTGTCGGCCAACCTGACCACCGGGCTGGTAGGCGCAAGCTTGCCCGCGTTTCAGGGCATCGGGCCAACTCGCAAGATGCCTTCTTGGGCTGCACCAAATAACGTCGGACAGCGGGTAGCACGGCGACGCTAGACGCTAGGTTCTGTTTTAACCAAGGGTCTAGATAACTTTAAAAAGTACTGATAACGTATGCTAAGATCATGTTATGCAAGGAAAAAACAGGTATTCCAGGCGTTTATACATCTCCAAAGCCAAATTCGGATGGATTATACACTATTTTGCGCACAATTCACCGGCCTCGAAAATCGCCGAGCCGAGTGATGTAAGCCGTCCGACGATCAATCAGTTGTTATTCAAACTACGGATCCGAATCGTCCAGCTTTATGACGCTTCATCGCCCTTTTCCGGCGAGTTGAAGTCGATGAATCCTATTTTGGCGCGCGCTGTGTTCGTGGAAAAAAGGGCGCGGGGCCGAGGGTAAAACGATTGTCTTCAGGGTTCTGGAACGCCACAGGAAAGTCCACACGGAAATCGTCCCGAACGCCGCCAAGAAGACGCTATAGGCCGCGATCCGGGGCCAGGTGGCCCTTGACAGCATCATCCACTCGGACGGCTGGAGGGGCTACGATGGGCTGGTGGATAGGAGGTACAAAAAGCATTTCCATGTGAATTATGGTCAACATGAATTTGCCCGTAGTAATTGCCCTATCAATGGCAGTGAATCATTCTAGTTATATGCTAAACGAAGGCTTGCAAAATTCAATGTGTTCCACGAAAAACTTTTCATCTACACCTGAAAGAATGTGAATTCAGATGAGAGAAAATCCTCTCTTAAAGTTATCTAGACCCTAACCAAACATCTTCTTACCCCGAGGCAACCCTGATCGGTGATAGCATTATGAGTTCCAATGCCTCAACACCGAGGATCACCTATGTCCAATGTCCGTTCCTTTCGAGGGAAAGACCTCCACATCGCCGCCGACGCCTGGATCGATGCCTCCGCTATCGTCATCGGCGATGTGAAGGTCGGTCCGCGCTCGTCGATTTGGCCCCTGTGTGTCATCCGCGGCGACATCCATCGCGTCGAGATCGGGGCCGCTACCAATATTCAGGACGGCACCGTCCTGCATGTGTCTCACGATAGCCGCTTCCTGCCCGGCGGGGCGCCTGTCGTCATCCACGACCAGGTAACCGTAGGTCATCAGGCCGTATTGCACGGCTGCGAGATCAGGGACCATTGCCTAATCGGAATCGGCGCACGGGTACTGGACCAGGCGGTGCTCGAACCCCGCACCATGGTGGGCGCAGGCTCACTGGTGCCGCCTGGTAAGGCGCTCGAGGGCGGTTATCTCTGGTTGGGGACGCCGGTCAAGCGCATCCGGTCCCTGAAAGATCAAGAGCTCGAGTACCTGGACTATGTGGCCGAGCACTACGTCAGGCTCGCGGACGGGCATAGAAACGAGGCCGCCGGTCGGCCGGCTTGAACCCCGATCGCTACACCGGGGTGGACCTTCATCGCCCCAGGCGACCGGTAATCGAGCTTGTCCACTGCAGAGGGTGTCGCAAAAGGCATTGATCTTCACCCTTTGATCCCCTCTCCCGGCGGGAGAGGGGCTTTTCATGCGACACCCCCCGGGAGGCGGAGGTCCCATACGGCGACTAGATACTGTTGACATTTAACGCTAACCAACTGTTTTCCTCTGTTAAATGGCGACGGTGGCAGTAAATTATTAGACAGCGTGGTTGATAGTCCAAGTCTACCGGGCCACACAGCGGCCCAACCCACCTTCTACCAGTTAAATACCACCACCAATGGCGATAACCCCTGGTCATCCCCTCCCTCCCCCGCCCCCTCGTCATCCTGAAGCGCAGCGAGGGATCTTCGGATCCAACCCTCGCCTTGCCATCCCGGATTGTCAACCGAGAGAGGAATCATGCTGTTGTTTAGGCAAAATCTTTTCGCTGTGCTTGAAATGAAACTATATGTCAAAGCCACCTAAATCCTCATGCGAAGATAAGAGGTATCCACGATATTCGAGATGCTTTACTTTAGCGGTGAGTTCATACCATCAGTGCTGCCCGGCTCATCATTCCTCTTGCCGGCCGCGGTCCTGACAACACCGGTGGTAGCCGACAGCGGAAACAAGATCTCCTGCGACCAGGCCGGACCACAGGCACCAAGGGTTGCGGAGGCGTTGCGGTCGGCGACACGATCGAGGTGCATTGGGTGTTCACCACCTGCGATGTGGAGCCGGGGCCCACACTGACCAGCCGTCTCACGGATACCTGCAAAGATCCGCAGCTGCACATATGAAGCACGGGTATTCAACCTGACCGACGACGGCTCAGGTGCGGATTTCGCCTCCTTCTGGACATCTACCTCCGGCAAGATGGCTCTACCGGAGGCCTCCGACCCGGTCCAATATCTCGGGTCGACAACCGGCTCGGGTTATAATAACGGGAGCTGCTCGCCCTTCTTTAAGGTAACTTGGAGTGTCAGCTCGACCTGTACGCCGTTGGAGATCGGCAGCATCCATGACTGATGCAGGAAGGAAAAGAATCCGTTCAAGTGAAGATGGTCGTCCTGGTGTGCGCCGGCTGGTAACGGATCCAGCGTTGCTGTCGCCGATCGAATAACCGTCCGAATCCAATCCGGATACCCGCCGACAAATGATCGGCGGGGCATTTCGGTTTCGCGCTGCGAACGCGTGAGTCGTTATCGGGGGTGAGCACCCGAGGGCGAACACGAGGTTCGCCTTCCCAGCCGGGAAAGAAGCTGGACGACCAGTCGGTCTTTGATACAGCTTCTCATCAGAAGCCGTTTGGTTAAAACGGATGTCGGCGTCGTGTTGCGCTAAGCTGCGTTCGACGCCGTGCCTGTCCGGGCACAGTCCCGGATGATTCTGCGTTGGTTGTGGATTCCGGCGTTTTTGGTCAAGGCGCGGTCGGCTCTGTCGCCTTGCTTCAGGATCGGACAGCGCACCTAACCCGACCTATACCCTATGCGAGGTCCGCTCGTACCGGACGCGCGAGGGGTCTTGCGGGTAGACAGGTTGCGTTAAGGCGCCGGCACTGACACCACAGGAGATCAACGAGCCTTCGGGCATCGCAGCGCAACAGGTCCTGGCCCCCTAAGCCGCGCCAAATGATTCAGGTTTACTTTTAACCAAACAGCTTCTCAGGAACCGCGGCCGGGTTCGGATAGGGTATCGTATCTCGAAACCGCTGCACTGCCATGGTAGCCTGACCATTATGATCGCAAAAGACATCATAAGCCGCGATATGCTGAAACGGCTCACCACCGACCTGGCGCACTATCTCCTCGGACTCGACGCCGAGGCTGTTAAATTTCTGGAGACCCAGCATCAAAGGATCGAAGACCGATAGGGCAGGTCTGGTCGCCCGCATGCGTGCATCCGACGGTACAGAGTTCTTGTTGCACGTCGAGATCGTCAATAACAATGCCGCGGACATGCTGCTATGAATGCTGCGTTACTACACTGAATATCCGCTTTGCTAACCACACCGGACCCATCGGAGCCGACCGCCTGACCATGCCGGCGAGCCTTGATGAGCCGGGGTTGCCCGATTACCGCTATGGGCTGGTCGACAGGCATCAGGTCGATTGTGCCGGTCTGCCGGCCCAGGACAATCCCGACGCTCTCGTCCTAGCCGTACTATGCGTACTTCGGCGACCGTAAGCCATAAGAGGTCATCACCTATATCGTGCGCCGCCTACGGGAGCTGCTGGGTGCCAACGAGTGGGGATTCCGCGACTACATGACCATGCTGGAAATCCTTTCAGAGAACCAGAATCTGCAAGCGCGAGTTAAGGAGGCCGAACACATGCTGACCGAGATCAATATCGAACGTCTACCGTCTTTCGCCATCGGCTTTGAACGTGGTGAGAAATATTAAGGTGAGGAAAGAGGTTTGGAAGAGGGTTTAGAATAAAGGTAAGGCGCAGGTTGTGCGTCGTCTGTTGGGCCGACTTGGTGTCGCGGAGGTTTCCGAGTTGCTCGGTCTTGCAGTGGAAGAGGTGGATCGCATGGCAGCAGCGGCGGGGGACGACGCCGATCCAGCGCGCAACAGACATTGATGGGAGATAGCACGGACAAGGGGCAGCTTCTTTAAAGATATCGGTTATCGAGCTAGGGCGCGATCCGTCCAGGCGGCATACTGCAACGCGGGAACGCGCCTGACCCGACCTACACTTAACAAGAGAGGTCCGCACGGCCTGCCCGCGCGGACCTCGTATTGAGTGTAGGTTGGTTTAGGCGCGCTGCCTGATCTTGAGGAACACAAACACCGTCGAGCGCGCCCTAGCCCAACACGACGCCCTCTCGGGCCGCACCAAATAATGCAGGACAGCGGGAAGCACGGCGCCGAACGCGACCTAACGCAATTGAATTCAGGCCTGTCTCTCCCGCTCTCCGTTGCGTGTAAACAACCGGAGTCCCAGCACCAGCAGGCCGATCCAGCCCGCGGCGAGCCAGCCGATGATCCCATCGTAATCCCCCACCAACCAGGCGTCGTCCGACGCCGGGTTGGCGTCGGTCAGGTAGCGGGTCATCCGGATCACGAAGATCCAGCCGGCGTGCAGGCCCAGGCACCAGCCGATGTGACCGCTGCGTTCGCGCACCAAGGCCAGCAGGACGCCGGCCAAGAACAGGGCTGCCATGGAATCCAGGTGCCGCCATTGGAAGGCGTCGGTGAAGACCGGGACGAACGTCTGCCGGGTCCCGAGCCAATCGAAGGCCACGCCCGCGGGCAGGGCGTGGGGCTTCATGAAATGGACCAGCATGAATAGAAAGGACGACCAGAGGATCGCGGAGCCTGCGCCGCCACTGCGCCGAATGGCCGAGTAGAGGGCGCCGCGAAAGAAGGTCTCTTCCAGCAGGGCGGTGAGCAAACCACCGATCAGGACCTGGATCGACTTTGCGATGGGACCGGTCAGCCGGCCATCCAACCCGGTATCGGGTATGCGAATCTCCAGCAGCAGCAGGATCAGGGCCAACGCCAGTAAGAGGGCCACGCCGAGCAGCCAGCCCCGACACAGGGTGCTCACAAACCCTGGCCGAGGAATCCCATACCCGAGCGCCACGCGGTCGTTCAGACGCATCGCCTTGAGGAAAGGCCACAGGCCCAGCAGGATGAAGACCTGGGCGAGGCGACCCATGACCCGGTGGGGGTCATAGACTATCCAGCCCGCCTGCAGTAAAGGATAGGTGAGCAGGATGCCCAGGACCAGACAGGCGAAGAGATAGAGAAAGAAGATGCCGGTTTCGCGCATTGTGTTTCGCTTCTATTTAAAAATAAGAAGGTCCGCGGAAGACAAAGGGCACAGACTCGGCTCGAACCTATTGATCTGTTGTCCTGACGGCGTCGCTGTTCTCCGTGGCTCAAGACGTATGCGGACGGGTTGACGACGATGTCCCCGGTTTCTCGTGTGCTGAACTTCACCCCATGTGCGGCATAGCCGGGTATATCATGCGCGCCGGCGCCAGACCGGACCCCCGTGAGTTGGGGCATATGGTCGATGCCCTCGCTCATCGCGGCCCCGACGATCGCGGTATTCACACGAGCGGGCCCGTCGGGCTGGCCCAGGTCCGCCTGTCCATCATTGGCTTGGCGACCGGGCACCAGCCCATGGTGTCGGAGAACGGACAACTCGCCTTGATCGCAAACGGTGAGGTCTACAACTACGTGGAGTTGAACGCCCTGCTCCGCACAGAAGGATGCCTTCCCCGCACCGGGTCGGACTCCGAGACCATTCTCAACGCCTATGCAATCCACGGCATGGATTTCCTCTCGGAGCTGCGCGGCATGTATGCCTTTGCCCTGGATGACGGCAAGAGAGGCCACACAATACTGGCGCGCGACCGATTGGGGATCAAGCCCCTCTTCTACGCGCGCCTGCCGGACAGAATCGCTTTCGCCTCCGAGATCAAGGCGATCCTCAGGCTCCTGCCGGAACGCGCGGAGCTGGTGCCGGCGGCGCTGCAACAGTTTCTCCGGAACCAATTCAGCAGCGGCGAGGATACCCTGTTTCAGGGTATCAAACGGGTCCTGCCGGGGCAGGCCTTGATTATCGACAGGGCGCTCGAGGTCACCCGCCGGCGCTATTGGTCCGCGGCGAATGTAGCACCGCGGGACATAGGTCCCGAGGAGGCCCGCCATGAGCTGGGCCTCCTCATGGATGACGCCATGCGCGAGCATATGCGCTCCGACGTACCGATGGGGCTCTTCCTGTCCGGGGGCGTCGACTCCGCAGTGCTGGCCGCCATGCTCCACGAGCTGGGGGCCGGTCCCGTACGCAGCTTTTCGGTCGGTTTCAAGGATACGACCATGGCCGACGAGCTGGATGCGGCCACCTACATTGCAACCCGTTTCGGACTCGATCACACCCCCTTGCGGCTGGATTTGAGGCGCGTCTTCGGGCGCATCCCGCACACCATATGGGCCGCGGACGAGCTGATGCGCGACTACGCTTGTCTGCCGACCTCCATCCTGGCCGAGGCGGCCGGCGAGCACCTCAAGGTAGTCTTCTCCGGAGAGGGGGGAGACGAGGTTTTCGCGGGTTATCGCCGCTATCACCCACGTTTTCCGGAACGTTGGTTCAAGAGCCTCGTCAGCCCCGGCAGCGGGGGCTTTCGGACCCGGGGGCAGTGGAGCCGGTATTGGCGGCGGCGTCTGTTCAGCTCCGAGCTGAACACCCTGGGCAGGGTGGAACGGGAGCACATCTTACGGACCTGGCGGGAAGCGCCCTCGGCCTGGAGCGACTTACAACGTCGCCAGTACGTGGACCTGAGCACGGCACTGCCGGATAATCTGCTGGTCAAGACGGACCGGATGCTCATGGGCTTCGGCGTGGAAGGGCGGGTACCCTTCCTGGATCACCGGCTCGTCGAGTTCGGCCTGTCACTGCCGGACGGGCTGAAGGTGCTCGGTCACCAGGGTAAGTGGCTGTTGAGACACTGGGCGGAAAGCCACCTGCCCGCGGGGCACCTGCAACGGCCTAAGCGCGGTTTCCATGTACCCGTAGGCGACTGGCTCCGAGGTGACAGGCTGCGCCGACTCGGTGACCGGTTGGTGAGGAATCGCGGCATCCGCGACTGGTTCAAGACAGAAGCCGTGGGGGAGCTGATCGGCGCCGGTCGGGCCGGACGCAATGTCTCCCGCGAGCTCTGGGGGCTGATGCAGTTCGCCATCTGGCACTGCCTCTTCATCGAGCAGCCGGGGCTCGAGCCGGCCCCGGACGAGGAGGACCCCCTGGAATGGATCGCGCCCCCCCCATGACCGACCCCAAACGGATCGCCTGTTTTTTTTCCACCTCCGGCCACAGCGGAGTCGACCGGGCCGCCAGACATCTGATACCGGCCCTCGCTCGGCGAGGGTACCGCATCGACCTGCTCAAGGTGCGCCGCCATGGCCCCGAGCTGCCGGAAGTCCCGGCGGGCGTCGAGGTCATCGACCTGGGCTCACGCCATACGTATGGCTGCGTGCTCGGAGTCGCGGCCTATCTGCGCCGCAAACGGCCGCAGGTCTTACTGTCCGACAAGGACCGGGTCAACCGCACAGCCCTCCTCGCCCGGCTCCTGGCCCGGGTCCGGACCCGGCTGGTCTTCAGGTCGGGCACGACTATCTCCATCGATCTGGCGACCCGCAGTCCACTGGAACGCTGGCTCCAGAGAAGCTCCATGGGCCGACTGTACCCTTACGCAGATAGGGTGATCGTCACCAGCGCCGGGGTCGCCGACGACATGGCCGCCTACACCGGTCTGGCGCGGGGGCACATTCAGGTCGTCCCTTCGCCCGTGATTTCGCGATCCCTGTTCGATGCCACCCTTCCGAGACCGGATCATCCCTGGTTCAGCGACCAGGATACACCTCTCATTCTGAGCGTCGGTGAGCTCTGCGCGCGCAAGGATTTCGAGACCCTGGTGCGGGCCTTTGCCCGGGTCCGCGCCCAAGGCCCCTGCCGACTCATGATCCTGGGGCGCGGTAACTACCGCGAACGGCTGCTGTCCCTGGCCGGGGAGTTGGGTATTGCGGAGGACCTTAGCCTGCCGGGCTTCGTTCCGCAGCCCTACGCCTATATGGCCCATGCGGACCTGTTCGCCTTTAGCTCCCGTTGGGAGGGGTTGGGCTTCGTCATCATCGAGGCGCTCGCCGTCGGCACGCCCGTGGTTGCGACAGATTGTCCGAGCGGTCCGCGCGAAATCCTCGCGGACGGACGCTATGGACCCCTGATGCCGGTGGGTGATGACAGGTCCCTTGCCGAGGCCATTGCCGCGACCCTCGCCCATCCCTTGCCTGGGGAGGCGCTCAAGCAGGCCGCCCTACCGTACGAGATCGAGGCCGGCACGGATGCCTATCTCACGGCCATGGGTCTACCGCCCCGATGTCCGGCGGGGTAGTACATCAGTGCCGAAGCAACGATAACATGGGAGCTGTTTTCTGCCAAAATGAGCAAGTCTCCAGGGAACCACGAATTCACACGAATCGACACGAATACTGATTCGTGTCTGCCTGCGTGTTTATGCGTGGTTCTTACTTTCCGGTTTTTGTGTGCAGCTGTAGTAGCGGCCTCGTTCGTGGAACACCATTGAATTTCGCAAGCCTCCGTTTGGCATATGATCAGAATGATTCAATGCCATTGATAGGGCAATTACCACAGGTAAATTCATGCTGACCATGACTCACATAGAAATGCTTTTTGCACCCCTTATCCACCAGCCCATCGTAGCCCCTCCCGCCGCCCGAGTGGATGATGCTATCGATGGCGCGCGGCCCCGGATGCGGCCTGTAGCGGCTTGTTGGCGGCGGTCGGGACGATTTCCGTATGGACTTTCCCGTGGCGTTCCAGAATCCCGAAGACAATCGTTTTATCCCCAGCCCCGCGCCCTTGTCTTCCCACGAACACGGCGCCTGCCGAAAGAGGATTCATCGACAACCTCGCCGGAGAAGGAAGATGAGGCGTCACAAAGTTGGGCGATTCGGGTCCGTAGTTTGAATAACAACTGATTGATCGTCTCGGATCTCTCTGTTCTAAAGAGATCCAGACCCATATTTCTGTCTTTATTGAAGGCATAAGGAGCAGGGCCCATCGAGCTCCAACACCGGTGTTTGCTCGGGATCGATAGGTATCAGCGTCGCCTCAAGGGATGGGAACTGCTCTACTTTTTCTTTTAACCAGGCGCTTACTGCTTAGCGACAGATTCTATGACTCCGTTCGATCCCACGCATGCTCCATCGTTCTTGATGAGCTTTTATAATACGCTCTTTCTCTTCACTCTGTGTAGCGATCATGAGGTTCAAGTACACCATAGGCACCACAGGTTTTACAATGATATTTCTGGTTCCCACACGCATTCTTGCCGTTTTTGATCACCCCTTTTACTATGATATTTGCTACAAGCATGTACTTTCTTTTCAAGAATTATGACTAAAAACTCTTTGGTTGAATTTGCAATCACTATACTATAACATTTAGCAATTAGCCACCACCAAGTTATCTAGACTCTAAGTTAAAACCTCAAAGCCCCTCTCCTGGCGGGGGATGGGTTGGGGAGAGGGTTAACAAAAAAAGCGTACGATCAATCACAAACGGCATCGGTAATGCTTAACTTAATGGCATTGAGCTTCAAGGTGCCCTGTTCCCAAATCTTTATCGACACGACCCGAGATCGTAATCGATGTCTTTGTTCCAATGCGATTTCCTCGATCGCAAGGCCGTACGGCAGATCATCGTCACCCTGATGGTGATTTCAGTAGGGGTCTGGGGTATTGCATACTACGAGCTTCATTCCCCGCTGCGCAATGCTGTTTTTGCGTTCTCAGTGCTGGCGCTCGTGGCCTCGTTCGTCGGGCGTTGCCGTCCGAGCGCCACCTCTTCAGTATGGCTGGTAAGTGCTGTATTCGTCTTCTACGTCTCCAGCGCCATCATCGGTTTTTCCCGGGAAGCGATCGATAGCCTAGAAAACTACTCCCATTTTCTGGCCGGCGCGTTCCTGATGCCGTTTTTGGTTCGCCTGCGCCCGTCTTATGCCTGCCTTCTGGTCGCGGTGGGTATGGCTTCTCTTGCTAACGGGCTCTATGCGATCTGGGAATTGGCCGAGTTCGGATTCGAGCATCGGGCCGCTGGAAGCAAAGGAAAAGCCATCCCATTCGGTGATATTTCCATGCTGGTCGCGATGCTCAGCATACTGGGGGGGATATATTGGTCCGCGATCGATTGGCGACCTTCACTGCTGCTTTTCGGTGCCGCCGCATTCGGCCTGTTTGCCAGCGTCGCCTCCCAGAGCCGTGGCGGATGGATATTTTTTCCTGTCGGAATGACAGTCTGCATCCTTTATCTGATCCGGCGTTACCAGGGTTATCACCTTCTGATCGGTGGTATTTCAGCGGTGATCTGTACAGTGTTGCTGTTTGCGCTATCACAAACCGATCTGATCGGCAAGCGGTTCGATACTACCTTGACCGAGATTACCCTGGTGTCCAACAAGACAAACATCGTCGGTCCCACTTCCCTTATTGAGCGCCGGGATATGTGGCGCGCGGCGCTGGCGGCGTTTGCCGAACGTCCCCTCCTGGGCATCGGTCTCGGCCAAATGAATGGGTACTTCAAATCAGCGCATGAAGCCGGTTTGGTATCCGAATTAGTCATACAGCACAATCGAGGGGCTGGTCATACCCACGCACATAGCGATTACCTGCACGTAGCGGCAACCCGGGGACTTGTAGGTTTGATTTCATTGACCTTGATGTATGGCGTGCCTTTATGGTTATCGTTCGGCGCGGCTAGACGTTCGCCAAGCGACGATTCCTATCGGGCAAGCGCCTATTCCGGGGTGATGCTCATAGCGGCCTATATGACCTTTTCGCTAACCGATTCAGTATTGCATATGAAGGTGACGAACGGCTTTTTCGTCATCTTGTGCTGTTGGACCCTGGCGATTTTCCTGGCGGATCCGCGGACTCGATCAGCGAGCGGATGCGTGATGCCACCCGTTCCAGGGATGCCGGGGAAAAGTCCTTCCAGTGACCACGGGTAAAGGCGACGTAGTACAAGAACATCAGATACTTTTCGACAAGCCGTGCATTCGGAGGCTGGGCGAGTGCCTCACGCAGCACGGCGGGGAGCTGCGATCGGTCGCCAACCCGATGGACAAGTCCCTCGTGCCCGTAAGGACTGTTACCGAGCATCACCACGGGCTTGCGGAAGATCAGCCCTTCGATGCCGACGGTCGAGTTGATGGTGATGACAAGCGTTGACCGTTCCAGGACTTTGCGGACATCGCCCCGGCCAACCCAGATCACTTCCGGGTAAGCGCGTACCGTTGGATCATAGTCGCTTTTTCGCATGTCGGCCGGATGCAGCTTGACGACCAAGGGCAAGCCTGGATCGATCCGTTGCAACGCGGCTCGGAGATCCGCGATTGCGTCTTCCAGTCGATTCCCGTAAAGGGGAGAATGCACGGTGAGCTGGCTGTCCTGCCTGACCTGCAGAGGGAAAAATGCGAAGCGTCGGGGGAGCTCCGGTATTTCATCGGGGACGAGTCGATTACCCTGCCGCTTCAGGTCTCGGTGCCGCAGGTCACGGAGGGCCTGGCGCAGGTAGGCGTTCCAGGATGGGCGGACGCGCCCGCCCGCGGGGTCTCGGGGCTTTGGAAGACGGTTCGCTTTGTAGTCGGAGAGCATGCGCGCGAAGGTCTCCCAGTCGCCTTCTGCCCACTGCATACCTCGGATCCGGTCCGAACTCCAGCGGGAGCCGAAAGATGCAAAGGTGTTGACCCCGGAGGGATCCAGCTGGAGCGTACCCGGCAAGTAGCCGTTCTCGCCGAATATCAAGGGAATACCACGGGCGCAGGCCAACTGTTCGGCGATCACCGCCGCCAAGCCCGACCCGTTCCACAAGAACACCCCGGCGGGACGTGTGTTGGCGAGGAAATCATGCACCTCTCCGACCAACCAACGGTAGTACGGCGTCCGTAGCCGGACCTGTTCACGGTTCTTGTCGGTGCGCAGCTTGTCGATCATCCCTGGCGTATCAAGCGCCACCGACCTCGGCAACCATTGTGCGCTGCCCATACACCGGACCGGGTGTACTTCCCGGCCCAGTTTCCGGACGATGCTGCGGCTTTTGTAACCGAGGGCGAAGAATAGGGGAGGAAATTCCGGTTCCAACCGCTCGCCGACCGCGGAGAAATATTGGATGATTCTCGGACCAAGATCAATGAAAGCGATGGGGCGGGCCATGTCAAATCGCTTCTATAGTAGAGCAAAACGGGCTTCGATCTGACCACTCACCGCATCCCCCACAATGCTGTTCCCGCGCAAGGAAGCGTAAAATAAACCAGAGTCCCAAAGTCGGCAAGCACCGCTGGATGTGCATCCGCGCCCTGTACAGTACCGGTTCGCCCTTTCCCGCGCGCTCAGCGAACTTGGGTTTTTTGCGATTCCCAATCGATTTAGAAGCTGTTTGGTGAAAAGCAATCCTGAATTATTTGACGCGGCTCAGGGAACCGGGACCTGTTGTGTTGCGACGCGCAAAGGCATGCTGATCGTCTGCCCAGATCAGTGCCGGCGTCTTAACGCAACCTCCACCCACAAGATTCCCCGCGCAGCCTGTACGCACGGACCTCGCGTTGGGTGTAGGTCGGGTCAGGCGCGCTGCCTGATCTCGAAGAACACAAACACCGTCGAACGCGCCGCAACCTAACTCAACACGACACCTTCCTGGACCGCACCAAAATAACGCAGGACAGCGCGGCTTGGAGGACTGGAGGTGTTATAGGCGTGATCCTGTTTAACCAAACAGCTTCTCTATGGAGTCCGATCCACTGCATGAACGCTATTCTTCTGGTCCGGCTCTCCGCCATCGGCGACATCGTCTTCGCCTCCCCCTTGGTGGCCACTTTGCGTCGCGCCTACCCGCAGGCCCATATCGCCTGGTTGGTACAGTCGGAATACCAGTCCCTTCTGGCGCACCATCCCGACCTGGACGAGGTCATCGCCTGGCCTGTCCATGAGTGGCGCGAACGCTGGCGCCGGCGCCGCTTCGGGAGTCTCATCCGGGAGCTCGGGGCCTTGCGTAAGCACCTGCGCGCGCGCCGGTTCGACCTGGCCCTGGATCTGCAGGGGCTGCTCAAGAGCGGGCTCGTGACCCGCCTCTCCGGCGCCCCGGAGCGCATCGGTCTGGGGTCCCGGGAAGGCAGCCGTTGGCTCATGACCCGGGTCGTCCCCCGGGGTGGAGACAGCACCCGCATCGGCTCGGAATACCGCTTTCTGGCCCAGAGCCTGGGGCTGCCGAGCCACGACTTCGCCATGGCCGTACCCTATGGACCGGAGGCCACCGCTTTCGCCCGAGATCTGATCGAACGCGCGGCCTTGAGCCACGGATTCGCCGTCATCTGTCCCTTCACGACCCGACCCCAGAAGTACTGGTTCGACCCGCGTTGGGCCGAGCTCTCGGATCGGCTCCACGCCGAGCTGGGTCTGCCGGTGGTCATACTCGGGGGACCCGGAGACCGAGAGGCCGCAGGGCATATCAGCGACCTGGCCGGCGACGGACCGATCGCTCTGGTGGGCGAGACGAGCCTGCCCCAGGCGGCGGCACTGATTGCCGGGAGCACCCTCTTGGTAGGCGTAGACACGGGCCTCAGCCACGCCGGCATCGCCCTCGGCCGCCCTAGCCTGTTGTTGTTCGGATCAACCTGCCCCTACCTGGACACCACCCGCGTCGATGCCCGGGTACTATATCATCGGCTGGATTGTTCCCCCTGCAAGCGCAGACCCACCTGCAACGGCGACTTTACCTGCATGCAATTGATCACGGTGGACGAGGTCCTGAACGCGGCCAAGGATCTGTTGGGACGCACGGCATGAAGATCCTCCATGTGGAAGGGGGCCGCAACCTCTACGGCGGCGCCCTGCAGGCCCTCTGCCTGATGGAAGGGCTAGCGGACCGCGGACACCGCAACGCCCTCGCCTGTCCCGCGGGTAGCGACCTGGCACGGGCGGCGGCGGCCTGCGCCGAGGTCCATCCCATGCCCATGGGCGGAGACCTGGACCTGCGGCTCATCCCCAGGTTGCGCACCTGCCTCCGGCGCCAGCAGCCGGATCTAGCGCACCTGCACGGGCGTATCGGCGCCGACGTGATGGGTGGCATCGCCTGCCGCCTGGAAGGCGTGCCGGTCGTCCACTCGCGCCGGGTCGACAACCCGGAGACCCGCCGGATGGTCGCCCTCAAATACCGCCTTCACGACAGGGTGATCGCCATTTCGGAAGGCATCGGTCGGGTGTTGCTTGCCGAAGGACTGCCCGCGGCCAAGCTGCGCCTCGTGCGGAGCGCGGTGGACCTGCGACGCTTCGACCGTCCCTGCGACCGGGCGCTCCTGGCCTCCGGGCTGAGGGCCCCCGCCCAGGCGCGGCCCATCGGCATGGTCGCCCAACTGATCCCACGCAAGGGGCACCGCTTTCTGATCGAGGTCCTACCGCCTCTGGTCCAAGCATTTCCGCATCTGCGGCTGTTCATCTTCGGCAAGGGACCTCTGGAGCAGGATCTGCGCAGGCGTGTTGCGAGCGCGGGACTCGGGGGCCATGTCCATTTCGCCGGGTTCCGGGAAGACCTGCCGGACCTGCTGCCCTGCCTGGAGCTGCTGGTCCACCCCGCTACCCGGGAAGGGTTGGGAGTATCCCTGCTCCAGGCGGCGAGTGCCAGCGTGCCCATCGTGGCCGCCAATGTGGGCGGCATCCCGGAAGCGGTCCGCCACGGAGTCAACGGACTGCTGGTACCGCCGGGAGACCCCCAAGCCCTGGGGGCGGCCGTGTCGATGCTGCTGCAAGACAAAGGGCTCGCCCGGCGGCTGGGGGACGCGGGGAAGGCGCTGATGCGCAGCGAGTTCTCCATAGACGCCATGGTGGAAGGCAACCTGGCGGTCTACCGCGAGCTGCTGAGGAAGTCGAAAAAGCCCCTCTCCCACCGAGAGAGGGGCTGGGGAGAGGGGATCAAAGGGTGAAGATCGATACCTTTTGCGACACCCTCCTGCTGGCGGAGGCCGTTCACAAAGGTGCCTGAAATCCCGTGAGCGAGCCGCTCAGCCTGCAAATGGTGGGCAGCAAACGTCGGGGGGGAGCGAAGCATTAGTTCTGCCGTTTCAATGCCGCTCAATGCCGCTCTGGTGGAACAGGGTATCCCCGCCGAACTTGCCGTCCGCGCCGGCAGCGAGCTAGAACGGATCGCCCCCCCTCCCCCGGCACCGGCTGCCCTTTCGAACCGTATGGGATCCATCTCCCGAAATGCCGTTTCGCGGCTGATCCGACGGATCAAGCCCGACATCGTCCAGACTTACACGGGCCGCGCCACCTACACGACGCGGCTCGCATCCGGCGCCGGGCCGGTCCACATCGCGCGCCAGGGAGATTGCTACAGGCTCCACCCCTATCGCCATGCCCACGCCTGGATAGGCAACACCAAGGGGCTATGCGACTATATGGTGTAACAAGACCTGCCCGCGAACCGCAGTCTTGCACATCTACAACTTCGTCAGTCCGCCCCGGCCGCAACCAACCGAGCGGCTGGCAATGCTGCGCAAGAGGCTGAAGCTCCCCACGGACGCCCGGGCGTTGCTACCCGCCGGGCGCCTGGTACCGGTCAAGGGTTATGTCCATCTAATCGATGCCCTGTCCTTACTCCCCCCAACGATCGCTGGACGCCCCCTGCATCTGGTGCTCCTGGAAAACGGGGCCTTGGGACCGAGGTTGACGGCACAGGCCGGTCTGAATAAGCGTATCATCTGGGCCAACTGGCAGTCGGACCCCGCGCCCTACTACCAACTCGCGGACCTGGTGGTCTTCCCCTCCCTCGAGAAAGAGACCCTAGGCAACGTGACCCTGAAGGCCAGGGCCTGGTCCAAACCCCTGGTGATCAGCCGCTTTTGCGGTGCGCGGGAGATCACCCAGCATGGCGAAGATGCCTGGTGCGTACCCTGCGCCAATGGTTCCGCAATGGCCCGGGGTATCGAGCATGTGCTGCACGATCCGTCACTGAGAGCAGTGATGATCGTTCAAGGACGGAGATGGGTACGGAAAGAATTCAGCCGGAAGGTGATTATGGACAGATACCTGGCGCTCTATAGGGAGCTAACGGGACGATGACGCCGTGCTTCCCGCTGTCCGGCATCATTTGATGCGGCCTGAGATGGTATCGTGCCGGGCTAGGACGCGTTCAAAGGTGTTTGTATCCTTCGGAATCGGACAGTGCGCCTAACCCGACCTACACTTACAGCAAGGTCCGCGCGGACCGACCGCGCGGGGGATAATGTGGGTGTTTGTGTTACTCCTCCGGCGATGGGTCGTTGAACGGACTTTCGCCTGGCTTGGGAGATACCGACGCTTGAGCAAGGATTACAAACTCCAAGGTTTATACGCCCTGCTCGCCCGGCTACTGTTGCCTTTCCGCGTGGAGCCGAGCGGCTTGCAGGGTGTTCTCCAGCAGGCTCGCGATCGTCATGGGACCGACCCCGCCGGGGACGGGGGTGATCCAGGCCGCGCGCTTACTCACGCTCGCGAAATCCAGGTCCCCCACCAACTTGCCTTCACTGGTACGGTTGATGCCCACGTCGATGACCACTGCGCCTTCCTTGACCCAGTCCCCCGGGACGAACCGCGGCTGACCCACGGCGGTTACCAGGAGGTCGGCACCGCGGACTTTCGCGGCCAGATTCCTAGTGTAGCAGTGGCAAATCATGCAGGTACAGTGGGCGGTCAGCAGCTCCAGGGCCATCGGTCGGCCCACGATATTAGATTCGCCGATGATCACGGCGTCCAACCCTGTGAGCTTGCACCCGGTACGCGCCAGCATGGTCATGATGCCTTTGGGGGTGCAGGGACGCAGTACCGGCATGCGCAGCGCCAATCTGCCGATGTTGTAGGGATGGAAGCCGTCGACATCCTTGGTGGGCAGGATGCGCTCGATTACCGCCTCCTTGTCGATCTGATCCGGTATCGGGAGTTGGATCAGGATGCCGTCGATCCGTGCATCGGCATTGAGCGCGTCGATCAATTCCAGGAGTTGTTCCTGGGAGCTGGTGTGGGGCAGCTCGTGTAGCTCCGAGTGAAAGCCTACATCCACGCAGGCGTTACGTTTGTTGCGGACATAGACCACGGATGCGGGATCCTTACCCAGGACCACGACGGCCAGGCCGGGCCGGCGGTGGCCGCTGGCAAGCAAGGCATCGACTTTTACCTTGACCCCGGCACGGATGCCCGCGGAGATGGTCTTGCCGTCGAGGATTTGCGCGCTCATGGATCCTGCATACTTGCGTCAGCTCGATGCCGAAGCTTCGCATCATAACCGCGATACGGACCGTTGCAAGGCGCGTCGAGCAGAAGGCATCATGATGAAAACCGCATCGAGAGCCTGTCCGGCATACGGCTGTTCGACTGCGGAATCGAAGGGCCGGTCGGATTTGCCCCTCACTTTCGCTAAAGCGGCCCACTTCTTTTGTCCTTCGCTCCCTCGCCGCAAACGCGCAAGCCGGACAGGCTCTGAATTTCGAGGGCCTCGATTGGTTTGACGAAATTGGAATAGCTCAGTACTATTCCCGGTCTTCCGTGGCAGGACCGTGTTCCGAGGGCAGCGGGGTATGGCGCAGTCTGGTAGCGCACCTGCTTTGGGAGCAGGATGTCGGGGGTTCGAATCCCTCTACCCCGACCACCAAGGCGATTGCCGGGAAACAACATAACTGGTATTCCCGTAAGCTAGTTCGAGCCCCGGTAGCTCAGACGGGCAGAGCAAGAGCCTTCTAAGCTCTGGGTCGGGGGTTCGAGTCCCTCCCGGGGAGCCAGGCAATGGGGTGGAGTAAGACGGATACTCCAGATTCTCGGCGTACGGCCGGGGACATTCCGTCCGGTGTGGACAAATGCAGCCGAACGAATGCACAGACGGGCAGTCCAGGCGGGGTTGAAGGTTACTGGGAGATTGCGCCGGGAAGGGTAGCGACGGTCATTTTCAATGGTGGACGTAGCTCAGTCGGTAGAGCACAGGATTGTGGCTCCTGTGGTCGTGGGTTCGATCCCCATCGTCCACCCCAATGCGCCTCGATGCGCCCCCGGGAAGAGGGGCGGGCCCTGAAAATCCTGTCCCGGAGATTTGCCCGCAAAGTTCGGTTTCCAGACGATTTTAATCCGCATTCCCGCTAAGGGGCCGTTAGCTCAGCTGGTAGAGCAGTGGACTCTTAATCCATTGGTCCGGGGTTCGAATCCCTGACGGCCCACCAATAAAATTAAGGGGTTGCGATAAATCGCAACCCCTTTTTTGGGGACCTATATACATAGGCTAGCACGGCCGGTGGATTTCCCCTTTGCAGACCGGATGAAACTCAGAAGTATGGCAACTCTCCCTTCAATCCGCTTCTACCCAAGCCTCTCGCCAAAAGCCCAAAAGCTCTGGCGAGCTATGTATATAGCTCTCCAAATTTACCACTACCCAGCTGCGCACGAAGACCGGAAATAAGAACCACGAATCGACGCGCATGTTGCCATCGGCACGATGGCCCCCTCCCTCTGGAAGGAAGTCGAAAAAGGAGATGCTCGACCCGCGTTCAGGTAAGGAGCACCAGTTCCGAACGCTGCAGGTAATTGAAAATCAAGGATACGAAATACCTCGATACCCCGTTTCTGTGCCGTAAATCGTAGGGGTACGGCGCGCCGTACCCGCCTACCCCCTCTCCGGGTGAGGGGGTGCCTGCCTTCCTATGGACGGAGCAGGCAGGGGGTGAGGGGGATCGAGTGCGGATGCGCTCAACGATCGGCAACCTCGAGCCGGTAATATTCCTTGAGGTAAGCGCCAAACCGACGTTATCGGTTCTTCGGCGCAGCTGTATTAGACCCAATAAACGCTACGGGTCATGACCTTCGACGTCAGGCGCATGGCAAGCCTGACCGGGCCCGGCAAGGATGCGCCGCCGGCGGCCTTGGCAACCTCCGCGTGGTGAATCTCGTCCGCCTTCATCTGGCCGAGGACGGCGCGGGTCTTGCGGTCGGTCATGGGGACCTCGGCCAGATGTTCGTCCAGGTGACTTTCTACTTGGCGCTCGGTCTCGACCACGAATCCCAGGCTCCATTTATCACCCGCCAGTCCGGCGAGGGCGCCGATGGTGAAGGAACCCGCATACCACAGAGGGTTGAGGAGGCTCTTGCGGTTGCCGAGCTCAGCGATGCGGGCCTCACACCATTGCAGGTGGTCATTTTCTTCCTGGGCCGAGCGCTCCATAGCGCGTCGGACCTCGGATAGACGGGCGGTGAGGGCCTGACCCTGGTAAAGGGCCTGGGCGCATACCTCCCCGGTATGGTTGATCCGCATCAGGCGCGCGACGTGTCCGCGTTCCTGCTCGGGGAGCTCGGTCTCGGCGATACCCGCGGCCGGATTGGGGCGCCCGGTGGTCTGGGGTCTGCCGAAGACGGCGCGTACGGCCCGGTCCAGATTGAGCAGGACCTGGTCGAGGGGATTGAACTTGCGTGTAGTCATGGCTAGTGAAGCGGATAGTTTGGTAGTAGCTGTCCTTAAGATTGCGCGCCGGCGATCAAGCGGCTTCAAGATGATAACCTATGCTCGCCATTCCAGCACTCGGATCAGTCGATCATGTCTTAATTATCGTTGGGTCTAGATAACTTCAGCACTGCAACTGCATGTTAACGTTATGTTATGCAAGGAAACAGGTATTTCAGGCGTTCACACATCCCCGAAGCCAAATCCAGATGGATTGTACACTATTTTGCGTACGATTTACCGGCCTCGAAAATCGCCGATTTGTAGTGATGTAAGCCGTCCGACGATCAATCAATTATTATTCAAACCACGAACCCGAATCGCCCAGCTTTGTGACGCCTCATCGCCCTTCTCCGGCGAGGTTGAAGTCAATGAATCCTATTTCGGCGGGCACCGTATTCGTGGGAAGAAAGGGCGCGCGGGGCCGAGGGTAAAACGATTGTCTTCGGGATTCTGGAACGCCACGGAAATCATCCCGAACGCCGCCAAGAAACCGCTACAGGCCGCGATATTGCCAACTATTGATTATGTTACCATTTAGAAATTAATCACTATCAGAAAATCCTCTCTTAAAATTATCTAGACCCTATCGTTATGAGGAGATCCTAACCGAATACCTGATCGGAGGCCGTATCGTGGAACGCCTGCGATTATCGGATTGAAGCGCCCCAAGGCAGCATGATTCCACAAGCCGTTTCTCGTACCCGTGGGCAACGGCTTGTAACGGCGTCCTGTATCCGCGGATCAGGCGGCTCTTTGTACGGCCTCACCGCGGCCTCCGTCCGAACCCGCGAGCGACCAATTCACCGACCACCCCCAAGTGCCCGTCACCCTCTTCATCTCCGATCTCCACCTGGCCTCCGAGCGGCCGGTCACAGTCGGGTGCTTTCTCGGCTTTCTCCGCAAGCGCGCACGGGAGGCCCAGGCCCTCTACATCCTCGGCGATCTGTTCGACGCCTGGATCGGCGATGACGACGACCAATCCCCCTATTCCGAGATCCGCGTCGCGCTGCGCAGGCTGACGGAATCAGGCACTGGCTGCTACCTGATGCACGGCAATCGGGATTTCCTGATCGGGCGCGCCTTCGCCCGCGATACCGGCTGTACGCTGCTCGACGACCCCACCTCGGTAGACCTGGCGGGAACCCCCACGCTGCTCATGCACGGGGACTTGTTGTGCACGGACGACTTGCCCTACCAGAGCTTCCGCCGACGCATACGCAATCCCATCGCGAGGCGCCTTTTCCTCTGGAAGCCCCTACCCAGGCGACGCGCCATCGCCGACGACTATCGCCGGAAGAGCGGCGCGGCCATAGCGGAAAAGACGTCAGCGATCATGAATGTGAACCAGCGCACAGTCGAGAAATACATGCGCTGTTTTTCGGTGCGACGGCTTATCCACGGCCATACCCACCGACCGGCGGACCATTCCTTTCCGCTCGACGGCGGCCCCGTGACTCGCCTTGTGCTTGCCGAATGGCGCGTAGACCGGGGTGAAGTACTGGCAGTCTCGGAGAACGGCTGGAAACGGGAAGAGATCAGGTCTTAGTACAGCAAGTACAGCAGGGCCGAAGAACCGATAACATCGGTTCGGTTCTTCCACCGGAAGTTCTTTTTCCGCAAACACGAATCAACGCAAATCGGTCACAACCGGCTCACCATGACCGGCGCGGTTCGGGAATCGCCGTGGAACGGCCGAAGCCTTAAGCCCACCCTGCCGGGCGCTTGCTTTGCCCATTCTACAAATGTCAACATGACCTGGTACCTCATCTCTACTTCACAACCTTGAGGCCCAACACCAGATCCATCACGTTGGTGCCGGTGGGGCCGGTGCGGATCAGGTCACCGGTAGCGGCCAGCAGAGTGCCCGCATCCGCCGCGGCCAGTGCGGCCTCGGCGTCGAATCCCGCCTGCTTTGCCCGGTACAGGGTGCCGCCGTCCACCAGACCGCCGGCGTCGTCGGTAAAGCCGTCAGTGCCGTCGGTGCCGCCGCTGAGCAGGAAGCAGTCATCCCGTCCGGCCAATACCACTGCCGCGGACAGGGCCAACTGCTGATTGCGCCCGCCGCGCCCCGGGTACTCGGGTAGGCGCACGGTAATCTCGCCACCCCAGATGTGCAGCCCGGCCGGTCCCGCGAGCAGGTACCGGGCCAGCGTCCTTCCACGCTCGGCGGCATCGCCTTCCAGGAATTCCCGCTGCGAATGAACCTCGACCCCGGCATCCCGAGCGGCAGCCGCGGCGGTATTTTTGGCAATGTCCAGGGTCGCCACTAGCTCGATCGTGGGGCCTTGCTCCGGGATGCCGGCCCGCTCGACCGCCGCCCGCTCGGTCCAGGTCCGTAGCCAGTCCGGCAGCTCCAGCGCCGCCAGCCGCGACACGAGCCGGGATTCGGGAACCAGCAGCCCGGAGCCGACGACGCTCGGATCGTCCCCCGGTACGTCCGAGATAGCCAGCACCCGCGGATTACGCCCCCCGAGCCTAGTCAGAAGCCCACCGCCCTTGATGCGGGAGACCGACTTACGGATGAGGTTCATGGCCGCGATCGGCAACCCGCTGCCCAGGAGCCACGCATTGATGCGCGCCAACTCCGCGAGCCCAAGCCCGGCGGCCGGCACTTCCAAGAGACTGGAGGCGCCGCCGGAAATCAGAAACAGCAAGGTCTCCTCGCCCTCGCCATCCAACACCCGTTGCAGCCGCCGTCCCGCATCCAGACTGCCGGCGGTCGGGATAGGGTGCCCACCGACAACGCCTTCAAGGCCGAAGCACGCCAGTCGTTCGGGGACCAGGTGCCCCGGCTTGGAGATCACCAGCCCGCCACGGATCTGCTCGCCTAAGACGTCCCAGGCGCCTTCGGCCATGGACTGGGCCGCCTTGCCTACAGCGACGAGGGTCACTGGTCCCGCGATGCCCCGCGCCGTCAAGGCTCTCCGCACCGCCGGCCGCCCCCGCACCGCCCCCAGTGCTTGATTGAAAACGCCGGCGAGTAGGCGACGGGGGACAGAATCGACTTCCATCAGGAACTTCCGCGAAGAAACGCAAAGGGGCATAAATGGCAGAGTCTAGATAACTTTAGAGAGGATTTTATCTCAGCAGAGGTAAGCATTCTATCATATAAATTTTCCTCTCGATGATTGAATCTAAATTCACATTCTTTCAGGTGTGGATGAAAAGTTTTTCGTGAAACAGCATTGAATTTTGCAAGCCTTCGTTTGGCATACGACCAGAATGATTCAATGCCATTGATAGGGCAATTGCCACGGACAAATTCATACGACGCTCGCCGAAATAGGATTCATCAATTTCAACATCGCCGGAGAAGGGCGGGGGGTAGTGATGAATCTTCTTAAAGACTACCACTACCGGGCGATGAAGCGTCACAGAGCTGGGCGATTGGGGTTCGTAGTTTGAATAACAACTGGTTGATCGTCGGACGACTTACATCACTCAACTCGGCAATTTTCGAGGCCGGTAAATCGTACGCAAAATAGAGTATAATCCATCTAGATTTGGATTCGGAGATGTATGAACACCTGAAATACCTGCTTTTCTCCTTGCATAACATAACCTTAGCATGCGGTTGCAGTGTTTAAAATTATTTAGACCCAATGGCAAAGGCAAAAGAACGAACAAGTCCCGCTCGATGAAAGTTTGCCGGAAATGCAACCCGTCCGCCCTGCCCATCTCCGTGGTGTTCTTCGCCGCCGGGGTAAGTGTCTATCTCACCTGGTTGACGCTCACCTAACTCCGGGGTCGAGAAGACGGAGCTCATCGCCGGGAGCGTCGGCGTCTTCCTCGCCGTCGAGGCCACGCTCCTGCACTACGTCATCAGCTGCATGAAACCGTCATTGCCGCCGCAGCAACGCACCGGAACACCGGCAGGGCATGCCCCACTGAAGGGAAGACGTTTTCCGCTTTTCATCGGTGACAATTGGGGCTTCAAAACGCGACCGGGTTTCCAGTCACCAGCTGTCGTCCCGGCTTCCTGATTGATGTGGTTCGCGGCCCGCTCGCTGTCTGCCGTGCCGGTACAGGCAGGCGTCCTTGGGGGGCGGGGCGGCACAGGTGCTTACCGCACCCTACCCCTCCGGTACGCCCGTAGTGTAACCGTAGGATGGGTAAAGCAAGCGCCCGACAAGCTGGGCTCGAGGCTGCGGTCATTCCGCGCGGATTCCCAAACCACGACGGCCTGGCAGGATACACCTAACACAGCGTGCCCATCGCCGTTATGATGGGCACGCTGCGCCTGATTTGTCTCCCTGCAAGCGGCCGCGGTTCGGAAAGCCCTACGCAATAACCAGCACTCGAGGTCCACCCGGATGGACCGGCTTCGCTTTATCCATCCTACGGGCTAAATGTCAACAGGCCCTAGCCGCTGGTCACCCGCTCACGCAGATAGACGGGCCGAGCCTGCTCCGCGGTCACCCAGTGGCCCCGCGCGAGCTCGGCGGCGGCCAGCACTACAACATCCCGCGATTCGCACAGGGCATCCGGCGTCACCGCCAGGAGCCGCGATTCCAGACGCCCGCGCAGCACCTCACCGTAAGTGGCCCAACCGCTGCCGACTCCACTCCAGTCACCATCCGCCGGCAGTGCAACCACCTCCGGAGCGGCGACCTCCTCCGCCCCCGCCGCCTGCATGAGGTCCCCGTCACCGAGCAGGTAAGGCCCCCAATAGAGCTCCCCCATGCGGGCATCGAAGGCCGCCAAGACCCGGGACGAGCCGCTGGACCGAAAATACCCCTGCGCCAGGGCAGCCAGGGTCGATACCGGCACCACGGGCAGATCCGCGCCATAGGCCGCACCCTGAACCACCGATGTGGCAATCCGTACGCCCGTGAAGGACGCCGGACCCCGGCCGAACGCCAATGCATCGAGTCGGGTCAGGCCGATACCGGCCTCGGCGAGTAGCCCATCCATCATGGTCAACACCAGCTCCCCGTGTCGGCGCGGCTCCCGCACCAGGCGTTGCCTGAGCTCGGTGCCGATCAGGAGCGCGACGGAGCAGACCTCACCGGAGGTATCGACGGCAAGAATGTTCAAGCTGAGATGAGGTAGAGGATAGAGAACGGATCCAAGGGTCCCTGTTTCAACAGAAAAAAACAACCCCGACTTGCCCGCACTCCCCCCGGAGGATATCGCAGAAGGCATCGGTCTTCACCCTTATGATCCCCTCTCCGCCCTTTGATTTCCTCTCCCCCTGCCTACCCCCCATCTGCCGACAGGCAGACGTTCATGGGGCGGTAGGCAGGCAATCCCTCTCCCGGTGGGTGTGCAGGAGCAACCGGCCGGTCGCCCCTACTTTTGCGACACTCTCTATGTGCTGTGTAGTGCTGAACCAGGGATTAGGACACCCTTGCTGACGCTAATAACTTCTGTCGGAAACAATATTTGGTGGTGGTGGTATTTAACTGGTGGAAAGTAGGTTGGGTCGCTACGCGGCCCGGTAGACTTGGACTCTCAACCGGGCTATCAGTTAAAAATTTACCACCACCGAATCCTGAATTGTCAGGTGCGGCTTAAGGGACCGGGACCTGTTGTGTTGCAACGCGCAAAGGCTCGCTGATTGTCTGCTCAGGACAGTGCCAGCGTCTTAACACAACCTGCCCACCCACATGACCCCTCGCGCGGTTTGCACGCGCAGACCTCGCATTGGGTGTAGGTCGGGTCAGGCATGCGGTCCGAAGCCGAAGCACGGCGACCGGGCCAAACGCAGTCTAGCGCAACACGACTCATCAACCACTATGAACTGAAAGTCCATAGCTTGGGGGGCGACTGAAAGTCGCTGTTTCGGCTAAAGCCGACTGAAAGCCTCAGACTGAAGTCAGCTCGAAAGGATTGAAAGTCGGGGCTCACTCGACTGCAAATCATCATCATGATGACCTTGGTATTCTCGATGCCTCTTTACATATCTCTGATCATATCGTCTGTAATATACCCTGAACTGAGAGTACCATATCCAATGGCCCAAAAGTGACGTCCCCAATACTGCTTCCTCAAATGCGGGAATCTTGATGAACCTTCAGATCGTAAACCGCATGTATCGCGTGCTTCTTCGTTCTCATAGCCAAAACATACTAGAGCCCTATGGACTAAAGTCCATGGTTTTTATTAGCGACTAGCAATAAAAACATCCTGTTAATCCTGAAAATTCTGTGAATCCTGTACGATTTGAGTCCAACCGCCAAGCGGACAGGATTAACAGGATTAGCAGGATTGGGGGAGCACTCCCGACGTAGCGAACGGTCGTAGCGCGTCGGTTGCGTTAGCCGCGTGGGGAAACACCTCAGGGGTACGACACCGAACGCGGCCTAGCGCAACAAGAAGCCAGGATCAGCCTTAACCAGACAGCTTCTGACTCACCGCGTCCTACCGGGCGGGGCGGGGCGGGCGAAGCAAACCCTGGGACTCACGGCGTCCGCCGGCTCTCCCGCCAGGCGAGCCAGAGCTTGCGCAGGGGGGTGAGCCCGAAGCGCCGGTCGGCGACCGCGAAGCCCACGCTCGCTAGCTCATCGAGCAGGGATGCCAAAATGCGTGCCCGGATTCGGATACAAACCGGCAGGCCCCGGTCCGAGTCCGACGCGGCGAGATTGGCCCTAGTCCGGTCCGCCATGATTGCCAACAGCTCCGGCAGGCGGTCGCGATACTCGCACCGGGCAAGCGCCTCGTTCGAGAGGCCGAGCGCATCCAGCTGCTCGCTCGGAAACAGGGCGCAACCGCGCCGCACCAGGAGCCCGCCGGCGCGGATCAGATAGACCTGGGCGCAGAAGCCCCCTAGTCGGCGTGCGGTCCGCAGCATATCGGTATCACCCAAGCCGTGACAACGGGCGATCAGCTCGAAGAGGGCGCCTAGATCCCGCTCGCAGGCGGCGTCCAGCTCGGCCTCGGTGACCAACGGTCGGCGCAGAATTTCCACCTCCGCCTGGTCAGCGATGTCGGTGAACGGGGCTTGGGGCAGCCCGTGCCGCTCCAACACCGGTCGCAGGGCCCGGCTCAAGGGGGGGTGCGGCGTGCCGGCAAAGGTGCGTCCCAGCTCCTCGCGCCACCACTGGAGTTTGATCCGCGCCATGCCGGGATCCGCGACCCGGTCTGGGATCGCCCGGACCTGATGCCGCCAGGCCGCCAGCACCGCCAGGTCGTCCCGCAGTTCCCGCGGGGCGAAGCGCAGGCTGTAGTAGGCGGACGAGCCCAGGGGCGTCGCCCGGTTCGGGAAGCGCCATTCGTCCAGCGCCGGTCCGATTATCTCAACCAGCCATCCGGCTCACCGAAGATCATGGTCCCGACGGAATTCGTACGGGCATCGAACGCAACACATCAAATCCTCCGGACAACGCCGGTAATGATAAATTTATAACTGATAGCATGATTGATCGTCCAGGTCTAACGGGCCGCACAGCGGTCCAACCTACCGTCTACCAGTTAAATACCACCGCCCATGAAGTTACTTAAACAGAGAGGACATCGCACAAACTACAACGAGAATTCCCGCATTTTAGGAAGCAGTATTGGGGACGTCACTTTTGGGCCATTGGGTATGGTGCTTTCAGCTCAGGGTATATTACAGACGACATGATCAGAGAGTATATAAAGAGGCATCGAGAACATCAGGGTCATCATGACGATGATTTTCCAGTCGAGTGCGCCCCGACTTTCAGTCCTTTCGAGCTGACTTCAGTTTTCAGTCGCTCCCCAGACTATGGATTTTCAGTCCATAGTGGTTGATCGCGTTCACTTACGACAAAAAATAAGGGGCTAGATAATTTTAGCACTGCAACTGCTTTCGGCGGGCGCCGTGTTCGGGGGAAGAAAGGGCGCGGGGCCGGGGGTAAAACGATTGTCTTCGGGATTCTGGAACGCCGCGGGAAGGGCTGGAAATCGTCCCGAACGCCGCCAAGAAGCCGCTACAGGCCGCAATCCGGGGCCAGGTGGCCCTTGTGGCCCTTGTGGCCCTTGGCCGCATCATCCACTCGGACGGCGGGAGGGGCTGCGACGGGTTGGTGGATAGGGGGTACACAAAGCATTTCCATGTGAATCATGGTCAGCATGAATTTGCCCGTGGTAATTGCCCTATCAATGGTATTGAACCATTCTGGCCATATACCAAAAAAGGCTTGCAAAATTCAATAGTGTTCCACAAAACAACTTTTCATCTACACCTGAAAGAATGTGAATTTGGTCAATCCTCGGGAGGGAAACTTAATATGACAGAATGCTTACTCTGCTGAGAGAAAATCCTCATCTATAAAGTTATCTAGACCCAAAATAATTCCTCTATATCGGGTACTACGGCACTGCGGTACCGGGTCCGTTCAGCCCGTCTCATCTCCGGGACCCGTGAAACGTCGAAACAGCTCCCGGCGGGAGATCTCCTTCTGCATAGGACAATCGCGCTTGGCCTGCGCCAAGTTTTCGTCGCGGGTACGGATGACCTGGTTCCAAGCCGTGAAGACTGCATCCGCGGTTTCGTATGGGCCCATGTCCAGGCAGATGGGTTGGAGCAGGTAGTGACCGAGTCGCTGATGGTAGTTGAGATGGGCTTGTTGGGGCTGAGTCAGCAGGTCGAAGCTCAGATTCGGGCCCAGGACCAGATAGGGGGCAGCGCGACGCTCCGGGGCGGACCAGCCGGGCGGGATCTCCAGCTCGGGCGGCTCGCCCGGGAACAGCAACCGGGCGAGCATCCAGGGCGTGAGCAACAGCAGGACACGCCAGGTATCGACCCGCTGCAGGGCCCGGAGCATCACGGGCAAGGCGAGCTTCAGCATGGGATCCCCGGCCAGCTGTCCCCGCAGGATGTCGTTATGGACCTCGAGCACGGCTTGCTCCAGGGCGTCGTCCGACGTCAGCTCGGGAGGCAGGCCCTGCCAACCGGTATCACGCATGGCTCGGAGACTCCGGAATCAGGGCCCCGATTTGTCGGCCCAGGGCGCGGTAGAGGTCAAGCCCAGCATGGTCGACAAGATCACGGGCGAAGCGGGGGACCCATAACGTCAGATGCTCCTCCGTCAGCTCCTTGAGCAGGTCATCCCTACCGGTCTCCTTGAGGTAGGCCGCGCACTCGAGCATGGTACCCAGGTAATCCGCCGGTAGATCCACGGCCTGGAGTCCCGCGCGGCGGTAGAGGTCCGCCAATTCGCCCGCCGAGACGCCAACCATAGTCCCCTGACGATAAGCGGATTCGTAGGGCGGGCATGGAAGCCTGGGGTAGGCGCTGATGAACAGCCGGATGTGCTCGGTCTGCCAGTGCTCCAAAGGTATCCGCTCCAGCTCCGGCAGGGAAGGCTCTAGCCAGGAAGCCTGTGGTCGCATGTCTCGCAACGCATCCAGGGCATCGGCCTCCGGCATGGCCAGCAAGGCGACGAGAATACGCAGTTGGTGTGGATCCGCACTCGGAAGAGCCAAGGATTCAACTCCCGTTGTTGACTTAAGGTATGCCGCTCCGAACAGTAACCATCGAAACCGACGGAGAGGAAAACCGTGAACGAGCTTACGACAATCAGGCCGGATCTGGCAAAGAATGAAATCCGGCTCGGTCAGGGGCTGTCTCCCAGTTGTATCCCACTCCGATCGAGGTGATAATAGTAAATTCGTTTTCGTGCGATCCTTGGCAGGGAATGAGGGGCTAAGCTATCGACGTGATAACTACTACTGAAACATAACCTTGGATAATGGTTCAGATAGCAATCCTGAATTATCCGGCGCTGTTTGGAGGACCGAGAGCTGTTGCGTTCGACGCCCAAAGGCTCGCTGATCTCCGGTAGCGCCGGTGCCAGCGTCTTAACGCAACCTGTCCATCCACATGCCTCCCCGCGTGGACTCGCGTCGCGTGTAGGTCGATACCATTAAATTAAGCGTTACTGACGCCGCTTGTGATTGATCGTGCGCTGTTTTTGTTTACCCTCTCCCCAACCCTTCTCCCGGCGGGAGATGGGCTCTTGCGACACTCTCTCCGGGAGAGGGCCGGGGAGAGGGGATCAAAAAGAACCTTATCTACGCTGACCACTTGAAAACTTACTACTACCATAGAAATATGGTGGTGGGGGTACCCAACTGGTAGAAGGTGGGTTGGGTCGCTACGCAGCCCGGTAGACTTGGACTCTCCACCACGCTATCAGTTAGATATTTATCACTACCGTATTTTTTATGAGTCCGATAGGTAAGATAGTCTCAGAAGCTGTTTGGTTAAAACGGATTCTGGTGTCGTGTTGCGTTACGACGCGTTCGACGGCGAGGTCCGCGCGTGCAGACCGCACAGGGGATCATGTGAGTGGGCAGATTGCGTCAGACGCCGGCAGACCCGGCAGACGATCAGCAAACTTTATGGGTGTCATAACGCAACAGGTCCCGGTCCCCTGAACAGCACCGAATAATTCAGGGTAGAGGTAAGTTTCTAACTGATAACGTGGTTGATCGTCCAGGCCTACCGGGCCGCACAGCGGCCCAACCTACCTTACTACCAGTTAAAAACCACCACCACCTGCAGGATTGCTTTTAACCAAACAGCTTCTCAAAGCCGTTCATCCGATCAGGGGGACGTGAAAGCTGATGATAACCATAATCGGAAGTTTCAAAGGCGGGTCGGGCAAGAGTACCCTTACCTTTAACCTGGCGATATGGCTCGCGATGGCCGAGGTGAAGATCCAGCTCATCGATGCCGATCCTCAGGCGACCCTGGCCGATGTGGTAGAGGTACGCGTGGAAGAAGGCTTCGATCCCCCGTTACGCATCGGGGACAAGTCCGGGCTCACCCCGGAGCGACTGAATGCCGCGGACGAGACCCTGATCGACGTTGGTACGGCGGATATGGACTCAATGCGCCAGGCCCTGACCCTGTGTGATCGGGTAGTCGTCCCCGTTCCTCCGTCCCAGGCCGATATCTGGTCCACGCAACGTTACATCCGTTTGGTGAGCTCGATACAAAGAGACAAGCCGGCGGACATCCTTGGGTTCATAAACCGCGGCGATACCCATCACGCCGTCCGTGAAACCGACGAGGCCGCCGCCGCACTGCTTTCACTGCCGGACATCAAATTCCTCAAGCCGAGGTTGTGTCAGCGCACCGTCTTCCGGCGCTCCTTCAGCGAGGGCTTGGCGGTGTTCGAGCTGGAGCCGCGAAGCAAGGGGGCACGGGAGTTCTTTTCCCTGGCCGCCACCCTCTATCCCAACCTGGTCAGCTGAACCCCTGGCCGCGGGCAGGCCGTGCGGCCCTCACATTAAATATTAGGTCGAGTCAAGCGCATCCCTGCAGTCGCGGCGGACCATTTGGTTCACCTTCCTGGTCTGTTTTCTATCCTACGCTATAATGAGAGGAGCTTGCACCAATTGCGAATGGTACAGGATTAACCGGATGCTCAGGATTGACAGGATTTTTCTTGCGCGCGGGAGCTGGTCGAAACCAGATAAAAAATCCTCTAAATCTTGTTAATCTCCGACTAGCAGGCAGATCAAAAGGAGGTCGCGGCCCGATAGCGTTGAATCATTCAGGATTGCTTCAGCTCCGGTGCGGATATCCGCGAATCTTGTTGAAATAACTCGCCTTCATCGCCGCCTCGAACGCCTGGTTGGAGGGATACTCGAAACCAAACACCGGCAGCCACAGGCGCTGGTTCTCCATGCACAGATAGAAGAACACCCGATCGTGCCAGGAGGCCAAGCTACGGTAGGCGTGGGAGAACAACGCGAGCTTGATCTCCTCGGGATAGGATAGCTTGCCGTCGCTTGCGGTCAGGGGCATCTGTAGGATTCGGGTCTTGCTGCCGCTATTGCGGATGTGGCGGATGACGGATTTAGTGAAGGTCAGGGTGCCGAACGAGACCAGCGCCACCTCGGAGGGATCGAACCCCTGCTCGATTCGGGACAAGAGCGCCGAGTAATCCGCCCTCCAGTCGGCGTAATGGATCATGGGGTGGAAATGGAAGCCGACGATGATCCCCCGGTCGGCCAGGCGCCGGGCGGCGTTCAGGCGCTCATCGAGCCAGGCGGTCCGCTGCTCCTCGTACTCGATGATGCACTGCGGATTGAGAGACCAGGTACAGATGAGGTTCCGGGGCACCGGGTTCTTCAAGAGATAGGCGATGTTTTTGGATTTGGTCTTAAGCTCCAGGACGACGTTCGGGTGGCGGCGGGTAAAGTCCGTCAGGGCATCAAGCACACCGAAGCGATTGCCCCACATCAGGGAGTCGGATGCCTGGCCGGTTCCGATGTGATAGGTCCGTTCGGGATTGAGCTCAAGGGCACTGAGCCGGTCGGCGAAACGGCTGTCGAAGTGGATCTCGTCGTCGTGGTAGAAGGACCGAACGCTACAGTAGCTGCAATCGAAGCCGCAGTTCTCCACCGCATCGAGCGTCAACAGGTTGCAACAACGGGTCCGCTCCGAGGCGACAGGACAGCGGCCCAACCCGAGGTGCCCGCGGCGCCGATCGCGCGCCCGGACCCGGTAGCTTCCCGACCCGCGAGTTGCGGCGGGCGTGTCGTATTGCCTCGGGGTAGTCCGCAAGCGTTCCGCGTATCGATGCAGGCTGCCGACAACCAGGGCCCGACGCTCCTTCGGCGGAAGATCCGGCGGGGGCGCCGCGGGCCAGACTGCCGTGAGCGAGGGTGCATCCCACATCGCCAGCTCGACGCCGATCTCGCTGATCCGGCGCAGCTCCTGCTGTGAAAAGCGGTAATCCAGGGCCTGTCGGCGCAGAAAAGCGCGCTTCTCGGCCGTCAGACGACCGAACGGTGTCTGTTCGACGATGCGGGAGAATTTCTGTCTGTAAGCCTCGCGGCCCTTCATGTGGGATCGGAATGGCCCGTGCCCATTGACCCCTGCCCCCGCCATATGGGCACGGAAACACCATTGCTCCCGGCGGGGCAGGACAAACAGTTGGAAGGCGAGAGAGTCCCAATCATAACACGCGCAGGCCATCATCCCTAATCACGGCCGGGTGCCTCGTTCGAACCGCCAAGGCCATGTTTTCGACAAGGTCCACACGCATTCGCCCTGCCGGTCCACCCGGGCATCTTGACGAAATCCTCTCCATGGGCAAGGATGAGTAGTTAACAGGAAGCACTATCCCTGCAACCTGCGAAAACAAGCAAGGCTCTCTCATAAGGTCTCCCTGGAGACTGCTTGGGCCTATCACCACCTATCCCAAAATGTGAGGAGTGTTCCGCCGTGGCAAAAACCCCCGTTCGAGTCGCAGTCACCGGCGCCGCCGGCCAGATCGGTTACGCAACCCTATTTCGCATCGCCTCCGGCGAGATGTTAGGCAAGGGTCAGCCCGTCATCCTGCAGCTGTTGGAATTACCGCTGGAGAAGCCGCAAAGCGCCCTCAAAGGCGTGATGATGGAACTCGACGATTGCGCGTTCCCGCTGTTGGCCGGCATAACCGGCACGGGAGATCCCAAGGAGGCGTTCAAAGACGCCGACTACGCCCTGCTGATCGGCGCCAAACCACGGGGGCCGGGTATGGAGCGTAAGGAGCTCCTGATGGACAACGCCAAGATTTTCATCGAGCAAGGGAAGGCGCTCAACGATGTTGCCTCGCGCGAGGTGCGGGTCATCGTAGTCGGTAATCCGGCCAATACCAACGCCTACATCGCCAAGCATTCCGCCCCCGACCTGCCCGCCGCCAACTTTACCTCCATGATGCGGCTCGATCACAACCGCGCGATCTCGCAGTTGGCTGCCCGGACCGGAAAGACGGTCTCGGACATCGAGAAGATGGTGGTCTGGGGCAACCACTCGCCTACCATGTACCCGGACCTGCGTTTCGCGACCGTAGCCGGTCAGAATGCCAAGCAGTTGGTGAACAACGAGACCTGGTACCGCGAGACTTACATCCCCACCGTCGGCAAGCGGGGCGCAGCCATCATCGACGCCCGCGGCGCCTCCTCGGCGGCCAGCGCGGGCAATGCGGCCATCGACCATATGCGCGACTGGGTGCTGGGCAGCGACGGCCGGTGGGTAACCATGGGTGTGGTCTCGGACGGCTCCTACGGGATCCCCGAGGGCATGATCTATGGCTTCCCCTGCACCTGCACCGCCGGCAAGTACGAGGTCATCAAGGGCCTTGAGATCGACGATTTCTCCCGTGAGAAGATGGACCTCACGCTCAAAGAGCTCAAAGAGGAACGCGAAGGCGTCGCGGGCCTCCTGGGCTGATCCGTCGTCGCACCCGTGGCTTTTGGAAATCAAGGGCACGGGTGCATAAAAATTTCTCTCCCCGTCTAACCGCATTGTAAGGTTGCCATCCGGATCGCTTTCTCCACAGGCGCCCCTTCTTTACCCCGGCTGTGGATCGCCCAGGCCGGAAACCCTGCCCACCACCGCGGATCGAGATGACTCTGTCCACCCGCCTGGTCATGCAAGCCGGTAAGGACCTGAACCAAACCCTATGTGAGCCTGCGGATGATCCGGTGATGGCTCAGGTCCGCGCGTTTATCGATCAGCCGCTCGCCGCTGCCGGGGAGCCGCGCGTCCGGCACCAGATCGAGGAGCGGAACCAGCATGAAGTCACGCGCCAATAGACCGAGGTGTGGGATCGTCAGCGCTGGCGTCTCCAACCGGGCGTCGCCGGCGAGTAGGATGTCGATGTCGATTGTGCGTGGGCCGTTGCGCAGGGTACGCACCCGACCGAGCTGGTGCTCGATTGCCTGGGTAGCCCGCAGGAGTTGCGGCGGCGGCAGGCTGGTCCCGACAGCACAGACGAAATTGAGAAAATTCGCCTGGGCAAGGCCGCCCCACGGACGTGTTTCATACCACGGCGATTCGCCCAGAAGCCGGATGGCGTCTTGGGCGTCGAGTAATTTCAAAGCGGTGCCCAGATGGTATCGCGGCCGGATGTTGGAACCCAGGGAGAGGTAGACCGTCATCACGGGATCGATTCCGCCTCCGCCTTCGTGATCTTTGCCTTTTCGGGATACCCTTTAAGGGCTAGTACAGATGCTCTCAACTATCAATAACTAAAGAGCCTGCAGGAACATCACAAAAGATTTATCCGCAAATGGATACAAATAAGGCTTGCTGACTGTCTGCTCAGGTCAGTGCCAGCGTCTTAACGCAACCTGTCCACCCACATGACCCCCCGCGCTGCCGGCCTATGCGGACCTCACGTTGGGTGTAGGGCGGGTTAGGTGCGCTGTCCGATCCCGAAGCACGGCGACCGGGCCCTAGCCCGACACGCCGACTCCCACAACTAACGCCGAATAATCCAGGACCGCGCCCGGACAGGTACGGCGTCGAACGCAGTCTAACACAACGAGGAGCTGTTGACATTCAGCAAGCGGGGCCCGTAGGCCCCGTTCCACATTCCCCGATGGGGCGGGGTTTAAGTCCCAGCCCCCTTGGCCCCGACGAATTCGGGATAGGCCTCCAACCCGCACTCGCCGATATCCACGCCTTCCCACTCTTCTTCCTCGCTCACCCGAATGCCCATGATGAGCTTGATGACGAGCCAGGCAATAAAGGAGGTCACGAAGACCCAGCCCAGGATGGTCCCGAGGCCGATGAGCTGGACGCCAAAGCTCGCCTCGGCGTTGGTGATGGGCACCGCCAGCAGGCCCCACATGCCCACTAGGCCGTGGACGGAGATGGCGCCCACCGGATCGTCGATGCGCAGCTTATCCAAGGTAATGATGGAAAAGACCACGATCAGCCCGCCGACGGCGCCGATGAGGGTCGCCATCAGGGGCATCGGGGTCAGGGGCTCGGCGGTGATGGCCACCAGACCGGCCAGGGCGCCGTTCAGGGTCATGGTCAAGTCCGCCTTGCCGAACAGGATGCGCGCCGTGATCAGGGCCGCCGTCAGACCACCGGCGGCGGCCATGTTGGTGTTGACGAACACCGCCGCCACGGCGTTGGCTTCTCCGATGTCGGAGACCTTCAGCTCCGAGCCGCCGTTAAAGCCGAACCAACCCAGCCAGAGGATGAAGGTTCCCAGGGTAGCCAGCGGCATGTTGGCACCCGGAATGGCGTTGATGGCCCCGGCCTTACCGTACTTACCCTTGCGCGCGCCGAGCAGGAGTACGCCGGCCAAGGCCGCCGAAGCGCCGCACAGATGCACGACGCCGGAGCCGGCGAAGTCTTTGAAGCTAAGCTCATCAAGAAAACCGCCGCCCCACTTCCAGTAACCCTGTACCGGGTAGATGAAGCCGGTCATGACGACCGCGAACAGCAGGAAGGCCCACAGCTTCATACGTTCCGCCACCGCACCGGAGATGATGGACATGGCCGTGGCCACGAATACCACCTGGAAGAAGAAGTCGGCCATACCAGCATAGTAGGTCTCTCCGTCACTAGCGAGTACCTCCTTGGCCGAATAGTCGCCCCCGAACATAAAGCTCAGATCGAAGCCTGGGATGAACCCGCCGGCGAAATCGTCACCCGGGTACATGATATTGTAGCCCATGAGCATGTACATGGTACAGGCGATGGCGAACAGGGCTACATTCTTAGTCAGGATCTCGGTGGTGTTCTTGGCGCGGACAAGTCCGGCCTCGAGCATGGCGAACCCGGCGGCCATCCACATAACTAGGGCACCAGAGAGGAGAAAATAGAAGGTATCGAGCGCATACGCGAGCTCGGCTACTTTGGTTAGCGGTTCCACGCCGGGTAATCCTCTTGATAGACGGTTGATACCTAAAGGGCGTCCGTACCGGTTTCACTGGTACGAATACGGATGACTTGGTGGAGATCGAAGACGAAGATCTTGCCGTCGCCGATCTTACCGGTACGTGCGGTGTTTGTAATGGCCTCGATGACCTGGTCTACCAGGGGGTCATCCACGGCGATCTCCAGCTTGATCTTGGGCAGGAAGTCCACCACGTATTCGGCGCCGCGGTAGAGCTCCGTGTGCCCCTTCTGGCGGCCGAAACCCTTGACTTCGATGACGGTTATCCCTGAGACGCCGATGGCGGCGAGGGCCTCGCGCACATCGTCAAGCTTGAATGGTTTGATGATAGCTGTAACTAACTTCATTGCAGGAAGCTCCTATGGTAAAGGGCGGCCGTATCGCGGCCGCCTCAGAATGCGTGGTTAACTGACTACAAGCACGGCACTCAAAGGTAATGCATAGAGCGGTTTTTCGCACTTAGTATGCCAACCTGCTCGGCTGTTCCTGAAATAAGGATACTGAACCGTAACCCAACGCCACCGGTCCCCCGAACCGCGCAATCATAAAGGGTGAGAGCCCTTTACGAAAGTTACCGCTCTCAAGGGCGTTGGCGGCATATGATCAACCGTAAAGAGCTCTGATCCTGGGGTATCCCCGTGAGGTGGACCCCAAACGTTGGACAGCCAGGAGCCCAAAATAAATTAAGGACAGAGAGCAGTCGTGGAAATTTGGTAGTGGTGGTCTTTAACTGGTTAAAGTAGATTGGGCTGCTGTGCGGCCCAACCCACCCGCCAACAGTTAGAGATTAACCACTACCCAACCGAGTTTTTTAGCCAATCCAACTCCATTCTCAAGCGCCCAATTTCCTCATAAGAAGTGCCGTGAATACTTGCTCGGTAGCTGACCGTAAAGTGGATTTGCTGCGCCTGAAAGCCTCAGGCGAACTTTCGATCGCCTGCTTCTTCCAAGTGCTGATTTGGACCAGATAAACCTGATACTGACTGGCCAGCTCACTAGCGATCTTCATCCCTTTGTCGGCTTCCAGGGATACCTTAGCCTTAAATTCCGGGGTATGGATCTTGCGTTTGTTTCGACATGATTGATACCTCATGGGTTGGAGTTACTTTCGCACTCACTCCTAAATCCATCACCCTGTCCAATTTTTTGGGGTCCACTTCACACGTGCATCGGGTATAATCCAGAATCTGGACAATAGGCCGCGAGGGTGCCTTTATCATGTTGGTCCCCAGACAGCTGGATGACCTGGCCCAACGCCTCTCCGACAGTCTCCCCAAGGGCCTGCAGGCATTGCAGGAAGACATCAATCGCAATCTGCGGGCGTCCCTCGAAGGGGGGTTGGCCAAGCTCGATCTGGTCACCCGCGAGGAGTTCGACGTCCAGGCGGCAGTGCTTGCGCGCACCCGCGAGAAGCTGGAACGGCTCGAGGCGCTGGCGGCGGAGTTGGAGCAAGGGTCCGGTTCCGGTGAAGGACCGCGACAAGGGGGCGGCTCGGGCAAGTCGGTTACAGGCTCCACTTGAGTCTCTAGTGTCCCCAACAGCCGGACGCGGGAGGGAATTGAGGCGCTGGCCGTGACCGTGGAAGTGCATGTCGCGGGCGGCTTTACGACGCTGTCCATCGTCGGTCTGCCCGAGATGGCGGTAAAGGAAAACAAGGAACGGGGGCACGGCGCCCTGCTCAACAGTCGTTTCCAGTTTCCGATCAGCCGCGTAACCATCAATTTGGCTCCGGCGGACCTGCCTAAGGAAGAGGGGTGCTTCGACCTACCCATCGCCGCGGGCGTCCTGGGTGCGTCCGGTCAGCTCAAGTGTGACCTGCTCGGCCGTCTGGAGCTGCTTGGGGAGCTGCCCTCTCAGGGGACCGGTGGCCGACGGCCCTGGTGGCACGGGATTCGGGTAGGACGCTCATCCTGCCGCGCGAAAACACGGATGAGGCGGCCCTGATGAGCGGCCTTACCATCTATCCCGCGGAGCACCTGCTTCAGGTCTGCGAACACCTCAACGGCACCGCCTTGCCGGCAAACCCAACCAGTCGCTCACCCTCAGCGAGATCGACCGTACCTGCCCCCTGGGGGAGGCCGCACGCTGCCTGATGGGTCCGGTCCTCCAACAGCTCGTACTATCCGCCCGGGCCTACCGCCAGGTGCTCAAGGTGGCGCGCACCATTGCCGATCCGGCGGGCGGCACTCAGGTCGAGACCGCCCATCTGAGCGAAGCAATCGGCTACCGCAAGCTGGGCCATGTCGGCTCCTTAGTATGTTCTGTTTCTTAAGGGAACGCCAAGGAAGGTTATCAAGGGAGTTGATGAAGAGTATCCTACGCCCTATGCCTAACCGAACCGATTCGCTTCCCATGTCAAGATCCTGATTTCAGCTTTGATGATTATTCAGTGGCCCCGGATAATCTCCCCCGGCTCGACGGAGTCACCGGGGGCTCATGATATCCTGCAGAGGAAATCAATCCTTGGCCCCCGTCTGGAGTTCGCGATGAGCAGACTATCCGATCCCTACGAGACCCATCCCGGCCGCCGTCACCCAGCCGGCGCGACGGTGGGAGAAGAAGGCGTCAATTTCTCCGTCTACAGCCGTCACGCCAAAGGTGCCGAGCTGCTGCTGTACGAAGATGCTCACAGCCCGAAGCCGTTCCAAATCATCCGTCTGGATCCGGAAATCAATCACACCTTCTTCTCCTGGCATGTGCTGGTGGTAGGTCTGCCGCTGGGGACCCACTACACCTGGCGGATGGACGGCCCCAACGACCCCCAAGGCCACGGTTGGCGTTTCGATCCCCGGGCGGAGCTGCTCGACCCCTGGGGCCGGGCCGTAACCACCGACAGCTGGGACCGCTGGAAACGCCGATGCAAAGGCATCGAACCCCACGACTCACTGCGGGCGGTGGTGCTCGCGGACGACTATGACTGGGAAGGGGATACCCCGCTGCATCTGCCCGACGAGCAGCTGATCATCTATGAGCTGCATGTGGGCGGCTTTACCCGCCATGCCTCATCAGGGGTGCGCTCCCCGGGAACCTTCGCCGGCGTCGTCGACAAGATCCCCTATCTGCAGTCCCTCGGCATCACCCATGTGGAGCTGATGCCGGTGATGGCCTTCGATGTACAGGACGTACCCGAGCAGGTCCGGGACAAGGGGCTGACCAATTACTGGGGTTACAGCACCTACGGCTTCTTCTCGCCGCATCCCGGTTATTGCACCTCACCTGAAGCCGACACCCATCGCACCGAGTTCAGGGATATGGTCAAGGCTCTGCACCGGGCCGGGATCGGCGTGATCCTGGACGTGGTCTTCAATCACACCGCGGAAGGTGACGGCGACGGGCCGGTCATCAACTTCAAAGGTTTCGGCAATGAAACCTTCTATATTCTCGATCAGATCGATAAGAGCATCTATCTGGACTTTACGGGCTGTGGAAATACGGTCAATGCCAACCATCCGATGGCGGCTCGCTTCATCATCGAATGCCTGGAGTACTGGGTACGCGAGATGCACGTGGACGGCTTCCGTTTCGACCTGGCCAGCGCCCTGGCGCGGGACGAGGAAGGCCAGCCGCTGCACAATCCGCCCCTGCTGTGGGGGATCGAGCTATCGGACGTGCTCGCCGGTACCAAGATCATCGCCGAGGCCTGGGACGCGGCGGGGCTTTATCAAGTAGGGACCTTCCCCGGCTACCGCTGGATGGAATGGAACGGGCGTTACCGCGACAGCCTGCGCCGGTTTGTCCGCGGCGACCCCGGTAACATCGGAGAAGTCGCGAGCCGCATCGCCGGCAGCAGTGACCTCTATCAGGCAAACCTGCGCCTCCCCATCAACAGCATCAACTTCATCACCTGCCACGACGGCTTTACCTTGCACGACCTGGTGAGCTACGAGCGCAAGTGCAACCGGGCCAACGGTGAGGACGACCGGGATGGCTGCAGCCATAACCTGAGTTGGAACTGCGGGGTCGAAGGTGAGAGCGATGACCCTGAGATATGTGCCTTGCGCAAGCGCCAGACCAAGAATTTCCTGGGCCTGCTGTTTCTGAGCCAGGGCGTTCCCATGATACTGGCCGGCGACGAGGTGCTGCGCACCCAGGGTGGCAACAACAATGTCTGGTGCCAAGACAACGAGACAGGCTGGTTCGACTGGACGCTCATCGAGCGCAATGGAGACATGCTGCGCTTCGTCAGGGAGCTGATCGCCCTCCGCAAACGCCACCCGAGCCTGCAGCGCCGGTATTTCCTGAGCGGGCAGCCGCGGAAGGGCTCGCCGTTGCCGGATATCAGTTGGCAGGGCCCCGACGGTGGGCCTCCGCGGTGGGACGACTCGGACAGCCACAGCCTGGGCTTCATCCTGGCAGGTGCGAGGCCGGGCGAAGAGGACCTGCAAATTCTGATGAACATGGGCAAGGTATCCCAGACCTTTGCACTGCAGGCGTTGGATGGACGCGCCTGGCATCTGGCGCTGGACACCGCCCGCGCGACACCGGAGGACATCCCGACCAAGGACAAACAGGAACCCTGGTTTGAGGACAGCTATCCGGTCACCGCCCGCTCCCTGGTGGTACTGGAAAGTCGCTGAGCAGGCGTTGAGCTTAGGAGAACATTAAATGGACTGGATCGTAAACAGCGTAGTCGGCATTGTCATGCTGTTCGCCGGTTTCGGCCTCGACCGCCTGTGGGAATGGGAGAAGAAGAAAAGAAGGGCAGTGGTAAATTTTTAACTGATAACGTGGTTGATCGTCCAGGTCTACCTGGCCGCACAGCGGTCCAACCTACCTTCTACCAGCTAAAGACCACCACTACCCCACATTGATGGGCTACCCGAACTCCCGCCGCCACCACACCAGGTAGATGGCCGGGATTACGAACAAGGCAGAGAAAGCATGACCAACAGGGCCTCGCCGGTGCGCCGGAAGGTGAGATAGAGCAGGCTAAAGATGATGACCAGGGTGAAGGGAACCACCTGGGTGAGCCGCTCCTAGGCCCGCAGCATGTACTCGTACTGGTCGGACCAGACGGGCGGAAGCCGCACCTGGTCCCGGACCGCCGCCGGGGCCTGGCGGATATAGGTACCCACGTCCACCCCCCGGATATCGACGAAGGTCCAACCGTTCAGACGCGCACCCTCGCTTTTGAGCATAGGCGCCCCGTCGACGACCCGCACCTGGGCGACCTGTCCCAGGGGCACTTGAGTGCCGGTGGGCGTCACCAGGGGCAGCTCCCGCTGCTTGACCAGGTACGTCGCTCCCTGGGGAAACGGAGGTTGACCGGATAACGCTCCTGCCCCTCGACCGTCTGGGTAATGTTGATACCCCTACGGCGGCGGCGACCACCTAGCCCGCATCGCTCACCGCTAGCTTCGATTCTGGCCTCGAACCCAGGGCTGGGCAATTGGATGGCGAGTCGTTGGTGAAGAATCGCGATGCGGACTTTCGTGGGAACCCCCAGACGCACCGAATCTTACACATACTGCGGATGATTCGTGTGTGATATCGGGACGGTGCAAAAAGCGCCCGTCGGCGCTTTGCGAGCACGCCGTCGATCGGATTGACGCATCCAATGGGGATGGAGTGAAAGCTCAGGGAGCGCCGCTGCAGGCAGTGACGGCCTGGATCGC
>Ga0209052_1000022_pt1 | contig 114541 bp, 102 predicted proteins | sample WorMetHEROISLAND_2_FD_187409 | JGI IMG/M metagenome (GOLD analysis project Ga0209052, IMG submission 187409) | Marine gutless worms symbiont microbial communities from Max Planck institute for Marine Microbiology, Germany - Olavius sp. 4 HERON... | ecosystem: Host-associated > Annelida >...
GTTCCATAGGCTACCTCTTCTGGTTGGGTGTGCTAGGGATCTTTGCGATAGCTACCCACCAGCCTCATTTTCCGGGGGCTGGCGAACAATTTTCTCCTTAGATGCGCCGGAAATCGCAATCTCCATATTTTCGACTATAGCACTTAGATGCGGTTTAGCTATGTGAAATTTCACTTTCGTTGGGTGCCGACGCTCCTGCTCGCGTTGCCGATCCCCCTATTCGTTGCGCTCAGCGTCTGGCAACTCGACCGCGCCGAGCAAAAGCGGGAACAGGCGTGGATCCTCGGCCAACGGGCCGAACTGCCGGCGTTGGAGCTTGGCGGTCCGATCGCCGATCCCGAGGCATTGCGATTCCGTAAGCTGCGGGCCCGGGGGACCTTCGAGGTCGAGGGGCAGATCCTGATCGCGAACCGTCGCCAGGGTAACCGCATCGGCTTTCACGTCATCACGCCCCTGCGTATCCCGGGATCGGACAGCCGGGTTCTGGTGAATCGGGGGTGGATTGCCGCGCCCGCTGGCGGAGGCCCGGTTACGGCGCCCATACCCGGGGGGGAAGTGACGGTGACGGGAGAGGCCCATCTTCCCGCGCCCCCCGCTCTTGCGCTTCACGGTAATCCGGAGGCGGCGCAAGACTGGGGGCGGCGTTGGCCCTATCTCACCCTGGAGCTCTACAGGGCGGCGACCAGCATCCGGATACAACCGGTGGTCATTCTGCAGCATCCCGATGACGCCGGTGGCTTTCTTCGCAGATGGCCGCAAGAGCTGCCCAAAGCGGATATGCACATCGGCTATGCGATCCAATGGTTCGCATTCGCGCTCATCGCATTGGTGCTCTGGCTGCGGCTCAGCCTGGTGCGCGGGGCAGGGGAGGAGGGGGCACGGCACGAGCGACGAGGCTAAGACTGTTAGAATTTATCCGGCTGCAGGCAGTTGCGAAATCTTAAGCAAGGCGCAACGAGGAAGAATCGTGGGTGTAGGATGATCTATGCCCACCGGTTAGTTGCTATTGGTGGGTACAGCCCATCCTACGGATTCCGCTCGACGAGTCCCGACATGGTTGGCATGGGAATAGGGCCGCAATTGGGACTCGGTAATGATGAATGTCAACAGCTCCTGAAAGAATTTTAGATAGTGATCAATTCTATCGGTGTAGACTTTCCCGTGGCGTTCTAGAATCCCGAAGACAATCGTTTTGCCCCTGGCCCCGCGCCCTTTTTTCCCACGAACACGGCACCCGCCGAAAGAGGATTCGTCGACTTCAACCTCGCCGGAGAAGGGCGATGAGGCGTCACAAAGCTGAGCGATTCGGGTTCGTAGTTTGAATAACAATTGCTTGATCGTCGGGCGGCTTGCATCACTCAACTTGGCGATTTCGAGGCCGGTAAATCGTGCGCAAAATAGTGTATAATCCATCTGAATTTGGCTTCCGAAAAGATGTGAACGCCTGAAATACCCATTTTTCCTTGCATAACATAACCTTAGCACTGCGGTTGCAGTGCTAGTGGTGGTCTTTAAATGGTAGTAAGGTAGGTTGGGCCGCTGTGCGGACCGGTAGACTTGGACTATCAACCACGCTATCAAAACCCTTTGATGAGGGTTTTACAGTCTTCCAGCACACTTTTCGGTCGATATAACTCGATTTCTTTAAGTCATTCCACTCCACCTTCGAGATACGCTTTTAGATAAATGACAAGGGTCGGTTTGCTAATATTGAAGATTTAACAAATCTTGAGCCATCCCCTGACTTTTCAAGTATAGAGCATCCATTTTCTTTACCCGCTCGCGGGTGAGGGTGATGAATCCGTTCGTATTGGAGGGTATGTATATCTGTATCGCTAAACAAGATATTAATTGTTCTTAACCTCAAAATTCATCAGGGATGTCGAATTATTGTAAATGATAAATGTAGAAAGTTTAAGTTATGATAATTCATAAACTATATGAAGATATTGAATGAATGAAGAAGAATAGCCGAACAAGGCGCTCCGGAGCAACCTGGTTGAAACAATATCCGGGCATAGCACATTCGGACGAAGGGATTGCGGCGTGAACGGCGAGCCGGGAGGGAGGCCGCGCAGCCTGGCGCCCCTATGGGCGATGATTGCCGTTTTCGCGGCTCCCGTCATTGCCGCCTGGTTTTTCTATCTGAACCCAGAGTATCTGCCCACGGGCCGTACCAACAAGGGGGAGCTGATCGCTCCGGTGGTTGCATTACCGGCGGACTTAGCGCTATCCACCCAGGATGGGACAGACTTCTCCCGCGACCTCCTCGCGGGTAAATGGACCCTGGTTTATCTTGCCGGCGGCACATGCGATGATGCCTGCCGCGACCAATTGATCGTGTTGCGCCAGATCCGCCTGGCCCTGGGTGAAAGTCAGCGTAGCGTCGAGCGGTTGCTGGTGTTGACCGATGCCACGGCAACTGATTTGGCGCGGGAGCTCAGCGCCGAGTTCGCCGGTATGCGGATCGCGCTGGGCGGCGTTCGCCTGCCGGGGCTGTTGGGGAAGGGCGCCGCAGCCCTCGACCGGATCTACATCCTGGACCCCATGGGTAACCTGATGATGCGCTATGCGGCGGACGCCCTCGCGCGGGATACGCTGGAGGACATGGAGCATCTGCTCAAGGCCTCCAAGAATTGGGTCAAAGGTGCCCAATATGGCCGCAAGTGAGCTTGGTTTGGCCGAGACCCATACCTTCTTATGGCGACGCTACTTCGAGCTTACCAAGCCGAAAGTCGTGGCGCTCATTCTGTTTACCACCCTGGTTGGAATGTTGCTTGCGACACCAGGAATGGCGCCGTTGCCGACCCTGTTCTTCGGCCTGCTCGGGATCGGGCTTGCCGCTGGTGCTGGTGCCGCCCTCAATCATGTGGTCGACCACCGTATCGACGCCCTCATGGACCGGACCCGAAGGCGTCCGCTGCCGAGCGGGGACCTGGACGCGCGTCACGCCCTGGTGTTCGCCCTGGGGATGGCGACGATATCCATGTTGCTGCTGGTGGTCTTCAGCAATCTCCTGACCGCGCTCTTGACCTTCGTCGCCTTCATCGGCTATGCGGTTATCTACACCCTGTACCTGAAACGGGCCACGCCGCAGAACATCGTCTGGGGCGGCATCGCCGGCGCCATGCCGCCCCTGTTGGGCTGGACGGCGGTTACCGGCGAGGTCTCCGTGGAGGGCCTGTTGCTGGCCCTGTTGATTTTCATCTGGACCCCGCCCCACTTCTGGGCCTTGGCGATCAAACGCCGGGAAGAATATGCCCGGGCCGATGTCCCCATGCTGCCGGTAACCCATGGTTTGGCCTATACCAAGCTCCAGATCCTGATCTACAGCCTGCTTCTTTTTTGGGTATCGCTCATGCCCTTTATGATCCACATGAGCGGTCCCCTCTATCTCGTCGGGGCATTGGGTCTGGGATTGGGTTTCGTCTATCAGTCCGTACGCCTGCTCCGCAGCGAAGGCGATGCCATGGCGATGCAGACCTTCGGCTACTCGGTCCTCTATCTCTCCCTCCTCTTTGCCTTCCTATTGGCGGACCACTATCTGGGTTCGGTGTAGGTTGCGGCACTTCAGGTCCGGTGACTGCAGGCACGCACTACCACCAGTACGAACAGAATCCCACCTGCGGTGGCGATCAGTCCCCCCAAGCCCATGACGCCCATGAAGGCCTTGCTCAAACCGCTCAGCTCCTGGGCGGCGCCAGCGGTCTTACGCTGAATCCCCATGGCCCCGGAAATAGCGAGCCCCACGATATGCAGCAGTTGGCCGGATCCGTAGACCCGGGCCTGCCAGCAAGCCATGCGGCCCTCTGGCCGGCTGAAGCCAAGCTCCGGCAGTAAATGGTAGGTCAGCCCCATCAGGGCCAGGGTCACGCCGACGATCGAGCCATGGTAATGGGCCGGGATGATGGTGTTCACTTCGGTGATCGCCCCCCCGATCAGCCCGCCGACGGCAAACAGCACCAGGGAGGTAACTAGGGCACTTTGGACTGGGCGCTGCTTCGGGGGTATCCTGCATCCACGGTTGCGGATCAGGGACAGGGTGAGGAGTAACCCGATGGGGACCGGCGCTAGGGCGTTGCCGTATTGCATCAGGTGGGTGTAGGCAACGCGGAGCTCGGCCGAATCAGGCGCGTAGAGGCCATGGATCAGGGGGACCGCGAGCAGGGGCAGGACCCCGAGCACCAGCAGGGCCGACAGCCAGGAATCAGACAAGGGCAAGGGACGGCCCGTAGCGCGGGCAAGCCAGATCCAGGCCACCAACATGATCTGGGTATAGGCGAACTGGAGGATATGGCCGGGTCCCCAGAACAGGTATTCGTAGTAGGCCTTGCCCTCCCAGGCCGGATTCAGGCTTGCCCAGGCCCAGGCCAAGGAGATGCCCGCCAGTAAGGTGGCCGCTGCCGCGGTGAAGGCACCGATCCTCAAGGGATCGCGGAAATTCAGGGTACCGGCGGAACGCGCCAGATACAGAACCACCTGCACCAGGATACCGATGCCGAACAACCCCAGGGCTGCCAGGAACAGGGGGTGATCGAGCACCGGCACATAGTTGTTGAGTAACGGGTCACCGGCGCCCAAAAAAGGAGCGGCGGCGACCAGCAGGCAGCCGGCCGCGGCCCCGGCGAAGGCGATGCGGGTGGTCCGCGGGGGGACCCGGCCCGCCAGGCTCCAGAGCATACCGGAGATGGCGAGAAACCAGATCAGCACCGATTGATCGACATGAACGATCAGGGCGACGCGGAAGAAATCCTGGGTCGGGAACAGGGCCTGGGTACCGGGTGCCCGCGCGACGACCAGCAGGATAGCGAAGAACCCGGCTAGGGCCAGTGCAGTGGTCCCGAACATCATCCAGGCGGTAGCCAACCAACGCTGGCCGGCGGTCGCGTTCAGATGCCCGCCGGTATCCGTCATCGTTTCCTGTTGTGCCATCTTGGTTTACCTTGCCGGTTGCGTGTTGTTTGGAAATACCATTTGCTGGTCATCCCCGGCTACGTCTGTCTTAAGTAGGGTGTACGAAAAGTTATGCTCGGTTATCACTACCAGCCATGACCAGACAAGCCCACCCCCGCGACTTGACTGATCAGCAGTGGTCAATCATTGAACCCCTATTACCACCGGCCAAGTCGGGAGGGTATCGGCGCTCCGTTGAGTTACGCACTGTCGTCAACGGGATCTTTATTCAGCAAAGTAAATATTCTGGTAGCGGTGGTCTTTAGCTGGTAGAAGGTAGATTGGGCTGCTGTGCGGCCCGGTAGACCTAGACTATCAACTACGCTATAAGTTAAAACTTACCATTACCAGTATTCTACATATTAAGTTTTCCTCTCGGTGATTGAATCTAAATTCACATTCTTTACAGTTGTAGATGAAAAGTTTTTCGTGGAACACACATTGAATTGTGCAAGCCTTCGTTTGGCATATAATCAGAATGATTCAATGCCATTGATAGGGCAATTACTACGGGCAAATTCATGCTGACCATAGATTCACATGGAAATGCTTTTTGTACCCCCTATCCACCAGCCCATCGTAGCCCCTCCAGCCGTCCGAGTGGATGATGCAGTCAAGGGCTACCTGGCCCCGGATCGCAGCCTGTAGCGGCTTCTTAGCGGCGTTCGGGACGATTTCCGTGTAGCCCTTCCCGTGGCGTTCCAGAATCCCGAGGACAATTGTTTTACCCCCGGCCCCGCGCCCTTCCTTCCCACGAACACGGCGCCCGCCGAAATAGGATTAATCGACTTCAACCTCGCCGGAGAAGGGCGATGAGGCGTCACGAAGCTGAGCGATTCGGGTCCGTAGATCATGCGCAAAATAGTGTACAATCCGCCTAGATTTAGCTTCCGATAAAGGTGTGAACGCCTGAAATACCTATTTTTTCCTTGCATAACATAACGTTATCATCCGGTTTCAGTGCTAAAGTCATCCAGACCCTCTATTTTAGCCAAAACAGCTTCTTAAATCATTCATTCAAAGCGTTATTGTAGAGGTATAGCATGGGCTTGAAGCGAATCGTGTTTTCCGCACTAACCGCCTTGCTGGCGCTTACGGTCATTCTGTTCGGCGCCTATGTGCGCCTGTCCGACGCCGGGCTTGGATGCCCGGACTGGCCCGGCTGTTACGGGCGGTTGGGTGCGCCCTCTACCCCGGACGCTATCGACCAGGCCAACCGTGCCTTCCCGGAACGCCCGGTCGAGCCGGCCAAGGCCTGGAAGGAAATGGTGCACCGCTATCTGGCCGGCGCCCTGGGTGTGGCCATCCTGCTGCTGGCTCTGAGTGCGTGGCGTAGCCGTGGTCGGTTCCCGAGGGGCCTCCCCAGTCTGCTGGTGGCATTGGTCATCTTCCAGGGGTTGCTCGGCATGTGGACGGTAACGCTGCAGGTTATGCCCGCCGTTGTTACCGCCCATCTGGCGGGAGGACTCGCGACCCTCGCCTTGCTTTGGTGGTTGGTTCTCCGCCAGTCCCACTTCCCCGGATCGCATCCGACGCCGGCGTTGATGCGGTTGCGGCCCTGGGTGTGGGGCGGGCTCATCCTAGTCTGCGTTCAGATCCTGCTCGGCGGCTGGACCAGTACCAATTATGCTGCCCTGGCCTGCACCGAGTTTCCGACCTGTTACGGAGGGCGCTGGTGGCCGCCCACAGACTTCGGCGAGGCCTTCGTCATCTGGCGTGGCCTGGGGATCGACTATGAATTCGGAGTCTTGGACAGTGTTGCCCGCACGGCGATCCACCTCACCCATCGCCTCGGGGCCCTCGTAGTCCTGCTCGCTATCGGCACCCTGAGCCTGGTCGTCCTGCGGCGAGCGCGGACCGGCCTCGAACGTGGCATGGGCATTGCGGTCGCTGCCGCTTTACTGTTGCAGCTGGGGCTGGGCATCGCTAATATCCACGGGCACTTACCGCTCGCGGTGGCAGTTGCCCATAATGGCGGTGCCGCCTTGCTGCTTATCACCCTGGTGAGCCTGATCCACCTCCTTACGCCGGACCGACAAGCGGTTGCTGCCGGCGTTGCGGAGACGCGGAGGAACTCGTCATGACCCACAACTCCGGCGGTGGCCTACGCCGCCTGCTGATTCCGATTGGTGCGCTGGCCGTAGCGGCGGGCGTCTGGCTCGGCGTGAACCGCTTCGACCCCGGCGCAGGGACCAGTCCGCCGGTTGCGGCAATGCAGGCGGGCACCCCGCTGCCCCAGCCCAAGGTCTTGTCCCCCTTCACCCTCACGGACCAGGATGCACGGCCTTTCGGGCTCGATGATCTCAAGGGGCATTGGACCTTCGTATCCATCGGCTTCACCTCGTGCGGTGGCGTCTGCCCGACCAACATGGCAACCTACCGCGCTATTGACCGGGCGATTGGCACGGACGGTGCGGAGCAGACGGTGAACTTCCTGTTCATATCCGTGGACCCGGAACGGGACAGCCCGGAACAGCTCGGGCAATATGTGCGCCGGTTCGACCCGGGCTTCCTCGGAGCGACCGGCAGTCACGATCAGCTCCAGCCCCTCGTCCGCGAGCTCGGACTCATATACGGGCGCTCCGAAGAGGAGGGAGGTGCTATGGGTTATATGGTGGACCATTCGGCATCCATCCTCTTGCTTGACCCGCAGGCCCGCCTGGTAGCCGTATTTAGTTGGCCTCACGAAGGCGCCGCCATGACCGCCGACTTTGCAGTCCTACGCGACCATTATTATTAGGGGTCTTGGGTTCTTTATCGTAGGCCGGGTCAGGCGCGCATTCCTGCGTTGCATTGTGCGGATGGACCGAACGCACCGAATGCGTCCTAGCCCGCAAAGGGCGATGAATTGACGTTCCGCACCAGTCATTCCGAAACGCCCCTTTGATTCGGTGGCGATGATTTCCATGATGTTTCGGCACCTGCACCATCTCGGCTTCCGATATGTAGTCCAACAGTCTCTCCTGACTCTCTGTCAATTGCCTTCGTAATCGTATTCTGGTGATGGTGATATCTAACTGGTAGAAGGTAGGTTGGGTCGCTACGTAACCCGGTAGACCTGGACTCTCAATCACGCTATCAGTTAAAAATTTACCACTACCTGCAGCTGTACTTAGGATTCGATTTGCCCATCCCGCTGTGCCGGTCCACTCCAAAATGTCAACACGCCCTGAACCCCGACCACCGCGGACCCCGGCCGTCCCGACAGCGGTCCGACTGCAAAAGGCCCTGGCGGACGCGGGTCTCGGCTCGCGCCGCGAGATTGAGGGCTGGATCCGCGCCGGTCGGGTGCGGATCAACGGCAAGCCGGCCAGGTTGGGCGGCCGCATCGGCCCGGCGGATCACATCCGGGTCGACGGCAAAGCGGTCGAACGTCGGCCCGCGCGCAGGACGGAGCTCCGGGTCATCGTCTACAACAAGCCGGAAGGCGAGCTGGTGACCCGCCACGACCCGGCGGGCCGAAGCACCGTATTCAGCCGCCTGCCGCGCCTCAAAACCGGGCGTTGGATCGCCGTCGGCCGGCTCGACCTTAACTCCTCCGGTCTCTTGCTCCTCACCAACAACGGTGAGCTGGCCAACCGGCTCATGCACCCCGCCAAGGAGCTGGAGCGGGAATACGCCGTGCGTATCCTGGGTGGGGTGTCCGCGGAGGCCCTGCGGCATCTGACCCACGGCATCAGGCTCCAGGATGGACCGGCCCGTTTCGAGGAAATCGTCGAATCGGGTGGGGAGGGCGCCAACCGCTGGTTCCATGTCCTGCTACGCGAAGGCCGCAACCGGGAAGTGCGGCGCCTGTGGGAGGCCGTCGGCTGTCGGGTCAGCCGGCTCAAGCGCGTGCGCTTCGGCAACGTCATTCTGGGGCCGCGGGTGCTCGCCGGCCACTGGCGCGACCTGACCGCGGACGAGCTCGCAGACCTGCTGGTGCTTGCGGGTATAGAACGGCCCCGTACACCCGTGCGCCGGTCCGGGAAGGGTCACCGCCGGTAAAACATTGGCAAGCGCCGGTCCACAACCCGAGCCGGCCGGGGGGAAGGCAGGTCCGTGCCAAACCGCAAGGCCGCAAGCCACGTTTTCGGTGAGCAGGGCAGTGGGTGAATGGGCCGGCCCGTGTCACCCCCTTCCCGCACGTCTCATGCCGGGGGCTTGGCCGGGGCGAATGCGTGTGGCTTTCTCTTTTGATCCGCAGCCCGCGTAGGTCGGGTTAGGCACGTCCCTGCGATCACGGTGTACCGCCTGCACGGAGCGCGCCCTAACCCGACAGCCGAGCTCGGGATTGCCATCTGCACCATTACCCAATGGTTATGTTTCAGAAGCGATTATTATTTGGGTACCCTGCTTAAATATTCAGGGCTTGTATTTTTTATCTTTAGATTCAGGTATGATTAGTAGCTTGCATACATTGCGCATGGTTGGTTTGGATCGGGGCTGAACATGGTATCGATTCGCTTGTCCCGGGGTGGTGCTAAGAAACGCCCCTTCTATCAGATCGTCGTTGCTGACGGACGCCTGAAGCGTGACGGTCGCTACATCGAACGCATCGGCTTCTTCAATCCGATCGCTACCGGTGGCGAAGTGCGGCTGCGGCTCGATCGTGCGCGCGCCGAGTTTTGGATCGGCCGGGGGGCCCAACCGTCCGAGCGCGTTGCCGGGTTGCTGAAGGAGTCGGCCTCCGAGACCGATGAAGTCGTCGCGGCACCGGCGCCGTCTGCCGCGGAGCCTGCCGAGACCAGGGAATCTTCCGGTTCCTGACCTGAATCGGCGGGACGCGGTCGGCGTCGGGATGGAAAACCAGGCGCAACCGAGGCTGCTGGTGGTGGGCCGCGTCTCGGGCCTTTATGGCGTGCGGGGTTGGGTGAAGGTCTTCTCGGAGACCGAGCCCCGTGACAACATCCTGGCCTATAATCCCTGGTATCTCGGCGCGGGACGCGAACCGCGGAGACTGGCCGAGGGTAGGCCCCACGGTAAGGGTCTGGTGGCCCGGCTGGAGGCTTGTGAGGACCGAGACCAGGCCGCTGCACTGGTGGGGTCGGAGATCAGGACCCGCCATGATCAGCTGCCGCGGCTCGGGGCCGACGAGTTTTATTGGGCCGACCTGGTGGGGCTGAGCGTCGAGACCCTGGAGGGTCGGTCCCTGGGCCGGGTCGATCGGGTGTTCGCCACCGCCGCCAACGATGTGCTGGTGGTCGATGGGGGTCGGGAGCGATGGTTGCCGTTCCTGTGGGATCGGGTCATCAAGGGTGTGGATCTCGGGCTCGGTCGGATTCGAGTCGATTGGGACCCGGAGTTTTAAGGGTCGAGGTTGGGGCTGTGCGTTTCGATGTCGTCAGCCTGTTTCCGGAGTTGTTCCGGATCCTCGCAGGGCAGGGCGTCGTCGGGCGCGCGCTTGAACGCGGCATCGCGGAGCTGCACCTGTGGAATCCCAGGGATTACACGCGGGACCCTCACCGCACGGTAGATGATCGGCCCTACGGTGGGGGGCCCGGTATGGTCATGAAGGTGGAGCCGCTACAGGCGGCCATCGAGGATGCCAGGTGCGCTGCCCCGGACAGTGAGGTGGCCTATGTTACGCCCCAGGGCCGCACCCTGGTTCAGGACGCGATTGCAGAGATCGCCGCCAAACCCGGATGGATCCTGGTCGCCGGCCGCTACGAAGGGATCGACGAACGGTTGGTGGAGCGCTATGTGGACGAAGAATGGTCCATCGGCGACTATGTGGTGAGCGGGGGCGAGTTGCCTGCCATGGTGATTATGGACGCGGTGATACGCCTCCTACCGGGGACGCTGGGGCACGGGGACTCGGCCCAGGTGGATTCTTATGTCGATGGCATGTTGGATTTTCCGCACTATACCCGCCCCGAGACGGTCGCGGGAGTGCGCGTGCCCCAGGTGCTGTTGAGCGGCGACCATCAGGCCATCGCCCGCTGGCGGTTGCAGCAAGCCCTCGTGCGTACTTGGCTGCGGCGCCCAGAATTACTGGAGCGCCGGGGATTGAATGCCGAAGAGAAGGCGCTGTTGAACGACTTTATCCAGGCGCGTCGGGATGCCGGTTGAGCACAGGAGCGAGAGGACTATGAACATCATCGATGAGCTCGAGCGGGCACAGATGAACCGCGATGTCCCGGATTTCGCGCCCGGTGACACCCTGGTGGTGCAGGTCAAGGTGAAGGAGACCAATCGCGAGCGTCTGCAGGCCTTCGAGGGTGTCTGCATCTCCAAGCGCAACCGGGGCCTCAACTCGGCCTTTACCGTGCGCAAGTTCTCTTACGGCGAGGGAGTGGAGCGCGTCTTTCAGACCTACAGTCCCGCGGTTGCCGGCATTCAGGTCAAGCGTCGGGGCGACGTGCGGCGGGCCAAACTCTACTATCTGCGCGGCCGTACCGGTAAGGCGGCGCGAATCAGGGAGAAGGTCTGAGGCTTAGAGAAACCCGCCCGCCGGGAATTAAGGAGGCATCGACTGGAATCCGCAGTAGCCGGCGTAATCGAGGTGTTGGCAAGTACGCAGGCCCGTCGCTGCTGTGGACGCGGCGCCGTATCCATCCCCGGTGCAGGCCATCGCCGTGCGGCGTGTGGAACACCGAACCTACCTTTCCGGCAAACACCAATGTAATACATGTCGCTTGGGTCCGATTGGGCTACACCGCTTTGTCAGCTCACTCCAGGCCTGCTCCCCCTGCCCTCAAGCCGGGATTCGACACCAATTCCTCATCCTTGTGAGCCATAGCTTCTACTGGCACGACTATGAGACCTGGGGCTCCGACCCAGGTCGGGATCGTCCCGCCCAGTTCGCTGGCCTGCGTACCGATGAGGCATTGAATCCGGCCGGCGAGCCTCTGGTCCTCTTCTGCCGTCCGGCGGATGACCTGCTTCCCCATCCCGAGGCCTGTCTGATCACCGGCATTACGCCCCAGCGGGCAGAACGCGAGGGCTTGATCGAGGCCGAGTTCGCGGACGCCGTCCAGCGCGAGCTGACGCGGCCCGATACCTGTGGGGTGGGCTATAACAGCATCCGTTTCGACGATGAGGTTACCCGCAACCTTCTGTATCGCAATTTCTTCGATCCCTATGCCCGCGAGTGGCAACACGGCAACTCCCGTTGGGATTTAATCGATGCCCTCCGTCTTGCGCATGCCCTGCGCCCGGAGGGTATCGAGTGGCCCCGGCAAGAGGACGGAGTCGTATCCTTCCGTCTAGAGCACCTGACCGCCGCCAACGGCATCGAGCACACAGGCGCCCATGATGCCCTGGCGGATGTGCGTGCTACCATCGACCTAGCGCGAATGCTCAAGGCGCATCAGCCGCGCCTCTTCGATTATGCCCTGTCGCTGCGTTCCAAGCACCGAGCGGCGGACCTGTTGGGCCGGGGCAGACCCTTGCTCCATGTCTCCGCCCGCTATCCGGTGGAGTTGGGCTGTATCGCACCCGTGCTGCCGGTAGCGCGACACCCGGTTAACCGGAACGGCATCATCTGCTTCGATCTGCGCCGATCCCCAGCCCCGCTGCTGAAACTGGGTACCGAGGGGATCTACCGCCGCCTGTTCAGCCGCACCGAAGACCTGCCCGAGGGCGTGGCGCGGATTCCACTTGAAACGGTTCACATCAATCGCTGCCCCATCCTGGCCCCCATGAAGACCCTGACGGCGGAAGCTGCCGAACACTGGCGGATCGATACCGCCGCCGTCGAACGTCATGCGCGGAATCTACAGGCCACCTCCGGACTGGCGGACAAAGTGCGGCAGGTTCATAGGATGGCGACCTTCGAGCCGGCTACCGATCCGGAGCTGATGCTCTACTCCGGTGGTTTTTTCCCCGACGCCGATCGGCGGGAGATGGCGCGTCTGCACGGGCTCGGACCCGAGGAGCTGGCAGTAACGCGGCTCGCGTTCGAGGACCCGCGCCTACCCGAGATGCTATTGCGCTACCGGGCCCGCAACTGGCCGCATACCCTCACGCCGAAGGAGCGGGCGTCTTGGGATGCCTACCGTGCGCAACGCCTGACCGGTCCCGATTCCGGCGGTGGCATCACCCTGGATACATATCGGGAACGCCTCACCGAGTTGCGTAAGGAGTCGACCGAAGACCCGCGGCGGCTCGCCCTGCTGGACGCGCTCGAGCAATGGGCGGAACGGGTGATAAATACGGCCGGATGCTAGAAACTGTCTGGTTAAAAGCAATCCCGGGTAGTGGTGGTATTTAATTGGTGGAAGGTAGATTGGGTCGCTACGCAGCCCAATCTACCTTCCACCAATTAAATACCACCACTACCAGTGTATCAAGTTGTTATTCCGAACGAGTAGCATTTTCCTGTCGGTAAAGAAACAGGAGAAATGTCCCATGTCGAGCGCTGGAATAATACCTTGCGGTAGCACTTAGCGCGCTTCGTGCATAAGACGCTCTCTTTTTCCAAATCTATCATTTTGCATGAGAGTCTGTTTAAAGCTCTTCCTGTATCGCTATATACGGAGTTATTACTAACTATTGATTATGTTACAATTTATAAGTTAGCCACTACCAAGTTTTACCATTTGAAAAAGTAAATATTACTAAGTTATTGAAGTTAGGTGGTGGTAGAATTTTAACTGATAGCGTGGCTGATCGTCCAGGTCTAACGGGCCACACAGCGGCCCAACCTCCTTCCACCAGTTAAATTCCACCGCTACATTGAAGTATAACCAAACAGCTTTCCACAGGCGCTCCTCCGGGCACGCGCTGAACTTGAATTGAAGCAATCCTTTCCCGCTGCTAATATTAAAAGATTACGTTGTTTGCAGTGGCAACGGCTGCCAGCGATCAGGTGTCACCGAGATCATGTCCGTCGCGTTTCCGCGTCCGGGCACGATCTGGGAAGTCCTGCTACCTTACCTCCACAGCGGCGGCAGATCGCCCGCGCGTTTCAGGTCTTTCGCGAACGGTCGCGGATTTGCACGTCGAGATGACTCGAGTGCAGGGCAGCGCTTGCTGCAAACCCCGGATTCAGACGGTCCCCCCAAAGTCGCGGGGATCGACTCATAGTAATGGTCAGTTTTTAACTGATAGCGTGGTTGATCGTCCAGGTCTACCGGGCCGCGCAGCGGTCCAACCTACCTTCTACCAGTTAAAGACCATCACTACCCGGCTCATGACGCATGCGGTCACCCAAGGTCGGCGGCCGCGGTGGAACACAAGGTATGTGCCTCCGTATGATCCGGGGCCGGCGTGGACCTCTGCGGATCCACGTGGTCCGGATCGGGGAGGGCGGGTACGGTACCATCGGTGTCGCGGTGGTCCGTCGCCCGGACACATGCCGTATTGCAGGATTTTTAGAATAATGAAGAGAATGCTGATCAACGCAACTCAGCCGGAGGAGTTGCGGGTAGCGATCGTCGACGGCCAGAAGCTTTTCAATCTTGATATCGAGGCGCCGGGCCGGGAACAGAAAAAGGCCAACATCTATAAAGCGACCATCGTCCGTATTGAGCCCAGCCTGGAGGCTGCCTTCGTCGATTACGGCAGCGAACGCCACGGCTTCCTGCCGCTGAAAGAGGTCGCCCGCGGCTACTTTGCCCTGGATGCTGTTACCCCCGGTAACCGCATCAGCATCAAGGATGCGTTGCGCACCGGCCAGGAGGTCATCGTCCAGATAGATAAGGAAGAACGCGGCAACAAGGGTGCGGCGCTGACCACCTTCATCTCCCTAGCCGGGCGCTACCTGGTATTGATGCCGAACAACCCGCGCGCCGGCGGCGTGTCCCGCCGCATCGAGGGGCAAGCGCGCGCGGAGCTACGCGACGCCATGAGCCGACTCGAGATCCCGGAGGACATGGGGCTGATCGTGCGCACCGCCGGCGTGGGCAAGAACGTCGAAGACCTGCAGTGGGACCTGGATTACCTCACCCAGCTTTGGAACGCCATCGAGCAATCGGCGGCGGAGCGCGGAGCGCCCTTCCTGATCTACCAGGAAAGCGATGTCATCATTCGCTCCATCCGTGACCACCTGCGCACCGACATCGGCGAGATCGTGGTTGATGACCGCCGGATGTACGAAAAGGCGGACCAGTTCATGCGCCAGGTGATGCCCCACAACCTCAAGAAGTTGCGTCTCTACGATGACGAGGTGCCGCTGTTCACCCGCTACCAGATCGAGAGCCAGATCGAATCCGCATTCCAGCGTGAAGTCCGTCTCCCTTCCGGCGGCTCCATCGTCATCGACCACTCCGAGGCCCTGACCTCCATCGACATCAACTCCGCGCGGGCCACCAAGGGCGCGGACATCGAGGAGACGGCCCTGAACACCAATCTGGAGGCGGCGGACGAGCTCGCCCGCCAGCTGCGGATGCGCGACCTCGGCGGCCTGTTCGTCATCGACTTCATCGATATGACCCCCGCGCGCAACCAACGGGAGGTGGAGAACCGGCTGCGCGAGGCCCTCAAGCAGGACCGCGCCAGGGTCCAGGTCGGCCACATCTCCCGCTTCGGCCTTTTGGAGATGTCGCGTCAGCGTCTGCGCCCGTCCCTCGGCGAATCGAGCCAACTCGTATGCCCGCGCTGCCGCGGCCAGGGCACCATTCGCGGCGTGGAGTCACTGGCGCTGTCTATCCTGCGCATCGTCGAGGAAGAGACCATGAAGGAGAACACGGAGCGCATCCTGGTCCGGATACCGGTCGATGTGGCCACCTTTTTGCTCAACGAGAAGCGCCGCACCATCCTAGAAATCGAGCAACGGCAGGATGTCGAGATCATCCTGCTGCCCAGCCGACTCATGGACACCCCCGATTACCGGATCGAGCGCATCCGTACCCAGGACTTGGAAAGAATCGCGCAGGGACAGGTGAGCTACGAGATGACAAGCACCGCGGAGGCCGAACCGCCCGGCCCCCCGCGACGGGTCGAAATCGGTCGCCCGGAAGAGCCCGCGGTCAAGCAGCTCACTCCCGCCAAGCCAGTCCCGACCCAGAGTCGGGGGGAGCCGCCCGGAAACGCAAAATCGACCCAAGGCATCCTGAAGCGAATCTGGACGAACCTGGTCGCCCCCGGGCGTGCCGGTGAAGAAGAGCCCCCAGCGCCGGAGCCCAAGCTGCTCCGACAGCAGTCCCAGGGAACATCCCGGCGCCACGGTGGGCAGTCACGACAACGCAGGGAACCCCCGGTCAAAGCTGAACGGCTCGACACCCGGTCCCAACCGAGCCCAGGTCAGGCGGGCAATGCGGTGCCGGCGGCGACCACCACCCAAGCTACGGAAGACAAAAGTGAGAGCGGGTCGGCCGTCAATGACGCGACGGACGCATCCGCACCGGGCCGACCCAAGAATGGGGAGCGCAGCCCGCGTCGCCGCAGTCGTGGACGCGGTCGCGGCCGCAGGAGTACCAATGGTGAGGAACGCCAGGGCGATGACCGCCGTCAGGGAGATCAAGGCAACCAAGCCGACGCAACCGGTGAGAAGCCGCGCAGGGTAGCGAACGATAACGGGCACCCGGCGGACGACGAGAATGGACAACAGACCTCGAGGCAACACCGGCCGGCAACGGGGAGACCCGAACGGACCCAGGCGTCCGCGGGTCCGGTCACGGATGCCGATACCCAATCTACATCGGACAAACCCAGGCCGGGCAGTCAGGCTTCGCCCGTCCGAGCCGAACCGACGACGCCTGCCGCGACCCTGGCAGTAAGACCGATCCCAGAGACGGACCCGACTGCCGCGACCGGGGCCCGAGGCCCGGTTCTCCAAGCCGAAAACCCATCTGGGCCCGCCCCAAACGAAATAAGGGCCAGACCGGCGCAATCCACGGGAGGACCATCCGACATCCCGCCGGAACCAGGCAACGACGAATCCGGCCGGGGAGGCCAGGACCGCCGTGGCCCCAGGTACCATCGGTCCAGCGGTGGGCACGACAAGGAAAAGGCGACGACCCGCAATGGCGATGGCAGGGAAACGCCATCCCATCTCCCCGCCGCCTCCGATACGAACGACAAACCGTCGGGATAGTGGTAAATTTCAACTGGTAGCGTGGTTGATCGTCCAGGTCTACCAAGCCCATACAGCGGTTCAACCCACCTTCTACCAGTTAAAGTCTACTGCTAGACCCCGAAATGAAGACAAAGCTACACTGCATTGCAGTAGCCTCCACACTCTGCTTTTCAGGTATTGTTCAAGCCGAGGAACCCATCCAGCCTACTCGTCCGACCTAGGAAATCAATCTAGCTCAGATCGAGCTGGGCAAGAAGCTCTACTTCGATCCCCGTTTCTCCGAATCAGGTTGAGTCTAGATAACTTTAGCACTGCAACCGCATGCTAAGGTTGTGTTATGCAAGGGCAAAACATGTATTCCTGGAGTTTACACCTTTCGGAAGCTAAACTCAGACAGATTGTACCCTATTTTGCGCACGATTTACCGGCCTTGAAAATCGCCGAGCCGAGTGATGTAAGCCGTCCGATTTCGGCGCGCGCCGTGTTTGTAGGAAGAAAGGGCGCGGGGCCGGGGGTGAAACGATTGTCTTCGGGATTCTGGAACGCCCACGGGAAAGGGTCTACACGGAAATCATCCCGAATGCCGCCAAGAAGCTGCTATAGGCCGCAATCCGGGGCCAGGTAGCCCTTGAAGCATCATCCACTCGAACGGCTGGAGGGCCTACGATAGGCTAGTGGATAGGGGGGTACAAAAAGCATCTCCGTGTAAATCATGGTCAGCATGAATTTGCCCGTGGTAATTGCCCTATCAATGGCATTGAATCATTCTAATCATATGCCAAACGAAGGCTTGCAAAATTCAATGGCGTTCCACGAAGGAATTTTCATCTACACCTGAAAGAATGTGAATTTAGATTCAATCATCGAGAGGAAAACTTCTATGATGGAATACTTATTCTGCTGGGAAGAATCCTCTCTAAAATTATCTAGACCCCTCGGTAGTTCAGCACCTCGCAAATACCCGCTTTCTTCGGTGTGCTCTCGTCTTCGTCCGCTCCCTCCGCCTCGAATTCCAGCACCTCGCCGAGCGTCGCCTGGGTGCTTTCGATGCGGCTCGAGAGCACCGCCCCCTATCCTGTCAACGGAGAAAGTAAAACATCGGCGTTGGGAATGCCGTGCAGCACCCCTTCATAGCGGGCAATGGCGGCATTGGCCAGACCGATCAACGGGATCATCCGGGGCCAATCCAATGCGGCCAGTGGAAACCGCCTTGATGATAGTTGACGGGGCTCACGCCACCCCTTATGCTATCTTCATCAATTTTGAACCTCCCGCGGTGTCTCACCCTGGGAGGATGTTGGAAAAGTCGGTAGTGGTTAATTTTCAACTGATAGCGTGGTTGATTCCAGGTCTATCGGGCCACACAGCGGCCCAAGCCACTCCTACCAGTTAAAGACCACCACCCAAAAGTCCATCTTTGCGCTTTCGCTATGCGGGAATGGATCATGGCAATGATCGACGCGGTAGGCGCGGGTTTGCCCGCACCTACCAACCCGGTGGCTAGGGCGTGTTGACATTTAGAATGTTCGCGCTGTGAACCTTGCGCTAACCATTGATTGACTGTAGGATCGCTGGGATGTTGCGGCCGTTTAACACGTAAAAACAGTCGGGTGGATTAAATGTTAACAGGCCCTAGAGTGTTTCCCAATCGCTCTTGCGGCGGCGGAAACGGAGGTGGGGCAGGATGAGACCGATGAGGATCGCACCGACAACTACGCCGGCACCGATCAGGAACCAGCGCTGGTTCGTCCCGTTCTTCAGGTCCCGGTTCTTTTGCCGTAATTCGGCGACCTGTCCTGTGAGATCCGCCACGGTTTTGCGCAGATCCGAGCGTTCCTGGGTGATGGCCACCAGGTTTTCGGAGGCGTATTTGATGGCAGCGAGTTCCTCTTCCAGCTGCTCCTTTTCTTGTTCCAGGGTTTTACGGGTGGTTTTGAGCTTTTCATGCGTCGATCGCAGCTCGGAGAGTTTCATGGCCAGCTGATCCGGCGCCTCCTGGAATTCCGCCAGGCGGGCCTTTATCGCGGCCAGTTGGTCACGCGCCCCCGGCTCGTCCTGCAGTTGGCGGGTCAGTACGTAGCCGGTGGTTCCATCCTTGATCCGGATTCGCGAGTAGCCTGTCCGTTTGTTCGTACCCAATTCTTCCACCGCTTCGCCACTCGTCAGGCTGCGGATGATCTTGTACTTGGTGCCCTCACCACTCCGCATCATGATCTGCGTCATGTCGGTTATATAGCGGGTTTCGGCTAGGGCCTGACCAATGCCGCACAGGCAGAGCAGTAAGAGAAGAAAACGTGTCATGAAGGACCTCTGGTAACGGATGACAATCGCGGTGTGCCTTGATTCGGAGCGTGAGGAAAAGGTCAGGTCGAAAGCAGGAATTCCAGCAGGGCCTTTTGGGCGTGTAGCCGATTCTCCGCCTCGTCCCACACCACCGACCGCGGACCGTCGATGACCGCGGCCGACACCTCCTCACCCCGGTGGGCCGGAAGACAATGCATGAACAAGGCGTCGCGGGCGGCATGTTCCAGCAGGGCCTCGTCCACCTTGAACCGGGTAAAGGCCCGCCGACGTTGGGTCTGTTCCTGCTCCTTCCCCATGCTGGCCCACACGTCGGTGACCACGAGATCCGCGTTTTCCGCTGCCTGCGCCGCGCTGTGCATAAGGGTATAGCGGCCTCCAGCGCCCGCGAGGATAGCGGGATCCGGACGGAACCCTTCCGGGCAGGCGATGCGCAGCTCGAAATCGAAAAGCTGGGCCGCATTCACGTAAGAGTGACACATGTTGTTGCCATCACCGATCCAGGCTACCGTCCGCCCGCGGATGCTTTCCCTGTGTTCCTTGTAGGTTAGCATGTCCGCCAGCAGTTGGCAGGGGTGAAAGCGGTCGGTGAGGCCGTTGATCACGGGCACCGAGGAGTAATCCGCAAAGCGCTCCAGCTTGCGCTGTTCGAAGGTGCGGATCATCACCGCGTCGACCATGCGGGACAGCACGCGCGCACTGTCCTCGACCGGCTCGCCGCGGCCCAGCTGGGTGTCCTGCGATGATAGAAACATGGCATGGCCGCCGAGTTGGATCATGCCGACCTCGAAGGAGACCCGGGTTCTAGTCGATGATTTCTCGAAGATCATGCCCAGGGTCCGATTCTTCAAGGGCTCAAAATGCTCGCCGTCGCGGATCATGCGCTTGAGATCGACGGCCCGTTGCAGCAGGACCTGGGCCTCGTCCGGGGAGAGGTCCAACAGGGTGAGGAAGTGTCGTAGCGGTTTACCGGCGGAATCCATATGCGTCAGCCTCCCGGTGGGTCGAGTCCACGGGCATCTGCAGAAAGTGCCGGATCAGCGATGAGAGCGCCTGCAGCAACGAATCCGCCTCTCTCCGCTCGAGGATCAGCGGCGGTAGCAGGCGCACGACGCGCTCGGCGGTCACGTTGATGAGCAATCCCGCCGCGAGGGCCTGAGGGACCAGGTCGCCGCAGGGCCGATCGAGCTCTATGCCGAGCATGAGCCCGCGGCCGCGGACATTGAGTACGCCTTTGACGCCACCCAGCGTGCGCTCGAAACCGGCGCGCAGATAGTTGCCCATTCGGGAGGCGCGCTCCGTCAATCGGTCACGCCGTAGGGTCTCGATCACGGTTTGGGCGACCCGACAGGCCAGCGGGTTGCCGCCGAAGGTAGTTCCATGGGTGCCCGGCCCCAAGACCCGCGCCGCCGCATCTCGGGCCAGGCAGGCACCGATCGGGAAACCATTGCCAAGTCCCTTGGCGAGGGTGACCACATCGGGTCGGATGGCGTTGGCCTGGAAAGAGAAGAGGTACCCGGTGCGCCCCATGCCGGTCTGTACCTCGTCCAGCATGAGCAACCAGCCGCGCTGGTCGCACAGCTCCCGCAGCCGGTTGAGATAGTCCCCGGCGGGGATCCTTATGCCGCCTTCGCCCTGGATTGGTTCTACCAGGACGGCGACGATATCGGAGCGATCGGCGGCCGCGGCCTCCACCGCTTCCGGATCGTCATAGGGGACCCGGACGAACCCCTGCACCAGGGGCTCGAAACCCGCCTGCACCTTGCGATTTCCGGTGGCGCTCAGGGTGGCCAGGGTACGGCCATGGAAGCTCGCCTCCATCACCAGAACGGCGGGGTACTCAATGCCCCGATTATGGGCGTGGAGGCGGGCGATCTTGATGGCCGCTTCGTTGGCTTCCGCGCCCGAGTTGCAGAAAAACACCTTATCCATGCCCGAGAGCACGGTCAGCGTCTCCCCCAGGGTCTCCTGGATGCCGATCCGGTACAGGTTCGAGGTGTGGATGAGGTCCCTGGCCTGCTCGCATAGGGCCTGGTGCACGGCGGGGTGGGCGTGTCCCAGACCGCATACGGCGATGCCCGACAAGGCGTCGAGATAGCGCTTACCGGCTACATCCCACAGCCAGACGCCCTCGCCACGGAAGAAGGTAACCGGAAGTCGGTTGTAAGTAGCCATCAGGGACTCGCCCATACGCTAACACTGCCTCTCCATAAAGCAAGAGGCGGTTCCACTCGGACGGGGAACCACCCCAAGATTCTAAACAAAGTCTTAAGTATAGCCCGGGATACGAAATCTATCCAAACTCCTACTCACAGGAGTCCGCGCGTGCAGGCCGCGCGGACCTTCCTTGTAAGTGTAGGTCAGGTCAGGCGTGTCCCCGCGGTTGCGGCATGCCGCCTGGTCGGATCGCGCCCTAGCCTGACATCTGATCGGTGAGAAGCTGTTTGGTTATACAGGGTTGCTCCCGCAACAGGTCCCGGTCCCCCAAACAACGCCAAATGTTTCAGGTTTGTTTTTAACCAAACAGTTTCCGAGCGGTCATATGGCCGACGCGATCCGCGGCTGCGCATGAGAGCTATTTACGCAGACCCTTCGAGACCGACTCTTTCATAGGAAACCCGAACCGCCTCCGGGCCCAGCAGGTGTCGCAGCCGTTTAAGGAGTTCGTCCGTGGGTTTTACCCGCCACTCCTTGCCCATAAGCAGACGACCCCGAGCGTCGGGACGATGGTAATGGATGTAGATCGGCAGGCCGGTTCCGGTGAAGGTGCGGAGAATGGCGCCGAGCTCTTCGACCCGGGCTTGGCCCCGGGCGTGGGCATCCGGATCGCTCAGGTCCAACGTCAGGGCGAGATGATCCGCCAGGTCTACCCGCGCCTGCTCTAGGGTCCGTACCTGCTCAACGCGCAGGGACCAGCCGTCGCGGTAATCATCGAAGTTCAAGGTACCGCTGACGACCAGGATGTTATCCGCCGCCAGGAGGTCACGCACCTCCTGGTAGACTTCGGAAAAGCAGGTGGCCTCGATCCGCCCGGTGCCGTCGTCCAGCGTCACCGAGCCCATGCGCCCGCGCTGCGTCTTGCCGTGGCGTACGCTGACCACTAATCCCGCGATCATCCGTCGCTCACCGTCGTTGGCGCCGCGACCCGACTGCAGGAGCGCGCCGATGCGGACGCCTGTTATGGCGTCGAGCTCCGCCGCGACCCGGTGGATGGGGTGCCCGGTAAGGTAGAGACCCAGGGTTTCCTTCTCGCCCTGGAGGCGCTGTTCTTCTTCCCACTCGCCCCAGGTACGGGAGACCAGCTGAGCATCGGGTCGGGCCACGGTGCTCGCGTCGAGCGTCCCGAACAGGTCTGTCTGCCCGGCCGTTTCCGTTTCCTTGTGCTGTTCGGCCAGCTTGAGGGCCATGGGCAGCTGCGCGGTCAGGGTCGCCCGACTTTCCCTCAGCTCGTCCAGGGCCCCGGCCCGGATCAGAGCCTCAAGCACTCGGCGGTTGACCTTGTGCGGATCGATGCGCCGGCAGAGATCCCAGATGTCTTGGAAGGGTCCTCCCTCCCGGCGCGCCTGAAGCATGGCCTCAATAGCGGACTCGCCGACGCCCTTGATGGCTCCGATGCCGTAGACGACGGTGCGTTCGTTCCGAACTGTGAACCTGTATTCGGAGCGGTTGATGGCCGGCGGCTCGATCTCGAGCGCCATCTCTCGGCAGGTGTCGATCAGGGTCACGACTTTGTCGGTGTTGTCCATGTCGGCGCTCAGCACCGCCGCCATGAAGGCCGCCGGATAGTGGGCCTTGAGCCACAGGGTCTGGTAGGCGACCAGAGCGTAGGCGGCGCTGTGCGACCGGTTGAAGCCGTAGCCCGCGAACTTCTCCATCAAGTCGAAGATGTAGGTAGCGGTCTCCGAGGCGACGCCGCGCTCCACCGAGCCGTCCACGAAAACGGTCCGCTGCTTGGCCATCTCCGCGGGCTTTTTCTTACCCATTGCCCGGCGCAGCAGGTCCGCTCCCCCTAGGGTGTAGCCCGCCAGTACCTGCGCGATCTGCATGACCTGCTCCTGGTAGAGGATGACGCCGTAGGTAGGCTTGAGGATGGGCTCTAACTCGGGGTGGGGATAGGCGACCTTGGCCCGTCCGTGCTTGCGGTCGATGAAGTCGTCCACCATGCCGGACTGGAGGGGACCGGGGCGGAACAGTGCCACCAGGGCCGTAATGTCGTCGAAGCAGTCCGGTTGCAGCTTTTTGATCAGCTCCTTCATGCCCCGGGACTCGAGCTGGAAGACCGCCGTGGTCTCGCAACGCTTGAGCCGGGCAAAGGCCGCGGCGTCGTCCATGGCTATGGCGCCGATATCGATGGGAAGCTCGCCGGCCCGGAGCCGGCCCGCGTTTACGGTCTTGAGCGTCCAGGCGATGATGGTGAGGGTACGCAATCCCAGAAAATCGAACTTGACCAGTCCCGCCTGCTCCACATCGTCCTTGTCGAACTGGGTGACCAGATTCTCGCCGCCGGGCTCGCAGTAGAGGGGAGCGAAATCCGTCAGCTTGGTCGGGGCGATGACCACGCCGCCAGCATGTTTACCGGCGTTGCGGGTCAGGCCCTCCAGCTTGCGGGCCAGGTCGATGATGGCCCGAACCTCTTCCTCGTCCTGGTAGGCATCCTTGAGGTCATCGTTCTCCCCCAGGGCTTTGTCAAGAGTCATACCCAGCTCGAAGGGCACCATCTTGGCGATCCGGTCCACCATCCCGTAGGGGTGGCCCATGACCCGGCCCACATCGCGCACCACGGCCTTGGCCGCCAGGGTGCCGAAGGTGATGATCTGGGACACGGCATCGCGTCCGTAACGCTCGGCAACATAGTCGATGACCCGGTCCCGGTTCTCCATGCAGAAGTCCACGTCGAAGTCCGGCATCGAGATCCGCTCGGGATTCAGGAAGCGCTCGAACAGCAGGTTGTGCTCGATGGGATCCAGATCCGTGATTTCGAGCGCATAGGCCACCAGGGAGCCGGCGCCGGACCCGCGCCCCGGACCCACCGGGATGTCGTTGTCCTTGGCCCAGCGGATAAAATCGGCAACGATCAAAAAGTAGCCCGGAAAGCCCATCTGATTGATGACCTCGAGTTCGTGCTCCAGGCGCTCGTCGTAGACCTTGCACCGAGCGCTGAAATCCGGCGTATCGCAGCCGCCCATGCGCTCCAGTCGCCGCGCCAGACCCCGCCTGGATTCCGCGGCGAAGAAGGCCTCCGTGGTCATCCCTTCCGGGATCGGGAAATCTGGGAGAAAGCTCCGGCCCAGGTCCAGCTCCAGGTTGCAGCGCCTGGCGATCTCGACGCTGTTCTCCAGTGCCTCAGGGAGGTCGGCGAAGCACTCGGCCATCTCCTCGGGGGTGCGTAGATACTGCTCCGCGCTGTAGAGCCGGGGGCGGCGCGGATCGTTCAGAGTCCGACCGTCGTGGATGCAGACCCGGGCCTCATGGGCCTCGAAATCCTCGGCGTCGAGGAAGCGCACATCGTTGGTCGCCACCACCGGTACGCCCTTGCGAGCGGCCAACTCCACGCACCGCTCGAGGTACTCGGACTCGTGCTCACGCCCGGTGCGGATCAGCTCCAGGTAATAGCGATCACCCAAGACCCCGAGCCAACGGTCAAGCAATGCCTCGGCCCGCTCCTGATGGTCGATCAAGAGGGCCCGGGCCACATCGCCGCGCGGACCGCCTGAGAGGACGATCAGGCCCTCGGTCGCTTCCTCGACCCAGGCCCGTTCCACCTGGGGCATACCCAAGTGCTGACCCTCCAGATAGCCGCGGGAGATGAGCCGGGTCAGATTCAGATAACCGGTCCGGTCCTGAACCAGCACCGACAACCGGTAGGGCTGGTTGGCATTGTCCTGGTTGCGGACCCACAGATCCGAGCCGACGATGGGCTTAATGCCCGCCGCCACGGCGGCCTGATAGAAGCGGATCAGGCAGAACAGGTTGCACTGATCGGTGACCGCGACCGCGGGCATCCCCTTGGCTACCGTCGCCTTGACCAAGGGCTTGATGCGCACCAAACCATCGACCAGCGAATACTCGGAATGCAGGTGCAGGTGAACGAATTGGGGAGCCGGTGTCACGGGATTGACCTATAAGACTTTCTTGTTTGAACCGCAGGGACACGGAAGGCGCAGAGAATGAGTGCGTAAAGATTTCATGAACTACGAAAACCGGAAGGCTCATGGGGCTAACTGTGTGACACCACACGTTATCGTTTAGACCCTGTCCCTCGTCATTCCGGCAGAGATTGCCGGAATCTGCGGCGCCAGGGATGGCAAAAATTAGGGCAGGGGTCTGAGCGATTGTCGCCACACACTTAGCCCCATGAGCCAAACCGGATTTTGGTGGTGTCGCAACTCTATTTTTTCTAACACATAACGCCTTGATTTAGTATTTCCATTTGAACCCTGAAAAACAAAAATTAGAATACCACCCAACTGAATGTTAGGCGAATGAGCTTTGAAAAACGATCCATCAATTAAGTCTGACTCCTTTTCCACAAAGTGATCAGTCATCGGTCCAAATGCATCAATCCTTAAGGGTTCTGACTCTTTAATCCCCTCTTAACGGCAAAGACCCGATACATTAACCTCTAGGAAGATAGCCGTTGTCATTCCTCTCGGGGATTGGGAGACCCTTGCCTTTTAGATGTTTCTAAATATCCTCTTCGTGGTGATGAGTCCAGCTATCCTAATTTCCTTCGTAGCACCTCATACATACAGTGAAGTCGCATCTACAACTAATACCTTCCATCGTAAGGTAGTGGTAGTCTTTAATCGGTAGCAAGGTAGATTGGGCCGCTGTGCGGCCCGGCAGACCTGGACGATCAACCACGCTATCAGTTAAATATTTACCACCACCTTGTTTGGCGATAGATTCCATGACTCCGTTCGATCCCACGCATGCTCCATCGTTCCTGACAACGATTTTATAATACGCTCTTTACTCTATCCTCCGTGTAGCGATCATGAGGTTCAAGTACGCCATAGGCACCACAGGTTTTACAATGATATTGCTGGTTTCTACACGCATTCTTTCCATTTTTGATCACCGCCTTAATATGACATTTGCTACAAGCATGTACTTTCTTTTCAATAATCATGACTAAAAAATCTTTGGTTGAATTTATAAACAATTACTATATTATATCATTTAGTAATTAGCTGCTACTGCTCTATCTGAGAGGAAATCCACTTTCAAAGTTATCTAGACCCCTATCCCGCGCACCCCAGAGGCACCATGCGCGGGTCTTTCTGAAGGCCCATGAAATCGTCCCTGAGATTGGCCAGCCGTTCCATGAGGTGGGTCCGTTGGGTCCGGCTAAAGCTGGCGTTCAGACGAATGAAGAGACGGACGATCTGGCGCTGGATCGTTCGTTTTGCTGTGCGCAACGGCGGGAGCAAATCCTTGTGGTAGGCCAGCCAATCGGTCAGGTAGCGGCGAATCTCGGGTTCCCCGGCCTTGCGATCCAGCAGCCGGATCAGCCCCGCCCGGCGGGCCTGACGGTAGGCCGTCCAGTCGGCGGCGGTATCCGGCATCGCCTTGGTTACCTCGCGGATGATCTGCCGCTGCGACCCGGTCAGGGAACCGATCCACCACTCGGCGGACTCCGACCAGCGCTCGGCGCGTTTGCGCAGGCGGTGCTGCACCCTATTGGGGTTCTCATCCGCTCCGTCCCGGGCGTCCTCCGCGAACTTGCGCTCCAACGCCCGTACCTGCTGTGGGCGCAGGGAGACCAACAAGGGGGTAGCCAGCTCGGCGGCCAAGCGGAATTGACGGCGGTAGAGGTCCTCGAAAGCGCCGAGCAGACACTCGGTGCCGGCGGCCTTGAAGCCCGTCCGCGCCGCGTCGTGGAGGCCGCCGAAAAAGACCGCCAGGTGGGGCAGTTCCTCCCGGCGATGGCGGGCCATATTTGCGGCGAGGGTCGGCTCCCAGGCTGCCAGCTGGCCGCTGTCCAAGGAGAGATAATCGTCCGCGTACTTCTCGATGAAGAGATCCGCGGTGCGATAGAAGACCGCGACCCGGCTACAACTCACAACCAGGAGCGAAATGAGCAAGAGCATAAAGATGCGATGGAAATGCATTGGAAATCGTGACCTTATCGAATTGAACGGAGCGGACCTCCGGCGGCTCGCGACTCTCGGTGGCCGAATAGAGTAGTGGGGTTGGAACATGGAGAAAAGGGAACTCAAACGTAAGAGTGCTGGGTTTCGCTTTAGGCATTAAAATGGCATCTTGTTGTTGTCAGAGCTACCTTCCCAGGGTGGCGTACCTGTCTCAGGCGTCTGGCTTTGAACTCTATCAAAGCCGTAGAAGCCCTCCTGATCTTGCTTCGCCTCGGAGACCTTGGCTTCTAGGACCTGCACAGCAATGAGATAGAAAGTTACGCCAAAGAAGTACTGTGCGCTTTCGCTGGAGGCAGCTGCTCTGCGTAAATAGAAGGGGTGCACGCTAAAGCGCACGCAGACCTTCGAGCCTCCAGAGATCTCGCCGCCGCCAATCTGCAAGGGCTTCAGCGCGGCATCATAGAGGGGTATAGTTTTCGCCTTTCCATTGCGCCATACCGCCTTCGTTTTGAAGGAAAGGATTTTATTTCCCGTAGGTCTCTTGCTGTTAGTGCCTGGTACGTCCTCTTCCTCGGAATGAATAGGCACCTTAAACTCCCGGTTGAGCACGTCGTCCGGGATGTTGTGCAAGCCTCCGATATAAGCGCGGGCTTGCGTGACAACGTTGCGCAATTCAGTGATAAAAGGAAGGTCTTCCTGGAGAGCTAGCGACTGTAGTAACCATCTGGATCGAAACGCTTATCCGGTTTCGTTAGCCACGGGAACACAGCGATCCCAGGCGGAGTAGTCATTCGGAATGCTTTTGAGTTGCTCTGGAAAGGGTTAGACATAGTTTTTTCGCTGTTTTTTCGCTAGTTGTGGTTTTATTCCCAGCCTGGCCACTGGGCCAGGCTGGACAGTAGTTGCTTTCTGTGTATCGGGGTAAGGTTCAGAAGGCCTTTGCGTATATTCTCGCTGTGCCTCAGCTCAGCACCAGAAGTCACGGCGCATGTGGGAAACGAGCATTTCGTTTTCAGCTTTTACGAGGGACAACATCAGAATCCCCTGGCTTCGGTTTTCTAACGGATAGCCGATCCGGGGCAATTGAAAAATGCCCACCGCTCAACATCGTTGTGGACAGGGCAACCAAAATACCCCCGGTCCCCCAAACTCCGCCATCCGGCGTTATCTGGTGCGGCCCGAGAAGGCGTCGTGTCGGGCTAGGGCACGGTCAGCCCTATCGCCGTATAAGAGATCGGACAGTGCGCCTAATCTGACCTACACTCAACGCGAGGTCTGTGCGTACAGACTGCGCGTGGGAAATACAGCATTTCCGCTCGATGAGGACATAACATCTTGTGGTTTTTCGATACCGGTGCGCAATATTTTGTACCTGAATGGTTGCCATCATTACCGTTCCGGCGCCCGCGAGCTGGAAGGATCGTCTCCACAGCTGTCGTGTCGACGATGATATCTATGATGGACGTTATTTCATTGAAGTGACGAAAGATGGTGAGGCAGTATGGACCAATGGCAAGCAAGGGCTCCGCTACTTGACCGACTACGGAATGGAAAAGATGGATGGATCTGCCTGAAAACCCCTGGATCTCGGTATGTGCGGACGGCAACGAGCACGTAGGGTCTGCTGTGCAAACCACCCGTTAGGATGTGGTGAGCCCTGGCCGGGCAGGAACACCCGGCCAACGGCGAACCGCATCTTTGAATGACCCGTGCCCAACCAGTTGAGCATGCCCACCGTATTCGCCATTTGGAAATATGGAGGGTCGGGATGAATCTGCTTGAAGATCCCCGGATCACGGTACGCGGGGACGACGGCAGTGGCGAGTTCCGTTTGCTGACCTAGCGGGAGCTGTTGTGCCAACCCGGAACTTGGCTCGTCAGCTTGCCGCGGGACGACCTGGAGCTGGCCTGTCTCCAGCTGCTGATCCCCGTGACCCAGATCATGTTCCTACCGAAGGACGATGACGAGCTCAAGGAGCGGATAAACCGGCCTGCCCCGCGGGCTGTTCTGGCAGCCCACCCATGTGGAGCTGACCCGTGCGGACGGGCCGGGGGGGGCGTGCGGCCTGCTCGGAACGGGAGCAGAATCCCCGTACCTGGGCTTTCGCAAAGAGAAATCCAACTCCGAGCTCGACGGCACCTGGCCCCATCCCCATGGCTCATTGCATATCTCTAAGAAAGGGAAGCGCGAACACAAGTTTCACCTCCTTTACCACCTCGGCGCCAGCCTGGACCCGCCTGACCGAGCTAGTAATTCGCAAAGACAGTGATTAAGGAGGGGAACCGACTGGCGGTCCCGATCATGCAGACCGAAGGCCTGGGCATCCGGCCCCTCCATCTACTGGTCGGCAGCTATCGCAATAAGCAGGCGTCGGTGCTGGAGCGCCATCACGAGCTCATCAGCCTAGCTGCGGGTTGGGACGATGATAAGGGGCGTTTGGAAGAGCTGGTGCGCCTCGGGCTCGCGGCCAAGAAGGCCCTCCGCGGTAAGCTCTACCTTGTGGTTCAGGGAAACCAGGACAAGGGATTGCAGGGAATCGCCGCTCCCATCCATGAGACCGGCGAGAAGTTGTTCTACGCCCGGACAGAGAATCTGATCCTCGATACCTTACAATACGATGGAGACCTTCACCCAATGGCGTGAGGGCCGTGCTAACTATGCTTAAAGAAGTATCATAAATTTAACTTTGAGAGGAAAACTTATATGAGGGAATACTCTCTCTGCGGTAATTTTTTGTGGATTAAGGAGGTATATTGGTCTTGTATCGGAACAAAGTGTCTACGCCCTCTTCACCTTTGAATCCCCTCTCCCCAAGCCCTCTCACTGCGTTCGGGGCAGGCCCTCTCCCGGCGGGAGAGGGGCTTTTGACATCCTCCTCAGCTCTGGGGTGGCGCGGTGGAATCGTCGCCACTGGCGTAGCCTGTTTTGCGACGGCGACGGCGACGACGTTCCTGGACGTCCGTGCCCTCGGCTTCCTTACGCTCGGTGGGGCGTGGTTCCCCCGCGACCGGCTGCGGACGTGCTTTGTGCCTGCCCCCGCGGCCGTGACCATGGCCCCAGCGCCGGTCGTCGGGGTGCCGCCGTCGTGGTGTACGCACGAACTTCGCCGAGTCGATCTCGGCCAGCAGGTCCGCGGTTACGGATTTTACCGCGATCTTGGCACCGATGAAGGCCTCGATATCCGGCAGGCAGAAGGCGTGGGTCTCGCATACGAAGCTGATGGCATCGCCGGCGGCCCCGGCCCGGGCGGTGCGGCCGATGCGGTGGACATAGTCCTCCGCATCTTCCGGCAAGTCATAGTTGATCACGCAGGTCACGTCCGGGATATGCAGGCCGCGGGCGGCCACGTCGGTAGCCACCAGGATCGGCAGCGTCCCCTCCTGGAACTGGTTGAGTAACCGCAGGCGCTTTTTCTGGGGGACGCCGCCGGAGAGCACCGCCGCGTGCAGGCCGTGGCCCTCCAGATAGCCCCAGATGGCCTCGGTGGCCCGCCTGGTGTTGGCGAAGACGATGACCCGGGCATATTCCAGGCCCTGCAGCAGCCCGACGAGCAGGGGGATCTTCTCGTCATTGGCCACCATGAAGCAGTGCTGGGACACCCGGTCGGCGGTCACCTGGTCCGGCTGGATCTTCACCGGATGCGGGTGGTTCATATGCTCATAGGCGAGCTCGGTGACCCGGTAGGAAAGGGTTGCCGAGAACAGCATCCCCAAACGCTCGCTCGGCGGCGGCATACGGCGCAGCAGATAGCGGATATCCCGGATAAAGCCGAGATCGAACATGCGGTCCGCCTCGTCGATGACCGCCACTTCCAACGCCCGCAGGTCGAAGACACGCTGTTTGTAATAATCGATGAGTCGCCCGGGGGTTCCGATCAGGATATCTACCCCGGCGTTCAGGACCTCGCGCTGCTCCTGATAACCGGTGCCGCCGTAGACCAGGCCCAGAGGAAATTCCGTGTGCCGGTTGAGGACCACCGTATCCGCGTGGATCTGCACGGCGAGCTCCCGGGTCGGCGCGACGACGATTACCCGCGGTTGGTTTGCCCACCGTTGCAGGCGCGGCTCACCGGTGACGAGCCGCTGCAGCGCGGTAACCAGAAACGCAGCCGTTTTGCCGGTCCCCGTCTGGGCCTGTCCGGCCACGTCCCTGCCGGCCAGCGTCAGGGGGAGGACCTCCGCCTGAATAGGCGTACAATGGGTAAATCCGGCGTCTCGCAGCCCCTGGAGAACGCGGGGGTCGAGGTCGAAGGAATCGAATCGAGTGTCAGTCAGGTGGGTCTGGGTCATGAACAATGAATTGGGAAATCGGCTGCTTTACCCCCCGCTGGTCCACACTTAGGGGTTGCATATTTTCGAATTCTTGGCTCAAATAGCATCTTACATCCGAAGGGTGCACCTACGCCAATTCCCCACCGATTCTCCATCCCGGCGCCGAGTGCCGCCAGCGGCAGGCCTTATATAACCCGATGCATGCGAATATTTTGGTAAGCGAAGTGCGTCGATCGTGCCCGAGAGCAAGGTGCGACGACTGAGGAATAGCTAGCTCGATGCGACGAGTCGCAACGCTGCTATCGGGTACGAGGGGCGTGCATCGCGGCGGCATATTCATATGCATCGGGTATATCTCTCAAGAACCAACCCAACCAGGAGGTTATCTCTGTGAGCGTGCGCATCGTCCATGTAACGGATGGCTCTTTCGAGCAGGAAGTCCTGCAATCGTCCAGGCCGGTACTCGTCGATTATTGGGCCGACTGGTGCGGTCCCTGCAAAATGATCGCACCCGTGCTAGACGAGATCGCCGCCGAGTATGAGGGCAGGGTCCGAGTCGCCAAGCTTAACATCGACGATAACCCGGATACGCCTCTGCGCTACGGAGTCCGCGGCATCCCGACGCTGATGCTGTTCAAGGAAGGCGGGGTAGAGGCGACCAAGGTCGGCGCCGTCTCCAAGTCACAGCTCACTGCCTTCATCGACAGTAACCTGTAACCCAAGCGGGGAGAGCCCCCGTCCACCCCGTTCCAACGAGATAGCATAGCCGACCGCGGCGCCTGCCCGAATGTCCCCCGCCGCGACCTTAATCATACGGAAAGTTGCCACCGCGATGCACGTCTCCCGCATCCGCTAGGGACGTCGCAATACCCCGTCCGTGGACGCGCCGGACGCATCCGAGATGCCACGGGCGACAGACACAGCAACATCCTCCGCGCCCCGCTGCCCGATCCAAGCCCCGGACAGGGTCGATCGTGGGGGATCCCGGGGAAATTTCTGCCCTGGGTTTCCAACGCGCGAAGTCGGATCCGCGTTTTCGATTTCGTTGCATGTTCAACCAGTTACCCGAATCGGATACTGGTTAAGTTAACTGATAGCGTGGTTGATAGTCCAGGTCTACCGGGCCGCACAGCAGCCAAATCTACTTTCTACCAGTTAAATACTACTACCACCCCGAATCGAACATAGCGGGACATCCCTGCCTCATAACAGGCCCTTTGAATTCCAGGATGGCTTTCCAACCGCAAACAGCATCATGAACCTGACCGAACTGAAGAAAATGCCGGTGCCCGCCCTCGTGGATCTGGCCCGAACCGTAAACATCGAGGGCATGGGAAGATCCCGCAAGCAAGAGCTCATCTTCGCGATTCTCAAGGCCCAGGCAAAGAAAGGCGAGGATATCTACGGGGATGGTGTGCTCGAAATCCTGCAGGATGGTTTCGGCTTTCTGCGTTCCGCCGACGCCTCTTACCTTGCCGGCCCGGACGACATTTACATCTCGCCGAGCCAGATCCGCCGCTTCAGCCTGCGCACCGGCGACACCATCTCCGGGAAGATCCGGCCGCCTAAGGATGGCGAGCGCTATTTCGCGCTGCTCAAGGTTAACGACATCAACTTCGATCGGCCGGATAACGCCAAGAACAAGATTCTGTTCGAGAACTTCACGCCTCTGTTCGCCAACCAACGGCTGCAGCTGGAGATCGGGAACGGCAGCACCGAGGACATCACCGCCCGCACCATCGACCTGTGCGCCCCCATCGGCAAGGGCCAGCGCGGCCTCATCGTCTCCCCGCCCAAGGCCGGCAAGACCATGATGCTGCAGAATATTGCCCAGTCCATCGCCCACAACCACCCGGAATGCTTTCCCATCGTGCTGCTCATCGACGAGCGCCCGGAGGAAGTCACCGAGATGGCGCGTTCGGTCCGCGGCGAGGTCATCTCCTCCACCTTCGACGAGCCCGCCACCCGCCACGTCCAGGTGGCCGAGATGGTTATCGAAAAGGCCAAACGCCTGGTGGAACACAAGAAGGACGTCGTCATCCTGCTCGACTCCATCACCCGGCTGGCCCGGGCCTACAATACGGTGGTGCCCTCCTCCGGCAAGGTCCTCACCGGCGGCGTGGACGCCAACGCCCTGCAGCGCCCCAAGCGCTTCTTCGGCGCCGCGCGGAACGTGGAAGAAGGCGGCTCCCTGACTATCATCGCCACCGCCCTGGTGGAGACCGGCTCGCGCATGGACGATGTCATCTACGAAGAATTCAAGGGCACCGGCAACATGGAGATCCACCTCGACCGGCGCATCTCCGAGAAGCGCATCTTCCCCGCCATCAACATCAACCGCTCCGGCACCCGCCGCGAAGAGCTCCTGATGAAGCCGGACGATCTGCAGAAAATGTGGATCCTGCGCAAGATCCTGCACCCTATGGACGAGCTGGCTGCCATGGAATTCATGCACGACAAGCTCAAAACCACCAAGACCAACGGGGAATTCTTCGACTCGATGCGGGGGTAGAGAGAGCAGGCCTCCTCAATACGCTGAAGGATATAGGCTAGTTAAAGACAGTCTGTTGCAAGCTCTTGTACAAGTGATACCTGTGCGGACCGGCAACACAGCGGGGCCCCATCAGAATTGTTGGCTATGACTATTGCAACAAAGTGCTACGGATGCGTAGGTTACGAGCTATAAATAGCATAGTCACCCAACGGAAGCTTCGAAACCGGTCTTCCGCAGTGCTTCGAGAAGGGCAGGGAGGACAGACGGTTGGGGTATCGGTCGCCGAGTTGAAGTGTGGTTCAACCGCGCCGCTTTGTGTCACGGGCGATAATCGCCTGAAGCAGCGGTACAAGCCCCATTCCATGCGATGCCGGTCGGTTTCGTTCCGATGCCTTGGTTGATCCCGGACTGCTGCCTGACGAATCTGCCATTGCCGCCGTGATGCTCGCCGAGCTGGCGCGGCCGGACTGCACGCCACCCAAGACGCGCAAGGAGGATGCGCTGCGTGAGTTGCGCGGATCAGCCCAGTATTTCCAGCCCACCCAGATAGCCCCGCAATACCTCCGGTATCCGCACCCTGCCGTCTGCCTGCTGATAGTTTTCCAGCACCGCCGCCAGAGTACGGCCTACGGCCAGACCCGACCCGTTGAGGGTATGGACCAGCTCGGGCCGGCCGGTTTTCGGATTGCGCCAGCGCGCCTGCATCCGCCGCGCCTGGAAGTCCTTGAAATTGCTGCAGGACGAAATCTCCCGGTATCTCCCCTGGCCCGGCAGCCAGACCTCCAGGTCATAGGTCTTGGTGGCGGAAAAGCCGAGATCCCCCGTGCACAGGGTCACTACCCGGTAAGGCAGACCAAGGCGTTGCAGGATCACCTCGGCATGGCTCGTGAGCACCTCCAAGGCGGCATCGGAATCCTGGGGACGCACCGCCTGCACCAGCTCTACCTTCTCGAACTGATGGTGGCGAATCATGCCCCGGGTATCCTTGCCGTAGGAACCCGCCTCGCTACGGAAGCAAGGGGTGTGGGCCACCCACTTGCAGGGCATGTAATCGGCCTCGACGATGCAATCCCGGACCAGATTGGTGACCGGCACCTCCGCGGTAGGGATCAGGAACAGCTCCTTCTCCCCCGGAATCCGGAACAGGTCCGTCTTGAACTTCGGCAGCTGACCCGTACCGTACAGACTCTCCGCGTTGACCAGGTAGGGGACATAGGTCTCGGTATAGCCGTGCTCGGCGGTGTGGATGTCCAGCATGAGCTGGATCAGGGCCCGGTGCAGCCGAGCCAAGGGACCGCTCAGGACCACGAAGCGCGCGCCGGCCAGTTTGGCCGCCGTGTCGAAATCCATCCAGCCCCTGGATACGCCCAGGTCCACATGATCCTTGGGCGCGAAGTCGAAGACTCGCGGCTCGCCCCGGCTCCGCTCCTCCCGATTGTCATCCTCCCCCGTGCCGTCGGGGACGTCGGCGTGGGGGAGGTTCGGCAGACCCAGAGCAAGCCCCCGCAACTTTTCCTGCAGGTCGGCAAGCCACGCCTGAGCCGTTTTAAGCCGCTCGCCCAGGTCGGTTACCTCCGCCAACAGGGGCACCGTATCTTCGCCCGCGGCCTTGGCCTTACCGATGGCCTTGGAACGACGGTTGCGCTCGCTCTGTAGCTCCTGGGTCTCGATCTGCAGCGCCTTGCGTCGCGTCTCCAGGGCCTCGAAGCGGTCCCTGTCCAGCGTCATGCCCCGTCGCGCCAACTGCTCGGTGACATAGGAGAGCTCGCTCCGCAACAATCGGGGATCTAGCATGGTTTCCCGCCCCCTTCGCATGGTAACCGGCCAGGACACCACATGCCCCGGCGCGACGAAATCCGCAATCCGCTTGATGGTCCGCTCCACCCTCTCCGGCAGGTCGAAGAACTCGAGCATCAACGGCAGATCCAGCAAGCCCCCATAGCTAGCGATCCCCCGCATGACCGCAACGCCGCACACCTCAAGTCATGGTCCGACTCCGAAGAGATAGACCCGGACCATCAGGACACGGGCGCGGTTCACAACCACCTCCCGAGCAACAGGCCCACCCAGCAGGCCGACAGACAGACCAACACGCTCAGCACCGAGTTGAGCAAGGCCCGACCCGGATAGCCCGCCTCGATCAGCGCCAGGGTCTCCAGCGAGAAGGTGGAAAAGGTCGTGAAGGCCCCCAGAAACCCCACCAACACGGCAGCCCGCAGCTTCGGCCCGGCGGTCGACCGCTCCATGAAGAGCACAAACAACAGGCCCATCAGAAAGGACCCCAAGACGTTCACCACCAGCGTCCCCCAAGGCAGCTCCCGACTCAGTAGACGGTAGACGCCGTTCGACACCCAGAAGCGTCCCAGGGCTCCCAATGCACCGCCCCCGGCAATGGCCAAGATCCGCAGCAAGCCCCTGCCCCCCTCCGAAAACCAGATAGTCTACACCCTATAAGGGTATACTTAGAATTATCACAAATTTAACTTTCTACATTTATTGTTTACAATGATTTGACTCCCTATGAGTTTTCGAGGTTAAGATTGAAAAGAAAGTACATGCCCGTAGCAAATTTCATATAAATTTTGCAAGCTTCCGTTTGGCATATGATCAGAATGATTCAATGCCACTGATAGGGCAGTTACCACGGGCAAATTCATGCTGACCATGATTTACATGGAAATGTTTTTTGTACCCCCTATCCACCAGCTCATCGTAGCCCCTCCAGCTGTCCGAGTGGATGATACTATCGTGGCCACGCGGCCCCGGATTGCGGCCGGTGGGGCCTTCTTGACGGCGTTCGGGGCGATTTCCGTGTAGCCTTTCCCGTGGCGTTCCAGAATCCCGAAGACAATCGTTTTACCCCCGGCCCTGTGCCCTTTCTTCCTCCGAACACGGCACCTGCCGAAATAGGATTCATCGACTTCAACCTCGCCGGAGAAGGGCGATGAGGCATCACAAAGCTGGGCGATTCGGGTTCGTAGTTTGAATAACAACTGATTGATCGCCGGACGGCTTACATCGCTCAGCTCGGCTGAGTTTCGAGGCCGGTAAATCGTGCGTAAAATAATGTATAACCAAAACTGGTATTTGACATCAGAGATGTGTGAACCCCTGGAATACCTATTTCTTCCTTGCATAACATGGCATTAGCATGCAGTTGCAGTGCTAAAGTTATCTAGACCCTAACAGAAATCAAAACCCTTCGGTAGAGGTGAACAGGCCCACCCGCAGGTCTTGGGCCACGTAGATCAGGCGTCCGTCGACCTCGACCCTACCGTCGCCGATGCCCAGAACCAGCTTGCGGGAGATCACGCGCTTCATATCGATGTGATAGACTACCTTGGAAGCGGAGGGCAGTACCTGCCCCGTGAATTTGACCTCACCCACGCCTAGGGCCCGGCCGTGACCGGGGTTCCCGATCCAGGCCAGGTAGAAGCCCACCAGTTGCCAGAGGGCGTCCAGACCGAGGCAGCCTGGCATGACTGGATCGCCGGGGAAGTGGCAGGCGAAGAACCAGAGGTCCGGCCGGATGTCCAGCTCGGCCTGTATCTCGCCCTTGCCGTGGGCACCGCCGAAGTCCACGATGCGCAGGATGCGGTCCATCATGAGCATGTCCGGGACCGGCAGCTGGGCATTGCCCGATCCGAACATGGCGCCCTGACCGCACTGGATCAGCTGTTCTCTGGTAAAGGATTCCTCTTTGCTCATTGTATCTATCCGCCGCATAGGCAGATTTCTCGTTACGATGCGCGCCCCTCGCCTTGTCTGTGCAACGGGTTTCCGATCGTTGTCGGCATTCAGGTTCGGACATGACGGCCGGGCGCCGATCGATCAGTCCGAGTTCCGATGCAACCGCTCGGCGAGGAAGGGGATGATCTCCGCGCTGGGGACCAGGCGAGACTCGGTGTCGCGCCGACCCTGGTATTCCAGCTTGCCCGCGTCCAGGCCCTTGTCGCCGATGACGATGCGATGGGGTATGCCGATGAGCTCCATATCCGCGAACATGAAGCCGGGGCGCACGTCCCGATCGTCCAGGAGGACCTGGATCCCGGCCTCCGCCAGTCTTTGGTGCAGCTGCTCAGCCGCTTCCCGGACCCGATAGGATTTGTGCAGCTTCATGGGTAGCAGCGCGACCTGAAACGGCGCCAGCGGCTCGGGCCAGGCGATGCCTCGCTGATCATGGTTCTGCTCGATGGCGGCGGCCACCACGCGGGAGACGCCGATGCCGTAGCAGCCCATCTCCGGGTAGACGGCCTTGCCGCCTTCATCCAGGACGGTCGCCTGCATGGATTGGCTGTACTTGCGCCCGAGCTGAAAGATGTGGCCGACCTCGATGCCGCGGGCGATGGTCAGAGTGCCCTTGCCGTCGGGGCTCGGGTCCCCCGCCTGGACGTTGCGCAGGTCCGCCGCCTGGGGCAGGGGCAAGTCGCGCCCCCAGTTGATGCCGAACCAGTGTTTCCCGTCCCGGTTGGCGCCGGCGCTGAAATCTCCCGTCACCGCCACGCTGCGGTCGACGATGCAGGGGATGGGCAGATTCAGGGGTCCGAGGGAGCCTGGCCCGGCGCCGACGGCAGCTCGGATCTCCTCCTCAGTGGCCATGCGCAGGGGTGCCGCCACCTGGGGCAGCTGCTCGGCCTTGGCCGGGTTCAAGGTATGATCGCCGCGCACCAGCAAGGCCACGAGGTCCGTTGCGGACCCTGCCGCGGCGGCGACGACCAGCGTCTTCACGGTGCTCTCCATGGGTTGGTCGAACTGGTCCACCAGGTCGGTGATGGTCCTGGCGTCCGGCGTGTCCACCAGCCGCAGATCCTTGGCGGGGACCGGTGGCTCATCCGCCGGCGGCAGGGCCTCGGCGAGCTCGACATTGGCGGCATAGTCGCTCGCGGTGGAGAAGGCAATGGCGTTCTCGCCGGATTCGGCCAGGACGTGGAACTCATGGGAGGCATGGCCGCCGATGCTGCCGGTAGCGGCCTGGACGGGGCGGAATGTCAGCCCGCAGCGGCGGAAGATGCGGCTGTAGGTCTCGAACATGACCTGATAGGTATCTCGCAGCGAGGCCGCGTCCAGGTGGAAGGAGTAGGCATCCTTCATCATGAACTCGCGGGCGCGCATGACGCCGAAGCGGGGGCGGATCTCGTCCCGGAACTTGGTCTGGATCTGGTAGAAATTGACCGGGAGCTGTTTGTAGCTGCGCAGCTCGTCGCCGGCGAGGGCGGTGATCAGCTCCTCGTGGGTGGGGCCGAAGCAGAAGTCCCGCCGGTGACGGTCATGGAAGCGCAGCAGCTCCGGCCCGTACTGCTCCCAGCGGCCGGAGGCCTGCCAAAGCTCCGCGGGCTGGACGGCGGGCATCAGCACCTCCAAGGCCCCGGCCCGGTCCATCTCCTCGCGCACAATGCGCTCGACCTTGCGCAGCACCTGCAAGCCCAGCGGCAGCCAGGTATAGAGCCCGGCCGCGAGCTTGCGGATCATGCCGGCGCGCAACATCAGCCGGTGGCTGGCGACTTCGGCGTCGGTGGGGGGCTCCTTGACGGTGTGCAGGGGAAACGCTGAGGTACGCATGGTGATCCGTCGGCAGGGATGCGAAACTATCTATTCTATCAGAAGGTTCCGCCGTTCCACCCGAACAGATTCCGCGGCAGGGACGTGAACTCGATGTAAACCCGTTTGGGGGGAACGCCGAAGCGGGCCTCCATGAAATAGCACAAGTCCGCGGAGAGGCCGGAGGTACGCTCTTCCGGCAACCCCAGGCTCTTGAGCTCCAGATAGGCGAGGGGCGCGGCGTCCCCGGCAAACAGCATGTCCATCTTAATCCTTTACAGGATGACCATGATGTAGCTTTCCGGTTTGCTGAGGATTTTCGCGATCAGCGAAGAGGCATCCTCGAGAATTTTCCCGCAGTGATCGGCGGGGGTCTCGACGCTCGGGTACTCGCTTTCAGCCGCGGGCTCGTTGAACGCAACTGTCTACCCCCCCCCCAGATTCCGGTCTAATGTGGGCATGCTTCGGTGCACTTAATTTTAGCCCTTTTGGTCTGTTTTGCCTGGGTGATGGATGGATAGAGCAGGTGCGGTGAGCGATTTTGATGCCTTGTTGAGAAGGACGCGCGCTTTACGCCCTGTATGCCCTGGCGGTTCAGATGGTCCCGTAGCCGAAATCCGCGACCTCCTTGCGGCCAGGACCATGGTGCCCCACTGGTAGGCGCGGGCCAGCCCGCGCTAACCAGCCCGATGGTACCTTGTCCCGACTTGACCAACACCCAAACGATTCCGCCGAGGTCATGTTCTCGGACAGATTTATACGTGCCCGTCCCGGATGGGAACGGCCCCTGTTGGATTTACACTAGGTACTCAGGTAAAATATTGGAGTTTTGGTAGTAGTGAGTTTTTAACTGATGGCGTGGTTGAGAGCCCAGGTCTACCGAGCTTCGTAGCGACCCAACCCACCTTCTACCAGTTAAATATAATCACTACCGAAATTTCAAGCTGTTTGGGTTAAGGCCTGTTGACGTTTAACTCCAACCGGCTGTTTTCACATGTTAATGGCCGCAACATCCTAGCGGTCCGCACAGCGGACTACAGTCAATCAAATGGTTAGCACAAGGTCCATTGCGCGAACTTTCTAAATGTCAACGCGCCCTAGGCACGCGATAGTCGATAAAAACAAAAGCACCAGAGGAGGCATAAGGTCTTGGAAATCACTGCAAGAATCCCCGAAGAAGTCCCTCAACCCGTCCCCTCCTACCTGGAACGCCATTACTGGTGGGCATACGTGCATCCGAACGCAGTGCGGGTGTTCGAGCGCCAATGGCTTGTCAACCTGATTTTGTGGGGAAATTTCAAGCGCCTGTGCGACGTCGCCCTGGCGAGCCTCGGCAATCCGATCGGCGGCCGCACGCTCCAGGTGGCCTGCGTCTACGGCGACCTCACCCGGCGTATGGTGGATCGCCTCGCCGGAAGTGCCTGCTTGGACGTGGTGGATATATTGCCCGTCCAATTGGAAAACCTGGCGCGGAAGCTAGGTCCGGTCCCCGGAGCCACCCTCGCGCTCAGCGATTCGGCGGACCTGAAGGCGCCGGATGCGTACTATGATCAGGTCCTGGTCTTTTTCCTGCTGCATGAGCAGCCCCTGGAGACCCGCAAGCAGACCTTGTCGGAGGCGCTGCGGGTCACCAAGCCGGGGGGACGGCTCCTGCTGGTCGATTATCACTGTCCCCATCCGGCTAATCCCATGCGCCTGATTATGACCCCGGTGTTGCGGCTGCTCGAGCCCTTCGCGCTCGATCTATGGCGCGATGAAATTTCGGCCTGGTTGCCGGAAGGATTCCCGGGCCTGCACATACACAAGCAGACCTTCTTCGGCGGGCTGTATCAGATGGTGGAGATCAGGCGGTTTGCGGATACCTGACGCGGATGCCGTGTGCAAGGCCCTGCCCCGAGCCGAATCCCCGCTCCGGTATCGTCTACAACAGGAGGGTGTCGCAAAAGGCACCAGTCTTCGCCCTTTGATCCTCTCTTCCCAAGCCCTTTCGCTGCGCTCAAGGCAAGCTCTCTCCCGGTGGGAGAGGGGCTGTTGCGGCACCCTCCAACGGCCGGGGGTGGGGGGAGTGCTGGTATGCGTGGCTGTTGCACGGCCCGGAGGGAATGCCCACCGAACCTGACCATAAATCGCATCATCCTTAAATAACTGAGGAACCGGACATGACCCGAGACGAACAGATCCAGGCCCTGGAGAAAGATTGGTCGGAAACCCCCCGCTGGACCGATGTCAAACGCGGTTACTCCGCCGCGGATGTGGTCCGCCTGCGCGGCTCCATCCAGCCCGAGTATACCTACGCCCGACGCGGAGCCGAGAAGCTGTGGGACCTGATCCGCGGAGGCGCTAAGAAGGGTTATGTGAACTGCATGGGCGCCATCACGGCCGGTCAGGCCATGCAGCAAGCCAAGGCAGATATCGAGGCCATCTATCTGTCCGGCTGGCAGGTAGCGGCCGACGGCAATACCTCCGAAACCATGTACCCGGACCAGTCCCTCTATGCCTACGACTCGGTCCCCACCATGGTGCGGCGCATCAACAACGCCTTCAAGCGGGCGGATGAGATCCAGTGGGCGCGCGCGATCGAGCCCGGTGATGCGGGTTACGTGGATTACTTCCTGCCTATCGTAGCGGATGCGGAAGCCGGATTCGGCGGCGTGCTCAATGCATTTGAGCTCATGAAGAACATGATCGCCGCCGGCGCCGCCGGCGTGCACTACGAAGATCAGCTCGCCGCGGTGAAAAAGTGCGGCCACATGGGCGGTAAGGTGCTGGTCCCCACCCGGGAGGCGATTGAGAAGCTAATCGCCGCCCGCCTGGCCGCGGATGTCTGTGGCATACCCACCTTGGTGCTGGCCCGCACCGACTCCGAGGCGGCCAACCTGTTGACCAATGACGTAGATGCCAACGATAAGCCCTTCCTCACCGGGGAACGCACCAGCGAGGGCTTCTACCGGGTCCGCAACGGGCTGGAACAGGCCATCAGCCGGGGTGTGGCCTACGCCCCCTATGCGGATCTGGTGTGGTGCGAGACGGGCACCCCGGATCTGGGCTTCGCCCGCGAGTTCGCCACGGCGGTGCTGGAGAAGAACCCCAATAAGCTGCTGGCCTACAACTGCTCGCCCTCCTTCAACTGGAAGAAAAACCTGGACGACGCGACCATTGCCAGGTTCCAGGACGCGCTTTCCGATATGGGCTACAAATACCAGTTCATCACCTTGGCCGGGATCCACAATATGTGGTTCAACATGTTCGATCTGTCCTATGACTATGCCCGCGGCGAGGGCATGAAGCATTATGTCGAGAAGGTCCAGGAACCGGAATTCACCGCCCGCGAGCGGGGTTATACCTTCGTGTCCCACCAGCAGGAAGTGGGCGCGGGCTATTTCGACGATGTCACCACCACCATCCAGGGCGGCGCCTCCTCGGTCACGGCCCTGACCGGCTCTACGGAAGAGGCGCAGTTTTAAGTGACCTCGCGGGATCCCTGCGGATGGGGTTTCTCAATCCGTAAAGTCAAATTCGCCTCCGCTCCCTCCGGGAGCGGGTCGTAAAAGGAAACGGAATACCGCGATACCCCGTTTCTGAGTACAGGCACGGTGCGCCGTGCCTGTACAGGGGTTACGGTGCGTGCCCGTACAGGGAGCACGGCGCCACCGGCCCCGCGCCCTTTCTTCCCATGAACACGGCACGCGCCGAAATGGGATTCATCGACTTCAACCTTGCCGGAGAAGGGCGATGAGGCGTCATGAAGCTGGGCGATTCGGGTTCGTAGTTTGAATAATGGTAGTGGTAAATCATTAAGTGATAGCGTGGTTGATCGTCCAGGTCTACCGGGCCGCACAGCAACCCAATCTACCTTCTACAAGTTAAATACCACCACTACCAGTTTGCGCAGTGGACTTTGCGCTAACCATTTGATCGATTGTTAGGGTCCGCTGTGCGAACCGCCGGGATGTTGTGGCCATATAACATGTGAAAGCAGTCGGTTGGAGTTAAAGTCAACAGACCGTAGTTGCTTATTGAGCCATATGTTATGTTATACTATCTTGAATTTGCTGCCGGTCGGTTGGGTGCGACCTCGGCCGGGTTGACGCGGCCTGGCGCCCACAGTCCGCGAGAACCGGAGTCGGACCAATGCGTCGTGTCTTGCTATTTCTCTTGCTGGTTTCCACCCTCGGCCCCGCGGTCGGCCGGACCGAACCCCTGCGTGTCTTTGCCGGCGTGGTGCCAATCCGGACCTTCGTCGAGAAAGTCGGCGGTGAAAACGTGGATGCGCGTGTCATGGTGCGGCCGGGTTACAACCCCCACACCTATGACCCGACTCCGCAGCAGATCGCCGCGCTGAGCGAGACCGTCCTCTATATAAGCGCGGGCATTCCCTTCGAGCACGCCTGGATGGAGCGCATCCGCTCCGCCAATCCCGATATGCAGGTGCTCGATGCCCGTAGCGGCATCGATCTGCTTAAGACGGAGGCCCACGAGCGTGATGGCGAGGATGACGACGATGCGCAGAGCCCCTCGGGTCATGGTCGGCACAAAAACCACCACGGGCACGGGGCGAATCACACGGATGATGTTCGTCATCATGGAGCCGGCCTCCATGTGTGGACCGACCCCCGCCTGGTCAAACATATGGCTGGCAACATCCGCAACCAGCTCGCCATGCTCGATCCCGAGCACGGCGCGGTCTATGCCCGGCGTTACCGGGTATTCGCGGCCGAGCTGGATGCGCTGGATAGGGACATTCGATCCCTACTGGACGACCTGCCCAACCGCAAGTTCATGGTCTTCCATCCGGCCTGGGGCTACTTTGCCCGTGCCTACGGACTGATCCAGGTCCCCATCGAGAAGGACGGCAAGGAGCCGGGCCCCCGGGCCCTGACGGCCTTGATCGAGCAGGCCAGGCGCGAGCGGGTGAAGGTGATCTTCGTCCAATCCCAGCTCTCCCGAAGATCCGCCGAGCAGGTCGCCCGCGCCATCGGCGGTCGGGTAGTGGCTATAGATCCGCTGGCCGCCGATTACGCCGCCAACCTGCGCGAGGTTGCCCAACAGATCGCCGGGGTTGCCGGGAGATGAGGTTGCCGCAATGCGTCATCAAGGTCCGGGACATGGGCTTCTCTTACGGTGCGGTGCCAGTGCTCAAGGACGTGAGCCTCCAGGTGGCAGCGGGCGAGTTTCTCGGCATTGTCGGCCCGAATGGCGGCGGCAAGAGCACGTTGCTCAAGCTCATCCTGGGGCTGCTCGATCCGCAGTCGGGGGAGATTATGGTCTTGGGAACGCGCCCGCGCGAGGCGACGCGACAGCTTGGCTATGTCCCCCAGCACCCCGGCTTCCCGAGGGATTTTCCGATCACCGTGGAGCAGGCGGTGCTGCTGGGGCGCCTGGGTCGCCGAGTGCGGCCGGGTTGGCGGGGCGCCTTGACGCCGGGCGTCATCGGCAAGGCCGATCGGCAGGCCACCCGGCGGGCCTTGGAGGAGGTGGTGGCGGCGGATCTGGCTGGGCGCCGGATCGGCAGCCTGTCCGGCGGGCAGCTACAACGGGTTTTGCTGGCGCGGGCCTTGGTCTCCGAGCCGATGGTCATGATTCTCGACGAGCCGACGGCGAACATCGATCTGCGCCTGGAGAACGATATCTTCGATTTGCTGAAGCAATTAAACGCGCGCATGACGATCCTGATCGTCTCCCACGATGTGGGTTTCATCTGCGGCTATGTCACGCGGGTCGCATGCGTCAATCGAACCCTGGCCTGCCATCGCACCGACGCCATCGACGGTCAAGTGATCCAGGATCTCTACGGGGAGCAGGTACGGATGGTGGCGCACCGGCATTGACTCATTCATGACAGCCTTCTTCACTGCTTTGGCGGAGCACGACTTCCTGCAGTCAGCTTTGATTGCCGGACTGCTGGCCGGCATCGGCTGCGGCGTCATGGGGACCTATGTGGTGGTGAAGCGCATCGCGTTTCTCGCCGGCGGCATCGCGCATTCCGTCCTGGGTGGTATGGGGGTGGCCCTATACTTCGGATTCGATCCCTCGACCGGGGCCCTCGTCGCTGCCGTTGCCGCGGCATTGCTGATCGGCTGGGTCCGGCTCCGGTGGCGGGCGCAGGAGGATACCCTGATCGGCGCCCTGTGGGCGATCGGCGTGGCAGTGGGCATCCTGTTCATCGCCAAAACACCGGGCTATCAGACGGACCTCATGAGCTATCTGTTCGGCAACATCCTGCTGGTGCCGAGGGAGAGCCTGTGGTTTATGGCTACCCTGGATGCCGTTCTGCTGAGTGTGGTCGGCGCCTATCATCGCCGGTTTCTCGCTGTCGTCTTCGACGAAGAGTTCGCCCGGCTGCGCGGAATCCCGGTGACCTTCTTTTACCTGCTGCTGTTGGTGTTGGTCGCCATCACTGTGGTGCTCCTGATCCAGGTGGTGGGCCTGATCCTGGTCCTGGCGCTCCTGACCCTGCCCGCCGCCGTCGCCGGCCATTATGTCCATTCCCTGGGTGCCATGATGCTGCTCGCCATGCTGCTCGGCAGCGCGGTGAGCACCTTGGGACTGGCCCTGTCGTACGGGCCCGATTTGCCGGTCGGTCCCACGATCATCCTGCTAGCGGGCGCTCTCTACATGGCCTCCGCGCTGTTCACTCAGGCCCTCGCGCGTCGTTAGGCACGTATGTCCATCAGCACCGCCGAGACCGGGAGCTGAGGCTGTTGAATAAGGAGCGACTCGCCGAGGTTTTGCGCTGCGCCGAGCGGCTCTGCGCCGAACGCGGGGTCAGGCTGACTAGGCAGCGGCGTACCGTGTTGGGGCTGCTCTGCGCGTCCGAAACGCCCTTGAGCGCATACGAACTCCTGGAGCGGATGCGGCTTGGTATCCGCAACCCGGCCCCGCCGACCGTCTATCGGGCGTTGGATTTTCTGCTTGAGCAGGGTCTGGCGCACAGGCTGGAGAGCTTGCATGCCTTCGTCGGCTGCACCCATCCGGATCATCCGCATGCCGGCCAGTTCCTGATCTGCTCCGACTGCGGTGACGTGGAGGAGCTGGAAAACAAGGCAGTCATGCAAAGCCTGCGATCCGCCGCCATGGCGATCGGTTTCGAGACCAGACACCCCGTCGTCGAGCTCTTGGGAACCTGCGCCCAGTGCGCGCGCAGGCAGCCGCGGTCGCCGTGATCGCAGCGGCTAGGTCACCCACCTTGCTGCCTACCCGCTCGGACCTCGCGTTGGGTGTAGGTTGCGTTAGCCGCGCGAGAAAATGTTTGGGGAAGCACGGCGTCGAACGCGGCGTAACGCAGTGCGACGCCTTCTCGGGCAGCGCCAAATCATTCAGGATTGCTCGACAGGCCACGAAGATCTACATACAACCTTCGGCCCTGTATTAAGTAAGGTGCTCTAATGAAGGTGCCGATGCTCAGCTGACCCTGCCGGAATCGGCACGGCATTCCAGGCCGCGGGTTCGGAATGCGTGATGAGCTTAATGGGGAATCCCGTGCAAACCAAGGGCGAGCCCGCCACTGTTAGCCCATCCTTTCGCGCTGAACGAAGGGAGCCCCGTCGGCCTGAGTGCGCCACCGTCTCGCTTCAAGCAGGATGGGAAGGTCGCCGACGCGGGAGGGAAGCCAGGAGACCCGCCTGAATATCTCAGGGGCTGCTGAGATTCGGCGTTCTCAGGCCCTTTGCGGTCCTTTCCCGCGCTAACTTGGTTGCGGCTCGTCGAAACGGGCCGGTTGTTGTTCTTCGTCACGCCTTGTCAGCACGAATACCCCGTAATCGCCCGCACTTGAGAATCATGTCAGCAGCCCCTAGCGGGCTCCTCTGCGGATAGAGGTTGTCCATTCACCCTTGGGATAAAATCGGGAAATCCCGGGCTGGTATAACCAGTCTGGGATTTTTTGTGCCCGGACATCTGTTCCTGATGGGTGAGCGCATGGTAGCGAAAAGCGGAAAGGTTGGGCTGGGATTGGCCTTGAGGGTATTTCTGGCAGTGGTTGCGGCGCAGGGCCGGACCGAGCCAGTAGCCGGCGTCAAGTCCCAGGCGCTTGCCGGAGCTGGAGATTCTGGCGGTGACGGCGACCCGGTACCAAAGGCGGGTGGAATCCGTACCCGCCAACGTCACCACGATTACGGAAGCGGACATCGCCGATTCCACCGCCAGAGAAGCCCCGGGATCCTGCGCAAGGAGTTCGAGCTGCACGTCTACGACATCACGGGAAACGGCTTCAACCAAAGAGTTTTTAGTCATGATTCTTGAAAAGAAAGTACATGCTTGTAGCAAATGTCATAGTAAAGTGGTGATCAAGAACGGTAAGAATGCGTGTAGGAACCAGCAATATCATTATAAAACCTGTGGTGCCTATGGCGTATTTGAAGCTCATGACCGCTACACGGATGAAGAGAAAGAGCGTATTATAAAAGTTGCCAAGAACGATCGAGCATGTGTAGGATCGAGCGGAGTCATGGAATCTGTCGCCAAACAGTAAGCGCCTGGTTAAAAGAAAAAGCAGGGCAGCTTCCATCCCTTGAGGCAACGCTGATACCTATCGATCCCGAGCAAACACCAGTGTTGGAATTCGATAAACTCTGTTCCTTTATCTTCAACAAAGACAACTAAAGTATGGGTCTGGATCGCTTTAGAACAGAGAGCCTCGGGAAGTCGTTGCTTATGGTAATCGCAATAAAGAAACGCGATAAATCCTCTGGGATCGCATACTGTCCACTTATAGAAAAGCCATGGTTTCCACCGATTATTGGGAATCTTATCAAGCTGTTACTCCGAGATGGGCTGGTGGATAGGGAGTACAAAAAGCATTTCCATGTGAATCATGGTCAACATAAATTTACCCGCAGTAATTGCCCTATCAATGGCATTAAATCACTCTGGTCATATGCCAAACGAAGGCTTGCAAAATTCAATGGTGTTCCACGAAAAATTTCTCATCTACACCTGAAAGAAAGAATGTGAATTTAGATTCAATCATCGAGAGGAAAACTTAATATGATAGAATACTTACTCTGCTGAGAGAAAATCTTCTCTAAAATTATCTAGACCCTTTTCATTTCTCAGAGCCCTCCCAAACGGCCAAGGCAAGGCACAGCACGCAGGGAATACTCTCTCTCTATTGCCAAACGCTGTAACGCCGCCTTGGCACGTTTGGGGGAGTTCCCTGTGGGCGAGGTGAGAAGCGGCCATCTGCGTTGTTGCGTGAGCTTGAAAGAGGGTTCGCTATTCCTGTGCTCGCGCGCCTAGCATCTGGCCGCTTTCCGCCTCGCTGAGAACGAAAAATAGGGTGAAACGGGGTACTAAATCTGCTCGGCGGATCTCCGATCCGCTGATGCTGGGTCTCCAGTAATTTAGCGGCCTCGGCGTCGAGTCCAAGGAGATAGCGCGCCAGATCGATGGTGAGCCACTTCAGCATAGCACGGCTGATGATGTCTTTTACGGCCATGTTCCTATGCTCAATAATCTCGCAATTTTTTGAGTTTCCCCGGGTCTCTTATACGTCACTGTGTGGGCAAGTGGGGAAAACCAGTCATGTCAGGTGGTTAGAGGAGATCCGTTTGTGGTACTGACCAAAAGGCGATGCCGGCGGATGGGTGAGCCTGCCAGCGACCAAATAAGCGATGGTAATCAGATTGCGTTTGTCTTTTAACCATAGATAGCGGCTGCGTTTAAGCTCAAGGAGCTGCTTGACTTCGGCGCGGCGGACCTCATCGGCGGCCTTGGTGAGCAACTGCACGACATGAAATTCATCGAAGGTAATGGTCGCCGAGGGGAGGTGTTCCTGGACTCCGGCACGGTAGCTCGCGGACATATCGATGCAAACGTCTTGGTTGTTGTCAGCATAGCCCTCAGGGCTTCTAAGGTCGTCGGCGAATTGCTCCGCGACCGCGGCCTTGCGCCGCTCACAGGCGAAGATCAGGCGTGGCCCCGCAGATCATGAAACAAGCTCACGTAAGCGTGTTCGCGCCGGGCCGCGATCTCGTCCAGGCCCACGACGGTGACATTGCCTCTTGGGCGCGGGCCTGGGCCTCGTAATAGTCCAGTGTGCGCCAGATGCGCCTGTCGCTCACCCCCTGCAAGAGGGCAACTTGACGACCTTACACAAGGTCACAATCACTGCCTCCAATCAGTTGGCTGAATCCACCCGTGGGGCGTGCCTAGGGAACCCCAACCTGGGTCGTCTTGGCACAACACCCGCAACGCACGCGCGGAACTTTGGGTGTGGATGTAGGCCTAGTACTGGAAGAAGCTCAGATGGCGCCAGGTGCGCTCACGGGTATCGTGGACCGGCTGGTGCTCCGCACCCAGTGCGAACAGGTAAAACCGCGTTCCACACGGGAACGCCACCTTGAAGCCGATACGCCCAGCTTCGGCATTGAACCGGACATCGCCCACTTCCCAAGGAGTCGTCAGTCCGAGGGCAACGGTGAACAACTACAGATGTTCCATAACTGGACCTCCGGCGAGAACTCGACACGGTAAAGTAACAGACTTCTGCAAGCACCCTGCGAGACGTTAGAGAACCTGCGGGGCAGGCGCATCAAGATGCGTTACATCACCAACAGGGCTAACTAAACCCCTTACCCACACAAAACATAAGAGAGCCGTTTCCCCGCTGCGTCGAAGATGTCCTACTTTATGTTTTTTATACCTTAATTACAGTTCAAACTGCTCCCCAGCCCATCAGGAGCTACTGGATATATTTTCCTATGCTCAATCCTGCCTGGGCCGTTCCACGGCCCCATGTTTGGCCAGGGCGTTACGTACCGCGGCTCCGATGCCTGCGGCATCCAAACTGCAGTCGGCGAGCTGTTCCTGCCGGGTGGCCTGGTCCAGGAAACAGTCCGGTAGACCGAGGTGGAGACAGCGTGTCGCGATCTGCCTTGCGGCCAAGAGTTCGGACACGGCCGTGCCGGCGCCGCCGGCCACAGCATTTTCCTCCAGGGTAACGAGTAGGCGGTGGGCTCGTGCTAGCTCCAGGATCAGCCCCTCATCCAGGGGCTTAATGAATCGCATGTTGACCACCGTGGCATCCTGGGTCTCCGCGACCTCCAACGCGGGGGCCACCAGGGTCCCGAAGGCGAGCAACGCGACGGTCCGGCCCGTACGGCGCAGCTCCGACTTGCCCAAGGGCAGAACCTGCAGCCCCGGCGCGACAGGAACGCCCGGACCCGCGCCCCGCGGGTAGCGGACCATGGCGGGCCCCGGATACTGGAAGGCGGTCTGCAGCATGCGTCGGCACTCATCCTCATCCGCCGGGGCCATGATGACCAGGTTTGGTACGATACGACCATAGCTGAGATCAAAGCTGCCGGCATGGGTCGCCCCATCGGCGCCCACGAGTCCGGCCCGGTCGACGGCCAGGGTCACGTCCAGGTCCTGCAGACAAATGTCGTGGATCAGCTGATCGTAGGCCCGTTGCAGAAAGGTGGAGTAGACGGCCACTACCGGCTTGAGACCCTCACAGGCCAGGCCGGCGGCCAGGGTCAGGGCGTGTTGCTCGGCGATCCCTACATCCAGGTAGCGGTCTGGGAAGTTCGCCGCGAACCTGGTGAGGCCAGAACCCTCACCCATGGCGGGCGTGATGCCGATGAGCCGCCGGTCCGCGAGCGCCGAATCATACAACCAGTCACCGAAGACCCGGGTGTAGGTAAGGGTGCCTGCCTGTTTCCGCAGCGCGCCGGTCTTGAGGTCGAAGGGTATCGCCCCGTGATAGATGACGGGCTGTCTCTCGGCGGGTTTGTAGCCCCTGCCTTTGCGGGTAACCAGATGGAGGAACCGGGGTCCCGGCATGGTCTTCATGTTACGCAGGGTGGTGAGCAGGCCGCCCATGTCGTGACCGTCGATGGGACCGATATAGTTGAAGCCCAGCTCTTCGAACAGAGTACCGGGCATCACCATGCCCTTCAGGTGTTCCTCCCAGCGGCCCATGAACGCCTTCAATGGGGGTAGGCGACGCAGGACGGACTTACCTCCCTCACGCACCTTGGTGTAGAGCTTGCCGGAAAGCAGTCGCACCAGATGGCTACTGATGGTCCCCACCGGCGGCGAGATGGACATTCCATTGTCGTTCAGGATCACCAGCAAATTCGATTCCAGGGACCCGGCGTGACTGAGGGCCTCGAAGGCCATGCCGGCGCCCAGAGCGCCGTCACCGATCACCGCGATCGTCTGCCGGGACTCGCCTTTGGCCCGCACCGCCAGCGCCATCCCCAGGGCGGCGCTAACGGAGGTGCTGGAGTGCCCGACGCCAAAGGTATCGTAGGGGCTCTCGTCACGTCTGGGGAATCCTGCTAGCCCGCCCCGTTTCCGCAGGCTCCCCATGCGGGCGCGGCGGCCGGTGAGTATCTTGTGCGGATAGGCCTGATGGCCCACATCCCAGATCAGCCGGTCGTTCGGGGTATCGAACACATAGTGCAGCGCGATCGTGAGGTCCACTACCCCCAGCCCCGCCGCCAGATGACCCCCGGTGCGGGAGACACTATCAATGAGAAACCCGCGCAGCTCGTCGGCTAGCTCGGGGAGGCGACCCTCCGGCAGCCGGCGCAGATCGGTCGGGAGATCGATGCGGAAGAGCAGCGGGAAGCGGTCCGCTTCGGGATGCGGGACTCGGGACTCGGGGTTGGGCATGCACTGAACCGGTATGGATCGAGATAGATAGAGGGTCAAGGCGATAGTCTAGACGAACCTTAAGTCTGAATAAGGGTACTTGAAAACGTCAGGGTCAGTTGGGAGATTGAGCTACGCGCTGTGACCGCCCTGGGAGAAAACGACGAATGTGGTTCAAACGGAAGACGACGGAACATCACCGACCCGCACCGCCGGCAGGGGATCCGCCAGGCCGCGGGCCTCCTCCAGCACGAACTGCCGGAATGCCTGGGCCGCGGGTGAGAGGCGCCGGCCACGGCGGTAGACCAGGTGCCACTGACGGGCAAGCGGAAAGCCCTTCACGTCCAGGGTCACCAACCGCTTGGTCTCGAGTTCCAACTCTAGGGTATGCATCGAGACCACGCTCAGACCCAGTCCCGCCCGCACGGCCTGCTTGATGGCCTCATTGCGGGTCATCTGCATACCGTGGCGGATCGTAACGCCGTGCTCGACGAAGAAGCGCTCCATGGCCTGGCGAGTACCGGAGCCGGGCTCGCGCATCACGAACACCTCCTCAGCCAGGCGTCGGATACCGATGGCCCTAGCCCCGGCTAGTGGGTGCTCGGGCGGGGCAACCACCACCAGGGGGTTGTCCATAAAGGACTCGGACTCCACGTCCACCCCCTGCGGCGGCTGGCCCATCAGCACTATGTCCACCGCGTTCGCCTGAAGTTGGTGCACCAGACGCTCCCGGTTAGTGACGTCCAGCCACGGACTGATGCCCGGATAACGCTGATGGAAGGCCGCCAGCAGGCGTGGCGCGAAATAGTTCACCGTGCTGGCCACGGCGATGTTCAGCCGGCCCCGGCTGACCCCCTTGAGGGACTCGATCACCTCCTCCATCTCCCGCAGGGAGCGGTCGATGCTGCGGCTATAGTGGAAGAGCTCACGCCCCGCCTCGGTAAGGCGAATGTGTTTACCCAGTTTCTCGAATAGGGGCAGGCCTACCTCCTCCTCGAGCTGGCGGACCTGCATCGACACCGCCGGTTGCGTCAGATGCAGCTCCGCGGCGGCGCGGGTATAGCTCGACAGCCGCGCTACCGCTTCAAACACCCGAAGCTGACGTAGAGAGACGTTCATCTTGCGCCAATTGCGAATGGTACAGGATTAACCGGATACTCAGGATTGACAGGATTTTCCCTGGGCACGGGAGCCGGCTGAAACCAGATAAAAAATCCTGTTAATCCTGTAAATCTTGTTAGGATCTAGATAACTTTAGAGAGGATTTTCTCTCAGAAGAGTAAGCATTTTATCATATAAGTTTTCCTCTCGACGGTTGAATTAAATTTACATTTTTTCAGGTATAGATGAAAGGTTTTTCGTGGAACACCATTGAATTGTGCAGCCTTCGTTTGACATATAACCAGAATGGTTTAATGCCATTGATAGGGCAATTGCCACGGGTAAATTTATACTGACCATGATTCACACGGAAATGCTTTTTGTACCCCCTATCCACCAGCCCATCGTAGCCCCTCCAGCCGTCTGAGTGGCAAGGACACCTGGCCCCGGATCGCGGCCTATAGCGGCTTCTTAGCGGCGTTCGGGACGATTTTCGTGTAGACTTTACCCGTGGCGTTCCAGAATCCCGAAGACAATCGTTTCACCCCCGGCCTTGCGCCCTTTCCTCCCATGAACACGGCGCGCGCCGAAATTAGGAGTCATCGACTTCAACCTAGCCGGGGAAGGGTGATGACGCGTTACAAAGCGGGGCGATTCGGGTTCGTAGTTTGAATAACAACTGAATTGATTCGGACGGCTTACATCACTCAACTCGGCGAGTTTCAAGGCCGGTAAATCGTGCGCAAAATAGAGTATAATCCACCTGATAATTTGGCTTCGGAGACGTGTGAACGCCTGAAATGCCTGTTTTCTCATTGCATAACATGACATTATGCATGCAGTTGCAGTGCTGAAGTTATCTAGACCCCTTGTTAATCCTGTCCGATTAGCGAGCAGCGTAAACAGTCTTTAGAAATTTGGTTAAAAACGTCCTGAATTATCCGGCGCTGCCCGAGATGGCGTTATGTTGAGCTAGGGCGCGTTCGACGATGTTTGTGTTCTTCGGGATCAGGCAGTGCGCCTAACCCAGCCTACAGGAAGCCGACAACCTAGGCTCGCCCCTGGTCGAACCGGGAGGCATCGCCTTTCCCCTGCCGTAAAACCAGCGGCGGCTCCTGGGCCATATCCACCACTGTCGTCGGCTCCAAGCCGCAGAAGCCGCCGTCGATCACCAGCTCGACTTCCCGGTCCAGCAACGCGCGCGTCTCGTAGGGGTTGGTGAGGGGCATGTCGTCCGACGGCAGCATCAGGGTTGTACTCAGGATCGGTTGGTCCAGCTCCGCGAGCAGGGTCCGGCAGATGACATTGTCCGGTACCCGGATACCGATGGTCTTGCGCCGCGGGTGCAGGAGACGTTGCGGCACCTGCTTGGTGGCCTGATGGATGAAGGTGTAGGGACCGGGGGTGAGACGCTTGAGTAAGCGAAAGGCCTTGTTGTCGATGCGTGCGTAGGTCGTGATCTCCGAGAGGTCGCGGCACACCAGGGTAAAATTGTGCTTGTGGTCCAGACTGCGAATGGAACGCATACGCTCCAGTGCCGACTTTTCACCGATCCGACAACCCAGCGCGTAGGAAGAGTCGGTGGGATAGATGATCACACCACCTTGGAGCAGGATGTCTACCGATCGCCGAATCAGGCGCGGTTGGGGGTCTTGGGAATGGATTTCGAAAAACTGGGCCATAAATGAATACCGGACTTTTCCCCGCTCACCCAGAGACGGCCCGGGGTAAGCTGTGTTCCTCCCAGTCGGCCCATATGGGCGTGCAGAAGCTCGGTAGCAGGGCCTTACCCCCAAGCCCGGTCCGGGGATTTCCCGGCCCGTGAAAATCGGAGCCCACCGAGGCCAACAGACGATTTTCCTGCGCATAACGGGCGAAGAGGAGGCACTCGTCTCGGGTGTGACTGCCGGAGACCACCTCGATGCCCACGCCGCCGAGTTCTTTGAACTGACCGATCAGTCGCAGCAGCTTGGCGCGCGTGAAACCATAACGTCCCGGATGGGCGATCACTGCCTGCCCTCCGGCGCCGCGGATCCAACCCACCGCGGTTTCGAGACCCGCCCAATCTCCCGCTACATGGCCGAGCTTACCTTTGACCAGATAGCGCTTGAAGACTGTACGCTCATCCGGTGCGTAACCCTGCTGCACGAGAAAACGGGCAAAATGGGTGCGACCGATCAGCCGTCCCTTGGAAAAGGCCCCGGCACCCTCGAACGCACCATTGATTCCTTTCCTGGCGAGGCGGCGGCTGATCTCTTCGGCCCGCCGCCGGCGATACGCCGACAGCCCTGCCAGGCCACCGCGTAGCGCCTGGTTCCGGCAATCGATCCCCAGACCGATAATATGGATGGTGCGTCCGCTCCAGGTGACCGAGATTTCAACACCAGGCGACAGGATCAACCCGGCAGCACCCGCGGCCGTCCAGGCCGAGGCTAGGCCATCCAGGGTATCATGATCCGTCAGGGCCAGAACATCCACCCCCCTGGCTGCGGCGAGGGCGATCAGTTCCGATGGCGTCAAGGTACCATCGGAGGCCGTCGAGTGGGTATGGAGATCGTATTCTCGGGACATTCGGTTATTCTATACCTGCTACAGGTGGATTTTCGCTGCCATTAGGATGCCATGAAATCAGAATTCCGTACCGACCCGCGGTTGCGTCCTTTGTACTGGGAGTGGGGTGATTTTACTTCTCCTGTCGGCACTCGTAGTGGTTGCCATCTGGTGGCTGTTGCCCATTCGGAATCTGATATTTCCCAGGCAAGGATCATCTGTGCAGGCTCAGCCGAACCGCCCGCCTCGCCGTTGCCATTCATGTCGAGGCCGTCGCCGGTGAGGAAGTGGTGGTCGATGTCCGTGAATACAGCCAGGATCCGGAGGGAGAAACACTCCATATTCCGGGGCTTCGGGGCCCCTCGATTCGGCGCAGTCGAGCAAATCGACGATTACCGTTTCCGCTATTCGGCGCCGCTGCAAAACTTGGAGACAGACACCTTTGCCTACCAGGTTGTGGAAGCATCCGGGGTGGAAAACGAAGGTTGGGTTTTGGTCGACATCGGTGCACGCGCGCAAAGTCAGCCCGCGACGACAGATGCGCGTACCGCCGAGACGCCAGCGAAAACCGCCTTGCCTCCGAGGATGGAGGGGAAGTCCGAAGAACAGCTGCAAACGACACCGGCGGCATCAAAACCCGTTGCCATCACGGCTCCGGGCCTGGCGCCGACGCCCGAGTCGGGAGCAATACCCGAGTCAGCTGCTACCGCCCCTGGGGTGGCACCGATGCCATCCAAGGAGCTTCACGCGCGTATCGCCGATGTCCTGGATGCAGAGGACTTACCGCAGGTCAGGTCTTTCTGTCAGGAAGCCATGGCGACTAATGTCCCGGTCGCCAAGTTCTGCCGCAGGTGGTGGTCGATACTCAAGTGAAAACCCGGCTGAGGGTCAGCGATCCCAAAGTAATCCTGAATGATTCGATTCGGTTCGGGAGGATCGATAAGACAGGGGCAGGATAACCCCATGGTCGAATCCGCATCGACCGCACCACCGTCAACCCGTGATTACGCATCGCTGGCACTACGCATCAAGACCTGGGGTCGCGCGTTTGGCTTCCAACAGATAGGTGTCGCCGACACCGATCTCAGGCTTGCGGAGCGGTGTCATGCAACCTGGCTACGCCAAGGTCGGCACGGCGAAATGGAATACATGGCGCGCCACGGCACCAAGCGCAGCCGGCCCGGATCCTTGGTCCCCGGCACCTTACGGGTCATCTCGGCACGCATGGACTATCGGCCCGAGATCGGGGCACGCTCTTGGGCGGCGCTCGGAGACCCCGCTGCCGCCTTTATCTCCCGCCATGCCCTGGGACGGGACTACCACAAGGTACTCCGCCGACGCCTGCGACATCTGGCCGAGCGCATTCGCGGCGAGATCGGCGACTTCGGGTATCGGGTGTTCGTGGATTCCGCGCCCGTGCTGGAAAAACCCCTGGCCCGGAAGGCGGGTCTGGGCTGGATCGGTAAACATACCAATCTGATCAACGCCCAAGCCGGTTCCTGGTTTTTCCTGGGCGAGATTTACTGCGATCTACCGCTGCCCCCGGATACGCCCACCCGGGATCACTGCGGAACCTGCCGCGCCTGCATAGACGCTTGCCCGACCCGGGCCATCGTCGCGCCCTACATGCTGGATGCTCGTCTGTGCATTTCCTATCTCACCATCGAACTCAAGGGCGCGATCTCCCCGGAGCTGCGCCCGCTGATAGGGAATCGTATCTATGGTTGCGATGACTGCCAGCTGGTCTGCCCCTGGAACCGCTGCGCCCGGATCTGCGCGGAGCCTGACTTCAAGCCCCGTCAGGGGCTCGACCGCGCCACCCTGTTGGACCTGTTCTCCTGGAGCGAATCCGAGTTTCTGAAGCGCACCGAGGGTTCGGCCATTCGCCGGATCGGACATTGTGCCTGGCTGCGCAACTTGGCAGTGGCGCTCGGCAACGGCCCACCCTCCGCGGCCGTCACGGCGGCGCTGCGGGCCCACCTCAACCACCCGAACGAGCTAGTGCGCGAGCACGTCTCCTGGGCCCTGCAACGAGTATAGATTGCGTTAGCCGCACGGGGAACGCCTTGGGGAGCACAGCATCGAACGCAGCATAACACAATACGACGCTAATTGGTTCACCCTTTTCCCCTAACTGCCCCTGTCTGCCGACAGGCAGGCGTCCACGGGGTAGCAAGCAGGCAACCCCTCTCCCGGCGGGTGTGTAGGGGCGACCAGCCGGTTGCCCCTACTTTTGCGACACCCTCTCGAGGGAGAGGGGCTCTGAGAATCGGAAGGAATACCAACTTAAGGAGGGTGTTACGGCCAACTGCCCGCGCACCCAGCAACAGCGCAAAAACCAACGCCAACAAGCTGACAAACCGGTCCCTGTGGGCCTCAGGGTCAGTGCCCGCCCCAGATTGTAGGCCATGACATGCAAGGCAAACTCGCAGCGCAGCATCCCCCGTAATCCGCGGCGCCGAAAACGGTTTAACTCCTGCTCGAAACGAAGGACACTGAAGACCAGCTCCACCATTGCTTGGCGTCGACGACAACATTGCTGCTTCACGGGGTCGGCCATGGCCTGACGGAGGGTTTCTTTCTGATCAGCCCCAAAGGGGGCAAATGGTGGCGGTTCAAGTATCTATTCGATGGCAAGGAAAAGCTGCTATCCCTTGGCACCTACCCCGACGTAAGCCTGAAGGATGCCAGAGACCGGCGGGATGAAGCCCGAAAACAGGTAGTGGCGGGCATTGATCCGGGCGAGCACCGCAAGGCCAAGAAATCAGCGAAAGTAGCGAAACAGGCCAACAGCTTTGAGGTGGTGGCGCGGGAATGGTACGCGAAGCACTCCCACAACTGGTCAACCAACCATAGCGCCCGGATCATCCGCCGCCTGGAGCGGGACATCTTCCCTTGGATTGGTGGCTCCCCGGTAGCCGACATTACCGCTCCGCAACCGTTGGAAGTGATTCGACGTATCGAGCAGCGCGGAGCTCTGGAAACCGCCCACCGCGCCTTGGGCAACTGCGGGCAGGTCTTCCGCTATGCAGTTGCCACCGGGCGGGCTGAACGCGAGCCGACCGGTAACCTGAGGGATGCGCTCCCACCAGCGAAAGGCACTCATTTTGCGGCTGTGACGGACCCTAAGAAAGTTGGGGGGCTACTCAGGGCAATAGACACCTATGAGGGCACCCTGATTGTGCGCTGCGCCCTACGCCTTGCCCCGCTGGTCTTTGTCCGCTCCGGAGAACTACGTCATGCCGAGTGGGCGGACATCGACCTGGATACTACCGAATGGCGCTATACGGTTTCCAAAACGAATACCCAGCATATTGTTCCTCTTTCCGACCAAGCTGTCGAAATACTGCGGGAACTCCACCCGCTCACCGGTAGGGGAAGGTATGTATTCCCCAGCGCCAGAAATCCCAAAGGCGACCGCCCGATGAGTGACAACGCCATACTCTCGGCGATGCGTCGCATGGGCATTGATAAAGATGAAATGAGCATCTACGGTTTCCGGCCCAGGCGCGGACCATTCTGGATGAAGTGCTGGGATTTCGCCCTGATTCCATCGAACACCAACTTGCCCATGCAGTACGCGATCCCAACGGCCGCGCCTATAACCGCACCGCACACCTGGTGGAACGACGCAAAATGATGCAGGAATGGGCGGACTACCTCGACAAGTTGAAAGCGGGCGCGGAGATCATCCCGATTACCCAACGCGCCTGAACGAAACCACAGCGGTTTTTGCGCTGCGCATAATTCCAGCATTCTATTCAATTGCCAATCACCGGCCCTGGTTGGGTGGGCAGCAAATGCTTTACCGGAGCCACCGGCGATGGTAGTCGGGAAAGACCAGCGCAGTGCGGGGACGCGGCGGGCTAGGCGATAACCGAGCACTGCTAGTGCCCCCGTGCAAGAGGTAACGAAGGATAACCAAGCCAGCAAGGGGCACAGAGCTAGTTACAGAATACTACGACGGAAGACTAGTATCAATCCTGAACTGGCTGACCTGAGATGAAGATACCAAGGTAGCCGCGAAGGTGCCGTATAGACTTCTGCAACGGGCTGGACGAAATGCATCTACATTGATCCGCCCTACACGAACATCACGACGATGACCTGGACGTACCTTCCTCGCCGATTCACACCTTGGCCTTCAGGTCATCGTCGGTCAGGGTCACGTTGATGCGCGTGGTGCCCGCATCGACGGCATTCCAGATCAGCTCGACCGAGAGTCAGGATGGGTTTCCGGTTTTGCTGTCATACGGCCCACCTCGCCGAGAGAACCTCGGCCTGTTGCAGGACGGTCTGCACGGCGGCATCCTGAAGGTCTGGCGGATAGCCATGCTTGCGGAGAATGCGCTTGACCAGATCCGCATGCGCGCCCGCGCCGACTCCTGGTGCTGCCAGTCCACAGAAGCAGTGCTTTTCAGGCTGCTCAACAGCTCGTGGGCGATAAATCGGAGCTGATCGTTGCCCATGACCTCGACCGCGCTCTCGTTCTGGGCCAGGGCGTCATAGAAGGAAACTTCCTCCTGGCTGAGCCCTTCCTCCTCGCCGCGTTGGTGTGCGGCACAGATGTCCTTGGCGAGATTGATCAGCTCCTGAATGACCCCAGCCGTCGTGATGGCGTTGTTGTGGTAGCGAGTGATCGCCGCCTCCAGACGATCGGAGAAGGTGCGGGTCTGCACGACGTTGACCCGGCTTTGCGAGCGAATCTCGTCGTTGATCAACTTGCGCAGCGCTTCCATAGCAAGATTCTTCTTCTCCCGGCTTCCTGAAAAGCCCGCGCCTGAGTATCGGCCTGAGCCCCCAGCCGGATGTATTACGCAGGCTGGCCGCCAAGCCCGGATTCCGTGGCCGTGGATTATTGGGGCGGTTTCTCTATCTGCTGCCGCCGTCCCCGCTAGGCTACCGTCGCCTGGCGTCCAACCCAGTGCCGGAGGGAGTACGCGACGCCTACGCGGCCGGTCTCCGCGCCATGCTGGATTGGGAGCCCGCTACCGACGAACACGGCGATGAGCGTTCCCACCTGCTACACCTGGACGAAAAAGCGCGGTCAGAGCACCACGCTTTCGCTCAAGCTATCGAGGTGCAGATGCAACCGGGCCGTGACCTGGAGCACTTCACCGACTGGGTCGGTAAGGCACCGAGCGCGGCGACCCGCCTGGCCGGGGTGCTGCATGGCATCGAGCATGCCCACGGCACACCCTGGGAAGCTGAGATCACCGCCAAGACCATGAATGCAGCCTTGGAGATCATGGCCGTCATCCAACGCCCTGCGCAGCACCTTCCCCCGTGTCGCCAAGCTAAACGAAGCCCTGGAGGCGCTGGAAGAGCGCGGTTATGTCAAGTGATCGAGTTACCGCAAGACGGTCCAGGCCATCCTCCTTCACCTATGGTACGGGTTAGGCCGGAGATCGCGGGAGGCTGGCGATGAGCTGGCGCGAAACCCTCAGGGTATCTCTTTCGACAGAAGCATCCTATACGCACAATACGCAGAAACCCATCGAGCAGGGTAATTGTGCGTATTGTGCGAATTCTGCGTATAGGAATGCGGAAGCGAAAAACGCCAATCTGATGGAAACCCTGGCCGACGTCTGCCGGGGGCTTGACATCACGCCCGTTGAAGTCAAAGAGGCACTGTCACCGAAAGACATCGACGACTGGCGCAAGGGCGCGATCAGCGGCGATACCCTGGCCGCATTCGCCCGTTCACTGGTGCAGCGGCGGGAAAGGGATCAAGGAAAACGCCCCGCCCACTACACCGAGCAGGCCACCCGCAAGCACTGCGGCCCGATCTGGCTGTGGTTCTCCGGCGAGGTTCCAGGTTGCCCCTGGTGCTGGAACCGGGCAGCCGACAAGCCGATCCCACGCCCCTGTTCCGTTCACTGCGGCGATTGCATTCACTTCGGGCGCATCGACCATCCCTACCTTGGCCACTGCGCCAAAGGTGAGCCGGAAGCCATCGCCGGATTGTGGGACACGGACCGACGCTATTGCGAACGTTTCATTCCACAGCCAAGGAGTAAACCATGACGAAACAGGAGCAGACCAAAGCAACCGAGCCGAAGACCCTTTGAAACGTATCGGCGGCTCGCAATCCGACGACTGGAATCACCTGATCGCCAATCAGGCCATGCAGGCGCTGTGGGAGAACCCAGGGGGTGCTAGCGTCGAAGACAAAGACCGGCGCGCCATCGTCGGCGCGCTGGACGGCATCTCCCCCGGAGACGAGCTGGAAGGCATGATGGCCGCACAGCTGATCGCCGCCCACAACGCCGCCATGAGGTGCTATCGCCGCGCCATGCTCGAAGATCGGCCCCTGCTGCGGCGCGAGCATCTCGATCAGGCGAACAAACTGTCTCGGACTTGGGCGGCGCTTCTGGGCGCGTTCGGCAAGCATCGCGGCAAGGGTCAGCAAAAAGTCACGGTCGAGCATGTCCACGTTCACGCCGGCGGCCAGGCAGTCGTCGGGAACATCGAAGATCAAAGAGGGGGAGGGGGTAAACACAAAACAGAGGAATAACCCCGTGCAAAGGAGAACATCCACGCCATTGCCCATGCACTTGAGTCCCCGATGTGGAGCCAGGACACGGGCCGGGACGCCATGCCGGTCGCCCGCGATGGCGAACGGCCGTTGTCGCATGCACGGGGGAACATCGCCCGGCGCTCCGATCGGTAACGCCAATGCTCGAAAACACGGCCTCTATTCGGCAGAGGCCATTGCAGAGCGGAGAGAAATTGTAGCTCTCGTCCGATCCATGCGCAGACTGGTGGAAGAAGTGGACACGCGGGACTGATGAGCGGCAATCATCCACAGTCTCATCCACCATGCGTGGAAGGAACATCCGGAGCCCTGTAGCAGCAATGTTGCGGGGCTTCAGTCTTTCTGGGCCGCCCAAAATGCATCCTTATTCTTTCTCGAAAATCTTCCGCACTTGGAGCTTTCCGCTTCCGCATCCCTGCACAATACGCACAAATAGCCTGCTCGATGGGTTTCTGCGTATTGTGCGTATAGAAATGAAGAATCCCCGACAGGGATAGATGGTCTACGCGATACCTTGGCGGGAAACGCCCCTGGTTCCTTTGCCCTGCCCGTGGTTGTAGTTGGCAGGTGGCGATCCTCTACGGCGGCAGCATCTTCGCCTGTCGTCACTGTTACCAATTGGCCTATCCCAGCCAGCGGAAAACGGATTACGACAGGATGGCACGGCGGGCAGATCGAATCCGCGACAAGCTGGGCTGGGAGCCGGGCATTCTCAACGGCAACGGCCGGAAACCCAAGGGGATGCACTGGAACACCTTCGAGCGGTTGAACGCCCAGCACGATGCCTTCGTGCAAGTTTCATTAGCCGGGATGGCCGCGAAGCTGAACCTGGTGGGGGAATCGCTGAATGACTAGGTTTAAGATAACTTAAACAAGCAGTGGTGACATGCAACATGCGGGGGTGACTTTTGGGGTAACCTGGATATTATGAAAATAATTTATTAATTACATTCATACGTTACTAAAGAATTTCGGTAACGGGTATAGCGGGCGTTTTGCCCTGGCAACGCTCACTGGCGACGAGCTGCGCACCAGCCGGGCACTGGTAGGTATCACAGGCGGTATCGCAGGTGAAGTGCGCTTTCGAATACTCGGGAACGGGCGCTGGGCTTGCGTCGGGGAGCGTCCGTCAGGGGTGGGCACAGCCTTCTACCAATTAAATACCACTACCCGTCCCATTGTAGGATGGGGCAAAGGTCTTTTTTCTTCCGTGGTTACACTACCGCTCCGACGCGCTTGGCGCGGGCGGTCAGCGCAGAGTTCGCCGGCTCGGCCTAAGCTGCCTCCCGCGCCTCCCGGGTCGCTTCCTGTGCGGCTTCCAGCTGGATTGTGTGGTAGCAGGAAGCTGCCGCTTGCACCACCGTGCCATCCCCAGCCACGGTGGCGACCCCGGTTCCAGTGGCCTTCAACACCGCGCGGGTCAGCGCCGTCAGGAATTCTCCCGTAATCGACTCCCCGTGCAGCTGAATGAAACACCCGATCACCCCATGATCAGAGCACAGCCCCCCGCTGATCCACAGACTCCCGAAGGTCGACCGGGCCAGGTCTTCGAGTCCGCGCAACAAGCTTACGCCCTTCAGGGGCCCGTAAAAACCAATCCCCGCATCGCTTCGGGGCATACGGCGATCGCCCGCCTACCTTATACCGCGCCTCGAATTGCTCCCAATCCTGTTTCTGCAGCAATTCTCGTAATGTCCAGCGCTTCGCGTTGGCCCTTGTCGGTGAGGTATGCGTCGAGGCGAACCCCACACACCAACAGTTCCCGCGGATCGGGTCGCTTGAAGTTTACTCCGAAGGTTGGCTCAGGCCTCTCTTCCTCCACTGAGATAAACCCCCAACCGGGAAACAGGTCGAACTGTGGGAATTTGGCTGGCCTAAGTTTACCCGCCTGCGCTTACCTTTCGCGACACCCCCCCAAGGGGGCGAGGGAGCGAACCTGGCACTACCTTCGATCTTAGGAATTGGAGATTTCGAGCTGGAATTTGACCGGTCCTCGGTATTCCTTGCCGTCCTTGGTCTTGAAGTAATCATTTACCGGAGACCGCTTGTTGTACGGACTGGTGAGGATCGCTACGTGACCGCCCGGAAAGGGTACGGACTCAATGACGTCCATCCCTTCCAGGAACCGGTTGGCCGCCGTCGCGCAGTCCGGGGTAACCAAGTCGTCCTTCATGGCATAGCTCTGATACCACTTGACGCCCAAGTCCTTCAGATCACCCACCTTCAGGGGCTTATCGTACAGCTTGACCGGCAACACGCCATCCTCGGAGATAGGGTCGTGGAAGGTGCAGGTGCTCATCTTAGCGATTTCCAGTGGCAGGTGCACACGCTCCTTGAGCAGCCACCGGAACAGGGCCGCTGCGGTCTTGCCGGGATTGAGGTCGGTCGCTTTGTGCAAGGAGGCCTGGTCCAACACCTTGATCAAGGGGGTCTCGCGGTCGATGGCGACAAACCGCATGCCTAAGCTCAGCATGTACCCGTTGGCAACCTTATGGCCATTGGGCAGGGTGGTGGTGATGAAGTCGTGGTGCATATTGGGCATGCCGCTGATGGCGTCGCTATAGGTGCCATCAATGGGGGCCACGTTAGTGATGAGGGTATCGCTGACGTCCGTGAGGGTACCCGAAAGGGTGTGCATGAGGACGATGTAGCCCCCCTGGCAGGTACCGTTCAGGGTGACCTTTTTCCCATGTTTCTCCTTGAGTACGGCGCAGAGCTCGCGGGTCTGGGTGCAATCGTCGTCCGGCGTCATATTCTGCACAACATCGTTCTGATCGATATCCTTGGCCACGCGCACGTAGGTGGGGATACCTTCGTTGGCAAAGCTGTGGGCGTAACTCTTGTTCTCGTAGGGGAGGAACGAGAGGATGTGCTCACCGAGCATATAGGGCGGTATCAGGAGCACCGGCTTCAGATCATCCCGGACTTTCACGCCTTCCTTGATCGGCAGCACCTGATACATGAGGAAGGAACCGGTGTCATGGATCAGCCGGTACGCTGCGGTGTTGAAATGGAATCCGAAGTCGTCTTTGACTTTTTCGATCTGCTCGGGGAAATTGGCGACTGCTTCCATGACCTCCGCTTCGCGCTTCAGATAGCTCGCCAGATTCTCTCCCTCGTTATTGAGGATGGTATTGAAGAAGGCCTCGTTGGCCTCCTTCAACTGGTCGAACGTGAAATCCGCCATTTTCTCATGCGTGGCTAACAACCCTTTCCCCACCAGAGCCGACTTGTGTTGCATGATTTCCAATGTGTCGCGCAAGCTCATGGGGTTCTCCTTGGCCGCATGCAGCGCGATCTGGGCCGCGATCAGATAGCTGTCGAGAAACTCGGTCTGCTCGCGGTTGAAGGAACGGGTCAACGCCGTCATGTAACGCATCCAACTAGTACCAACGTCGGGTAGTTCTTTCAAGATATCTTGTATCGATCCGTACATAGTCATTCACCGTGAAGGTTGGGGCGATTGGCAGAAAAGGACATATCCGGCCGGGTAGGGCATTGGTTCGTATTCAAGGTACAATAGCAGACGCAGCTCTTAAGTAGGGTGTTGAAAGCATAATCTTTGCGCTTTTGGGTACTGGTAGCATAGTTGGCCGTCCAGGTCTACCGGGTCGCATAGCGGTCCACCCCACCTTCTGCCAGTTAAAGACCACCACTACCCGCTTTTGCTATGCAGGAATGGAAAATGGCAATTTCTTAATTCTCGGCATTTCCAACCACTTGCGACAGCCAGAAATAGCGGCCGATTTCCGGCTCGTGACGGACATTGCCTTTTAAAACACCTTAAACTCATAAGGTTACGGAGCTACCGGCGCCACTTCGATACCGAACGAAAGGGCAAGAAAGCGGATATATTCTTCAAATCGCGTTGATTAGATTAAGAAGGCTACTTGTAGGAGAATTTGGTAATGGTAAATCTTCAAACGCCAACCCGTAAGTTTGCCCCATCCAGCCCCCTCGCTCCACTCGGGGCAGGTTCTCTCCCAGCGGGAGAGAGGGGCTCCACAGGTCCCTGATCGGCATCGAATACGCAGGCGGGAGGCCACATAGAAGAAGCGGTTCACGCTGCATGCGACTTCCCCTACGCGGGCTCGCGGTCAGCCATGTCCCCGCTTAACCATCTGAATTCAAGCTGACTCCGTGGGGCAGAACACCCCCTGTCCGTGCGCGTAAACGCATGGACAGGGGGGCAATCGGAAACCATCTTTTGCGCGCACCGCTCCGGAACATCCTAAGCACGGCGTATCAAGTCCCTGCCGGCGGGTGCCATCCGGCATCGGCCCAGAGCTCGCCGCTGACCGCGGAATTGGAGACGAGGAAGCAGATCGCGTCGGCGATCTCCGTCGGTCGGATCAAACGGCCCAGCTGGACATCGGGCAGGACATACTTCTCCAGATAGCCTTCGGGCATACCCTGTAGAATCGGGGTATCGACGAAACCGGGATGGATGACGGCGGTGCGGACACCATGAAACATGGATTCCTTCATCAAGGTTTGGGCGGCACCTTCCAGACCGGCCTTGGTCGACGAGTAGGATATCTGGCCCTTGTTGCCCTGGGAGGCAACGGAGCCGATGAAGACAATGGTGCCTTGAACGGTCTCGTCCGGATGCCACTTCTTCTTGCCTTCCTCCTTCCGATGCTCGGCCATGCGGGCCACCAGCTCCAGCGCCCAGTACACGGGGTGTACCAGATTGACCTCCAGCACCTTATGGAACAACTCGGTAGGATAGATGTCGGCCTTGCCGGTCTCTTTGCCGATGGTGACCGACAGGCGGTCGCGGAAGATGCCGGCCGAGGGTACGCAGATGTTTACGATGCCGTAGTCCTTGCACATGGCATCGTATACTTCCTTGCGGAAGGTCTCGTCCGTAACGTCCCCCTGAAAGGGTCTGCCCACCTCCTTGCCCAACTTTTTGTTCATCTCCGCCGTGACGTCTGTCACCTTGTCGCTCATATCGACCATCGCTACCGCTTTGGCTCCCCGCTTGGCCAGCTCCTCTGCGGTGGCTTCGCCGATACCGCTGGCGGCACCCGTAATAACCGCTGTTTTACCTTCAATAATCATCGTTCGTTGTCTCCGGTTTCCAGTGCCGCCTCCCCGACCTTATCGTCTGGTGGACCGCTCAGGCCCCGACGGCGATATTCAACCTTATGCTATCTTAGCAAGATTTGTGCGTCGCAACAATAGTATGTTCAATGCGAGAATTAACTGGACTAACAATGAGTTGCTGCCAGATTTCGGTCGCCGGCAGTGTTAAGAAGCTGTTTGGTTAAAATGGATCCCAGCGTCCAGCGTCGTGTTGCATTACGCCGTGCTCGATACCGTGTCTGTCCGAGCGCGGTCCCGGATGGTTCGGCATTTGGTTGTGGGAGATGGCGTATCGGGCCAGGGCGCAGTCGGCCCGGTCGCCGTGCTTCGGGATCGGGCAGCGCGCCTGACCCGACCTACACCCAACGCGAGGTCCGCGCGTGCAGATCACGTGGGGAGCTTGTGGGTGAACAGGTTGCGTTAAAACGCCGATAGTGACCTGAGCAGACAATCAACGGTCCCCTGCGCGTCGCAACGCAAAACGCAATAGGTCCCGGTCCCCTTAACGGCCTCGGCGTCGAGTCCTGAGGAGATGGCGCGCCAAGTCGGTGGTGAACCGCTTCAGCATAGCGCGGCTGATGATGTCTTTTGCGGTCATAGTTGGCAGGCTATCACGATGGTGCGGTGGTTTCGACTCACCGGCTGTCGGTCGCCCGTTGTCAGCCTGCAGCGGACAGGTCATGTGCCGTGGGCGCCGGCTTGCGGCACGGCCCCTTATCCTCCCTGCGGGAGGAGGTAGCGGTAAGTTTTAAATGGTAGCGTGGTTGATCATCCAGGTCTACCGGACCGCACAGCGGTCCAACCTACCGTCTACCAGTTAAAGACACCACTACCCAGGAGTTGAAGGGTAGGGGAGGGGGCAAGTGGTCCAATTTTGTTGTCGTCGAGTAGTAAGGGGCCTTTGGGAAAATACCCCCTGGGGCTTTGTTTCTGAGAACGGACACGGCGCGCCGTGTTGATGAGCCCCCTTTAGGAAAACACTTAAAAGAATTACCACTACTTGGCCATTCACGCAAGGTAGCGCACCAGCGCCCGCAATGCCTGGCCGCGGTGGCTGAGCCGATTCTTGGTCGCGGCAGACAGCTCCGCCGCACTGCGGTCCTCCCCCGGAACATAGAACACGGAGTCATAGCCGAAGCCGTTTTCGCCCCGGGGGAAAGGCAAGATACGTCCCTCCCAGGTGCCCTGACAGATCAGGGGAGAGGGGTCCTCACCATGGCGCATGTAGACCATCAGGCACTGGAAGCGGGCGCTGCGCGCCTCCTGGGGGATACCCTGCAGCACCTCGAGGAGCCGCGCCAGATTCGCCTGGTCAGATGCACCCACACCGGCGAAGCGGGCGGAGTAGATGCCCGGCGTCCCGTCTAACGCGTCGACCTCGATCCCCGAGTCGTCGGCGATCGCCGCTAGGCCGCTATGGCGCGCCGCGCTGCGGGCCTTGAGGATCGCGTTCTCGACAAAGGTCAGGCCGGTCTCCTCCACTTCCGGTACACCGAGCTCGCCCTGGGGCACCACCCGGATCCGGGATGCCTCGAGCAGCTCGTTGATCTCCCGGACCTTACCGGGGTTGTTGCTGGCAAGGACGATGGGGCCGTCCCGGCGTACTCCGCTCATGGCTCCATCCCTCCGCCGCCCTCCGGTGGGGATGCCGGCCCGGCCAGGGCCGCGCGCTGGGCCGCCAGGATTTCCCGAATGCCGGCTTCCGCATAATCCAGCATGGTCTCCAACTCGGCGCGGGAGAAGGTCCTGCCCTCTGCCGTGCCCTGAATCTCCACGCAGCGCCCGTGCTCGTCCATGACTAGATTCATATCCGTCTCGACGCTGCCATCCTCCGCATAATCCAGATCGAGCACCGGCTCCCCCTGGTAGATGCCTACGGAGACCGCGGCGATCTGGGCGATCAGCGGGTCGCCGTCCAGGACTCCCTGCTCCAGCAGACCGCATACTGCGTCATGGAGGGCGATCCAGGCGCCGCTGATGGCGGCGGTGCGGGTCCCCCCGTCGGCCTGTATGACGTCGCAATCCAGGGTGATGGTGCGTTCCCCCAGGACCCGGAGGTCCGCCGCGGCCCGCATGGAACGGCCGATCAGACGTTGGATCTCCAAGGTCCTACCGCCCTGCTTCCCGCGGGCAGCCTCCCGCGCGGTGCGCTCGCCAGTGGCGCGCGGGAGCATGCCGTATTCGGCGGTGATCCAGCCGCGGCCGCGGCCCTTCAGAAAGCTGGGTACCCGCTCCTCCACGCTGGCCGTGCACAACACCCGGGTAGCGCCGAACTCCGCCAGGACAGAACCCTCCGCGTAACGGGTGAAATCGCGGGTGAAGGCAAGGGGGCGCAGTTGATACGCGCGGCGCAGAGACGGTCGCATCGAGCACTCGCTATAGGATTTTTCGTAACGGGAGCCACCATCGTGTGTGGTGGTCTTTAACTGGTATGAAAGGTTAGGTTAGACCGCTGTGCGGCCCGGTAAACCTAGACGATCAACCACGCTATTGAGTTAGAACTCATCATTACCCCACCATCTTGTGCGCCTCGGTGCGCCTCGTCAAATTCGTTGCATCTTCTTCCGGGGTGAGCGCCTGTATACTTTTTTAAGGAGATGGATAAGCCGGTTACGGAACCGGGACCAGCTCGGCTCGGACGATTACAAGCCGTCGGCGGATATGTGACGAGTGATCGAATTAGCCGCCGCAGGCAGCTAAACCTCGACCGGCTGTAGCCGGTAAGATGCGGCGTGAGATCTGGTGGGCGCAGCTGGGTTCGAACCAGCGACCTCTGCCGTGTGAAGACAGTGCTCTCCCACTGAGCTATGCGCCCAACGACGAACCAGGTCATTCTAGGGACCGGTCAATCGCTAGTCAAACGCCCCTCGCAGGGCAACCGAAAAATACCCACCGCTGAAATCAAGATGTTGGCATGGAAGCGAATGGAAGCGAAAGGTTATATTATGAAAGGGAAAAACAGGTATTTCAGGCGTTCACACCTTATCGGAAGCTAAATTCAGGTAGTGATAAATTTTTAACTGATAGCGTGGTTGATCGTCCAGGTCTACCGGGCCGCACAGCGGCCCAACCTACCTTGCTACTAGTTAAAGACTACCACCACCTAAATTCACATTCTTTTCAAGAACACCATTGAATTTTGCAAGCCTTCGTTGATTCACACGGAAATGCTTTTTGTACCCCCTATCCACCAGCCCATCGTAGCCCCTCCAGCCGTCTGAGTGGATGATGCGGTCAAGGGCCACGCGGCCCCGGATTGCGGCCTGTAGCGCCTTCTTGGCGACGTTCGGGATGATTTCCGTGTGGATTTTCCCGTGGCGTTCTAGAATTCCGAAGACAATCGTTTTGGAGTTGGCTTCGGAGATGTGTGAACGCCTGAAATACCTGTTTTTCCTTGCATAACATAACGTTAGAACTTCAGTTACAGTGCTCATAAGTTATCTAGACCCAAACTTAAAATATAGAATATTTAGCTCTGCTGAGAGAAAATCCTCTCTTTTCCAAAGTTATCTAGACCCTCCCCTATTGACCGCCGGGATGTAAAGCGGCATTTTAGCGACGCTCAGGAGCTGTTTGATTAAAGCGGATCCTGGCGTCGTGTTACGTTACGCCGCGTTCCCTGTCTGGTCGTAAAAGCGCGCCAATTGTTCAGGGTTGCTTTTAACCGAACAGCTCCTCCCCATGCCGTCCTGCAACCTGGGGTATTGATCGATGGTCTGGGTGCAATTCCTGGTATGCGTAGCAGCGATCGGCTTTGCCGGAGTCGAACTGTCCCGTTACGGTGACGCCATTGCCGACAAAACAGGGCTCGGCGGCACCTGGATCGGGGTCATCATGCTCGCCAGCGTTACCTCCCTGCCCGAGCTGGCGACCGGAATCAGCTCGGTGACGGTAGCCGAGGCACCGGATATCGCCGTGGGCGACGTGCTGGGCAGCTGTGTCTTCAACCTGGTACTCATCGTCGTGCTCGATTTCCTCAGTCGCGACGAACCCCTCTATTGCCGGGCCGGCCAAGATCACATCCTAGCGGCCGGGTTCGGGATCATGCTCATCGGGCTCGCCGGGTTCAACCTGCTGCTGGCGGCCCGGGGCCCTGGGATTTCCCTGTGGCACCTGGGTCTCTACAGCCCGGCGATCATGATGCTGTACCTGGTCGCCATGCGCTCGGTCTTCCTGTATGAGTCCGAGCTGGTCGAAGGCTCCACGGAGGCCGAAGCCAGCGCCTATCCGGGCCTCAGCCTGCGCACCGCGGTGGTGAGATATATCGCAGCCGCCGCGATCGTCCTGATCGCCGGGGTGTGGCTACCCTTCGTCGCCAAGGCGCTGGCCGTCCAGATGGGGTGGCACCAGGGCTTCGTCGGCACCCTGTTCGTCGCCTTCGTGACCTCCTTGCCGGAAATGGTGGTAACCGTAGCCGCCCTGCGATTGGGCGCCGTGGATATGGCGATCGGAAACCTGTTCGGCAGCAACCTCTTCAACATCGGCATCCTGGCCATCGACGACATCTTCTACCTGCCCGGGCCCCTGTTCGACGCGGTATCCACGACCCATGCCATATCCGCCTTTGCCGCCATCATGATGACGGGAGTGGCCGTTGTCGGGCTCCTCTATCGGTCGCGCACCAGGGTCTTCAAGACCGTGGGCTGGGCGAGCATCTTTCTGTTTACGGTCTATCTGATCAACACTTACATGCTCTACAGTTACCGGGAAGGATGACATAAGCTGCCGGTCGCCCGGTTGTCGGGTTAGGGCGCGGTCTGTCCCGGCGGCACACCGTGACCACGGAGACGCGCCTGACCCGACCTACGTTTTACCTCGCGCGATTCGTCAGTTTGCCCTTTCCCGTGCCGGGCACGACCGGTTGTTTTCCAACGCCGGCGTCTACATATTCGGCGATGAACCTGAACCTGAGGGGACGGCTATGCTGAAACTGAGTGATATCCTGGTAGCCCACAAGGAGGTCGAGTCCTTTGATGCGCTTCTCCCGCTCGTTCAGGAGGTTGCACGTGGTGAGGAACGTTTCTTCCGCATGGACGTAACGCCTCCCTACCCGGACACGCCTGAGGATTGGGAAGATCGTCTGGAGGCCGCATTCAGCGGGCTGATCCGCTAGGACCTTATCAGGTAGCCCGTAGGATGGGCAAAGCAGGCATCGGTAAGGATGCTACTAAGGTTCGGTCGTTGCACGGAAGCTTCCGGGCCGGGACTGCTTGACAGGATGCTCCAGGCGAAGCCTGTCCATCAATCCCCGATGGGCGCGCGCCCCGGCCGGCAGGCGACATGCCTGACACGGATCACCAACGGTTGGGCACGGGCCAAGCTCTCCCTCCGTCGGGACCAGCCCGAGCTTTTGTCCAAACCTACCGCGACAGGCAGCCGGCAGCTGACTAATGGCGTTGGGTTGCAGCCGGGGGAAAACGCCGTCGCCGCAGCACATTATGGAACCCGTCGCCCAGGCGCCCGACCGAGCCAAGGGTACCCCAAGTTGCCGGGGGGCAATTCGGCCGTGCCGTTTAAGCCGGCGCACTCCGGAGCGGTCCGGGTCCGAAGGGGCCGATCAAACATAAATGTCCGCACAGCAGGTCGAACGTAAAGATGTAGGTTCATGGGACTAACTGTGTGGCAGCAATCGTTCAGACTCCCACTGTGGGTCTAGATAACTTTAGCACTGTAACCGCATGCATTCGGTCCGGAGCACCTCAATATGGGATCGGGACTGCTTGAGTGGCTCGGGGATCGCGGTCCCTGTGAAATTGCCGAGGTGGCTTGTTACGGGCACTATGCGGAAGAAGGCTACGCCGCAATGGCGGGCATCGTAGCCGATTACCTGAGCAACCGGTGGGAGCTTGCGTTCGAGAAAAACCCGGAATGAAACTGCGAAGAATCCAGGCAGAAACCATGAAGCATTACGATCCGAAGGGTCCCCGGTTCGGGGACACCGCCTCTGAATCGATCGTCAACCGTAGCGCCCAGGAAGCTGCCCTGGAGTCCCACCTGCAGGCCCTGCAGGACCGACATCGGGACCTGGTGCGGATAGCTAGCGCTTCGCGGAACATTGCCGACGTCAAGCTGCAGATGGCGCGTACGTTGGTCAATCTGAAGCGGGGGGAAGAGGCCTGGCCACTGGGTCGTGAAACGCTTGATGCCTTCATCCGATCGGAGGATTTCGAGTCCGCCGCCGACGCCTGCGATGTCCTGTTCCAGTGCAATCAGCCCGACTCCCTAAGCGCTTTGGGCCAGGGTATCTGGCTCACGGTTACCTATCCGATGGACCCGGAGCTTTCCGTGGCGCTCCTAACCCATGTAGTAGACGAAACCCCGGGCGACGCAGATGGTGCTGCCGTGGCCGCTACCACCGCCCTGTTTCTCGCCGATGTCCGGGCCTCCGGCTCGCAACGCGAAAACCTGATGTTCCTTGTCAGCCAAACTCTGGGAAGGGTTGCTAGGTGCCACGGCAATGTGGATAGTCAGGAGGCATTCGACCGCTGGATGGATCGACTCGAGCTCAGGGAACCTGACAAGTTCCTGGTGCGCCTGCGGAATATGGTGGATGTCCTGGTCCAGGACGACTGGTGGTTCGATCGTGAGGCACTCCAGGCAAAATTTCCGGTGGACTGACAGCCGCCAGTCACCAGTTACCGGCTACCAGCCTTGTCGATCATTCCAACCGCGGGCACCGCGCCCTTAATTAAGCTCGGGCGCGGTGCCCGCGGCGGGAGGCTACTTGGCGCGTGCCCGCGGTCCGTAGACCAGACCGCCGGTGACTTCGATGGTCGTGCCATCGATGGAGTCGTTGGTGATGACGTGCTTGATGGTGCCGGCGAGCTCTTCCGGCTCGACCAGATGGCCTACATGAACGTCTTTGAGGATCGCCTCCAGGGCCGTTTCGTTCATGCCCTTGAGGATTTCCGTGGCCGTATAGCCTGGCGAGACGCCGACGACCCGGATCGGCAGATGCTTCAGGTGGAACTCGCCCACTAGGATCTTCGGCCACAAGGTGAGCGCGACCTTGGTGGAGGAGTAGTTGAGCTGACCGATCTGGCCGGTGCTGTTGATCGAAGAGGTAATCAGCAGCAGACCTTCCCAACCATTGTCGACCATTCGCCGGGCGGCCTCCCGCAAGGTGAGAAAGGTGCCGATGAGATTGGTATCGACAACCGATTTGAACTGCTCGGTAGTCATGAAAGTCTTGACCTTGCCGGTATTCTTGTCAGCGTTGATCATCAGGCTGTCGGCGAAGCGTCCCGCGTTCGCCAGGACCACGTCGAGGGAGCCGAAGGTCTCGATCGCCTTATCCATCAGCTTACCCTGGTCCTCCTCTTTGGTGACGTCGGTCTGCACCGCGATCGCCTCGCCGCCCGCCTCCTTGATCTCCTTGACTGTTTGTTCCAGGCGTTCGATACGCCTGCCGGCGAGTGCGACCTTAGCCCCGTCCGCGGCCAGGTTTTTGGCAACCGCAGCACCGATGCCGGTACCGCCGCCCGTGATGACGACTACACTGCCCTTTACGTCCACTCCGTACCTCCTTCAGGTTATTCTTGGTGGAGAAAATGGTAGTGGCGATCTTTAAACTGGTAGAAGGTGAATTGGGTCGCTATGCAGCCCGGTAGACCTGGACTCTTCAGCTACGCTATCAGTTAAAATACCACTATCGAAAAATTCCTGCAGGATATAGCACCCAGGATAGCGAGGAGATTCCAAAACCTGCAGTTTTTAAGCGTATAAGGTTATCAGATCGCAGATCTTCTGCAATACATATAACTTGAGTCGTGTTGCAGCTCGGTCGACACTGTAGTATAAGTAAATGCTTGCTTCGGGCCTCTATCCCAATAAGGAGTAGGATATCTTCGCACTCCGTACCAAGCGTGACCATTAATTATAATAATTCGCTTGATTTAGAATATTACCAATAACTCTGACTTTAGGAGGAATCCTATGGCGGACTGGACTGAACAGGCCGAACAAATGTTGAAGACCTGGACCGAGGCGCAAAAGAATGTCTGGGACAGCTGGCAAGATCTCGCCGGTCGCGCCGTGGGTGCCCAACCGAAACCACAGGCCTTTTCGACGAACCCCATGGAATGGTTTCAGCAATCGATGTCGCTGTGGACGGACCCGGCCGGGGTTGCAAAGGATGCCGGTCGCCAGGTCTTCGGTAGCCAGTTCTCGATGATGCGCAACCTGGAGCTGCTGACCCGCGCCTGGCAGCTGGTCGCTCCCAAGCTCGATGCCGGTCAGGATTGGCGATCCCCCCTGTCGAGCTTCACGACCGACTGGTTTCAACAGCTCACCGGAATGTCCGGCGACATGTTCGAGATGTCCAAGGACGCGCAGATCCTCTGGCAATCCTACCTGAGCGAGTGGGGCCCCCTGCTGAAACCCTGGCTCTCGTCGGTGGCCGAGGCGACCGGCAGCGGGCATTTGGGCGAAATGATGCTGGGGGGATCGACAGGGTTGGGCCGCTTATTCAAGATGGGGCAAAACGACTTTCAGACCGGGCCTTTCGTGGGGTTTGCCGAGGTTCCTAGCATCGGCATCACCCGCGAACACCAGGCCAAAATCCTGCGGGCCTTCGACGCCTTCGTCGATCTGCGCAAGGTTATGCTCGAGTTCAACAAGATGACGACCGGGGCCATGGGTAAAGCGGTGGAGGCCATGATGGAGGCCCTAGTGGAGAAGAGCAAAAAAGGCGAAAAAGTCCAGAGCGTGCGTGACATGAACCGCCTGTGGCTCGCATCCGCCGACAAGGTCTTCACCAGGATGTACGCTTCCGAGGGGTATCTGGAGGCGCAGCGCAAGTTGTCGGCGGCCGGCATGTCCTTCAAGCTCATGCAGCAGGAAGTGCTCGAGATGGTCCTGAAGGGCCTGAACCTGCCGACCCGCAGCGAGCTCGACGATGCCTACAGGACGTTGTACGAATTGCGCAAAGAAGTTAAGGCACTGAAAAAGGCCGTGCATGAGCAGACCAAACCGTCGGCCATGGAAGCCAAGGCGGAAACCAGGCCGACGGCGCAGAATGCGATCAAACAGGTAGAGACGCAAAAGACAGCGAAGAAGGTAACCGCTCCCAAGAAGACGGCAGCACGTGTGGAACCTGCTGTTTGAGTCGCGCCCTCCCGAACGCAATTCCACCTTTATGGAGAAGATCCATGCTGTCACTACCCATCGATATCCAGCCCAAGGACGCCGTCAAAGAGATCAAGGAGATCAACGACAAGATCACCAAGGGCCTCGGATTCCTGAGCAGTCTCAAGGACGAGGACGTGGACATCGGCACCGCGCCCAAGGAGACCGTGTACACGGAAGACAAGCTTAAGCTCTATCACTACCTGCCAACTCAGGACGACCTGCTCGGAACCCCGTTGCTCATCATCTACGCCTTGGTCAACCGCTACCTGGTGGCCGATCTTCAGGAAGACCGCTCCCTGGTACGCAACCTGGTCAACGAAGGTTTGGATACCTACCTGATCGAGTGGGGCGACCCCGCGCCGGCGGACAAGTACCTCACCGTGGACGACTATGTAAACGGTTATCTGGATAATTGTGTCAATTTTCTGCGCGAGCGTCACGGGATTGACAGGATCAATATCTTCGGGATCTGCCAGGGCGGTACCCTCGCCACCTGCTACTCGGCACTGCACCCGGACAAGGTGGCGAACCTGATCCTGACCGTGACCCCCATCGATTTTCATCCCGGCTGGGATCCGGAGAACCCGGAGATCGGACTCCTTTTCAATTGGGGCAAAGGCGTGGATGTGGACCTGATGGTCAATGCCTACGGCAACGTGCCCTCGGACGTTCTTAACTTCACCTTCCTCCTGGTCAAACCCTTCGCGCTCAATTTCGGTAAGTACCATGACATGCTGGACATCCTAGACAACAAGAAGGCGATGATGAACTTCCTGCGCATGGAGAAATGGTTGTTCGACGGTCCGGATGCGGCCGGCGAGGCTTACCGGGAGTTCGTACGGGATTTCATGCGGGACAACCAGCTGGTCAAGAACGAGAAAATGATCGGCGACCGACTCGTTGACCTGGGGAATCTCACCATGCCGATCCTCAACTGCTATGCGACGGCCGACCACCTGGTACCGCCGCACTGTTCGAGGATACTTGGGGAAAAGGCGGGGAGCGATGACTACACGGAGATGGCCATCCCCTCCGGTCACATCGGCATCTATGTCGGCGGCAAGGCGCAGAAGATGCTGGCACCGGGTGTTGCAAAATGGCTGCAGGAGCGTACCTGATGTCCGGCGGCACCATCTCCCTGAAAGGCAAGTCATCGAGTTAGGCTGTCATTCCGCCAGGGAGTGGCGGAATCCGGTCACAGGGAGGTGAAACTGGTCACCGTTTTCATGGTGTTCCGGCTCCGGCAATTCCTCTCGAAGCGGCAGTTTTGCCCTAAGTGAATGGCATTGGCCCTGAATCTACTCAAAGAAGAGAGGCTCTAGATACTTTAAAAGAGGGTTTTCTCTTAGCAGAGTAAGTATTCTATCATACGAAGTTTTCCTCTCGATGATGAAATCTAGATTCACATTCTTTCATGTGTAGATGAAAAGCTTTTCGTGGAATGCCATTGAATTCTGCAAGCCTTCGTTTGGCATATGATTAGAATGATTCAATGCCATTGATAGGGCAATTGGCACGGGGAAATTCATGCTGACCATGATTCACATGGAAATGCTTTTTATACCCCTTATCCACCAGCCTATCGTAGCCCCTCCAGCTGTCCGAGTGGATGATGCGGTCAAGGGCACCTGGCCCTGGATTGCAGCCTGTAGCGGTTTCTTGGCGGCGTTCGGGACGATTCCCGTGTGGACTTTCCCGTGGCGTTTCAGAATCCCGAAGACAATCGTTTTACCCCGACCCCGCGCCCTTTCTTCACCACGAACACAGCCGCCGAAAGAGGATTCATCAACTTCAACCTCGCCGGAGAAGGGCGATGACGCGTCACAAAGTTGAGCGATTCTGGTTCGTAGTTTTAATAACAACTGATTGATCGTCGGACGGCTTACATCACTCAGCTCGGCGATTTTCGAGGCCGGTAAATCGTGCGCAAATTGGGACACAATCCATCTGAATTCGACTTCGGAGATGTGTGAGCGCCTGAAACATCTGTTTGTTCCCTGCATAACATAACGTTATGCATACAGTTACAGTGCTAAAGTTACCTAGACCCAATGTAGTAAGGCCGGCGCCCCGCCGGGATCGCCACCTCCTAAAAGGAAAATGGCTGATAAAATCGAGAGCTGGGGAAGAAATCCGGAATGAGTGTCACATGGATCACACGCATATTATGGAGCGTCGGATATTGGGGCTCCTCCGTCACCCCGATCCAAACATTACTGACGGAGAATTTCGAAATAATCGGTGTAATGAAAAACTGAAAAATCGGTATTAACCGAGCTTATCAACCATCCTGGAGGTTCAAGATGGCAACCAAGAGGTTCAATCGTGGTGTCGCGCTGGTCGGGGCGGGCATGAGCGGTTTCGGGGCCTTCCCCGGAAAGACCACCCGTGACCTGTTCGTCGAGGCCTTCAAAGATATGCATGCATCGGTGGACAAGGGCTTCGACCCGAAGGATATCGACGAGTGTTATTTCGGTAATTACAGCAGTAGCCAATTCGAAGGCCAAGGCTTCACCGCCCCCTTTATCGCCAACGCGGTGGGGATGAATCCAAAGCCCGCGATCCGCACCGAGAACGCCTGCGCCAGCGGGGGCAGCGCCATCCGCCTGGGGTGGATGGCAATCGCCTCCGGGATTGCCGACATGGTGCTGGTGGGCGGCTACGAGAAGGAGACCGATCAGCCCACTGAGAAGGTCACTGAGATCCTAGCCACAGCCAGCGACAACCTGTACGAGAACGTGGCGGGCTTCACCTTCCCCGGCCTGTACGCCGCCCTGGCGACCGCCTACATGGACCGCTACGGCGCCACCGACGAGACCATGATGAAGGTCGCGCTGCAGAACCATGAGAACGGCGCCCTCAACCCCAAGGCCCAGTTCGGCAAGCGGATCGGAGACTTCATCAAGATGAAGCAGAAGAGCGCGGAGAAAAAGGGCAAGCCGATCCCCCAATGGGACGACGAAATGGCCTTCCTGCGCGACCCGCGCGCCAATCCGGTCATCTCCTGGCCCATGCGCCTATTCGACTGCTCCCCGGTCTCCGATGGCGCGGCAGCGCTCTTGCTGGTAGCGGAAGACATGGCCCGCAACTTCACCGACAAACCCATCCATCTCATCGGTAATGGCGTGGCCTCGGGCGTGCCCATGCACGACCGTCTCGATCTGGCCACAATCGAGCCGGCGGTCCTGGCCGGTAAAACCGCCTATGAAATGGCGGGGGTGTCACCCAAAGACATTCAGGCCTGCGAGGTCCACGATTGCTTCACCATGACCCAGGTGATCGCCACCGAAGACCTGGGCTTCTTCAAACCGGGTGAAGGCTGGAAGGCGCTGGAAGAAGGCCGCACCGCCCGTAACGGCGATCGCCCCATCAATACCTCCGGTGGGCTCAAATCCAAAGGCCATCCGGTGGGTGCCTCGGGGGTCGGGCAGGTCATCGAGATTTGGAAGCAGCTGCGCGGCGAGGCAGGCGAGCGCCAGCTGGCGGGAGAACCGGCCCTCGGCCTGACCCACAACCTGGGAGGCAGCGGTCAGGTGTGCGTCGTCAACATTTTCGAGCGGAGATAAGACCATGAGCAAAGATTTCTACAATGCGGCCGGTTTCTACGAATTCGTCGATGAGAAGAAGCTCGTGGGCACCAAGTGCAAGTCCTGTAGCGAGCTCTTCTTACCGCCGCGTCCTGTCTGCTCCGCTTGTCACGGCGAGGAGATGGAGTGGGTGGAGATGAGCGGAAAAGGCAAGCTGGAGGCCTTTACCGTAACCCTCTATGGACCGACGCGCATGGTGGAGGCGGGCTATGACGCCAAGAATCCCTATTGCGTCGGCGTTGTGCGCCTGAACGAAGGCCCGGCGATCAGCGCCCAGATCCTGGGCCTGGACCTCACCAAGCCTGAGAAGATCAAGATCGGCACCCCCCTGGGGTTGGCTTTCATCGACCGGACGGAAGGAGAAAGGAAGAACACCTACATCGGATTCAAGGCCGCTTAACGCCAGAGCACCGAGAATCCACCATCCCCTCTCAACGGGCCGGCATCCGCCGGCCCTTTTTATCTTTCCCGGCGACAGACGGATCCCTGTCTTCCCCATCTCAAACCGGTGAAGGACCTTGGTTCCCGCATGGGTTCGCGTGATTCGTAGTTTTTCCTTTCTGAACGGTTGAACTTTTAGCAACCGTCCCTATCTAATTCGACGTAGACGCTCGCATGAGGTCTGCAGCCAACGCGGTTCGTAAAGAACGCATTTCGTCATGTTGCTCATGTGGAGGATATGCCCATGACCGCTCTCGACTTCACCCCGCTGTTCCGCTCCGCCATCGGCTTCGACCGTCTGGCCTCCGCCCTGGAGTCGACCTATCGCTCCGATAGCGGAGGTTATCCGCCCTATGATATCGAGGTCACCGGCGACGACACCTATCGCATCTCCATGGCGGTGGGTGGCTTCTCCGAGCAGGAGCTGGATGTCCAGGTCAAGGAAAGCGTCCTGACGGTTTCCGGTGCGCACAAGGACGACGCCAAGGAAAAGGAACGCCGCTTCCTGTACCGCGGCATCGCTACCCGCAACTTCGAGCGTCGGTTTCACCTGGCCGACTATGTGAAGGTGGTGGATGCCCGCATCCGGGATGGTTTGCTGCACATCGACCTGGCGCGTGAGATTCCCGAGGCCATGAAGCCGCGCAAGATCGAGATCCGTACGGGCGGCAGCCTGCTCGAAGGCAAGGCCGAAAAGGCGGCGTAACGCTGCGTCTCAGGGCGGAACCGAAGGCCGGCCTTTTGCGTTTACTAGGCTTGATAAACCGCGAACGGGTCGCACCGTGGCCGCGCCGGGGGTGTAGGATGTGGTGAGCCGCCGGGCGCAGGGCGCGCCCGGCGGCGAACCGCAGCGGGTGGTGGTAAATTTTTAACTGATATCGTGATTGATCGTCCAGGTCTACCGGACCGCACGGCGGTCCAACCTACCTCTACCAGTTAAAGACCACCACTATCCCGCATCGATGGGCTACCCGAACTCCCGCCGCCGCCACACCAGAGTAGATGGCCGGGATTACAAACTAAGGATAAGAATGGCATTATCCAGGTAGACCAGCAGCGCGACCCCGAACTCCGCCGCCACGCCGGCCTGGGCAAAAGGCAGGGAAAGCATGACCAACAGGGCCCTGCCGGTGCGCCAGAAGGTGAGATAGAGCAGGTTGGAGATGTGACCAGGGTGAGTTGCTCCTAGGCCCGCAGCATGTACTCGTACTGGCCGGACCAGACGGGCGGAAGCCACACCTGGTCCCGGACCGCCGCCGGGGCCTGGCGGATATAGGTACCCACGTCCACTCCCCGGATATCGACGAAGGTCCAACCGTTCAGACGCGCGCCCTCGCTCTTGAGCATAGGCGCCCCTCGTCGACGGACCCGCACTGGGCGACCTGTCCCAGAGGGGCACTTGAGCGCCGGCGGGCGTTACCAGGGGCAGCTCCCGCAGCTTGACCAAGTCGGGTAGTGGTGGTGTTTAGCTGGTAGTAAGGTAGATTGGGCCGATGTGCGGCCCGGTAGACCTGGATTCTCAACCACGCTATCAGTTAAAATTTACCATCATCCCAAGCTTTTCCGGTATCAGCGCCGATAACGCTAACTTATTCAAATCGCACCTGCAATACCTCCGGTCCCCCCAACCGCGCTGTCCGATGTTATTGGGTGCTACCCGAGAAGGTATCATGTTGCGTTACGCCACGTTCGACGCCGTGCTTGTCCAGGCGCGGTCTTGGGTGATTCGGCGTTGGTTGTGGGAACCGGCGTGTCGGGTTACGGCGCGGTCGGCCCGGTCGCCGTGCTTTAGGATCGGACAGCACGCCTAACCCGACCTACACCCATTCATATATCCCGAAGCAGCTCGTTGAGCTCTACTTTACTGCGGGTCTGCTCGTCGACCTGTTTGATGATGACGGCGCAGTAGAGGCTGTAGCTGCCATCCTTGGCCGGCAGGCTACCGGGTACCACCACGGCCCCGCGGGGGACCCGGCCGAACCCAACCGCGCCGGTCTCCCGGTTGTAGATCTTGGTGCTCTTGCCAATATAGACGCCCATGGAGATGACGGCACCTGCTTCGACGATGACCCCCTCGACGATCTCCGAGCGGGCACCGATGAAGCAGTTGTCCTCAATGATGGTGGGTGCCACCTGGACCGGCTCGAGCACCCCGCCGATCCCGACGCCGCCGGACAAGTGCACGTTCTTGCCGATCTGGGCACAGGAGCCGACCGTGGCCCAGGTATCCACCATGGTACCCGAGTCCACGTAGGCACCGATGTTCACGTAGGAGGGCATGAGCACGCAGCCGGGGGCGATGTAGGCGCCGTGGCGAGCGGTGGCCGGCGGTACGATGCGCACGCCGTCGTCGTGGAAGTTGTGGGGGGGGGTGCGGCGGGCGTATTTCGGGGCCACCTTGTCATAGTAATCGGCGTAACCGCCAATGATGAGCCGGTTGTCCCGGATGCGAAACGAGAGCAACACCGCCTTTTTTACCCAGTCGTTGACGATCCACTGGTCGTCCCGCTTCTCGGCAACCCGCAGCTCGCCCTTATCCAGTCGATCGAGGGTCGCGAAGACCGCATCATGCAGATCTCTCGCCACGTTGCGTGGCGAGAGGTCGGCCTGCTTATCAAAGGCCGCTTCGATAATGGTTTGGTTGTCGCTCATTAGATCACTCCAGGTATCTGCTTAGGGACTGTTGACATTTATCCGAGCGCGGGCGATTGCAAGAAATTTTGCGCGCCGACCAGGCACGGCGAGGAGAAATCGCAGGCCTATTTTGACGAGCCGCGGTGCAGTCAGCGCGAATAAAGGGCCGCAAAGGACCTAAGAATAATGAATGTTAACAGCCCCTAGTATGTCGAAGAAGAAGCAACTTGCCGGGAAGGGGCCCTATCCAACTTGGATATCGGTCACGCTACCACTGCTTCAATCAGGTAATGGTGGTCTTTAACTGGTAGAAGGTAGGTTGGACCGCTGTGCGGCCCGGTAGACCTGGACGATCAACCACGCCATCAGTTGAAAATTTACCACTATCCTTCAATCATCCAACATGAAACGCACAGCTGCCTTATAATCGGCTAAGGATATATATAAGTCCGGGGATTCAACCCAAATATTGACTAAACAGCAGTATCACACCGGCGGTCCCTTCCGCGCGGAACAGTTGCGTTCCGGCGACCCTTACGAGCTCGACGACGGTCATCCCGTCGAGTGTCTGCCCTGGGGGCGGGCGGCACGCCAAGGCAAGTCTGAGCGGGGAGGGGGGGGAAGTGGCGCTGGAGACCGATCCGGCCGTGGAAGCGGCCGGTTTCGATGCCGGATTCGCGCCGGACGAGAAGAACCTACGTGCCCCCGGCATCGCCGTGGGCAAATGTCCCGGATGATCCGGGTTGGGTGCCCGGAGCGCCGCCGTTGGCGGTCGAATATGTCGACACCGGCCAGGACGAACGGGACCTGTAGGCAAAGATTCGCACTCTGCTCGGGGCGGGGACGCGCTATGTCTGGGGCGTGCGCCTGACCGGAGTGCGCCGGTCGAGATCTACGAGCCGCATGCCCCCCACCGCCTGGCGTATCCCGGACAACAGCTGGAGGCGCCCGGGATTCTCGACAACCCGGTGCCTGTGGAAGCCCCTGTATGATCCCGATACGGCCCGGGGAGATCGCCCTGCGTAACCTGCTGCAGCGTCGCGGCTACGCGGACTTGGACGCCGTGCGGGAAGAGGGAAGGGAAGAGGGTCAGCTGGCACTAGTTCCGCGCCAGCTCCAACGTGCGATCGGGCACATTCCGGAAAACGATAGCCACCAGATTCGCCGGCTCGATGGTGACGGACTGGCCGCGTCGGCCGAGGCCCTGTTGGATTTCCGTGAAAAGAGCGATTTGACCGCCTGGCTGGAGCGCTAGCTGTAGTCGAGGATCTTCCGGTGACTCGGAACCGGGATGTGAAGCAATGACGTGAGTAGAGGGGGCAGTATGCAGGGAAGCCCCGGTAGCTTACCGGAACGGGGTCGCCAACAAGCTGCAGGATGATGACAGCGCAGCGCATCAATGGTATCGCTTTGTGCTGTCGTTCCCACCTCACACGGCATTCAGGACCTCCCCTTCTTTGCGGAACTACCCGGCGAGACTGAGAAATTGAGACAGTTGCCGGAAGCCATGGAGAGGCTTCTTCTGAAAGGTTCGATGAGTCCGCTACCGATGCACAAGACCCTCGTCCTCATGGAGACTCTCGAAGAGAACCAGGATAACAGGTACTACGAACATGAACGTCTTGTACTCGCCAAGGCATTGGTGGATGACGTGAGCAACCTGCGTTTCGGCCCGGAGATCGGCGTCGGAAGGAAGAAAGAAGATACACCAGTAGTTGCGTCTTGGCTGAGCAAGGTCCAGGCGATAGCGGAAGACCTGGAACATTTACCGGCGGTAAATGGTGCAAGAATTAAGAGTGTATCGCGGAGATGCCCACGATGTCATCGAGCTGTTGGAACCAAACTCGATTGACGCGGTGTTCACCTCTCCCCCTTATCCGAACGAGAAAGACTATACGCGTACCACAAAGCTTGAGACGGTGCTGCTGGGCTCTGTGAAAGACAAGATGGACCTGCCGGCTTTGAAGCAATCTCTGATCAGATCGAACACGCGAAGTGTGTACAAGGCCGATAACGATGACGCATAGACCGAGAACCATGCGGAGATTCATCGGATTTCCGGGGAGATTGAAGAACATCGCATTGAGCTCGGCAAGGCATCTGCCGTCGGCGACCAGGTATCCTATTTACGGGTAATGATTCGGACCGGCCAACTGCTGGCGGACATTGCCGAATCGCTGGGATATGAGGTCGATGCTATCGGCCTCTTTCGTACCCGGCCGGCAACGGCAACGAAAGAACAACTGAGGGAAGAAGTCGTCCGGTTGCGATGGCCTGGATCGATTACGACCGATTCGTGTTCATCGCGGCGAAAAACGATTCCCATTCTCTAAAGAGAATTGACGTAGCGCCTGATACGCCGTGCCGCCTCCACGCATTCATCCAGGGTAGGCACCAGGGCGAGACGCAGACGCCGGGCACCCGGATTCATCCCATTCACCTCGCGCGAGAGGTAACGGCCCGGCAATACGGTCAGATTTTCCCGGGCCAACAGCCCGCGGGCGAACTCGGTGTCCTCGATCGGGGTCTCCGGCCACAGATAGAAACCCCCGTCCGGTCGGGAGACGGGCAGCAGGCCCTCCAGCAGCGCCAAGACCACATCGAACTTCTCCCGGTAAGCTCGGCGGTTGGCAACCACATGCCCCTCGTCACCCCAGGCGGCGATACTAGCGTACTGGTGGTGTAGGGGCATGGCGCAGCCGTGATAGGTGCGATAGCGGAAGTAGCGCTCGATGATCCGGGCGTCCCCGGCGACGAAGCCCGAGCGCAACCCCGGCACGCTGGACCGCTTGGACAGGCTGTGAAACACGACACAACGTCGATAATCCCGGTGTCCCATGGCCGCGGCTGCCTGGAGTAAGCCCGTGGGCGGCGCTGTCTCGTCGAAGTAGAGCTCCGAGTAGCACTCGTCGGCGGCGATGACGAAGTCATATGCTTCGGCCATGGCGATCAGCCGCTCTAAAGTGGCCTGCCGGATGACCGCCCCGGTAGGATTCCCCGGTGAGCAGATGTAGAGGAGCCGGCAACGCTGCCAGATATCCTCGGCCACGGAGTTGAAATCCGGTATGAAGCGATTCGCTTCGATACAGGGCAAATAGTAGGGTCGGGCCCCGGCCAGCAGGGCCGCTCCCTCGTAGATCTGGTAACAAGGGTTGGGCATCAACACCAGGGAATCGGGGCCCGGGTCCACGACGGCCTGAGCAAAAGAAAACAGGGCCTCGCGGGTGCCGTTCACCGGCAATACCTGGCGTTTCGGGTCGATGTCCCCGGCCGGTAGGTCGAAGCGGCGCGTGAGCCAGTGCGCGATGGTCGCCCGTAGCTCCGGGAATCCACGGGTATTCGGGTAGATGGACAAGCCCTGTAAATGAGAACTCATCGCCTCCACGATCAAGGCCGGGGGGGCGTGCCTGGGCTCACCGATGGCGAGTAGGATCCGGTCCAATCCGGACGGCGGTTCCACACCGGCAATCAGCGCGGCAAGCTGTTCGAAAGGATAGGGCTGGAGGCGATCCAAATCCGGGTTCATGATATGCAGGGCGGCGTCTTGAGTAGCAAAGATCCATAGTATCCGAGAAGCTGTTTGGTTAAAACGGAACCCATCGTCCAGCGTCGTGTTGTATTACGCTGCGTTGGTAGTGGTGATCTTTAACTGGTAGAAGGTAGATTGGGCTGCTGTGCGGCCCGGTAGACCTGGACTATCAACTACGCTTAAAAATTTAGGGACCTATATACATAACTAGCCAGAACTAAAATTCTGCCAATGAAAATCGATAAGCCCGAAACCATCAGCCTCTCCCAGTTCTTTAAGCGATTTCCCGATGAGGAGACTGCCCATCTTTACTGCGAGAAGAAACGCTGGTCAAGCGGGATTATCTGTTGCACAAACAGATCCAGGACGCCTGGATGAATATATTGGCGTACAGGACCTAAAACCCTTTATAAACAATATTCCTGGGAGGAACTATCGAATTTCACATCCCAGATACACAACTAAAAGGGCGCGGAATTCTAGCAGAGAGTATCGCTATAAGGTACTGACCAAGGATGTGGGGTAAAGAGTACGGACATTGGTTCGACAGACCTGCGCTGCTAACGATACAGAAATCATCCAGGGAGTAAGGAGGGCATCGCGCAAGCTACAACAAGAATTCCCGCATTTAAGGAAGCAGTATTGGGGACGTCACTTTTGGGCCATTGGGTATGGTGCTTTCAATTCAGGGTATATTAGACGATATGATCAGAGAGTATATAAATAGGCATCGAGAATATCAGGGGCATAATGATGATGATTTTCCAGTCGAGTGCGCCCCGACTTTCAATCCTTTCGAGCTAACTTCAGTCTGAAGCTTTCAGTCGGATTTGGCCGAAACAGCGATTTTCAGTCGCTCCTTAGACTACGGACTTTCAGTCCATAGTGGTTGATTGTCATTCGGTTGCCCTGACACCGAATCCTGTGAGATAGGGGATTGTTAAGATGTCCGAAGACCTACGGATCCACCACATCAGCATGATCGTCTCGGATACGGATCGTTCACTCGCCTTCTATCGTGGTCTGTTGGGGCTGGTACCCGACAAGCAGCGTCCGGATCTGGGTTATCCGGGGGCCTGGCTGTGGGTGGGCGATCAGCAGATCCATCTCCTGGAGCTGCCGAATCCGGACCCGTTACAGAGGCGTCCACGGCATGGTGGACGAGACCGTCACCTGGCCTTGGCGGTGAAAGACGTAGCCTCGCTTGCGCTCCGTCTGGAGCAGGCTGGCATCGTGTTCACCCGCAGCCGTTCCGGTCGCCCTGCGATCTTCTGCAGGGACCCGGACGAAAATGCGCTGGAGCTTATGGAGACTGCCTAGTACAGTGGCGCTGAAGTACCAATAACTTCGGTTTAGCGCTTACCTCGAGGACACTGCTGGTTCGAGGTTGCCGATCGTTGAGAGCATACATACTCGATCCCCTTTCCCCAACCCCTTACCCAGAGAGGGAGGGCACAGCACGCCGTGCTCCTACTCAGAAACGGGGTATCGCGGTATTCCGTATCCTGGTGGTGGTGGTCTTTAAATGGTAGAAGGTAGATTGGGCCGCTGAGCGTCCCGGTAGACCTGGACGATCAACCACGTTATCAGTTAAAGATTTACCACTGCTATAATTAGCCACTACCCCCAAGAATTCTCGCATTTGAGGAAGCAGTATTGGGGACGTCACTTTTGGGCCATTGGGTATGGTGCTTTCAGTTCAGGGTATATTACAGACGATATGATCAGAGAGTATGTAAAGAGGCATCGAGAACATCAGGAGTATCATGATGATGATTTCCAGTCGAGCGAGCCTCGACTTTCAGTCCATAGGGGTTGATTGCAGCTAAATCTTTCGCTCACGGATCGAGTCCGTAAGTCGGGTTTCGCCCACCTGCCAGTAGGCAGGTTCCTCAGCCCAGCTTACGCAGCCTACTGATTGTAAGGCACCGTCCGCTCAAGCAGCTCGTCGAGTCCCGGCTCGTCCGGATTCCAGGGCTTGCCTGGGTGGATACAGTCGGCGGGGCAGAGCTCGGCGGCCTCTACCAGTTGGGCGTAGTTGCCGGCCTTCAGGTCTCCGAGCATGGCTTGTTTGTCTTCGTTGTAGAGAAAGAGCAGGGGGTTGAGGTTGGTGCAGTCGTTGCAGCTGGTGCACAGGGGGGTGTCGATCCAGGGTTCGTCAAAGCTCAAGGCAGGCTTGGGTGTGATTAGCTCTCCGATTTCACCGTCGTCTTCCTCTATGGGCGGGGTCGCTTCCTGGTCCGCGGGTGGCAGGCTCGCCGGTTTCGCCGGGATGGTTCCGCCGGGGGTGCCGGCGAGGTCCATCCCCAACAGGATGTCGGTGAGCCGTTGCATGGCTTCGCCGGCAGCAGCTTCGCGGACCTGCTCCAGCGCGGCGGCGTGCTCGGCCTGGAGGCGCTCACGCTCGGCCGCGGCTTGTTGCCGTTCTTCGTCTTGGGTGCGTGCGATTGCCTGTTCCACATAGGGATTGCGCACGCCGGCCAGCTCTTGAAGGGTGTGCCAGAAGTTGAGTCGGTCTCGGCAGGCGAGGATGAGTTCTCTGGAGATGACTAATCGGTGCAGTAGATTGTTGCCGTCCACGGCCCAGACGAAGGGCAGGAGGCGGTTGGCCTCTTCCGGGGACCGGGCCAGGTAGTCGGCCACCGGGAGCAGGGCGGACGAGTCGCAGCCCGGCGGGATAATCCGGAAGTGGTCGCGCAGGCGTTCGATGAGGAGGGCGTAGTCGGCGAAGGTGAAGGCGAGTTGGGTCTCGATGCTGGTGCCGTTCTCGTCCCGGTAGCGGAAGGGGTGTACCGGCCAATCGCGGGTCTCCTGGGGATTTTCGCTGAAGTCCATGCGGGTGGCCGCGAAGTCTCCGGCCGCCGGGTTGATGCGGAAGAAGGGATGGGCGCGCCCTTCGATACCGGCCCCGGCCACCAGCCAGGCGTTGAGGCGAACCGGCGGGCCTGGGGGACGAATGCCGGTGGTGATGAGATTCAAGCTGGTTTGGGTGGCGTCCAGGGCGTCGAGGAAGCAGCGCATCAGGTGACGGTGGCGGGCCGCGGAGGATTGGGTGACGACGGCCTGGCGGTGGCTGATCCCCAGGTAGCCGAGCTCGGTGCGATAGGCCTGGAAGGGGTTTTCATCCGGCAGCGCGCCGGGGTTGTTGTGGGCCAAGATGCGGATCATGATCTGCACCGGACGGCCCGAACTCAGCAGGCGTGAGAAGGAGTGGAGCCCGGCGCCGGCCACCCGGTCCGCGTCGTCCAGGGCGATGATGCTGGGCACCAGCAGGAGCTCTTCCTGGGAGAAGGCTTCCCATTGGAAGTTGTCGAACCAGGGGTCGTGGATCACCGGGTCATAGATGCCCTCGATCTCGAGCTGGGCGATGCGCACGGCGGCGAAGACGCCGGCGAGCCTGGCGGCTTCGTGGTCGAAGAGCTCGGTGGCCCGGGCGCAGGGGTCCGGGTCGGTCAGGTTCTTGGTGTCGTTGCTCTCGGACAGCCAGTGCCCGGCGACGCTGCCCAGGTGGACGAACCGGACCCGAATTGGGTCTGGTTGCCAGGCCTCCAGGGTCTCGAGGACGCGTTCGATGCGCGCGCGCCGTTCCGGCGGCATTTCCTGGGTGCCTTTGGAATGGTCCATCACCGCCGAGAGAGCAGCGGGGTCGAAGCGGTCGCCCTCGGGCCCGACGCTGGCGCGGGCCTGGCGCGGCTCGATGGCCTCGTCGGATTTGCCCCATTCCACCTCGAACAGGGCGCGCAGACCACGGATGGATTGGTCGACCTGGGACTGAAATTGGGCCAGGCGCGGGATGACTCGGCTGCGGACGGCGTGGATCAGCAGGTGGAGAGCCGGGTAACGGCCATAGCCCATGATCTGACCTTCACCGGCCGCGTCCCGCAGCTTATCCAGGTCTTCCTGCAGGCATTCGCGGTTTTCCTGATCCAGATTCAAACGGTGTTGCAGATCCAGCCCAGCTCCCCGCAGGACGAACATGGCCGGCGCGGGTCCCTCGCGTTCCCGCAAGGTTTGGCGCAGGTGGTACTCGAGCCAGTGCAGGTGGTCCTTGAGGATCCGCGCCTCATGATCGCCGGGGGCGAATCCCCGCACGGTCCGGGCGAGCCATTCCGCCAGGGGTTGCTCCAGGTCGTCCGCGTCCTGATGGCCGTCCCCATCGTCGGGTGGGAACAGGAACAGGGGGTAGTCGTAACGCAGCTTGGAGGTATCGCGGAAGGGGTCGAGCAGGGCCGGCAGGCTATCATCGAGCGCCGCTTCGAGCTGTTCCTTGGCCGTCGGCTCGCCAAGATGGAAGTGGCGGAGAGTGAACATGAGCTCCCGGGTGGCCTTGGCGTCTTTCACCGCCGTCGGCAGGGTTGGGATGCTCTCCGGTTGCGGCCCGAGGATTTGAGTCCGTTGGCCCTTTGCTGCTGGGTTGGTGGTCATGGCGGTCAGATGGTAAGACGGTCCAGGATCCCGTCGAAGCGCTCCAGCTTTTCCTGGGGCGTCATGTCGGTTCCCTGGCTGGACAGGTCCTCATAGCAGGGGGCGTCCGGGTTGTGATAGATGAGGCCCACGGGAATCAGTGCCGGGTCTGCAGCGAGCTCGAAGGCTCGGGTCAGGTCGCTGGGGTCGTGCTCCCGCCGCTGGGGAAATTGGCGCTGGGCGCTGGGATCAATCGGGATGCCTTGCTCGTGCTCGAGCAGCAGGAACCTGGACGGATCCTCCTGCAACGCCTTCGAGACCTGTTCCGCGTAGACGGGGCAGCGTTGGACGATGCGCACGAAGCCAGTCCCGCGGTGGCGATAGGCGGCCTTGAGGGTCTCGTAGAGCAGGGGCGGGTTCCAGTCCACGACCTGGGCCACGAAGGATACATTGGTGATACCCAAGGTGACGGTGAGCGGGTTGTGGGGCACGATGATGGCCCCGAAGGGGTGGGTGTTGGTCTTGAAGCCGAGGGGGCTAGTGGGCGAAGTCTGGGCCTTGGTGAGGCCGTAGATGGCGTTGTCGAACACCATCAGGGTTATGTCCATATTGTAGCGGAGGGCGTGGATCCAGTGGGCGGTGCCGATGGAGAAGCAGTCCCCGTCCCCGGTGGCGACCCAGACATCCAAATCCGGGCGTCGGGATTTGATGCCGCAGGCCAGGGGCAGGGCGCGCCCGTGCAGGCCGTGGAAGCCGTAGGTGCCCAGGTAGTGGGGCATGCGGCTGGAGCAGCCGATGCCGGACACGCATACCGACAGCTCGGGCTTCTGCTGCTCGTCGCGCAGCACCCGTTGGGCCGCGGTGAGCACCCCGTGGTCGCCGCAGCCGGGACACCAGCGGGCCTCGCCGCCGGCATAGTCGCCGATGGTGAAGTAACGCTCGAAAACTTCTAGGGACCAGTCCGCCTTGAGTCCGAACATCAGTCGGTTCCCCCCTCTTTTGCGTCCGTGTCCCCGGCGTCCTGCGGGGCCGCCAGGCGGTTCAGGATCACATTGTGGATCATCCCCGGTTGCAGGGGGTGGCCGTAGACCACGGACCAGCAGTCGATGTCCAGCAGGGTGTGGGCGCGCAGGAGCCAGGCGAGCTGGGCGTAGCGCCGGGTCTCGGCGGTGATCAAGGGGGCATCGGGGTCGTCGCTGTAGTTAATCTCTACCGTCATGACCTTGCTGAAGTGCGTGAAGATCACCTTCAGACCCGGCTCCAGGGGGGAGAGGAAGCGTAGGTGCACCGATGAGACCCGGTGTCCCTGGGCCCGCGCCCGGTCCACCGCCTCCTCGATGGCGCCCAGGGTGGAGCCCCAGCCCACCAGCAGCAGGTCGCCTTCCTCATCGCCATGGACCTGGGGCGGCTTGAGGGTGCTGGCCAGGGCCGCCAGCTTGCGGCTGCGCATGTTGCAACCCTGCTGGTTGGAATCCGAATCGTAGGCCACCTTGCTGAAATTGGTGTGGGCCAGGCCGGTGAGTATGTACTGGCCGTTGGGCATCCCGGGGATGGGGCGCGGCGAGAGCCCCGTCTCCGAGTCCCAGTCGTAGGGCAGTACGGATTGGTCCCATTCCGACTGGTCGACGGGCGGCGCCAGCCAGTCGGAGGTAAGTTCGGGGCGGGAGTAGGGCTGCACACCGGTGGCCAGGTTGGCGTCGCTGAGCAGAATCACGGGGGTGCGGAAGGCCTCGGCCAGGCGCCGCGCCATGATGACGAAGTGCAGACATTCCTGGATGGTAGCGGCGGCCATGACCACCTTGGGCGCGTCTCCCGGCTCGCCGTACAGGGAGGCCAGGAGGTCTCCCTGCTCGACCTTGGTGGGCAGGCCCGTGGACGGACCGCCGCGCTGCACCACCGCCAACACTAGGGGAATCTCGGCCATGACCGCGAGGGCCACCATCTCGGTCTTGAGCGCCAGACCAGGGCCGGAGGTGATGGTGCAGGCGGTCTTGCCCGCGAAGGAGGATCCGATGGCGAAACCGATGGCGGCGATCTCGTCTTCGGCCTGGTGGACGAAGCCCCCAACCTCATGGAAGACATCGGCCAGGTAATGCGACGCCGAGGTGGCCGGGGTGATGGGGTACATGGACACCAGCTCCATCCCGGAGGCCATGACCCCCAGCCCCAGGGCCTGATTGCCGTTGGTGACAATGAAGCGCTTGCCCTCCGTCTCCTCCGGCGGGCGGGACGGGACCTCGTAGCGGGTATCCAAGTGCTCGGCGGCGAATGCCAGGCCAGCGTCGAACAGGTGGTGATTCAGAGCGATGACATCCGCGTCCTTGCGCTTGAAGGTAGTGGTGATCTCGTCCTTGGCCTTTTGGAAGTCCCGCGAGTAGAGGTGGCAGAGCATACCCAGCACGAACATGTTCTTGCCCCGGCGGGGGTTGGACATGATCTCTAGACAGGCCTGCTCGATGGGCAGCTCGTGGACGATCAGGCCGTTGTTCCGAAACTCCGTGACCGCCTTGGCGTACTGGTCGCGGATCTCGGGGACCGGATCGTCGCGCCATTTGTCTTCGAGCAGGACCACGGTGCCCTGCTTGTAGGCGCCGTTGGCGATACGCGAGTAGAGCACCTGCTCGTTGAAGGCGACCACCGTGTCGGCCTCGTCCCCCATGTTGGTGACATCCTGGGAGGCGAGGCGTATGCGGATGCCGCTCGCGCCGGCGGGGGACCGAGCCGGCGGCTGGATCTCTGCCGGGATGATCTCTACCGTCCAGACGCCGTTGCCCATGCGGGCGCAGATGGTCCCGAAGGTCTGTCCGGCCTTCTGGGCCCCCTCGCCCGAGTCGCTGACGATTTCGACGATATGCTCCCCGATGCGCTGCACGCTGGATGCCGTGCCGATGTCCGACGCTGTCTGTTCCTTCCCGTTGCGCGGGCTTGTCGAATCTGTGCTCATATCTAAAGCTACTCTGTTTCCGGCCGGGTCGAATGCCACTTCCGGGATCGCTGAACGAGGTCTCCGGAATCAAGGCGGCTAAGGTACGGAGGAAATCCGATGTTGCCTATGACGCAGGTCACCGTCGATCCGATCCTAGCATCGGCGTGGACGGCGCGAGCCGCCGAGAAAGAGGCGAAGATCACACCCTTCGGAGGCAGGACCACCCTCGGTTGGTATCCGTTTCCGCGTAAGAATATTCGCTGATCCGAAGGTTCATATTGTCGCAGGGTTTGGTCACCGAGAAAACGCGCTTAAGATCGTGTTAATTAAGAAGCTGGTGTAACTATTCAAATGCAAGATATTGTGTGCCGACAGCGGAAAACAACAAGATGCTGTGTTTTCATTGCACGGAAATGCACCTAGGGGCTGTTGACATTTACCTGAACGCGGGCGCTTGCGAGGAATTTTTCTTGGCTGAAAGGCGCGGCGAGGAGGAATCGCAGGCCTAGCAGTCGGCGCGAAAAGAGGCCGCAAAGGACGTGAGAACGATGAAAGACCACCACATACCAAAACGCCCATCAGTGCCGGCGTCTTGACACAAGCTGTCCACCCACATGACCCCGCGCGGCCTGTACGCGCGGACCTCGCATCGAGTGATAGGTTGGGTTAGGCGCTCTACCATAAGATCTCGAAAAACACAAACACCCTTAGAGCGCGCCCTAGCCCAACACGACACCATCATCAGGCCGCACTAAATAACACCGGACCGCGCCCTGACAGGCACGGCATCGAGCGCGGCGTAACGCAACACGACGCCGGCACCCGTTTTAACCAGACAGCTTCTCAATTCCGCTTCTTGCTCTTGCCCAACCCGGCAATTGGCACCACCTGCTCGGACCTGAGGCTCGTCGGCGTAATAGGGCCGCTCGCCGGTGCGGCCCTGGGTCTCAGCGAGCTCCTTCTCTCGGGCGGAGATCAGCCCCGGGCACCGGCAAACGTCAGTGACGGTCTGCTCAGAGAGGGGATGCTTCATCCCCGACGGCGGGGTGACATCCTTGATGATCGCGGCCAGGGTCTTGCGCATGGTGATGAGGATTTGCTGTTCTTGCGTAAGTTCTGACATAGCTTGTCTCTGCGGGCCGGGTGGCCTCGGTTGCGGGTCTTTGATTCGTCACGGCGCCTCGACCGACCACATATCAGGATTGACATGATTAACAGGATTAATCCAGGATTTTTGGTAGTGGCGGCTTTTAAATGGTAGAAGTAAATTGGGTTGCTTTGTGCGGCCCGGTAGACCTGGACTATCCAATTAAATTTACCACCACCCCACCTCGTCCGGGATCCAGTTAGCGACTTCCTTGCGGATCTCGTCCATCCCGTAGACCCGCTGCTTGATGAACTTCCGGTCCTCCCATTTGTTCTCGCAAGATGTGCTAAAGCATACCCCAGACGATGGGCACGTCGGTACCGGGGCGGATGCGCAGGAACAGGTCGGCGTGGGCCACGGTGCACGTAAAGCGCGGGTCGATCATGATCAGCGGCGCATGGTTGCGCTCCTTGGCGCGGAATATGTGCAGAAGCGAGGACCGGATGGGTCTCGGCCGGATTGCCGCCGATGATCAGCATCGCCTTGCTGTTGTGGATGTGGCAGATGCGAGCCTGGTGGTCCACGTTGTTAGTGCCCCACAGGGCGGCCAACTTGCGGAACAGATAGGCCTGATTCATTGTTGAACTTAGCTAGACCCAGCCAGAACACGGAATCGGGTTCCGACTGGGCGCGGATCTCAAGCACCTGGTCGCCAATCCCCTCGATGGTCCGCTCCCAGGAAATCCTTTTCCACCGGCCCTTCTCCAGCTTGGTTGGGATACTTCAGGCGCCGCTCACCGTGACCGTGTTCCCGTACCGAGGTGCCTTTGGCACAGTGGGCACCGGCATTGAACAGATAATCGAAGGCCGGCTCCTGACCGGTTCAGACCCCGTTCTCCACCTCGGCATAGATGCCGCACCCCACCGATCTTAAAGTTATCTAGATCCCCCGCACAAATTGCTGACGTCAGATGACCTGCATGATGCCGTGGTGTGGGATCGGTGGAAACAAAAGGAGGTTATGATCTCTCAATTTCTTCTATTGTTAAGCCGATACTTCGAGAAATACTCTCAGGAATACATGTTGTCGTTTCAATTTTCCGGCGATTGTAATTTTCTCTTCTTCTCTGCTTTCTTTCTTGCCCTCTTTTCTGCCTTCTTCTCTCGCGGTATTAAATGAATTCTTCAAATCATGATAGGTCTCCAAGCTCTCTCCATATTCGCTATACTCCACATCGCTGAAATTCACAATTGCCGCTTGTTCATAAAGAGCTTGTTAAAGATGCTTTTCCGTAATTTCAGCGGTTTGTCCGTCACAAAATTCTTCAGTACATAAAGCCAGCTATCGGAATGGGTTTCCAGTTCGTCGAATGTTTTGGTGAATTTAAGCATATAAGATAAATATGGGTCAATTTGTCATAGAAATACGCTTGTACGCTCTTGTCGAACAATTGCACCTCATGATGAAAGACTTGGCTACTGCTCTTATCCTCGTCGAGGACAAAACCTAAGATGCCAAACCGTGTAAACCGATTTCAATTCAAAATCCGGTGGTGGTGGTCTTTAACTGGTAGAAAGTAAATTGGGCTGCTACGCGGCTCGGTAGACCTGGGCGATCAACCATGCTATCAGTTAAGATTTTACTACCACCAGTAGTTTTTAGTCATGATTAAAAAATGATAAGCACATCCTTGTAGCAGATGTCATAATAAAGCGGTGATCAAAAACGGCGAGAATGCGTGTGGGAACCAGCAATATCATGTAAAACCTGTGGTGCCTATGGCGCACTTGAACTTCATGATCGCTACACGGAGGAAGAGAAAGAGCGTATTATAAAAGCTTATCAAGAACGATCGAGCATGCGTGGGATCGAACGGAGCCATGGAATCCGTCGCCAAACAGTAAGCGCTTGGTTAAAAAAGCAGAGCAAATTCCATCCCTTGAGGCGATGCTGACACCTATCGATCCCGAGCAAACATCGGTGTTGGAGCTCGATCTGTATCGCTATATACGGAGTTATCGCCAACTATTGATATATTACCATTTATAAATTAATCATTACCCCACCCAACGCATGTGAATAGCTTGGTAAGCGAGGTGCGCCGATCGTACCCGAGAGCAAGGCGCGACGAGAGAGGAATAGCTAGGTCCTATTGCGACGGTGAAGCCGACAGGCTCTTAGAGCTACCAGGGATATATGCCCCGTACCGGAGCCTTGCAGCGCAACGCTGCTGGCGAGTGTGAGGGACGTGCAGCGCGGTGAACTATTCGCGTGCATCGGGTATATACCCACATCCCGCCGGACGCGTAGAATGGCGGTGCGGCGAACCGAATTGCACAACAGAGAGAATTTCCCATGAAGCAACGCATATTATTCATCCTCCCGTTCCTATTCCTGCTTGTAACGCCCGTGCAGGCGGCAAAGCCTGGGAAGATCGGCTATGTGAACATGCAGGAGGTGATCGATAAGAGTAAGTTGGGTCGCCAGGCACATGAGACACTCAAGGAGAAATTCGGGGATAAACGACAGGAGCTCGCCAAGGAGCAGCAAGCGATTCATCAGCTGCAGCAGACCCTGGACAGAGACAAGGCCCTGATGAGTCAGAAGGAGCTTGACAAGAAGACCGCCGAGATCCGGGAACGCAAGAAGAAATTCCAACAAAAGCTGACTCAGCTCCAGAAAGCAGTGGCGCAAGAGGAAAATAAGCTCGCGCAGAGGATCCTGGAGCCGGCGCCGGCGATCATTGCCGCGGTGGCCGAGGATAAGCAGGTCTCCGTGGTCTTCGAACGTCGGCAGAGCGGCTTTCTCTACGTCGATGAAGGCCTGGACCTTACCGCCGAGGTCATCAAACGGCTCGACGCGAAAAAAACCAAAGCCAGGGAATAGGGGCCGCCGCCGGCGCGACCCGGATTCAGATACGGGACCAACCGTTAGCGTTTTGTTACCATAGAGTTTCAGCATCCATATGAAGATTGAGGAGATGTGAATCCATGCTTGGCGAAACCCACGACCTGCGTCACGAATTTCCGACTCTAGATGACAGAATCTCCATTCTGTGCGACTCCGACGAGGAGTTTGCGCATCTGATGAAGGATCATGATAACCTGGATGCTCAGGTGCGTAAGCTGGAGGAGCTGGGCACTCCGGTGGCCGACGAGACGATCGGGGACCTCAAAAAGGAGCGTCTCCTGATGAAAGATCGTCTCTATGCAATGCTGCGCACAAGCTGATTGCGCCGTCGTGGCTCGAGGGTATACCTGAAGGTAAGGCGATTTCCGCCACATGAAATACCACCCTGCCGGTCTTTGCATCCGTTTTCCGGGTTGCGGCAACCGGTACGGAGTGGACTCCGTACCGGTTGCCGCGCTTGGGAGCCGAACCGGAATCCGGCCCGATCCGGTACGCCATTTTCCATCAATCGCCTGAATTCATCGCCGAGCAAGTGGCATCGTATAGAACCCGTGTTGCGATTCAAGATCATTCCCGTCACGTTGTTTCAGCAGAATTGCACTCTGCTATGGTGCGACGAAACCGGTCACGCCGTCGTCGTCGATCCTGGCGGAGAGACGACGCGGGTGCTGACCGCGATTCGGGAGGTGGGGGTCGAGCCGGTCAGGATCTTGCTTACCCACGGTCACCTGGACCATGTGGGAGGAACCGCGGAGCTTGCCAAACGCCTCGACCTACCCATCGAGGGTCCCCATCGGGGCGATGGTTTTCTGCTCGAATCCCTTGCGACCCAAAGCCAGATGTTCGGTGTCCCGGAAGTCCGCGGCGTCTCTACCGGGCGCTGGCTGGAGGACGGTGACTCGGTCCGGGTCGGCGCCCTGGAGCTGCGGGTGATCCACTGCCCCGGCCACTCACCGGGCCATGTCGTCTTCTTCGACGAGACGGCCAGGTTGGCGCAGGTGGGAGACGTGCTGTTCCAGGGCTCGATCGGGCGCACGGATCTGCCGCGCGGTAACCATCAGGACCTGCTGGATTCCATCCGTCAGCGCCTCTTTCCGCTCGGCGACGACGTCCGCTTCATTCCTGGACATGGCCCCATGTCGAGCTTCGGTGACGAGCGTCGCAGCAATCCCTTCGTCCGCGATTCCCTGGTCTGAGATTCAGGGATAGGCTCTGAGGTATCCCTACGCAATCCGCCCTCAGCGTCAGTCGGTTCTGCCGGCGTGGGGGTGGCATCCGGCGCTCGAATCTCCAACCTTCCCCGGCAGGGCTTTAGGAGGCTAACTGGGCCACCGATACGAGACTTACCTTATACGCTTTGTGGAGGTACCCTTAGATCAATGAGTTGGTCTCAACGGGAATCGGCACCGCACGACTGGTCGACTTCGGCAGACCTGTAACCCTGTGGCAGAAATTCAGCACACACAAAAAATAATCCGATTAATCCGGTCCGATTGGAAGATTGCAACGAGCCTTTGCATGCTACAAGGTTATGTTGTGCGGTAGTGGTAAATTCTTAAATGATAACGTAGTTGATCGTCCAGGTCTACCGAGTCGCACAGCAGCCCAATCTATTTTCTACCAGTTAAAGACCACCACTACCCACCAAATAATGCCGGACAGCGCTCGAAACACCCCAGGGAGCACGGCGTCGAGCGCAGCCTGACGCAACACGAGGCTTGACGCTGGAATCCGTTTTGACCAAATAGCTTCTCAAACCACGGGGGTATCGATGAGCACCCTGGACGAGTTCGGACTTGCCACCCTCGCCATCCGCACCGGGCACCAAAGGACCCCGGAGGGTGAGCATGGGGAACCCATCTTCACCACCTCTAGCTACGTCTTCGCCAGCGCCCGGGAGGCGGCGGCCCGCTTCAGCGGCGACGAGCCCGGCAACGTCTACTCCCGGTTTACCAACCCCACCGTGTCCGTCTTCGAGGAACGGCTGGCGGTCATGGAAGGAGGCGAATGCTGCGTCGCGACCGCTTCGGGCATGTCCGCCATCCTGAGCCTGTGCCTGGGGCTGCTGAAGGCGGGGGATCGTATCCTCTCCTCCCGCAGCATCTTCGGTTCCACCACCATCCTGTTCAACAAATACCTGACCCGCCTCGGGATCGAGACCCGCTATGTACCCTTGGCGGACCCAGACGCCTGGGAGCAGGCAATCAGTGCGGACACCCGGTTGCTGTTTTTAGAAACACCCTCGAACCCCCTCACCGAGATGGCGGACATCCGGGCCCTGGCCGAGCTCGCCCACGCCCACGACTGTCTGCTGGTGGTGGACAACTGCTTCTGCACCCCGGCCCTGCAACGCCCCCTGACCCTGGGGGCGGACCTGGTAATGCACTCCGCCACCAAATACCTGGACGGGCAGGGCCGGTGTGTCGGCGGTGCCGTGATCGGCGACCGCAAGCTGGTGGGCGAAGAGATCTTCAGCGTGCTGCGCACCGCTGGCCCCGCCATGAGCCCCTTCAATGCCTGGGTCTTTCTCAAAGGGCTGGAAACCCTAGAGCTGCGAATGCTGGCCCACGCGCGCAATGCCCAAGCGCTCGCCGACTGGCTGCAGGGACAACCCGGTGTGAGCAAGGTCTTCTATCCGGGACTCGACGCCCACCCCCAGCATCACCTGCTCTGGATCCAGCAACGCACCGGCGGCGGGATCGTCGCCTTCGAGGTGCGCGGCGGAAGGGAGGCGGCCTGGCGGGTCATCGACGCGACGCGCCTGCTCTCGATCACGGCCAATCTGGGGGACACCAAGACCACCATCACCCACCCCGCCACCACCACCCACGGCCGGCTTACCGACGAGGAGCGGAAAACGGCAGGGATCGGCGAAGGCCTGATCCGAGTCGCCGTCGGTCTGGAAGCGATCGAAGACATCAAAGCCGACCTGGCGCGGGGGCTCGCCGGGCTGTGAAAAATGATATAGTATACGGAATTATTGTCGACTATTGGTTATATTGACATTTATAAATTAACCACTACCGATACTTCGTAAGTATAAGCGGATAGCTTTCAAGTGCCATGGACGGCAACAACAAAGTCGACCGGCGCCCCGGCCGGCAGCGAGACCAAGAGGCGCGGCGCGAGGGCTTCCCGGAACAGGTGATCCACCGCCAGCCGGATGACCCCACGTTTCTCGTCCAGGCCCGCGAAGCCAGCGGGACGGAGCTCGAATCGCAGGCCGGTTGCCTCCGGCCTCTCGATACGCCCGTAGGGCGGCCCTATCGCCGAGCCAGGGGTGGTTATTAAGTGACGGAGCCGATGGGACAGGCCGTGGCGCAACCAGATCGGGGATCTCCGCCAGGGTCCGCGCCAGCTTGGCGGGATCATGCGCCGGGGCATGTACCCTACCGGCGGCAGTTCGCCGGAGATGAAACTAGGCTACGAAGAGTTACCTCTCAACCTAGGCGTCGCAGCATAAGCTGAATCATGGCGATATAGACCCTAGCTTCACTTGATTCCGTGAGGGGTTCGTTCTTTGCTTTAAGCACTGGTATCTCCCAAGCCCGGCGAGAGTCCTCAACGACCCATCGTCGAGGGAGTAACATAAAAGCCAGGGGCGTTTGTCGGGCTTAGGGCGCGATTCATCCCGGCAGCATACCGCAACCGCAGGGATGTGCTAACCTGTCCTACAAGACTGTCGAATCAGTGCCGGTGCTTAACGCAGTCTGTCCACCCACATTACCCCGGGTGCGGCCAGCAGGTGTGTTGCAGCCGTTTAAACATGTGAAAACGGCCGGTTGGCGTTAGCTGTCAACAGGCCCCAGGGTCCACATATGTCAACCAGACTTAACCCTGGATGAGCAGCTTCTCCAGAATGCAGCCGTAGATGCGCGTAAGCTGCGTCAACTCCCGGACGCCGATGCACTCATCGATTTGGTGGATGGTGGCGTTGATTGGGCCGACCTCTACCACCTGGGCCCCGGTGGGTGCGATGAAGCGGCCATCCGAAGTCCCGCCCGCGGTGGAGAGCCGGGTATCCATCCCCGTGATCTCGGTAATGGCAGCGCGTGTCGCGTCCACCAGGGCCCCGTCGGGGGTCAGGAATGGATTGCCGGAGAGGTGCCAGTCGAGGTCGTAGTCGAAGCCTCCTCGGTCGAGGATGGTCTCGGCCCGGCGCTTGATGTCGTCCGCGTCGAGCTCAGTGGAGAACCGCAGGTTGAATTGGGCCTCGAGCCGGCCGGGGATGACATTGTCCGCACCCGTGCCCATGTCGAGGTTGACGATCTGGAAGCTGGTGGGCGGAAAGAAGGCGTTTCCCCGGTCCCAGACTTCGGCGATCAGCGCGGCGAGTGCCGGTGCGGAGGCATGTAGGGGGTTCCTGGCCCGCTGGGGATAGGCCACGTGTCCCTGTTTGCCGTGCACGATGAGCCGGCCGTTGATGCTGCCGCGTCTTCCGTTTTTGATCAGGTCCCCCAGTCGCTGGTCGCTGGATGGCTCTCCCACCAGGCAGTAGTCGATCTTCTCCCCCCGGGATTCGAGCCTTTCCACCACCTTGAGGGTGCCGTCCCGGGCCGGACCTTCTTCATCGCTGGTAATCAGAAAGGCGATGGAGCCGGCGGGGTTCGGGTGGGCGGCGAGGAATCCCTCGGTGGCGGTAATCATGGCCGCAAGGGACCCCTTCATGTCGCATGCGCCGCGCCCGTAGAGTTGGCCGTCGCGGAGCACGGGGTCGAACGGGTCCGAGGTCCACTGCTCCAGGGGGCCGGTCGGCACTACGTCCGTGTGGCCGGCGAAGCAGAACAGGGGGCCGGCGTCGCCACGGCGGACCCAGCAGTTCGTCACCTCACCGAAGGGCAGGGATTCGATCTCGAATCCCTGGGCCGCCAGCCGCCCGCACAGGAGCTCCTGACAGCCTGCGTCCTCGGGCGTTATCGAGGGGCGACGGATCAGCTCGGTGGCGAGTTCAAGGGTGGCAGACATGGGTCAGTTACCAGAGAGATTGCCTGTTTCTCAGGCTGACGGCATCGCCGGGGAGTTCCCTTGCTTCATTAGATCCAAGCCTAGTAGTGGTTAATTTTTAAATGATAGCGTGGTTGAGAGTCCAGGTCTACCGGGCTGCGTAGTGACCCAACCCACCTTCTACCAGTTAGATACCACCACCACCTAACCAGGAATCGACGCGAATGTTTCCATCGGCACAAATAGCAGCTACGCAGTCATGGTCTGGGCGCCTTCTGAGGTCCCGAGGATCAGCACATCCGCCGGTCTCAGGGCGAAGATACCAACGGTTACGACCCCAGCGATATTGTTGATTTCCTGCTCCAGTTTTGACGGCTCCATGATCTCCAGGTTCTGAACATCCAGGATCAAATTGCCGTTGTCGGTAACGAAGCCTTCGCGCCAGGCCGGCGTGCCGCCGAGCTTGACCAGTTGCCGCGCCACATAACTACGGGCCATGGGGATGACCTCCACCGGCAGGGGGAATGCGCCCAGCACATCGACCAACTTGCCGTCGCTGGCGATGCAGACGAATTTCTTGCTGGCCGCGGCGATGATCTTCTCGCGCGTAAGGGCTCCGCCGCCGCCCTTTATCAGCTGGAGCCGGCGGTTCGATTCGTCCGCGCCGTCGACATAGAGCTTGAGCTCTCCGGTATGGTTGAGGTCTAGCACCGGGATACCCCGCTCCTTCAGGTGTGCTGCCGATGCCTCGGAGCTCGAGACGGCTCCCTGGATGCGACCCTTGACGGTAGCCAGAAAGTCGATAAAGTGATTGACGGTAGAGCCCGTACCGACACCGATGATGCCGTCGTTTACGTACTCCAGGGCGGCCTTGGCGGCCAGCTTTTTCATTTCGTCCTGGTTCATTCCAATTCCTCCGCGTGTGGGTTTTGAGCCTTTCCCCATCATAGCAAAGCACCGGGCAGCCTTGTCCAACGCGAAGCGCGGGTCGCAGGGCAACCGGATGATGAGCACCTTGGAGAAACACGATTTTCGTCATTCGCGCCTTCCGGGAGCTTGATAACTCGAATGCCGTCCCAGCCGGATTCCTTACATGACGACTCTGAACTTCGCTCCCTTGGGCAAGGCCCTGAACAGCCTCGACCGGGCCTTGACGCGCGCACTCGCGGCCACCGGGGACAAAGAGCTGCGGGACGCCTGTATTCAGCGTTTCAAATACGGCTTCGAGCTGTCGTGGAGCTCGCCAATTCGGGGGAATTTGGATACCTGGTCTTTCGAGCAAATGATCCGTGTCGCGGGGGAACGACAGCTGATTGGACCTGCAACCGCGGTATGAGGTCATGGTTCGGGACATTCTGCACCGGTTGGTACCGGACCTCAGCGTCTGGGCTTTCGGCTCACGGGTTACCGGCAAGGCCCGGCGTTATTCCGACCTGGATCTGGTGGGTGGTCATGGGGGACCGCCCCCTGCCGCCTCCCTCCCTGCGCGCCCTGTAAAGAAGCCTTCGAAGAGAGCGATCTGCCTTTTCGGGTCGATGTCCTGGACTGGGCCGACACCGATGCGCGGTTTCGGGAGATCATCGGGGCCAACCGCGTCCCGCTTCAATAAACCGACGGTAGTGCTCCAATTTTGTTGTTGTCGAGTAGAGGAAACCCTGAAAAACGCCCCCTGGGCTGAGGTATCCCACGAGATCTGCCCTCAGCGACACCTGCCCCCTACACCCACTGAATGGTCGAGCAATGCTTCGGGATTTGTGCTTTCCTACCTTCTACCAGTTAAAGACCACCACTACCAAGATCATGCGTTCTTCTACCACCGATTTGCGTTCATCGGCGTTCATTCGCAGCAAAAAATCCGATCCCCCGAACCGCGCTGTCCGGCGTTATCTGGTGCCGCCCGAGCTGGTACCTATGCCGTCCGATTCGGATAATGGGTTCGGACATAGTCGTCCACCATGCGCGTGAACTCCTCGGCGATCCGGTTGCCCTTGAGGGTTGCGACCTTTTCGCCGTCTACATAGACCGGCGCGGAGGGTCGTTCGCCGGTGCCGGGGAGGCTGATGCCGATGTTGGCCTGCTTACTCTCGCCGGGTCCGTTGACCACGCAGCCCATGACCGCGACCTGCATGGATGCTACCCCTGGGTAACGGCTGCGCCAATGGGGCATCTGCCGGTGCAGGTGGCCCTGAATGTCCTTGGCCAGCTGCTGAAAATAGGTGCTGGTGGTGCGGCCGCAACCGGGACAGGCGGTCACCATGGGCGAAAAGAACCGCAATCCCATGGTTTGCAGGATCCCCTGAGCGACGATGACCTCCCGCGTGCGTGACTCTCCAGGCTCCGGGGTCAAGGAGATACGGATGGTATCCCCGATCCCTTCCTGCAACAGGACCGCGAGGGCCGCGGTGGAGGCGACGATGCCCTTGGAGCCCATACCGGCCTCCGTGAGTCCCAGGTGAAGCCCGTAGTCGCAGCGCACCGCCAGCAAGCGATAGACCGCGATCAGGTCCTGCACCCCGCTCATCTTGCAGGACAGCAGGATGCGGTCGCGCCCGAGTCCCAGCGCTTCGGCCCGCTGCGCGCTCTCAAGCGCCGAGACCACCATGGCCTCGCGCATTACCTCATCCGCTTCCCTGGGGGCGGCGGACGCGGCGTTCTCACCCATGAGGCGGGTGACGAGCTCCGGGTCCAGGCTGCCCCAATTGACCCCGATGCGCACCGGCCGCCCGAAACGACAGGCGATCTCGATAAAGGTGGCGAACCGGGTATCGCGCTTCTCCCCCCGGCCCACGTTACCCGGATTGATGCGGTACTTGGCCAGGGCCTGGGCGCAATCCGGATAATCAGCGAGCAACCGATGCCCGTTGAAGTGGAAATCGCCGATCAGGGGTATATCCAGATCCTGCCGGTCAAGGGCCTCGCGGATGGCGGGTACCGCCCGCGCTGAAGACTCGTTGTTGACCGTGATGCGCACCAGCTCGGAGCCGGCTCGTGCGAGCTCGGCCACCTGGGCCGTGGTGGCCGTCACATCCGCGGTATCCGTATTGGTCATGGATTGGACCACGATGGGCGCATCACCGCCGACACAAACGCCGCCGACGAACACCGGCAGAGTCCGGTGACGTTGGATCGGGATAAGGCTCATAGGATTACGGCCATGGCAAAGTTTATACCCATGCACGTGCGCAGTCACCGGTGGGGGTAGGGCACTGCATTCCGTAAAAATCCGTTTGTCGCAGCGGGCTGCAGATGTCATGACCCAGGCGTTCGAAAATGTTCGCTATGGCCTCTTGCCTGGAGGTGAAGATATTCTCCCCGCCGATTTCGTCTCGGTACCCGCCACGCTTGAGCGTTTCGCGGGTGGCCTCCTTTACCCGATGGAGGTACAGACGACCACCCATGGCGCGCCGGTTGAGGGCCTCGCGGGCAATGAGAATCGGCCTCTGCCACGTCCACGCGGTTAATGCTGCGCGCCGATATGAGCAAATGTTTCTGACCCGGGTACTCCGTGGCAAACAGGCGTAGCCGTTCCGCCACATAGTCTACTGCTCCGAAGAACAAAGAGCCGTCGATCCGAACGATCTTGAGCTGCGGGCATTCCGGCAGCGCTGGGATCTTTGGTGAACAGGCGGTAAGGATGATTCGGGACCGGTACCCTGACCAAAACGCGGGGCCGAGACGTACGGCTGAGGTAGACCACGAACGAGAGGAGAATGCCGATGAGGATGACGAACTCCAGATCCAGGAACAGTGTCGATAGAAAGGTCGCCGTCAATACCATCGAGTCGGCGGGACTCACCCGCAAGGTGCGGCGGATGTGGGTATAGTCGATAAGCCCCCAGGCCACGGGAAAGAGGATCCCGGCGATAGCCGCGTAGGGGATATGGGCGGCGCCCACCAGGAAGACGACCACCATGAGCAGACTACCAGCGAATATGGCCGCTAGGCGGAAAAGAAGCTTCTCGCCAGGTTGGAAAGCCCCTGGCCGAATGGAGAGCAAGAGGATGGAACCCGCGGTGGTCGGCCCCGAAACCAAGTACCGGGAAGAGCCGAACCATGCGGCGACGATGACCGGCACCATCGCGGCATAGAGCCCGTATGCGGTCGGTATCCCGACAATGGTGGCAAAGACCACCCCTTGGGGCACCATGATGAGTGCCCCCGTGAGCCCGGCGATGAAGTCCGCGCGTAGGGTCCCGCCGGGTTACGAGGGGCCACCAAACTGGAAAAGGAAAAATGCGCTCGATCAATGAATGGTTTGGACCGCCTCCGGGGTGAGCGCCTATGGAATTTCCCAAAATCGATGACTTCCGGATGGTTGCAGGTCTCAGAGGGTGTTTTAAAAGGGTGTTTTAAAGAGGTATCGAAAAATCAGGGGCATCATGATGATGATTTTCCAGTCGAGTGCGCGCCGATTTTCAGTCCTTTCGAGACTGATTTCAGTCTGAGGCTTTCAGTCGGCTTTAGCCGAAACAGTGACTTTCAGTTGCTCCCCAGGCTATGGACTTTCAGTCCATAGTGATTAATAAAATATAACTCAATGGCATTGATATGTCGAACTCCCGACCTACCAGCGCCGCTCGAAAAAGCCAGCGGGACCATGCTGGCCGCCGAGATCCGCTCCACAAATGATGGTCTCGGTCAACATGCCAGGCAGGGCCAGGGGCAGCACATGATGGAACCGGGTCTGCAGGGGGGAGGCGCCGCTGCCCGGGAGGGTCAGCACCAGGGCGCCCACCGGGGGGGCGCGGCACGCCGAAGAGTCTGTAATATACCTTAAAGTGACGTCCCCAATATTGCTTCCTCAAATGTGGGAATTCTCGTTGTAGTTTGCGCGATGTCCTCCCTTTGAGTAACTTCATGATTTCACTAACCGACAACCTGGGCGGATAAGAGATGTAGAGAGGTATATGGTCCTTGCTCACTACTCCCTGGATGATTTCCATATCGTTAGCAGCGCAGGCCTATCGAACCAATGTCCGTACTCTTTACCCCACATCTTTGGGTAGTACCTTAATAGCGATACTTTACTACGTTATCGGTAGGTAATTATTCAGCTACCCATGTGCAGATCGCTGGGATGTTGCGGCCATTTAGCATGTGAAAACAGTCGGTTGGAGTTGAATGTCAACAGGCCCCAGGATCTGTTTTAACCAACCAACTTCTCAGGTTCGTTTCGCCAACTTCATAAATCAGGAATCCGAAAGATGAAGGCACGTATCAAGTGGGTCGAAGATGTCACCATGGTAGGCGAATCCGGCAGCGGGCATGCCCTGGTCATGGATGGCCCCCCAGAGTTCGGTGGCCGTAACCTCGGGGCGCGGCCCATGGAGCTGCTGCTCTTGGGGATGGGGGGGTGCACCCAGTTCGATGTCCTGCTGATCCTGCGCAAGGCGCACCAGCAGGTGACCGCATGCGTCGTCGATCTCGAGGCCGAGCGCGCCGCCGATGACCCCAAGGTGTTCACCCGCATCCACGTCCATTTCATCATCACCGGGCACGACCTCAAGGAGCAACAGGTGGAGCGGGCTATCCGCCTCAGCGCCCGAAAGTATTGCTCGGCCTCCATCATGCTCGGCGCCACCGCCAAGATCAGCCATGACTTCGAGATCCGGTAGGTTTGAGAAGCTGCCTGGTTAAAATGGGTCCCTGCGTCCTGTTGCGTCAGGTCGCGTTCCTCGCCCGGGTGCACACACTCGCCTCGGATAGGCCCTTGTTCACGCCGTTCGTAGGTGGGACCATAGCGGATACCTTGAGACCAGAGGTCTATATCTGGTAGTGGTAAATTTTTAACTGACAGCGTAGTTGATAGTCCAGGTCTACCGGGCCGCACAGCAGTCCAACCCACCTTCTACCAGTTAGATATTACCACTACCTTTATCCTTAAAATCTCTCCATGCAAGGCACTTCCGTCCAATCCCCCCCGTCCCGGCAACGTGCTCCACGGGTTCAGGGTCACACCTGAGTCATGGCCTACCGTGACCAAACCGACGGCTGTGCCCGGCGCGGCGCCCGTGGGATCGGGGGCTGGTGTCTGCCGCTCTCCATCGGTCGTTGGGTCTTGCTGCCGATCTTTGTCGCCGGCCTCGCCGGTGTGCTCTATGCCGTTCACCTGAACGGCACCGTCCGCGCTAAGTTCGAGGGCAAACGCTGGGCGCTGCCCGCGCGGGTGTTCGCCCGACCGCTCGAGCTCTATGTGGGGCGGCCGCTGAGCGTGGAGGCACTGACCGACGAGCTGGAGCGTTTGCGGTATCGTCGGGTGGAGACCCCGAACTATCTGGGCTCCTACTCGCGCCGGGGAGACCGCTTCCTGGTGCACACCCGGCCCTTCGGCTTCTGGGACGGCCTCGAGCCCGAACGCATCCTGGACATCCGGCTCCGGGACGGCCGGGTGGCCTTGCTCAGGGATGCCGCCGACGGCGTCGATCCGGCCCTGGTGCGCCTCGACGCGGCGCTGATCGCGAGCATCTATCCTACCCACAACGAGGACCGGGTCCTGATCCGGGGTACGGACCTGCCGCAGCTCATGCGCGACGCCTTACTGGCGGTGGAGGATCAGGACTTCGACCGGCATTGGGGGGTGAATCCCTGGGCCATCGCCCGCGCCATGTGGCGCAATCTGCGGGCCGGCGGGGTGGTCGAGGGTGGCAGCACCCTGACCCAACAGCTGGTCAAGAACTTTTACCTGACCGACGAGCGTACCCTGGCGCGCAAGCTCGATGAGGCCATCATGGCCATTCTCGTCGAGCTGCACTACAACAAGGATGATATCCTGGAGGTCTATGCCAACGAGATCTTCCTCGGCCAGGATGGCCGGCGGGCCATCCACGGCTTCGGCCTGGCGAGTCATTTCTACTTCAACCGTTCCCTGGACGAGCTAGGAATCGCCGAGACAGCTCTGCTGGTGGCCCTGATCAAGGGACCTTCCTTCTATCACCCGCGGCGGTATCCGGAGCGGGCCCTGACGCGGCGCAACTTGATCATCGATATGCTCCGGGAGCAGGAGATCATCAGTGCCGAGAAGGCGGCCGCCGCCAAGCGGGCACCGTTGGGAGTCAGCGACAAGGGCGGCCGGCCGGCGGGGGCCTACCCCGCGTACCTCCAATTGGTGCGGAACCAATTGCGGCGGGATTATCAGGAGCAGGATCTGCGCTCCGAGGGGCTGCGCATTTTCACTACCCTGGATCCTCTGGTCCAAGCGGTCGTCGAGGCGGCCGTGCGCGAGCGGGTGCCGGAGCTGGAACGGGCACGCGGCTTCAAGACCGGGACCCTGGAATCCGCCGCCGTCGTTACCTCTGCCACCCAGGGAGAGATCCTGGCCCTGGTGGGTGGGCGCGATCCCGGTTACGCGGGCTTCAACCGCGCCCTCGGTGCGGTCCGACCTATCGGCTCGCTCATCAAGCCGGCGATCTATCTCACGGCCTTGTTGGAACCGGAACGCTATAGCCTGGTCAGCCTGCTCCCGGACCGCCCGATAAGCCTGCGCACCCGGGACGACAAGCGCTGGGAGCCCCGCAACTATGACCGCAAGACCCACGGGCAGGTACCCCTCTATCAAGCACTGGCCCAATCCTATAACCTGGCGACGGTCAATCTCGGACTGGAGCTGGGTCTCGGCAAGGTGGTGGCGACCCTGGGCGCCCTGGGCGTGCGCCGACCCGTGGACCCGGTACCGGCACTGCTGTTGGGTTCCGTCTCCCTGACCCCGCTGGAGGTCAGCCAGATCTATCAGACCCTGGCCGCACACGGCTTCCATGCCCCCCTGCGCGCCATCCGCGAGGTCTTGGATGCCAACGGCCGGCGGCTGAACCGCTATCCTTTGACCATCGAGCCAGTGGCGAACGCCGCCGCCGTGTACCTCACGACCTGGGCCATGCAGCAAGTAATCCGGCAGGGGACGGCGAAGGCACTGAAGAAGCGCCTGCCCCAGGGACTGACGGTAGCCGGCAAGACAGGCACGACCAATGGTCAGCGCGACAGCTGGTTCGCCGGGTTCAGCGGCGACAAAGTCCTGGTGGTCTGGGTGGGACGGGACGACAATGGGCCCACCAAGCTGACCGGGGCCAGTGGGGCCTTACGAATCTGGGGTGATATTATGACCGCCGTCGAAAACCAGCCGCTGCGCGAGTTCCGACCGGAAGGCGTGACCGAAGTTCGGGTCGATCCCGCAACCGGCCTGCTGGCGGGCGCGCGTTGCGGGCGTGGGGTAAAGGTGCCCTTTATCGTGGGGGGCGTGCCGACGGAGAGGTCTACTTGCGGCCCAGTATCCCCTACCGCTGTCCCCGGGACGGCGGACGGGAGACCCCAAGCCGCCCCTGTCCCCCGCGTCGAGAAGAAAGAGAAGAAAACGCGCACGAAAGGTGCATTCGACGACTACATACGCGGTGTCAGCAACTGATGAATTATCCTGATGGTTCTGGCGGCGGTCGGCCTTACCTCCCTGTGCCCCCTGAAACGGACCGGCTTACCGCCGGTAGTCTCCGGGCCGGCACCTGGGTCCGCGCTGAGGCCGGTCTGTCGGCCCGGGGGGGCCGCGTTCTTGTATGCCACGACCCGGGCCGTGCGCCGGGAGGCCCTGTCGTCGTTGAAGAAACGACTTTCCGCAGAGGTGGATTCAGTGAGCTCATGCGCGATTCATGGTGACCAATGAATAGAGTTATCCTGGTTGTTCTGTTGGCAGCCGGCCTTGTCGCCTGTGCCCCCCTGAAACGGACCGGACCGCCGGCCCCGATCATAACCGCCGGGCAGCTGGCGACCAGGCCCCCGTATCCGCGGCCCAAGCCCCCCGCACCACCCCCTGGGCAGGAGGTAGCCGAGGTCTACCCCTATCGGCCGCCCGCCTCCGCACCGGATGCCAACCTTACGCAGGGTACTATTCCGGCGCCGGAATCGTATCAGGCACAGGCCGTTCCTGTGTCCGAACCGACGTCCAGGTCCACGCCTGAACAGGGAACCCGAGCACGGCCGGCAAAAGACACGACGCCCATCCCGCGGACTGTGGCCTCCGTTTCCGCACTGCCACCGCCTTCGAGACTATCGCCGGCGGCGAGTACCTTGATCGAGCAGGCCGAGTGGCAGCGCCGCACCGAGGATTACGTGGCCGCCGCGGCGAATCTGGAGCGCGCCCTCGGCATCCAGCCCCTGGAGCCTTATGTGTGGAACCGCCTGGCACGGGTGCGCCTGGAACAGGGACGCTACGTCCAGGCACGCCATCTAGCCTCACGCTCAAATATCCTGGCCGGGGGAAAGCAAAGCCCCCTCACGCGTGACAACCGGAAAATCATCGCCGCCACCAACCAAGCCGCCGGCAATGCGGCCAGTACAGCAGCACCGAAATACCGATAACATGCCAGCGTAACGCAACACGACGCTGGTGGGGTCCGTTGTAATCAAACAGCTTCTAAGATGCCTGCTCCAGCAGCTCCTTGAGCCCGGTCAGGGAGTCGATGACAGCATCCGGCTCGGCGGTGCGGATATCGAGGCCGTGGTTGTAACCGTAGCTCATGCAGACGATAGCGAAGCCTGCCGCTCGCGCCGCCTTCACGTCGCTGGCCGAGTCCCCGACCATGAGGGCAGTCTCGGGGGCAACCCCGAAGTGCTCCGCGGCGTGCAGCAGGGGTAGGGGATCGGGCTTTTTGCGCGGCAGGGTGTCGCCGCTGATGACGATGTCGAAGTAGCCGCGCACGCCCAGGTCCCGCAGCAAGGGCTCGGTGAACTGGGCCGCCTTGTTGGTGACGCAGCCCAGCGGATAGCCCGCGTCTTGGAGATAATCGAGTCCGTCGCAGATGCCCGGATAGAGATACGAGCGCCCGGAGGTATTCTCGCGGTAGAACTCGACGAAGATCGGGAGGGCGCGCTCGAAATCGGCCTCGTCCGGCTCGCCGTCCAGTTGGCCGATCAGCGCCCGGCAGACCAGCCGCTCGACGCCGTTGCCGACCCAGTTACTCACCACCGCTTCTCCATAGGGGGGGCGGCCGAGCCGTTCCATCATGGCGTCGACGCAGAAGGCCAGATCCGGCACGCTGTCCACCAGGGTGCCGTCCACGTCGATGAGAATCATTTCGGGCCGGTTCATATTCAGGGTCCTCAATTTTGTCTTATCCCAGGCCGATAACAGGGAGTGAACTAGGGATAACCGCTCAGCTTCCAGACGCTACAGGTGGTTGAGGATCAAGGAAACGGAATATCGCGATCCCCCGTTTCTGAGTAGGGGCACGGCGCACCGTGCCCCTTATTACCCACTTAAATATGTCAACAGCCCCTGGCGTCACGAATCGGGAACGACTGGGATCCGCTTGGCTCACTGGCTGACTTTGGCCATTTCTTCTCGCATTTGGCGGATGATGGTGTCATAGCGGTTGGGATCGCTATCCTGGCCCTTGTGGAAGATACCCGAGCCGGAGACAAAGGTATCGCAGCCGGCGGCCTTGACCTTGGCGATATTGTCGACCTTGACGCCGCCGTCGATCTCCAGGCGGATGTCCAATCCCGAGGCATCGATCACCTTGCGCGCCCGGTGCAACTTGTCCAGAGCAGAGAGGATGAAGCTCTGACCGCCGAAGCCGGGGTTCACGGACATCAGGAGTACCATGTCCACCTTGTCTATGACATAGTCGAGGTAGCTCAGGGGCGTAGCAGGGTTGAACACCAGCCCCGATTTGCAGCCCTGGTCGCGGATGAGCTGGAGGGTGCGGTCGATATGCTCACTGGCCTCTGGGTGGAAGGTGATGTAGTCGGCGCCCGCCTTGGCGAAATCCGAGACGATACGATCCACCGGCTTGACCATGAGGTGGACATCGAGCGGGGCCTTGACCCCATATTTGCGCAGCGCCTCGCAGACCAGGGGGCCAATGGTCAGGTTCGGCACATAATGGTTGTCCATTACGTCAAAGTGGATGATATCGGCGCCGGCGGCCAGGACATTGGCCACCTCCTCGCCGAGCTTTGCCATGTCCGCCGATAGGACGGAAGGTGCGATCAGATCTTCTGTCATGGACGTCTCTCCCCCTAGGTGCCGGATCGAAGAATCAGAATTCTCTAATTTACTCCAAACCGCGACCTTTTTCACGCCCGGCTCAAAGTGTCCCGGCACGGGTTATGGCCTCATCTCCTCCGGGAATCCTTTGGAAACGAGCTTGTCCGGGTGGTGTTGGCTGAGCAGGCGCCGGTAGGCGCGTTTGACCTCCGCGTCCGTAGCCTCGGGCGGTGACCCCGAGGACTGCGTAGGCCTGGTCCAGGGTCGGTTCCTCGGCAGCGGACCGCCGGGGAGTATAGCCGCGGTCCCGCCGGGTGTCCGCCGAGAATGTCTGCTGGATTTGAACGAGTTGGTGCAAACAGGAGCGCCGGGCTGTGTGCGATTGACGCTAAAATCCTGTAGCGTAGCGGAACTGGCGGCCCTCACAGGATTCGTTGAAACTCGGCCTTCGCGCTCCACCACTCCGACGACTATTTGCTTCCCGATAGGGCCACGTCCAGCA
>Ga0209052_1000023_pt1 | contig 114136 bp, 96 predicted proteins | sample WorMetHEROISLAND_2_FD_187409 | JGI IMG/M metagenome (GOLD analysis project Ga0209052, IMG submission 187409) | Marine gutless worms symbiont microbial communities from Max Planck institute for Marine Microbiology, Germany - Olavius sp. 4 HERON... | ecosystem: Host-associated > Annelida >...
ATAAGTAGTCGGTGTAATCAATTGCTATTTGTGCGTTTGTAAAAATCTTGAAGAAAAAAAACCAGAAATTAGGCGCACAAGGTGAGCCGGTGTCAGTAAGTAAAATTCGATTTGGGCAACAGCCCGTTAAGAAATGACCCGCTCTCCGGTGAGGACGATATCATTTTGTAATAAGCGTCACCCTTGAATTTGAAATAAATAGAGACTGAACCCTCATCGTCTCTTTCACCAAATATCGATTCGATACGATTGAACTCTGGCGGATGTAATTGACCGATATATGCAACTACGGGAATATTAGTATTGAGGATGTCATCGTCCAGGGTAATTAATGACGAGTTTTGAGAAATTGCCTTGGCCCTATCACCTGTTATGTTCCAATCTTTTTGGCAACTCACAACAAAAATAATAGTAAACAATAATCCAATATATATTTTTGAGCGACATAATTTCATAATATCCTCTGGCATAACCTTTCTATTTTTCTCTGTCAAAAAAAGATTTCACTCCCTGGTTTGCAATGATCGTCGGCGCAAAGTTCTCAATTTTTTAGCACTTAGGAGTTTTACCTTCGTGACGAAGGGTTTAGAATTACGCACTATTTTTACGTCGATTACTTGGTTGGGCTGGGTTGACTTTATCGCCTCATATGCTTCGAATTTTGTATTGACCCCTGTGTTGTTTATAGACAATACAACGTCTCCTCTTTTTAATCCGGCGTCTTCAGCACCACTGCCAGGCGCAACTTCGGAAATAACTAATTTTGATCCTTTCTTCTGCGGTTCGAAGTTTATACCTATAAATCCATGGCTTGGGAACGTTAAGAGATAAGGTTATCAGCCATGTCGGCAAAAGACCATCGATTATGCTTTTAGGAGTTTATTGTTCAAAATCATGGCTGCAATAATAAATACCATGAAATTTGCCAGGATCGATATAATGCCGACAATAACCCCAAGAAAAAACAGGGTTGCTTTATTTAAATCGCCGAATAGCAGCCCGGAATTTGTATATATATGTTCGATCGCATAAGTAAAAAGCACGAATAGGATCAGATAAAAACTGTCACCGGCGTTGCCAAGAATGCATTTTAATCCTAAAATAATGGGCCTTTTTCTTTCTTTAAAAAGAAAAACGAGTGGAAATATATAAATTGAGATTACTCCAATTAGAGGTTCAATGATATATTTTGCCGAATGAGCGCTGTGATCAACCAATACAAAATGAAATATAAAAATAAAGGGGAAAAATATTGCCACAAATATCAAAACTACCGAATAGTAGTTGATCCAATGTGTCTTAAAAATACTTGAGTATGAGGTCGGCTCAACTTTGTTAATAATTTCGACGAAGCGTCCATATGCAATCGGCCCCAGGAAAAAGGAGAGGGCAATTGATGGAAGTAGGATCACAATCAATAGATTGTTTGGAAGTAAAATGGAACTGTATTCAAATATACAAAGGGCAACGTATGCCGCCAGCAGTTCTCGACATGAGATAATTATGGCAATTGAATCTAGAAAATATTTCTTGGTATCTTTATCCATACAAATGTTACGGTGATCATTTTCTTTACCTGCCGCACCTTACCAAAAGCTCTGCGAAGAATGGCCGGCACCATCCTGCCGGGTTAGGACTTTCTTATAAAAGCCGGCTTTGTGACGATATATAAACCTCCGCCAACCAGTACCGATACCAATGCCATAAGAGGGATTAAAATCCCTTTAGATGCTCCTATGTCAGGGAAAAAATCAAATGCGACACCTAGAATCAACCATATGGGGCCAACTATCAGATATGAAACGAATAGGTACCAGAGCGGCCGTAGCCTTAAAAATAAACCTATACCAATGATGAGAATTAAAAGTGCGCATGTGATCAAAAAATATTGTTTGAAGTAGTCTGGTACAAAGGGAAGTGGAACCCGGTTGAGAGTATCGGCCGGCCACGTAGAAAAAACGTAGAGCAAACCCACTGACTGCAAAATTAAAAGGCCTCCAAGCGGGCGAACACTTGCTTTAAAGGCCTTGTCCGATGTTGAAGTGTCGGAAAGTTGCATATTTATCCCTTATTTTATATCGGTCTACCAACCAAATTCGGTTTTTATCTGCTTTAATTTAGCTAATACGTCCTTTCGATATTGACATAGTTCTTCCATTTGACAGGCATCGTAGAAAGGAGATGCGACCCGGTAGATTGAAAAGCCTGATCGGCATTTCAGGCCTTAACCGCAAAACACTGGTTTTGGCCGTTGGCCTTGGCAAGGGTTAGGGCCTTGTCGGCCATTTTGATAAACTTATCCTTGGAAACTTCCTGATCCGGCGGCAGTGAGGATACACCGAAGCTCAGGTTAAAGGGAATCGTCTTTTTATCATAGGTGACCTTAAGCGAACCGATTGCTATTTTAAGCCTTTCGGCAGCCTTCAATCCGCCTTCCAGGGCTGTTTCCGGCAGGATGATGCCGAATTCGTCGGCGCCATAGCGTGCAATGTGATCCGACTGTCGCAATTCTTTTCTCAAACAATCCGCGATCGCTTTGATGACATAGTCTCCGGCGGGATGGCCGAATTTGTCGTTGATTGATTTCAGATCATTAATATCGGCGAATACGATCGTGAGGGGGAACTTGTAGCGTCTGGACCGATAGATCTCCTCATCGAGCAGTTCATGAAAATATTGATAATTAATCAGCGGTGTCATCACATCGCAAGTTATCCGTTCTTTGAGGCTCTCAATCTCCCGTTTTTGGGATATCACCTTTTCCATTAATTCACCGGCGAGATTGATGATTTCCTTCCTGGCGGATTCGAGCAGTTCACTGTATTGCTCCTGATTTTCGACGTTGATTTCAAAAAGCGGGAATAACTGTTGGGTGTGGTCATGTATTTTCTGCCCCAATTGTTCGATATTGATCTTGTCTTCAAACTGATACTTTTTGGCATGCAGTTCAATTAGCCCCAGCGTCAAACACTTATCGATATCGTTGAACAGGTCAATGAACAGGGTTGCCAGATGCAAAATTTGGGTGAGTGTGTTGATCTCTGAAGAGTCTGTGGACAGTTTTTCAGGCCGGTGATGACAGCCGATGGGCAAATACAACAACTCCGGCAATTTCCAGAACTCAATCAAACATCGCCCAATGGACATGTGGTTGAATCCCAGGATGATATCTTCGGCTTCATGAATAGCGCAGCCGGAGGTCTGCATTTCCTTGATTACCAGGTTGTATTGTTTGGGCAGGCACCGGGCCAGGGTCAGGATGCCGACATTATGCAAAAGACCCAGCAAAAAAGCATCTTCCGCCAGGTCCGGCAGGATGTCATCGGCCAGTGCTTTTGCCGAAACCGCACCGATCAGGGAATCTTTCCAATACGAATTGTAATCGAAGCCGAAGGGCCCATCAGGCTGGAAATTTTTAACCAGCGAACAGCTGAGCGCCAGGTTCTTGACCGCACTGAAGCCCATCATATTGACGGCATGATTGACTGAGGTAATCTTGGCCTGCAGGCTGTAAAAGGGAGAATTGATGCATTTGAGCACCTCCGCACTGAGGGAAGGATCCGATGAGATTAATTTTGTGATTTCATTCAGATCGGGCTCCTCCTTGCGGAGTGCATCCATTAATTTAAGGGCAACCCCCGGCAGGGTGGGCAATTTCTCCGTTTTTTTGATGATCTCTTCAAACGCTATATTTTCATCCATCTGGCCGCTCTCCACTGGAAACTGAACACATGCATGTCTTGCCGCTGTAGCCGCGGGCATACAAGGCTAAAATCTGCGGGCAACAGCAGTATATACGTTATCGGCCAGATGCAGCCCAAACTTGAAAACTCCGACAGGGTTTCGCTTCCGACCCGACTCGGGTTGAACACCAAATGCAGGAACGGCTTCGAGGAAAGGCAAATCGGCTCGATCGGACAAACGAAAGCTTAGGGTAAAATCGAATCAAATCGGAGAGTTAGGTCTGCTAATGCTTATGTCAATTTCAGCAAGCGGGATTTGATGCAGACAGATATTCCAGCAATGCTGGTGGGATTTGGTCGCGGGGGCAGACGGCCGATGAAAAAAAGGCATTCTGTTGCCAGAATGCCTTTTTTAGCGTTTGTGCGATGAGGCGCTTTAGTCGCGCAGTTCTTCCTTGATGCCCACGGCGATCTTGAACAGGGCCGTCAGGATTAAAAATCCCATGGCCCATACGCCCAGGGCGATGAGGATTTCGGGCACCGACGGTATGTACTCGTTGACTTCGTGCAGCGGCGACGGGGTGAATCCGCCGGCGATCATTCCCAGTCCCTTGTCGATCCAGGTTCCCAAAAAGATCACCACGCAGGCGACGGCCAGCACGCCTTCGTTTTTGCGGGTGGCGGGGATGACAGTCAGGATGATACCGATCAGCATCAGGGCCATGGAAGTCCACATCCAGGGCACGTAGGCCCCGTGTCCGTGCAGCCCGATGAACAGGTACTTGATGTGATCCATGTGCTCGGGAATGTTGCTGTAAAAAACCACAAAGACCTCGCACAGAAAGAAAAAGACGTTGATGCAGATGGCGTAGGCCACGATTTTGGCCAGCGACTGAATCTGTTCGCGCCCCGGATCGAAGCTGCTCACCCGGCGGATGATCAGGCAGCATAAGATCAACAGGGCCGGCCCGGCGGCAAAGGCCGAGGACAAAAAGCGCGGCGCCAATATGGCGGTCATCCAGAAACCCCTGCCCGGCAAACCGCAGTACAGGTAAGCGGTGACCGTATGGATGCTGACGGCCCAGGGAATCGATAAGTATATCAAGGGCTTCAGCCAGGCCTGGTAATGGACCTGGTTGCGCTCGGCCTCGAGCACGTTCCAGCCGATGACAATATTCAAAAACAGATATCCGTTTAACACGACGGTATCCCAGAATAGAACCGACTTGGGTGAAAAATAGATAAAAACATTGAACACCCGCGTGGGTTGGCCGAGATCCACCAGAATAAATGTTACACACATGATAACAGAGGCGATCGCCAGAAACTCGCCCAGGATGGTAACCCGGCCGAACGCCTTGTAATCATGCAGGTAATAGGGCAGCACCACCATCACCCCCCCGGCGGCCACGCCGACCAGAAAGGTGAAATTGGCGATGTAAAATCCCCAGGAGGTATCCCGGCTCAAACCGGTGATTCCGAGGCCGAAATCGAGCTGCCACAAATAGTGGATAAAACCGACCCCGACGACCAACAGCAGGAAGGTCATCCAGGCATAGTATTTTTTGCCGCCTTTGATCGCTAATTCAAGCATATTCACCTCACACTATGTAATAAACGGCAGGCTCAGTGCCCAGCATCTGCTTGCGCCGAATGGTGTAATGGGTCCGGATGAGTTCCCGGACCTCTGATTTCGGGTCATACAGGTCGCCGAAGGCCAGCTTGCCTTTCGAAACCTCCACACAGGCCGGCAGTTGGCCTTCGGCCAGCCGCTCCGCACAAAAGTTGCACTTTTCAACCACGCCCTTCATCCGGGTGGGAAACTTCTTGTTGATCTTTTTGATAAACGGGCGCGGATCCCGATAGTTGAAACTGCGGGCCCCGAAGGGACAGGCCGCCATGCAGAAGCGGCAGCCGATGCAGCGATGAAAATCCATCAAAACGATGCCGTCCGACGGGCGCTTAAACGTTGCCTTGGTCGGACAGGCACGCACGCAGGGCGGATTTTCACAGTGGTTGCACAAAACAATAAAGGGCGTGTGTTCCACTTCTTCGCTCAAAAACTGGCCGGCCTTGCAGGGAAAGGCGTTGTGGTAGTGGGTCTCCCAGATCCATTTGATTTCATGGCGCTTGTTTTGCAGGTGGGGGACGTTGTGAATCGTGTCGCAGGCCTCGACCAGGGGGTCGACATCGGCGGCGGAATGGAACTTCCGCGCATCGATGACCATCGCCCATTGTCGCGCCGTCAGGGCCTTGTCGCCCGCTTTGACGACCGGTTGGGGCTCTTCCCCGTGTGCGGCTTCTTTGGCAAAGGCATTTAATACCGGCTTGGCCGTCAGCGCCAGAGACGAAAGTCCAAGCAATTGCAAAACGCGTCGTCTGCTGCTATCCATCACGTGTTCTCCTTCGGGTTATCGATATGGCAATCCCAGCAATAGGGCCTGACCGAGGCATAGTCGTGGCACCGGTCGCAAAATTCGGCCTTGTTTGAGTGACAATCCAGGCAGGTGTTGGAAAGGCTCATGTTGTATTTTTTTCCGCCGGGAACCTCATAAATCCTGTCGCCCCGCCGGACCACCGCATCCCGCCAGTGATCCAGCAGCTGCATGTGCTCGGCCTTCATATACTCGGTGGAGCGCACGCAGACCTTGGCGGCCTTGGCCTTGTCCGTCAGAACCAGATCGGGTGCCGGGGCGGCCTTTCCCCGGTTGTACCAGAAGGGAAAGGTGGCGACTATCAGAAAAACAACGATACCGCTAATGATCAGTTTTTTATCCTTCATCAGTTTCTTCCTCCGAATCACTCTCTAATCCGGGAATGTCTTCACCGCGCAGATCGAGCGTTCTTTCATTTTGCCCTTCCAAATTCAGAGCATTGGCCACCAGTTCGTGGACACCGGCGACATCCACTTCGGGAACCCAATACTCCGTTATGGCCGGCAAGGCAGCCCGATCGATGGCGCAGATGGTCGACAGCATGTTCACACCGTGCTTTTCGTGCACATATTTGACGGCATTGGCGCGGGGCAGGCCCCCGGTCAGCCGCAATTCCATATCTTCGCCGGCATTCAACCCGGATCCGCTGCCGCAGCAAAATGTCTGCTCGCGAATGGTGTTGGCCGGCATGTCGTAGAAATGGTTGCAGACATTTTTTATCACGTAGCGCGGCTCATCAAACAGACCCATTCCCCGGGCGGGGTTGCAGGAGTCATGAAAGGTGACCTTGAGGTGATCGTTGCGGCGGGGATCCAGATCCAGTTTACCGTGTTTGATCAAATCGGCGGTAAACTCGGTGATGTGCACCATCTTGGTTGACTTGGCGTTTTTAAACTTGGTCCCGGTGACGGGATTGACCGGCTCTTCAAGGAAATCGGCCGGTCCGTTCATGGTGTCCATGTACTGGTTGATCACCCGCCACATATGGCCGCATTCCCCGCCCAGAATCCACTTGACGCCCAGCCGCTTGGCTTCGGCATACATTTTGGAGTTGAGCCGCTTCATGGTTTCATGGGAGGTGAAGAAACCAAAGTTGCCGCCCTCGGATGCATAGGTGCTCCAGGTGATGTCGAAGCCGTATTTTTCCTTCAAATAGTGAAACAGGATCAGATACCCCGCGCAGGTGTACGTGCCGGGATCGGCGAAAACATCCCCGGAAGGGGTGATGAACAAAATATCGGCGCCTTTTTTGTTGAACTGCGGCTCCACCTTCACACCGGTGATATCTTCGATATCATCCACAAAAAAGTCGATCATGTCCATGAAGGCATGGGGCTGGATGCCCAGGTGGTTGCCGGTACGATAACAATTGGCCACCGGGGTTGCAATCCAGTCGATGTTCAGACCGATCAGATTCAACAGTTCCCGGCCCATCATGGTTATTTCGGCCGTATCGATGCCGTAAGGGCAGAATACCGAACAGCGGCGGCATTCCGAGCACTGGAACAGGTAGTACCACCACTCCTTGAGCACGTCCAGGGACATGGGCCGCGCCCCGTTGAGCTTGCCCAGAATCTTGCCGAGCCGGGTGAAATCGTTGCGATAGACCGAACGCAGCAGCTCGGCCCGCAGCACGGGCATATTCTTGGGGTCGCCGGTACCGATGAAATAGTGGCACTTGTCGGCACAGGCGCCGCACCGCACGCAAATATCCATGAACACCTTAAAGGATCGAAAGCGTTCGAGGCGTTCCTTGAAGCCCTGGTGGATGATCTCCTGCCAGTTTTCGGGCAGATCCCAGTCTTCTTCCACCGGGTTCCATGGGCGCGCATGGGGAAGACCGACATATTCGACACTTTTGGGGTTCGCGGCATAACAGTACATCCCCTTGCGAATGTCGATCGGGGTATTCATCCAATGCTTATTCGGCGGTCGGTGGTCGATCTGGATGAGTTGTTCGGGTTTGGGTAATTCTTCTGCCATAGTTTTCTCCTTATTCTTCCGCCTTCTCTCCGGCTGGCACTTCAGCCGGTACCTCGGCCGAAACGGGTTCGGGCTCCTGCATTTTGTCCACCGGCAAACCGGCTTCTATCATTTTATCTCTGAATTCATCTTCGTATTCTTCGTAGGTGTGAACCGGGACGGGGTAATTCCAGGGATTGACATGTCTCCGGGCCCGGGTGTCTGTGCTCAGGTTGCGGGTGGGGCTCAAAAAGATGCCGCCCAGGTGCATCAATTTGCTGAACGGAAAGTAGGCCAGCAATACACTGACAAAAAAGAGATGGACATAAAAAACGGGGCTGACGCCGTCGGGGATGGTCGGCCGAAAGGTGACCAGTCCCATGGTGAGTTCCTTGGCGGCGACAACATCGATCTTGAGAAAATAGCGCATCAGTATACCGGTCAGCGCAATGCCGAAAATCAGAAACAACGGGAAGTAATCGGCCGCCAGAGAGATATATCTGACCTGGCGGATAAACAGCCGCCTGGCAAACAGGTAGGTCACCGCGGCCAGCAGCACGATCCCGGAAAGAAAGACCCCCGGCAGGCCGAAATAAATATCCGGGTAGAGGACTTCGATCCTGAAAAAGCTGTCCACATTTTCCACCAGGGTGACGAAAAAGGGCACCGGCTCGGTGAAAAACCGCAGATGTCTTACGAGGACGGCCAGAAATGCGTAGTGAAAGGCCAGGGCGCCCACCCACAAAAAGATCTCAAGCTGGTAGGAAATCCGCGAGCCTTCCTTCAAGCGCAAGCGCGTATTGCGGAACAGGGATCGAAAGGTAAATATTTCCAATGCCATACGTGCAACCACCTGCCAAAGGTTGGCCGGACTGTCCAGCTTGGAATGCTTGATCCAGGAAAGAGATTTTTGCTGCCCGCCGGTGGTAGGGATGCGAAAGGGCACCGCCGAATTGGACCAGTCGACGATTTTGTAAACAAAACCCACGAAAAAGGTGAGCAGTGCCAGATACGGAATGATAATTCCGAAGACAACCTGCAGCCCTATCGCCGAGCCTGCCCAGGCAATTAAAAACAGGACGAAAACAGCGATGAGTGATAACATGTACCTTGCATTCATTTACCTGCACCTCGCTTGGAGACTTCACATCACCGATCGCGGACCGAAGCCTCAATTAGTGTTCTACCGGTTTTACCAGCTTTATTTACGCAGTGCCTCGATTGGGGGAAAGCTTCAGCACAATCATTTGATTGAGAGGTTAATCAGCAGACTCCTTAACCAAGCCGGCCCTTTCGAAGGCTCTAAATGTCCGGTTGCGGGTCTCGTTGGCACTGATTTGATAAACCTTTTCCCTGCACTGCATATATATGTCAAACGCCATCAAACAAATTTGGTCGATTTTGAATTCAAACTCAGCGAGTTCAGCCGCCAGGCGGCTGTCTTGCAGTTCCTTGGCAGAATATTGTCTAAGAATCTGTTTCAAGGATAAAATGAACGCGGTGGCTTGCGAGGGGGTAAAGTCTTGAATGGCCCGGATTCTGATGATCGAATCCAGGTGTGAGGTGAGGGTTTTGGGATCCATGCCGCCGAGAAGCTGATCGAGGAGGCCGTTAAGGCCGGCCATCATGGTGGTGCCGACAGGATTGGCAAATTGATCCGTTTTGCTTTTGATGAATTCGGCGGTATCAACGGCATAGGTTTGGGCTGCCAGATCAAACCACTGTTTGGCGATGGCAGCTTTTTTCTTGACTAAAATTTTTTCCAAACCGGTTCCCATTAAATCTCCCGGCGGCCTGAAAGATGGTTCGATCCGGCAACCATAATATACATAATATAAAGGTACGGACTAAATAACAGCAGGCCGAAGGGCATACGTATAATCGACTTCTAAATTCCTGTCAAGGATATTTGGAAGGCTGGACAATTCCCAATAATAGGGCCTGGTCGTCGTCAGCAGGACGCCCGCCGGCAAACTGTTCGACATCACCCATAATTGCTGCAACGATTTCCTGGGGGGAATGAGCGCTGTCGGTGGCAAGCAGTTTGAGCAGCCGCTCCTCTCCATAGGTATTGCCCTCCATGTCGAATCGTTCGGTAAGCCCGTCGGTGTAGATGAGAAAGCGATCGTCGGGTTCCAATTTGATCTCGGTTACCGGGATTTCGATGTCATAGGGTTCAATCCCCAGAGGATAAACACCCGGGCTGGTTAGTTCCATGGCCTTTTTTTCGGATGCGCGATAAATCATCGGCAGCGGTTGGCCGGCACGCGCAATCCACATCGTGTGGGAATTGGCATCATAAAAGGAATAAAGGGCGGTCATGAAGCTTGGATCGGCGACTTTGCACAGATGTTCGTTAAGGTAGCGGATGACTTGCGCGGGATCGGATGCAGACCCGGGATAGGAGCGGAAAAGGGCGCAGGTCATTGCCATCAAAACGGCAGCAGGAGCACTGTGTCCTTCGGCATCTGCTATCAGAAAACCCCAGCGGTTGTCGGGCAGTTCGATAACGTCGTAATAGTCACCGCCCGCGTATCGGCTGGTTTCATAGTGCACAGCCAACTCGAACCCGCTGATTACCGGCAACTGCTTTGGCAGGAGTTTGCGCTGGACCTCGGAAACCACCTTCAGTTCGTGCTCGAGCTGATCTTTCTGGCTTTCAACCTCCCGCTTGAGCCGATCGATGGTCAGATGGGTATTGACCCGCGCAATCACTTCGTCGGGTTGGAAAGGTTTGGTAATGTAGTCCACGGCCCCCAGCTGAAGCCCTTTGACCTTATCTTCAGTGTCACCCAGAGCGGAGAGAAAAATAACGGGGATGCCGGCCGTGGTCGGGTCGGTTTTCAGCCGACGGCAAACTTCGTAGCCGTCGATATCGGGCATCATGATATCCAGCAAAATGAGATCAGGCATGGCCTTGCCGGCGATGGTGAGCGCCGTTTGCCCATTTTTGGCGATCAGCAGCTTGCAGCCGATCCCTTCCAGGGTTTGAAACAGCACCTGCAGATTGGTCGGGTTGTCGTCTACCAGCAGTATGGATTCGCTCGTTGGATTGCTTGTTGCCATCCCTGTAACTCCCGGGTGTATAGCGGCCCTGCCAATTGGGAAGCCGGCACAGAAATCTGGTGATGGTGATAATTAATGTTACGAAAGGATCTCGATTCCGGATTCAACAGAATCGGTGATGGGGATCAGGGATTGAAAACCGCTGACCTCAAAAATTTCATTCACAAATTCATTCAGGTCACAAAGAACGATTTTGCCATCCCGACGTCTCATTTCTTTGGCGGCACTCAACAAAACCCTAAGACCGGCACTGCTGAGATATTCCAATTCCCCCAAATCGAACAACAGGCGGTTCGCATCTCCCCCAATGGCTTCTTTGACGACGGTCTCGGCTTCCGCAGATGTATCTGCATCCAGTCTCCCCTTAATCTCAATGGAGACAATCCCGTTTTCCTCTTTCTGACTAATTTCCATTTTACGATCCCTCTGATTGGTAATTTTGTTCGATTCCGCGCTTTTCCATTTACAAAACATTATTATTAAAACATTTCCTGGCGTAAATCAATAACGTAATTAAACCCGCCCCAACTTTTGAAAAGTTCGCAAGCGTCATTTCAGAATGACAGTCTATTTTTGCATTGACATTCATTTTGATCCCCTATATTTGGTTTGCATACTAAGTACTTTCAAAATTTTCGAATAGCGTTGCAGCGTCAATACGCGCTCTTAACAACCTCGGCTTTGGGAATCGGGGTCGTGGAAACGGGCTCCAACGCTAAGGCGACCGCAGCATATCCAGAATAATAATTCGTATACAAACAAATTATGGACCATCAGCGGAATCGATCACAAGGAGAACCCCATGGAGCAGTGGTATAAAACATCCTGCGTAATGTGTGCCCAAAACTGTGGGCTTGAAGTTCAGGTGGAAAGCAACCAAATGGTCGCTGTTCGGCCCGACAAAGACAACCCGCGCAGCCAGGGCTATGTGTGCCGCAAGGGGCTGAAGATCGCCCACCACCAGCACCATGCCCAGCGTCTTACCCATCCCTTAAAACGCGTGGGCAAGGGGTTCGAACAGATCTCCTGGGACCAGGCCATCGCCGAAATCGCCGCCAAGCTTGCGGCCGTTGTCGAGACCCACGGCCCGAAGTCTTTTGCCTACATGGGCGGCGGCGGCCAGGGCTGTCATTTCGAAGCGGCCTTCGGGGTTCGGCTGCTGCGCGGGATGGGATCGCACTACCATTACAATGCCCTGGGACAGGAGCTCACCGGGCATTTCTGGGCCTGGGGCCGGGCCACCGGCCGCCAGTATCTCTTCGCCGGTCCGGATCACCACAACACGGATGTTCTGCTTGCCTGGGGCTGGAACGGCATGATGAGCCACCAGATGCCCCAGGCAAGGCGTTTTCTGACGGGCTTTGCCAAAGACCCGCACAAAGTTCTGGTGGTAATCGATCCCCGGCTTTCCGAAACCGCCAAAATCGCCGACATTCATCTGGCCGTCCGACCCGGCACCGACGCCCTGCTTTCAAAGGCCATGATCGCCATTATACTGGCCGAGGGCTGGCAGAATGACCCATACATCGAACAGCATGTGAGCGGGTTCGACAGTGTCCGGACCTGGTTCGAAGGATTCGATGCCCGCGCGGCCCTGGCGGTCTGCGAGCTGGATTATGAACAGGTCCGCGAGGTCTGCCGCCTGGTGACCTCGCGCAAAACCTCCATGCATCCGGATCTGGGGGTTTACATGAGCCGTCACAGCACGGCGACCTCATGTCTGGGAATTATTCTGCTGGCCATCAGCGGACAGATCGGGGTGCCCGGCGGCAATGTCATCCCGGGACACCTCATGCCCATCGGATCGCACTCCGACGAACGCCGGCCGCACACCTGGCGCACGGTGGCGACCGATTTTCCGGCCATAATGGGTGTATTCCCCCCCAACGTGGTTCCCGAAGAAATACAAAACGATCATCCCGATCGGCTGCGGGCCATTTTGTGCAGCGGCTCCAATCCGCTGCGCTCCTATGCGGATACCACAGCCTATGAAAAGGCCTTTTCCCAACTGGACCTGCTGGTAACCTGCGAGCTGGCCATGACCGAAACGGCCCGTCTTTCGCATTATGTCCTGCCGGCCCGCTCGGGGTACGAATCCTGGGACGGAACGTTTTTTGCCTGGACCTATCCGGAAATTTATTTCCAGCTGCGACAGCCCATTGTCGAACCCGAAGGAGAACAGCTGGAGGTCAGCCAGATCATGGTGCGCCTGGCGGACGCGCTCGGACTTGTACCGCAAATACCGGATGAGCTTTTTTCGGCTGCCAAAAAGAATCGGCTGGAGTTCGGCCTGGTGCTGATGAATTATATGCAGGCCAATCCGGCAGCGATGAAAATGATTCCGTTCATTCTGGCCAAGACCCTTGGCGAGGAGATGGGTTCGGCCAATCAGGCCGTTCTGTGGGGGCTGCTGAATACCCTGCCCAAGCATTCCCAGGAAAATGCCGCCCGGGCCGGTTTTAAGCCGGGACTGACACTGGGTGAAGAAATTTTTCAGGCCCTGCTCGATCATCCGGAGGGCATCTGGATCGGACGCTGCGATCCGGAGAAAAATCTAGGCACCCTGCGCACGGCAGATGGACGGATTAACATCGCATATCCCGAAATGGCCGCATGGATTCACGGCATCGACGCGGCATCAGAGGCGGCCGCGTTGGAAAAGGACCCCGACTGGCCGCTTATCCTGATTGCCGGACGCCGCACGGACATGAATGCAAATACCCTGATGCGGGATCCATCCTGGAACAAGGGCCGCCGGGCCTGCAGCCTGTCCATGAATCCCGCCGATGCTGAAGACATGGGCTTTCAGGACGGACAAAACGTAAAGATCACGACCGAAGCCGGCAGCGAGGAAATCGAACTGGAAGTCACCGGGGCCGTCAGGCAGGGTCAGGTCATGATTCCCCACGGCTTCGGCCTGGACTATGGCGACGAGGTTTACGGCGCCAATGTAAACCGATTGACCAAAAACACCCACCGGGACCACCTGGCCGGGACTCCCCTGCATCGCTATGTGCCCTGCCGGGTCGAGGCCATCTGACTTGAAGCCGGGTAGATGGAGGATTTATCCCTATAACCTCTAAGTATTGGATAGTTTTTCACACCGTGTTTTATACATTGGGGGTGCGTTACTAAAAGATGAACATCGAACGTCCAACCTCGATGGATTCGTAAAAAGTCAAATTGACTCGCTCGGGTGCCCCGTTCGGGGGTTTCGACCCCGGCGGCTAAATTCCAAGAACTCGTCGCAAGCTCCTCAAACAGCTTGTCCGCCTCAGGCGGATTGACGCCGCCGGTGTCGAAATCCTTTTCCCGAACGGTGCAATGTCGCTCCCCAATCTGATTTTTTACGGGACTGTCAACATCGAACGTCGAATATAAATGATGACCGACAAGGCGCAATAGAGAAAGGAAATCAAAATGGTCGATGAACAGGAATCCCCTTTTGACAGTCATGTCTTCGTCTGCACAAATGATCGCGGCGGACGCCGCAAGTCGTGCGCCGATGGCAACAGTCAGCAAACCCGGGCCCGGCTGCAGGCCGCGATAAAGAAGCGGGGCTGGAAGGGACGCGTGCGTGTGTCCCCATGCGGTTGTATGGGACTTTGCGATAAAGGGCCCAATGTATTGATCTACCCGCAAAAATCCTGGTACGCCGCTGCGACCAGTGAAGATGCAGAAGAAATAGCTGCCAAACTCGAACGCATGCTCGATGCATGAATCAGAATGGAAGGAGAAAGCCATGTATTTTGACAAACCCGGAAAAGACAACACCGATCAAACCCTGAAACTGGCGGCAGCAAGGGCGCAGGAGTTGGGAATCGATGAGATGGTCGTGGCCACTACCACCGGTCGCAGCGCCTACAAGGCAATGGAAGTGTTCAAGGGGCGCCGGCTGACGGCGGTGACCTACCATTGCGGATTCAAGGAACCCTTTCAAAACCGCATGGCCGATGATGTCAGGCAGGATATCGAAAGCAAGGATGTGCGGGTGATTGCATGCAGTCACGCCCTCTCCGGGCTGGAGCGCTCGGTGGCCAAGAAACATTCCGGCGTTTATCCCGTTCTGCTGATCGCCGACACCTTGCGGCTTTTGGGCCAGGGCACCAAAGTGGCCGTGGAGGTTGCCGTAATGGCGGCCGATGCCGGAGCACTCAGCGGAAGCGATATTGTGTCCGTGGGCGGATCCGGCGGCGGGGCAGATACAGCCTTGATATTAAAACCGGCGCACCAGAACAATTTTTTTGACTTGAGAATCAGGGAAATTATTTGCAAACCACGCAACTTCTAGTGTCCCAGAAATATTTGATAAAAATACGAACTGGGGTTTTAAATCAGTCAGCATCTTTGGTACAGCAAATCACTAGCACCAAATCACAAATCCGCCGCAGGCGGATTTGTGATTTGGGATTTGCAAATTCGGGAACTAAGGGGTTATAATACCGGATACAGCCCAAAATTCGGGCAGTGCAGAGATCAGCCGATTTTTAGCCAGGACGCCAACCCCACAATAGCCGGTAACCCATGTTCTTAATCGTCGGAATACAGCCAAAAACGAAGGTACTGGACGAAAATCCCAAACGCTGCCCGTCATGCGGTTTGCACCAGGCTTTCAACAAGCGCATCGATCATTACTTTCAGTTTTTTTTCATCCCCATCGCCAGGGTAAAAAAAGGCGAGCCCTTCGTCCAGTGCAATCGATGTCATCATACCAAGAATGAATTCAAGCGGGAGTTTTCACCCTACCAGGAGGAAACCGGGCTTTTGTGCAAACATTGCGGCAGCCCGGTTCACAAAGGATTCTACTACTGCCCCTATTGCGGCAAAAAGATTTAACTCGGATGGGTCTTTGACCGGTTAACATTCTCCACCCCAAATAATCAGTGTTCACGCCATTGGACAACCAGCTGCAAAATAGAGACGGCCGGCCGCTGGAGCGCCACATTGTTCTCGTGGCCCCGGAAATACACTGGAATACCGGCAATATCGGCCGCACCTGTCTGGCCACGGGAACCCGTCTGCATCTAATCAAACCGCTGGGTTTTTCTATCGACAGCCGGGAAGTGCAGCGGGCGGGTCTGGATTACTGGGAAAGGGTCAAACTGACGCTGTGGGATGACTTCGACCGCTTTGAGGCCGAAGTGGCGCCCGCAAAAAACGAGGTGGCCCTGTTTTCCAAAAAGGGGGCTGCGCCCTTCTGGTCGATGCCCGCCCCGGACCGTCTGTTTCTCATTTTCGGATCTGAGACCAAAGGTCTGCCTGAAGAAATCATACAACGCTATCGCCAGGCATCCTATCACATTCCTATTACGGCCGACACCCGGTCGCTGAACCTTTCCACCGCCGCCGCTGTGGCCCTGTATGAGAGCCTGCGTTCGGCAAAACCCTTCCACGGCTGGCCGCCTGACAACATGTGACACATAATCCGGGCATCAGTATGGCCTTTGATTTTAGGACTGACAGCCTGCGGCAGTTTTTCTGACGGGCACGGCTGCGAGGGATCAATACACCGGCAGGCCGTTCGGATCTCGACGGCAAATTAGCTGAACCCTTTATGAGTGAGTCTCCCGGCGGCACCGCCGGTCCTGTTTGCTTAAATACCGGCCGTTTGACAGGATAGAGAATGTGTTTATCTTTTTTGTGCAATTTTCAGACCAATCAAAAATAGTGGACAGGGATCACCACGGATTGCCACCGATAGTTGAATAGCGGGGGCTTTTTTATAAAAGCACTTCGGCCGTTCGCGCTATCCGTGTTTGTGCGTGTCCGTTTAGAGTATTTCACACCGCTTTTAGAACGGAATGCCGTTTAAAAGCCGCTATACAGGGGAAACAAATGCGATTCGACAAATTCACCATAAAATCGCAGGAATTGATCCAGGAAGCCCAGAGCCTGACAGCAAGATACGGCCACCAGCAAATCGAGCCCGAGCACCTGCTGGCCGGAATGCTGCAGGAGACCGAAGGCATCACCAATGCCATGCTGCTCAAATTAGGGGTTTCGGCTGCAGGCGTTGCCGGCGATGTCAGGGCGGCTCTTGAAAAATTACCGGCTGTCAGCGGCGGCGGAATGGGCGACGCCTATCTGTCAGGCCGGGCCAAGGCCGTCCTGGAGGCCGCCTTTGCCGAAGCCACCAAAATGAAGGACGAATACGTCAGCATCGAGCATATATTTCTGGCCATTGCCGATGAAAAAACCGGGCAGGCCGCGGCAATATTATCCCGCAACGGTGTCGACCGGGATGCGATTCTGAAAGTGCTCCTGGGAATTCGGGGCAATCAGCGCATCACCGATCCCAATCCGGAAGAAAAATATCAGGCCCTGGAGAAGTTCTGCCGGGACATGACGGACTTTGCACGCCAGGGCAAGGTGGATCCGGTTATCGGCCGGGATGAAGAAATCCGGCGCATCGTTCAGGTGCTTTCCAGGCGGACCAAAAACAATCCGGTGCTGATCGGCGAGCCGGGGGTCGGAAAAACCGCCATTGTCGAGGGTCTGGCCCAGCGCATTGTCGCCGGGGACGTATCCGAAACCCTTAAGAACAGGCGCCTGATGGCACTGGACATGGGCGCATTGATCGCCGGTGCCAAATACAGGGGGGAATTCGAAGACCGCCTCAAAGCCGTTTTAAAGGAAGTTGAAAGTGCCGATGGCGATATCATCCTTTTCATCGACGAACTGCACACCGTGGTAGGGGCCGGGGCCGCCGAAGGGGCCGTGGATGCCTCCAACATGCTCAAACCGCCCCTGGCCAGAGGCACGCTGCGCTGCGTGGGTGCCACAACCCTAAACGAGTATCGCAAGTACATCGAAAAAGATGCCGCCCTGGAAAGACGTTTTCAGCCGGTCGTGGTCCAGGAGCCAACGGTTGATGACACCATCTCGATACTAAGGGGACTCAAGGAGAAATACGAGGTTCACCACGGGGTTAGAATCAAGGATTCGGCCATTGTGGCGGCCGCGACCCTTTCCGACCGCTATATATCAGATCGTTTTCTGCCGGACAAGGCCATCGACCTGATAGACGAATGCGCCTCCAAACTTCGAATCGAAATCGACAGCATGCCGGCTGAGATCGATGAAGTCCAACGCAGGATCATCCAGGCGGAAATTGAGCGCGAGGCCTTGAAGAAGGAATCCGATCCGGGATCCAAACAACGGTTGGAAAAACTGGACGCCGAACTGAGCGACATGAAGGCCGTTCTGACAGGCATGCAAGGCCACTGGCAAAACGAAAAAGACCTGATCCAAAGCATTCGCATTATCAAGGAAGAACAGGAGCAGCTCAACACCGAAGCCCAGCTGGCCGAGCGGCAGGGCGACCTGGCCCGGGTGGCTGAAATCCGCTACGGCAAAGCCGCCGAACTCGCCCAACGCCTGGAGGAAACCAATCGCAAGCTCTCCGAATTTCAGGCCGACAGCAAAATGCTCAAAGAAAAGGTAGACGATGAGGATGTGGCCGAAGTAGTCGCCCGCTGGACGGGTATCCCGGTGAGCAAGATGCTCGAAGGCGAAATGGAAAAACTGGTGCACATGGAAGACCGGCTGCATCAACGGGTTATCGGGCAGGATGAGGCCGTCAACGCCGTTGCCAATGCCGTGCGCCGGGCGCGCTCCGGGCTGCAGGACCCCAACCGCCCCATCGGCTCATTTATATTCATGGGCCCGACCGGTGTCGGCAAAACCGAACTTGCCAAGGCCCTGGCCGAATTTATCTTCGACAGCGAACAGGCCATTGTGCGCATCGATATGTCTGAATTCATGGAAAAACACGCCGTCGCCCGACTCATCGGGGCGCCGCCGGGTTATGTCGGGTACGAGGAGGGAGGCTATCTCACCGAGGCCGTGCGCCGACGACCCTATTCCGTAGTGCTGTTTGATGAAATCGAAAAGGCCCACGCCGAAGTTTTCAACGTTCTGCTGCAAATTCTGGATGACGGCCGCATGACCGACGGCCAGGGAAGAACGGTCGACTTCAAAAACACCATTGTGATTATGACATCGAATATCGGCAGCCAGTGGATTCAGGAACTGGCCGGCAGTCATCGCGAAGAGTTGGAAATGCGGGTCACCGAAGCCCTGCGCGCCCATTTCAAACCCGAATTTTTAAACCGCATTGACGAAACCATCATATTCAAGAACCTGACTTTGGAACAAATAGTTGAAATTGTTAAAATTCAAGCTAAAAAGCTCCAATCCCGGCTGGCGGATAGAAACATCGATCTAGTTTTATCGGAGCCGGCCCTGGCCTTTATTGCCGAAAAAGGCTACGACCCGATATACGGGGCGCGGCCGCTGAAGCGTGTGATCCAGCAATACATCGAAAACCCGCTTTCCATGGCCATTCTCAAGGGCAATATTCTCGATGGCAACCGGGTGAGCGCCGAGATCGACGGTGACCGCATCATCTTTGCGACGGTCTGAGACAAGGACAAGGGGCATAAATCGGATTTCTTCAATCTGATAGTTGTGAAAATTTTATTGTAATCGTGCCCGTCTCGTCGTAATATCGCCCGGGTAACAACGGGAATTTACAATTTATGGCACCATCAACTCCTGAAAAGCTGCGGCGCTTCTACGATCAGTTTGAAGGGCAGGATCATGTTCTGGTCGTGATCAATGCCGATCCGGACGCCATCGCCAGTGCCATGGCCGTCAGTCGCTTATTATGGCGCCGGGTACTGGCTGTTACCATTTCCAACATCAATACCATTACGCGTCCCGATAATCTGACGATGCTGCGGCTGCTGAAAGTTAACCTGGTGCCCTACGCCGACATCGATCCGGTTCAACACACCAAAATTGTTATTGTAGATTCCCAGCCCGATCATAATGAACACATGGAGCGGCTCGAACCGGACGTCATCATCGACCATCACCCGGACACCAAACCCAAAGCGCCCTATTTAGATATCCGTCCCCATTACGGCGCAACAGCCACGATCCTGACCGAATACCTGCGGGCGGCCAGGATAAAACCATCGGTCAAACTGGCCACCGCACTGTTTCAAGCCATCAAAATCGATACGAATTCGTTCAAAGGACAGACCCTAATCGAAGATGTCAGGGCGTTTCAGTATGTTTTTCGTTTCGCGAACATGCACCTGGCGCGCAGAATCGAACAGGCCGACCTCAGGTTCAGTTTTTTGAAGTATTTCAAAACCGCCTTGAATACCATGCGGCTGCGAAAGGGCCGTGTCTATGTCCATCTGGGCCCGGTGGTCAATCCGGATGTCTGTGTGATTATCGCTGATTTTTTTATGCGGATAACTTCAGTCAGTTGGAGCATTGTTTCCGGCACCTGCAATAAAAAACTGGTGGTGATATTCAGAAATGACGGTATTCGCAAGAATGCCGGCAAGGTGGCTCAGAAAAGCTTCGGTCAATTCGGCTCGGCAGGCGGCCACCGCAACATGGCCCGAGCAGAAGTAGCGCTGTCCGAGCTGCCCCCGCAGATAGATTCCAAGGACGCTAAAAAATTCGTAAGCTGGCTGATCAAACGGGTCGAAAGGCGCGCCGGCCAACAATAGTTTTGGATACATCTCCCGTCGCTCCGCCGCCGGCAGATGGGGTATCAGGTTTGCTGCCCTCTTGGTCTCCTTTCCAGGCACCTCATATGAAACTACGAAAAAATTATCTCTCGCAAAGCCGCAAAGCTCCCAAAGGAAATTATCAATATAAAAATTATCTTGGCGCCTTGGCGTCTTTGCGTGAAAATGAACAGTTTCTTTCGCGATCAGACCGGCTGCACTTTGACCGGCGATCTGGCTTGTATGAAATCCTGTGGGCAAGGCCAACTTTGAGGAAATCTCAATGCAAAACCATGACATGACGGTAACCATTCTTGGATCCGGGACCTGTGTTCCATCGCTCGAACGCAGTTCGTGTTCGGCTATGCTGGAGATAAACGGCACCCGGCTGCTGATCGATTCGGGGCCGGGCACCATGCGACGGCTTCTGAGAACCGGCACCACCATTTTCGATATTGACTATATCTTTTACAGCCATTTCCATCCGGATCACACCGCCGAATTGGTGCCCTTCTTATTTGCAACCAAGTACCCGGATGCCGGTCAACGCCAAACGGCTTTAACCATTATCGCCGGTATGGGCTTCGAATCCTTTTTTGCCGAGCTTAAAAGAATTTACGGCCGGTGGATCGAATTGGATCCGGATTTGGTGAAAATCATTCAGATGAACAACCAGTCGACCGATTTGCTGGAGCTAAATAATTTTACCGTCCGATCCGCTCCCGTCGATCACAATCCGGAAAGCATCGCCTACCGGATAACAAGCCCCGGGGGGCGTTCGGTTGTTTACAGCGGCGATACGGACTATAGTGAAAGTTTGATCGAACTGTCAAAAGACGCCGACCTGTTGATCTGCGAGTCGGCAATGCCGGATGATTATAGGATCAGCGGTCATCTGACCCCCTCATTGGCCGGAGATATCGCCACCCGCGCAGAGGTCGGCAAACTGGTTCTGACGCATTTTTATCCCGAGTGCGACAATACCGATATCCGGCAGGAATGCCGCAGGAGCTACGACGGCCCCCTGGTGCTGGCCGAGGATCTTATGACGATAAAAATCGGCTCCTGAGGCAGGTTGCTCGATACTTGATGCCGGATACCAGATACCGGATGCCGGATGTTGGATGCTCGATTTTCGATAATGCGATTAAGAATGTTTCGATTTTTCTGTTGTTCATCGAGTATCGAGAATCAAGTGGCGAATATCACGTGGCAATAGCTGCCAGATCTGAGGCGACCGGCGGCCTGAAACATGCGACCAGAAACCAGTGACCAGAGACCAGAAACCAGTCACATGAAGTGAAAAAATGACGCCAACACCAAACCGGAAACTGTGCTAAATGAAATACTACCCCGTCCATTTAGACATCAATAACCGCAACTGCCTGGTGGTCGGCGGCGGTGGGGTGGGTACCCGCAAAGTCAAGAAATTGCTGGATTGCGGTGCCCGGGTGACCGTCGTGAGCCTGGATGTCTCCCCTGACCTGCGCGATCTGGCTGCATCCGCTAAAATCGTTTTGGCCCAGCGAGCATACAAGTCCGAGGACCTCTCCGGTATGTTTCTGGTGATCGGGGCTACCGACGACGAACAACTAAACAGACAGATCAGCAGCGATGCGGAGCGGCTCAACACCCTGTGCAACATCGCCGATCGCCCGGAGGTCTGCAACTTTATCCTCCCTTCGATTGTTCAACGCGATGATCTGGTCATCACCATTTCAACCTCGGGCCAGAGCCCGGCCATGGCTAAAAAACTGCGCAAGACGCTCGAACATCAGTTCGGCGCCGAATACGGATTGTTATTGCGGCTCATGGGGGCCATACGCAGAAGACTTTTAAGCCAAGCCCACGCGCCGGAAGCCCACAAGCCTCTGTTTGAACGGTTGATAAACAGCGACCTGCTTGAGATGGTTAAAAAGGGTGAAAACGAAAAAATAGATTCACTGTTGCTGCAGGTTTTAGGTGAAGGCTACAAATTTGAGGAATTAATGCAAAAATAGAGGTTGAGGGTTCAGCGTTCCGGGTTCAGAGGTTAAAAACCTGATGCAAAAAAGAAATCTAAAAAGCAAACTTTGAATCTATGAGCAAGGCTGCCTAAAATTTAGTCCTAACCGGTGAACCCTGAATCTTGGAACCTTAATTATCTGAATCCTATTAAGGCAAAATAATGGAAATATTGACCATCATTGCGATTCTGTTCTACATGCTCAGTACCGCGGCTTATTTTGCATTTTTGTTTCTTCAAAAAAATGTCGCCCAGCGAACCGGATATTTTCTCGTTCTGGCCGGATTCCTGTGTCACACAACAACTATAGTGGGCAACTTCATAAAAATCGGTCATCTGCCCGCCGGCAATTTGAGCGAGACGCTGTCACTGGCAGCCTGGACCATTGCGGGTGGATTCCTTATGTTTCAATACCGGTTTAATTTGAAAATACTGGGAATTTTTGCCGTCCCGATAGTTGCCCTGTCCATGGTCTTGGCCAGCCTGGTTCCCAGCGCACCGTACGAGGCAACCAAGATATTCAAAAACTTCTGGTTGATTTCCCACGTGATGGCCATCTTCTTCGGCGAGGCTTTTTTTACGCTGGCGGCCGGTTTGGGGGGGCTTTTCCTGATTCAGGAAAACGCCATTAAGGCCAAAAAGCATCAATTCTTCTTCAAGCGCTTACCGTCGCTGGATTTGCTGGACTCGACCGGGTATGCCTGCATCGTGGTGGGTTTTTCCATGCTGACCCTGGGACTGATTACCGGTCTGGTGTATGCCAAAACCTACTGGGGTCGATTCTGGAGCTGGGATCCCAAAGAGGTCTGGTCGGCGATCACTTGGATCTTTTATGCCATCCTATTGCACGAAAGACTGACGGTGGGATGGCGGGGCCGCAAATCGGCCATCATGGCAATCATCGGATTCGGCGTGCTCCTTTTTACTTTCCTGGGAGTCAACCTGCTGCTGGAGGGTCACCACGGGGAGTTTACCAGGTAGCCAGAAGACAGACGACAGATGACAGAGGACGGAAGACCGAATACAGAGAACCGGCGACAGATAACAAAAAGCAGAGGAGTTCGCTCCTGGACTGGTCGGAGTTTCAATCCGCAACACAAACGCCGAACTCGCAATACGCAACCGACACCTGAAACCTTTTTTGCTGTATACGTATGACGCTTACAAGCTGTGAGTAAATATATCCCGGACCAATATGAACGAAATTGTACTCATAGGCATCAACCATAAAACGGCCCCGGTGGAGCTGAGGGAATGTATTGCCTTCACAGAAAATGAGTCGGAGTCGGCCGTCAGGGAACTTGCCGGCAAGGCTCCCATCAAGGAAGTGCTTCTTTTTTCCACCTGCAACCGGGTGGAAGTGTTGGTGGTTACAACAGATTATACCGCGGCCGTCGATGTAACCAAAAACTATATTGCCGAGGCCAACAAAATTCCACGGCATGAATTCGAGGATTCCCTCTACATCCATGCAGGCGAAGAAGCCGTTCGCCATATTTTCAGAGTTGCCTCCAGCCTGGACTCCATGGTGGTCGGAGAACCCCAGATTCTCGGTCAGGTAAAGGATGCCTATCGCATGGCCACGCAAGCCAATGCATCCGGGGTCATTTTAAATCGCCTTTTGCACCGAACATTTTTGGTGGCCAAACGAATCCGCACGGAAACCGGCATCGGCGACCATGCGGTGTCCATCAGTTATGCGGCCGTTGAGCTCGGACGAAAGATATTCGGATCTCTCGAAGGCAAAAATGTGCTCCTGGTGGGGGCCGGCGAAATGGCCGAACTGGCAGTGGAGCACCTTATCCGGCAAAAGGCGGGTAAGATTCATGTGGCCAACCGCACTTTTGAAAACGGGATTGCACTGGCCCGGCGATTCAAGGGGGAGGCCATTCGCTTTGAAGAGATTGCGGACTCCCTGAAACGCGTCGACATCATTATCAGCTCAACGGGCTCTTCGGACTACGTCATTACCCGGGATCAGGTCAAAGGCATCATCCGAATCCGGCGTAATCGGCCTATCTTCTTTATCGACATTGCCGTGCCGCGGGATATAGACCCGCGCATAAACCGGCTGCCCAACTCATATGTGTATGATATAGACGACCTGCAGGGGGTTATCGAGGACAACATCGAAGATCGTCAACGCGAAGCCGTCAAAGGTGAAAGAATCGTCGATGAAGCGGTCATTCGCTTTCGAGAATGGTATGCCGGTTTGGCAGTGGTGCCCACCATCGTTGCGCTGAGAGGCAAACTGGAAGCCATTGCTGAGACCGAAATCAAGAAGACGATGCAATCCGACAAGATCCCGGAGTCAAGCCGCGGGGCAATTCAGAAAATGGCTGCCTCGCTTGTCAACAAAATCATGCATGACCCGATGGTATTTTTAAAAAAGGACAGCATGCCCGCTGACAAGTCAAAACGCATCGACACGGTTCGAAAACTTTTCAACCTGGATGAATAATTGCTCAATGCTGGATACTCGATAATGCTTGGCTGGATGCTCAATACCGTGATGCCGGATATCAGATGCCAGATACCAGATACCGGATACCAGATGCCGGATGCTGGAGGCTGGAAGCACGCTTCGATCTTCATACTCCGTAGTGCGAAGTGGGACATGCCGATTTTTCATCGAGAATCAAGTATCGAGCTTCAAGTATCAGGATTTAACAGCAACCAGCTACCGAAAACCAAAAGCTGATACCCGGTGACCAGCTACCGGTACCCAGCTACCAGTAACCAGATATTGGAGGAAAACGTATGAAAAAAACAGCCTTCTTGTTCCCCGGTCAGGGTTCCCAGAGTATTGGAATGGGAGAGGAATTCTACCGGGAATATGATGTCGTCCGAGAAATTTTTGACATGACCGAGGAAATCGCTCGCATCAATATTTCTAAACTATGCTTTAAAGGCCCCATGGACGAATTAACCCAGACGGTTAATCTTCAACCGGCGGTGACGGCGGTAAATTTAGCCTGCCTGGCGGCCGTCGAAAAAGAAAACGTTAATTATGACTATTGCGCCGGCCACAGTCTGGGAGAATACAGCGCACTTGCAGCAGCAGCCGTTATCTCGAGAGAAGACACGATCCGGCTGGTCTTCAAGCGGGGTGAGCTGATGAACCGCGAGGCGACCCGCAATAAAGGAGCGATGCATGCAATTATAGGGCTTTCCATCGATGATGTTGACGAGCTGGTTGCTGAAATACGAACAGAGGGGCCCGTTTCGGTCGCCAACCATAACACCGAGCTTCAAATAGTCGTCACCGGTGCTCCGGATCCCGTAGCGAAAGTGTCTGATCTGGCGGCAGCGAAGGGTGCCAGGTCTGTTCCACTGAAGGTAAGCGGCGCCTGGCACAGCGAGCTGATAAAGGGTGCCGAAGATGAATTCAAAGCGGTTCTTGCCGCCACCGATTTCAGTCCGCCTGAAAAAACTATTGTATTTAACGTTACCGCCGACTCGTCCAGCGATCCGGCCGAAATCAAGGATATCATGGGACGCCAGCTGTGCAGTCCTGTTCGGTGGTACGACACCATTAACAAGCTCATGGAGGAGAGGGTTGAAATATTTGTGGAAGTCGGTCCCGGCAGGGTGCTAGCCGGAATGCTGAAAAAAATCCTTCCCCGTGAATACCCGGCCAAAATATACAATATCGCCAACATGAAGCAGCTTGAAAAATTTTTTAAGGATATTTAATCGGGGGGGCGGGGTGTTTTTCAACCCCTGCTATGTCCGTCCGGGGTAAGCGCTCGCGCCAACCGAAACAATATGGATGGCCGCGCATCTGTCGAGCAAATAAACAACTTGCGATTTTCTTCTTTACAATGATTTCGGGGTGTGCTAAATAATTCCATTTTTATACTGCTTGTTAGACAACGGTATCTGAATCACCAAAGGGTGGTATAAATGGCGGCAGAAAAAAGTTGGAATACCGTAACGTTTCCTGCCAACTGCTTTTCAGATTAAAATATGGATTTCATGAGGTCTGATCATGAAGAAAAAGGATAAAGACTATTTTAAGGATTATCTCACCGATCGGCTGGAGGAGTTGTTAAACCAGGCAGGTAATACGGTCTCAGGCATGACCGAGACCAAGGAGAATTTTCCGGACCCAACGGATCGCGCGGCCCTTGAAGCAGATCGCAATTTTATGCTTCGAATCCGCGACCGGGAAGCCAAATTGATCAAGAAGATCAAGGCCGCCCTGGATCGGATCGACAACGATACCTACGGTGTTTGTGAATCCTGCGGTGAAGACATCACGCTCAAACGGTTAAAGGCCCGACCTGTCACCACACAATGCATCGATTGTAAATCCAAAGAGGAGGCTTTGGAGAAAGCCCTTGGATTGTAACCGGCATGTGGAAATCGACCTTCACATTCATTCGACTGCGTCTGACGGAACCTTCACGCCCGCTGAAATCGTTGCTCACGCCATAAAGCTCGAGCTAAAAGCAATCGCAATTACGGACCATGACACCCTGGCTGGTTCAAGGGAAGCTTTGAACAGCGGCATTCCGGCCGGCCTCGAATTCCTGACCGGGGTAGAAATCAGTGCGGCCCCGCCTCCATTCTATCACCAGGCCGGAAGTTTTCATTTACTGGGCTACTCAATCCATCTCGCGGATTCAAAACTGAATCAAACCCTTGACGTACTCCAATTGGCCCGCAAAAATCGCAATCCGGCAATTATAAATCGTTTGAATGAACTGGGGATATCCATCAGCCTTGAGGAAATTAGCGAAGAGGCCGGCGATGTTCAGCTGGGAAGACCGCACATTGCACAAGTAATGGTCGGCAAGGGTGTTGTCTCATCGATAGATGAAGCCTTTGATCAATTCCTGGGGACAGACCGGCCGGCTTATGTGGACAAATATCGTGTCCCGTGTGACCAAGCGATTGGCGCTATTAACGGGGCCGGGGGCATTCCGGTATTGGCCCATCCGGGACTGCTGGAATATGACAGTGATCAACAGGTTGACGATATCATCGGCCGGCTAAAACAGATGGGAATCCAGGGCGTGGAAGTATTTTACCCGGAGCATACCGCGGACCAAACTCACCTTTTTGCCGAGTTGGCCCGGCGCCACGGGTTGCTTATGACGGGAGGCACCGATTTTCACGGCGATATCCACCCCGAGATTGAAATGGGATCGGGCAAGGGCAACCTTTCGGTTCCGTATGAACTCTACGAACACCTGACCCATCGATAGAAACCTATCAAAGGCTGCCTGTTATAGGTTAACGGAACTATAAACAACAATAAGGAATACCGAGGATAATCTACAGTTCGAGAATCTAGCGATTCTGGAGTAATGGAGTATCCATCTTCGCTGCGCTTCGACACGACAAGCTGGGGTGTTGCAATCAGGTGGCCGGCACTGCGGTCCTCCTTCCATCACTCCAGCACTCCGAGCTCCACTACTCTAAAATTAATACTACATTACAAGCTCATGGAAGATTCGGCTTATCTTTGTTCATAGGGCCGTATGTTAATAGTCCCCGACCTTTTCTATAATTGTTAAAAAAGGGCTTGTCACCAAATTCTAACAACAATTAACCAGCACCAATTAACTCCGAATCAGTTAGGAGCCGATTCGGCATATGTGGTAACCCTATGGAAACAAAAGATCCCTCCGGGGTAGAGCAGCATTTGCAGTACGTATTCGCCGATAAAGAGTTGCTGTATAAAGCTTTGCGGCACAGTTCTTACGTCAATGAACTGGCAGATCAAAACCTGGAGGACAATGAACGACTCGAATTTCTCGGAGATGCAGTCTTAAACCTCACAGTCGGCCACATTCTCATGCGCCGTTATCCGGACATGCAGGAGGGTGAACTCTCCCGCAGCCGGGCTAACCTCGTCAACGAAACCCAGCTCGCAAAAATGGCCCGTTCCTTTGAGCTGGGGGCTTATATCCAGCTTGGAAAAGGAGAAATCCAAACCCACGGTCGCGAAAAAAATTCCATCCTGGCTGACACCTATGAGGCCCTGGTCGCCGCGGTTTACCTCGACGGCGGTTTCGATGCCGCTTTCAGGTTCATCGAGACAACCTTTGCGGCATTCATCGAACGCCTGGACTCGTCTGCCAACAATTACGACTACAAAAGCCAGCTGCAGGAAACGGTCCAGGTCGGGCACGGAGCCATGCCCGACTACAAAATCGTTCGGGAAGACGGCCCCGATCACGATAAGACCTTCTGGGTCGAATTAAAAGTCCTCGATCTGGCAACCCGGGGATCCGGAAAGAACAAAAAGGCCGCCGAACAGGAAGCCGCCCGCGAGGCCCTAAAGCTACTTAAAACCCGGGAATGACACTGGCGGCTGGCCGCCGGCATCTGGCTACTGGATACTCGATGCTCGATACTGCTCACCCCTGGATGCTCGCTAACGCAATTTTGCAGTTCAGTTCTTTCCGCCGCTCATCGAGTTTCGAGAATCGAATATCGAGTTAAGATTCAGTCATCTTCGCTGTCGACATGACCGCCTTTCTTGCGCTTGAGTTCAAACTTCGCCTTAACCTTTTCGTCATATTCACATTCGGATTTCAATTTTCTAAATATTCCGTTCGAGGAATAACCTCCGCATTCCATCTCATCAGGTCCATATGATCTCAATTCAACAGGGCCAGTCGGCAATGTTATCGATTCGTGAATCTTTTCCCCTTCCTCACAATTAAAGCTGTCTACTAATACTAATACGCCATTGACCCAAATATTTAAGTCCCATTCTCCTCCTTTACACTTGCCTTTTAATTCATAGAGCATTGTCGTGGATTTGGAGACGGGAGTAGCAAAGGCCAGGGTATGCAACCTCTTATCCGTCCGGACTGATGTCAGAACCGTCTGAGTGCTGAGATCGATAGACAGTAAATCTGAAAAATTTTCCCAAGGATCGCCCAACCCCCAATAAATACCTGTGGCGGGGTCGACATCACCGTGGTGGGCAAAAAATACTCCTAGATTTCCGAGTAAGGTTGAGGCTCCTGTTAGCGTGTCGATGTTGTATACATTGCCGTCCGAATTTATAAGATGCAAATTGTCGGATAGGTCAAAGGCCAACCCAAAGGCGGATGTTTTAAGTCCTGTATCACCCGGTGACAGGCCCAACGTTCCGGAATCCAGAACAATTGGAATGGGATCGTCGGCCTGGTTGGCACCGCTGGGATAGCTCTCGTTCCAGCCGTAGGCGTTGCCCGACGAATCAATAGCCATCTCTGCAACAGTATTGACGAAGCTGCCGGGCACCCAACCCGAGCCGACCGGGGTGCCTGCACCTGTCGTAGTGTCGATTATGATCAGACCGTGAAAAGACGGGTCCTTCGCAGAAGTCACGCCATACAGCGTCCCTTTGAAATAATCCATACCACTGACCAGGTAGCCGACTTCACCGATCAGGGTCAGCGCTCCTGTTGTTTGGTCCACCTCATAGAGCGTGCTTTGCGCGTCCCCGCCTTTGCCTGTGGTTGCCAAGAGCCTCGCTGAGGCGTTTCCGGCAACGCCGAGCAGCATGCAAAAAATAAATATGGATACTGATATCTTCTTTACCATATGATCTCCTCCCTCCTTTGCCATGGCCAAATTATAGGAAAATTGAAATTGTGTGGCCAATAACGACGCCGGCACATGATATTGTGAATGCCGGCTTTCTTTATTTCCAATTCGGGTAGGCGCTATCGTTGCTTATTTCAGAGAACGACATCCTGATTGAAGTTTAAATCCCGCTGGCCACCAGCGGCACCCTTTATATAAATACTGAAGAAGCCGGTGCAAGTTAGATGCCTAATGGTCGGTTAATCTGAATTATTTTCTTCAAATAGCGACGCATACCCGGCTTGTACAGCACTCATTTTTGTAATTGGTTATTTTTAAAGACAAATTGAATTACGCAATGGTAATTGCTTTGTTTGACAAATAGGAGGGCGTGACCGGAATCAACCGTATAAGAGAAGATCGACTCAATGAGAAATGACAAAAGTCGGCAGAATTCCTAACAAATTTTGTCAATCGGAAAAAAGGTAGGACATCGCCTTTTGATTGTTCTCCAATCATCTCCGGTCAAAGCGTTTTGGATTGGCAATACACGGCCTATTCACGGAAAATTTACTTGAATGCTGAAATAAGGTCTGAGAAAATCAAAGCAGGGAAGAATTTTCATTAGTTCTGTCATGGGAACAATTTGTTACATTCTCGGCATCTAATGAAATATAATAGTAGAAAAAGACTATAAGCTTGAATTAAATAAATTAGTACGCTTACGTAGGGTAGTAGAAAACCTTTTGAACAAAAAGTAATTTAAGGCAACATCTAAATTTTTCATAAATTCAAAAAACAATCAGTTTGGATTAAAAAAAGTCAAGGTCGCTAGGTTTGCAAGAATATATATTTGTCATCTCGCTCGGTGATGGTGTAAATAAGATATTTAGGAGTGATTTGATAGGCCTAGAAAAGTTCTGGACAAAAAAGGACCATAAACACTGGAAATGCAAATGATATCGCGGCGTCCAGCCGGATCGTGCGGTGTTGCTATATGAATATCAGCGCAGCCGCAATGGCAAAGAGGCCCTGAAATTTTTAGACGACTATCACGGCTACATTCAAAGCGATGACTTTGCCGGTACGCAAGACGCCCTATTTTAGTCCTTCGCCCTGAGCCGTGCACCATGAAATGTCGATCATCGAGTACGTAGTATCGAGGGATCAGTGACCAGAAACCAGAAACCAGTATCAAGCATCGATTATCCAGCATCCAGAGCCCGCCCCTTCATCATCCCCATTTTCATCCCCCACGCCGGCTGCCCCCACCGGTGCGTTTTCTGCAATCAGGTTCCCCTTGCCGGCGTGAGCCGGGTGGCGCTCGAACCGGAAAAAGTCCGGCTTCATATCGGGGAATTTTTAAATTATAAGTCCGAAAACCGCAAACCGGTCGAAATCGCCTTTTTCGGCGGCAACTTTCTGGGACTGCCGCAATCGGAAATCAAATTCTGGCTCGCGCTCGCCGGTGAGTATGTCAGCCGGGGCCAGGTAGACGGCATCCGCTTTTCCACCCGCCCCGATACCATCGAGGCCGGGCGCCTCGAAATTCTTACCGATTACCCGATCTCCACCGTCGAACTGGGAGCCCAGTCCATGGATGATCAGGTTCTGGCGCTGGCCGGTCGGGGGCACAGCGCTGCAGATACTATCCGGGCGGTGGCAGCGCTTAAAAAACGTCAGATTCGCGTCGGATTGCAGATGATGGTGGGTCTGCCCGGCGACAGCGAGTCGCGGGCCGTGCAGACGGCCCGTAAAATGGCGGATCTGAGCCCCGCCTGCGTCCGCATATACCCTACGGTGGTGGTTGCCGAAAGCCGCCTGGCAAAGTGGTATCAGCACGGTCGTTATCGGCCCCTGTCTCTGGAAGATGCCGTCACCCTGGTGAAAAAAGTCTATCTAATATTCGAGCAGGAAGGTATTACGGTCATCCGGATGGGGTTGCAGGCTTCCGATGATCTCGATGACGGATCAACCGTTCTGGCAGGACCCTATCACCCGGCCTTCGGACACCTGGTTCACTCCGAAATTTTTTTAGACAAGACCCTAAAGACTATCGAGGCGGCAGGATTGATAAAAGACAAACTGACCATCTTCGTCAATCCGCGCAGCATCTCCAAAATGCGGGGATTGAGCAACTCGAATATTAAAAAATTGAAAAATTGGCTCCAGCTTGATTCAGTAACAGTTTTGCCGGACGCTCACCTGGCTGAAGAGGAGGTGAACATCGAGCACCCGATATCGAAATCAGAATAAATTACAAGAGAAAACGCTGTTTCGTTAAAGGACAATTTTATCCGTGACAACGGGAGGCTTTATAAGTTTTGGATATCTACTTTTGAAGCCGCGGCCAAATCCGCCTCAAAGTATTCCCGCAAATGGAATCCATAGAGCTTTGAGAGTATTGTAACTGGGAAAGATCGAATTATTTTGTTGTAGGAAATCAAAGAATCATTGTAGTTATCACGGCGATTAGCCACGTTATCTTCATTTCTGCTGATTTCATCCATCAAATGAGCAACAGTCTTATCTGCTTTCAGATCGATGTTTTTTTCCGCGCTCAGCAAAATTTTCCCAAAGCTTTCTTCAAGGGATTCAATTGATTTTATACGGTCCATTATAGATTTACTGTTGTGGTACTCTTTTCGGCAATTTGTTATATTATCTATTATATCTTTCTCGTGGGTTAAGTATTTTTTAACAGCCTGAGTCAAAGCCGTTATCATATCGAGCCGTTTCTGGTAAGCAACCTGTACGTCCCCCCAACTTTTATTTAATTTTTCATCCAGTTGCATCATTAAATTGTATTGTCGGATAAGATAAATACAAAGAATTAAAAAAAGAACCGCCGCCATGATACCCGTCACTTTAATATAGTTCTCAAGGGCGGCTTCCCAAAAATGAGGTTTCCCAAAAAGCACCAAACCCCCCAATAAAATGCAAAAGAACCAGCATGCAGTCTCAAAAGGTTTTTTCGAAAGCGCGATTCCTATCAGCATTGGTAGCAGACCCAATGTGATTAACCCGGTCACGGATCCTGAAAAATTTATATTCTTTGGATCTGTAATTTGAAGTAAATTCGAAACGATAAATATCGTGCCAATCGCACAAAACAATATTACAAATATTCTCCTAACCATGAAAAGCTCCTTTTCAAAAGGAGGAATCAAATAGCCAAAGTGTGATTACCAGCATCTGCGAGGTGGAATTTTCTGGGTGATGCAGTGTAACTCTTTTGCCAGTTCCAGCTTTTTCGAATGATTGTTTTTTATAAGAGCGATCAATATCTGTTCAGCATTTTCATAATCTCCGGAGCCTGCATAGGCCCCTGCCAGAGTGTGGACAAAATCATCTTTCCCATAGAATGAAAGCGCTTTAATTGATAATCTTACCCCGGCCTCCGGATCGTAAAACTCATCATCCGGGCATCGGGAAAGAAGAAATGCCCAACCGTTATAGATATATGGTAAATTATTTTGTATTTCAAATATTAGATCTCTGTATTCATCTTTACTGCAATTTGTACAATACTTGGAAGCAATTTCATTTATGGTTTCCCCTTCTATAAAAAATTTAATTGATGCTTTTGCGTTCTGGTAATCATCTGTTGGTTTTTCAATGCTCGTAAAACTGTCAACGAAGGCTCCGAATTTTCCCTCTGGCTCGAAATGACGATGAGCCTGTAGAATACCCTTATGAAATATCTCATAAGCTTTTTGCCAGTTTTCCGATTTCAGATAAAGAAATCCCAATTCGCTATATGCTGCAAAGCAGTCGGGGTGGAGGGAAATAGCAGTTCCGAAATCCTCAAGGGCCAAATCATCCTGCGCCAATTCCTTATTGGCCAACCCACGATTATAATAGGCATATGCAAATCCGGAATTAATACTTAATGCCTTATCGTAATCATTTATTGCTTTTACATAGTTTTTTAGATCAAGCCAGGTATTCCCACGTTCATTATAGGCATAGTAATTATCGGGATTGCTTTTGATTGACTTGTCTATGCATTTTAGGGCCTCGGCACTTTGGTTTAGTTTATTATGAATAATTCCCTTAAGCAGAAAAGCCTCGGAGAATTGAGGATACACTTCTATCGCCTTTGAACAATATGCCAAAGCATCAGAATACTTTTTTTATAATAGTGTTCATATCCATCCAACAGCACCCACCAGGCGCGCTTTTCGAGATAATAATCATATCCAAATTTCAAGATAGCAATAGAAAAGAAAAAAAGAAGTATAATTAAGCTTTTCTTCTTCACAAGGAATTCGCCTGTTTCAGTCTGTTGTTTCTTAGCCTTGGATTACCCCTGGAAATAAAATTCTACCTTCCCAGACGCAATTTTCCTGCCAAAATATTCGAAACAATGCAACCGCTTCAGATTTTTCTTTTTTAATGGAGGCTTTATTAAAGGTAGGTTTTCGGCGGATAATCGGCATCGATCAAGCAATCATCCGCATTCGATGTTCAGTCTGTTCCCTGTTCAACGGTTAGGTTACCGGTCTTAGGCTTCCGGCAGCCGCACCACCAGTACGGGTTTTGGGGATCGCCGCAGCACCCGCCGCGCCGTGCTCCCCATCATGGCATCCGCCAGGGTTCCATGCCCGTGGGTTCCCATCACGATCAGATCGCAGTCGATCTCTTCGGAATATTGCAGAATCTTTTCAACCGGGTTGCCCCTTTCGATGATGATGTCCTCGGTGACAAAGCCGTCACCCGGCCGGCTTTCCTTCACATTCTCGCTGAAGTGCTGCAGGGCGTCCCGGATGGCCGGGTGGCTGCGTCTTTTCCCGATAATGGCGTCCTTGGCCTCTTCGACGTTGCGGGATTTAATCTCCTGCCAGCGCTCTTCACTGATATAGCCGACGACCTGCTTGTCCAAGCGGTCCGGGACTTCGGGCAGTACATGAATAAAAGTGATGGATGCCTTGTACAGATCTGCCAGGCTGACCGCGTAGGCAAAGGCATAACGGGCATTTTCCGACAAATCGGTGGCGTAAAGAATCTTGTTGATCGTAACCGTTGGAAGTTTCATTTTGCGGCCTCTATGTGGTGCTTGTAGGTTGAATTGTATCTGCCGTATTATGGGCATTCGACATCAGATTGTCTATCCGATGCAGCAGGCCGGCTGCGCCCGCCGGATTTGCCGCGTATCACACGCCTGGCGCTGGGTTGATCAAAGAAAACGATTTTCTGATGAGCCGCTCTTGCGGCATCAGCTGGCCGGCGCCTTTTTGAACTTGCTCATCAGGGGTTTGAACCAGATTCCGCTCAAAATCCAGGAGTAAGCGTAGGTGCCGAACAAAATCAGCACCATTGCCTTGATAATATCCCAGGGGCTGCCGTTCAATGAGAAACCCGGGACATAGCCGAACAAAAACGGTCCCAGATACAGAAACTTGGCGAATTTAAAAGAGGTAAACGCCGTTTTCCACATGTTGGCCTTGGCGATGGTCGCACCCGCAAAAGCGGCGATGCACACCGGCGGCGTGATGTTGGAATCCTGCGACAACCAGTAGACGATCATGTGGGCGGCAATCTCGTTGACGCCCAGATGGATCAGGGCCGGCACGGCCACCACGGCGGTTATCAGGTAGGCGGCGGTGACCGGGACCCCCATTCCGAGAATCAGGGAAGCCAGGGCAATAAACAAAATGGTTAACACCAGAGAGCCGCCGGCCAGCTCGATCACAATGTCGGCAAAGGTCAATATCAGTCCACTGTAGGTCAGCACGCCGATAATAATTCCGATGACCCCGACGGTGGCCCCGATCTTGAGGCTGTTTTCAGCACCGGACCGCGAGGCTTCGACAAAACTCATCAGCTCGGCCTTGATGTCCGCGCCTTTGGATCGGCGGTGAAAGAGCATGACGGCCGAAAATATCAATCCGTAAAGCACCAGCAGCCTGGCGGAGAATATTTTTTCAAGAAAAGCGACACCGGGTTTTCCTATCAAGTGCCCGACGATCCAGGGCAATATAAACTGGCCGACGATCAAAAAAGAGGCCACCCAGAATACCGTCAGATCGATGCGCGTTTCTCTGGTTTTGAAGCTGACCGCCACACAGGTGGCCAGCCCCAGGATGGCGGAGTAGGCCGGCGAAAAACCGGTCAGCATGAAAATGGTAATGACGATCAAGGGCAGGGTGTAGGGCCATTGGGTTTTCAAAATTTCAGTGGCGCTGTGTTCGCTTTTTTCGCCCCTGATGTCGTGCATCTTGGCTTCGTAGTGCACCATAATAAACACGCTGAAGACATACATCACCGCCGGGAATATAGCCACCTTCATGATTGTGGAATAGGGCACCCCGGTGAGCTCGGCCATGATAAAGCCGCCGGCGCCCATGATGGGGGGCATGAACATGCCAGAAATGGAAGCCGCCGGCTCGATGCCGCCGGCCACGTGAGGCCTGAATCCGGCCTTTTTCATCATCGGGATCGTGAATGCGCCGGTGGAAACCGTGTTGGCGATCGCGCTTCCGGATATAGAGCCGAAAAGACCGCTGGCAATCACCGAAACTTTGGCCGGCCCGCCGATGCGGTGACCCACGGCCGCCAGGGGATAGTCGATGAAAAAGCGCTGGGCGCCGGATCTTTCCAGAAAAGCCCCGAAAAGGACGAACAGGATCACGTAGGTTGCCAGAACATTGGCCATGATGCCGAAGACACCGTCGCTTTTGTAGAAAATACTGGTACACACCGCCGGAAAGGTGTCGCCCGCATGGGCAAAAAGATCGGGGGCCAGGTAGCCGTAAACCGCGTAAACCAGCATCACCGCCCCGATGATCACAAACACATTGCCCACCACCCGCCGGGCCAGCTCGATGCCGATGAGAACCCCGATCATGGCGACGAACATATCGAAGGGCGTCTCGGCGCCGGTACGGTAGTTGATAGCTTCGAAATTGAGAATCCAGTAGCCGATGCTGAAGATGGAAAGAAATATCAGCAGATAGTCGACCACCCGCATGATCTTGGATTTGGATTTGTATAACAAAAACACCAGGATGTAGGTAATGATGACATAAATGCCCCGGTGATACTGGGTGGACGCAGGCTGTACAACCGCAGAATAGGAGTAAAAAAGGACCAGACCGACGGCCAGCACATCAAATATAATTTTTTCGAGTCGCGTTAATTTGTCGTACACTTTTTTACCCCCTCTTGAAAATAATCCACCCAATTGATTTAAAAATCAATTGGGTGTTATCAGTTAATCGTTATCGGTTATTTATTTTAAGGTAATGGAGTCTATTAAAATAACCCTGTGCAATTGTGCCGATGCGGTTCTTATCAAAACTCTAATAACGACCAACAGATAACCATTCACTCACAAGTGTGCCTTCTTCGCTGAATCCGAGCCTTCGCTATCATTACTGACTTCGAATCCCAAATGCAATAAAAAAGAACACGAGAAACGGCCGGCGGTATCCGCTGGATACCGCCGCCGTTTCTCGCCATACTTCAAGCGGCAAAGTCGCATCAAATAAAATTGCGCTGCAATCTTATTTCAGCATGCCTTTTTCTTTCCAGAATTTCTCGGCACCGGGATGAAACGGGGTAACGATGTTGGTGGCGCCGGTTTCCAGGCTCATGTTCTTGAAGGTTTTTTTCTGACCGTACATGTGCTTGAGGCCCTCATCGGAGTAGATCATGGTCAGCAGCTTGTAGACGACATCGTCGGAAACCTTAGCATTGGCCACCCACAGGGCGCTGTCCTGGAAGGAAGGCGCATCATAACCGACACCTTTATAAGTGTTGGCCGGGACCGCCAGCTTTCCGAAGTAAGGATAGGTTTTGTAGAATCCGGCGCCCTCGGCATCCGCATCCAGGTTGATCAGGGCGATGTCGTTGGTCTGGGCCGCCATGATGACCGCACCGCTCGGAAAGGCGGTAAACAACCAGAAGGCGTCCAGCTGCTTGTTGCCGAAAGCGGCGGCTGCATCGTTATAACCCATGGCGTTGCGCTCGATCTTGTCCCAGACTCCCATGTGGGTGAAAAACAGCTCGCAGTTGGCGAATGCACCCGAGCCGGCGTTGCCGACACCGACTTTCTTTCCGACCAGGTCTTTAACGCTCTTGATCCCGGAATCGGCCCGCACGACCAGCTGGGCCGGTGCGCCGTACAACCAGGAGACTGCCAGTACATTTTCATATTTCTTGGTATCGTTTTTCATTTTCCCGTTACGGCCCAGCCAGACGTGGCCGGAGTACACCGTGCTGAAATGCTGTCTGCCGGCATTGGTCTTTCTCAAATTTTCGACCGAACCCGCCGATGTTTGTGCCTTGACGGAAAAATCCTCGCTGGCTTTTACCGGTTTATAGACCTGGATGCCGTTGGCAACCACCTGGAACGTTCCGCCGGCGGGCCCGCCTCCGAAAATGATTCTCGTCTTGGCGAATGAATCCGCTGAAAAACCGAGCATTATCGCCGAAAACGCCAGGACGCCGACAAATACGATAAAAAATTTACTTCTCATGGTATTCCTCCTTTGAGTGATTTAGGGGTCACATTACCAGAATTGAATGGTGACCGGGTTGGGATTGTTACCAAAGACAAAGGCTACCCCGTCCAATCAGCAAGAAAATCCTGACCTGCAGTTCACCTCCTTCCACAGCCGCAGCTCACTGAAAAGACAAATGAGTTCCCCTAAAATGACCGCGTCGATCTCAAAGCGACCATCCGGATTGATTGGCAACAACTTAACTTATTCGACAGCAGGAAGCTTGTCAACGGGGTATTTTCTGATTTTATTGTCAGAAAAATTCTTACAATCCAAGTTGCGCGGTGCAAGTTTCGGGGTGCGAGATGCGCGTTGCGGGGTGCGCGTTACGGGTTTCGGGGTGCGGGTTGTGAGTTGCGTGTCTCAGGTTTCGGTCTACGGGTTACGAGTTTTGGTTTACGCGGCACGCATTGCGAGTTGCACGTTTCAAGTTAGTTTTCTCGTGAAGATCTCATAGCAACACTATCGATTGTAGCCATCACAGTTGAAAGCCGCTTTTTCAAGGAAAAAACCCATGGATAGTGCCCCAACTTGGCATCTGCATCCCAAATTTCTGAATGCTCGCCTAGTGCTCATCAACCCGCACCGCGGACCCCGCACCCCGCAACGCGTACCCCGCAACGCGCTCACGCCTCTATCAGCTTGTTTTGGATGGCAAACCGTGACAGCTCGGCATTGTTTCTCAAGGCCAGCTTTTTCAGCAGGCGGGAGCGGTAGGTATCCACCGTCTTGATGCTGATATGATAGGCCCTGGCAATCTCACGATTGGTCTGTCCCATGGCCAGGCGTCGGAGCACCTGCAGCTCCCGCATGGACAGGGAGTCCAGCGGGGATTGGTCCCCGCCGCCTTTGGCAATGCGCAGGGCCAGCGCTTCGGTGGCCTCGTCGGTCAGATAGCGGTGGCCCGAGTGCACCTTGCGGATCGCTTTGACCAGCTGCTCGGGCGCGGACTGCTTGGTGATGTATCCCATGGCGCCGGCTTCGATGGCGCGCACGACGTACTGCCCTTCCTCGTGCATTGTCAGAATCAACACCGGCAGGTCGGGGTCAAGAGCCTGCAGCTGGCGGAGCACTTCCAGCCCGTCCAGTCCGGGCATGGAGATATCGATGACCGCCACATCGGGTGTGGATTTGCGCACCGCCTGAATGGCTTCCTTGCCGTCGGCGGCTTCCGCCACGACTTCGATTGCGCCGCTTTCTTCGACGATACGGCGCAATCCGGCCCGCACAATGCTGTGGTCGTCTGCCAGAAGGACTTTTATCAATTTTGTCTCTCCCGTATTAGATCAGTTCCCGGCAAAAGGACAGGCGGTCTGATCGGAAAAGAAACTGCTTATTTTCACGCAAAGACGCCAAGGCGCCAAGACAAATTATAATATTAGTTATTTCCTTTGCGCCTTTGCGGCTTTGCGTGAGATAGATTTTTCGTATCTTCATATAAGACTGAAAAGAATCAAAAGATGCGATCCTTCCTTACCAATAACCAATAACAAATAACGGATAACTCTCAAGGGCTATGCCCGTCTATAGGAACCTCGAACAATACCCGGCAGCCTTTTCCCGGCTCGGAATGCACCTCCAGGGTGCCTCCTACCAGACTGGCCCGTTCGCGCATGCCGGCCACCCCCAAGCCTTCGGAATCCGACAGCTCCGGCGGATTGAATCCACGGCCGTCATCGACGACCGCCAGCGTCAAGGTGCCGTTGCGGGACCTGAGGACAACCTCCACCCGGGAAGCAGCCGCATGGCGGGCCACATTGGTAATCGCCTCCTGGGTAATGCGATAGGCGGCGGTGGCCACGGTCTCGCTCAAAGGCGGCACGTCGTCGAATTCGAACACGCTGGTAATTTCGGTGCGCCTTTCGAAATCCGTCGTATACCATTCCAGGGCATCCACCAGCCCCAGGTCATCCAGGACACCGGGACGCAGGCGAAAGGCCATCCCGCGCACATCATCGATGTTTTTATCGATCAGCTGACACATGGTCGCGGCCCGTTCGGATGCCTTGGCGTCTGATCCCTTCAAGCGCTCCTGCAGCCAGACCGCTTCCATTCGCAGTGCGGTCAGCACCTGCCCTAGTTCATCGTGCAGCTCCCTGGCAATGGCCGAGCGCTCCTTTTCCTGGCCCGCCATGATGCCGGCCGAAAGTCGTCGAAGCTGATCCTGGGCTTTTTTCAGGGCCGTAATGTCGTTGAGGATACCGCAGACACCGCTGATGTCGCCGGATTCATCGTAGATCGGAAATTTGACCGAAAGATAGGTATGCAGCCCGTCTGCCTGGGGAATGTGCTCATTCTCCTGGAATGATCGGCTGGCACGCAGCACATTGAGATCGCTGGCACGAAACTGGTCGGCAACGCCCCGGGGCAGAACGTCATAGTCGGTCTTGCCCCTGACCGCGTGGTTTTTGACTTCGAACAGTTCCTCGTAGCGCGAATTGACCAGGGTATAACGACCCTGCTTGTCTTTGATGTAGACCACGGCGGGCGTGTATTTGAGAATACTGTTGATCTCCCGGGTTCTGCTCTGCACCTGCCGTTCGAGATCCCTGGAATAGCGGCTGAGTTCCTCTTTGGCATGCTTCAGGGCCTCTTCGGCTCGTTTGCGTTCGGTCACGTCGATCGATACCGCCAGCGTTCGAATAATTTTGCCCTGCTCGTCGCGATCGGCAATGGCAGACAGCAGTACGTCAATGGCCCGACCGTCTTTGTTGACAAACTGGTAGGGGACATCTTTGATAAATCCTGATTTGAAAAATTCGGGAAATACTTCCTCTTCAGCATAGCGGCGTGATTCGTCGGAAAAAAAGGCTGTCAGCCGGCGACCGATGACATCTTCACGCCGGTAGCCCATCACTTCGCTCCAGTAGTCGCTGACGCTGACGAGGCGACCGCTGATATCAATGGAATGCAGCATGGCAGGGGTGTGATGATACAGTCTGCGGTAGCGCGCTTCGCTTTCACGCAGGGCTTTTTCCGCCAGCTGCCGCATGCGAATCTGGACGCTGGCTTTGCGGTATAACAAAAACACTGACAAGCCGATCAGCACACACAGGGTCAGAATAAGAGGTCCGGCGATTCTGAACAACGGATCTGAAACGGTTTTGGATATGGCCTTGAGGCTGCGCAGGTGAGTGATTTTCCACCCCGAATAATTATCCAGCGCAAGGTGGTGCATCAGATAGACATTGCCGGCACTGTCGATCGCGGACTTTTCGTCTCTGATCGTAAGGCCGGTCCAGACCCAGGGCCCGTGTCCGAATTGAATGGAGTCTTCAATCCGGGATATCTGCTCCGGGGTAAGCTGCATCAATGAATGGTAGAGCCAGCTTTCGCGATTGGATATGAACACGATCCCCTGGGGATCGGTGACCAGTACAATTTCATCCGGTGCGGCCACCAGTTCTTTTTCGACCTGTTCGATCGAAGCCTTGATGACCACGACTCCGGCAATGGTGCCGGGCTTATTGCCGGCAATCGGGTGACTGTAATAGGCGCCTCTGCGCCCGGAGGTCGTACCCAGGGCCAGGTAGGTGGCCGGTTGGCCGCGGATGGCCTGCTGGAAATAAGGACGGAAATCAAAATTTTTGCCCACAAAGCTATCCGCGGCGTTGCGGTTGCTGGAGGCAATGGTTTCACCGTCACGCGTCATCAGATAACAGACTTCTGTATCCAGGGTGGTGTTGAAATGGTCGAGAATGGCATTGGCATTTACCATTGCATTGAGATTCTCGGGCTGTCTCAAAACCCGACGAAGTTCATCCATTCCGGCCAGGGCTCTGACCGGTTTGCGGTTTTCGGACAGATAGGCGGAAAGGTTTTTTTTGATGGTTTGAACCCGCGCCACGGCCTGTCGTTCAGCCTCCGTGAAAGCCGATTCCTTGATGGAGGAATAATACAGGTAACCGCCGGTGGACGCGGACAGAAAGGCCAGCAGGGACAGCACCAATAATATGAGACGAAGCTTCATGGTTCTTCGTTATTTGTTAATCGTTATTTGTTGATTGAAAGGATGAAGATCGAGGGTATTATAGCGAAGCGAGCCGGTCGCTGGCAACTGGTTTCTGGTTGCTGGCTGCTGGCGACTGGTTTCTGGTTGCTGGCGACTGGTTCCTGGTTCCTGGCTGGTTGTGGGCGGCGGCTGCTCAACGGTCTGTCGCCTTCGCCCCTGCTGGCTTTGGAATGCAGGCTGGCGCCTCATTGCTGCCCACCGGCTGACACGGACGCCGGCTCTAATTCTTGAGCCGGCAGGAGAAGGAGAGGTACCCAAGGTGTTAAATAAGTGAAGGCGTTAAAGAGAAAGTTAGTGTGCTGGTTCAGAACGTCCGTCGTTCATCGAGAATCGAGCATCCGGCATCCGGTATCCGGAAACCGGCAGCCGGTTAGAGGTCTTTCTTGAACAAATCTGCTTTTTCGCTGACTTGGTTGGGGGCTTTGGTGAATTCGGTGGGAACCGTACCTTCCTTAAAACATTCAAAAATAACCTTTTTGGATTCGGGAATCGGCAGCAGTCCGGTATCGGCATCGATTTTGGCAAACACGACGCCCGCCGGCGGCTGAAAAACTTCCACAGGCTTGCCCTCCAGCACGCGCTGCATGAATCCGAGCCATATCGGTGCGGCCGCCCGGGAACCGGTCTCGCTTTTGCCCATGGGGGCTTCTTCATCCAGACCGACCCAGACGCCGGTGATAAATTGAGGCGTATAGCCGACAAACCAGGCATCGTACAGGTTGTTGGTGGTGCCGGTTTTTCCGGCGGCCGGCCGCTTCAAGGCCTTTGCCCGCCATCCGGTGCCGGTTTTGACCACGCCTTCGAGCAGGCTGGTCATTATGTAGGCGGTGCTTTTTTCAATTACCTTGCGCCTTTCGGGCGCCATTTCCTCCAGAACGTTGCCGTTGCGGTCTTCTACTTTCAAAATGAAAACAGGGTCGACCAGATAGCCATGATTGGTAAACACCGAGTAAGCCTTTAGAAGTTCGAGCAGAGAAATACCGGACGACCCGAGGGCGATGGAAAGGTCCCGGCTCAAGGAGGATTCGATCCCGAGTTTGGTGGCATAATCGATGGCATAATCCACGCCGATATCCTGCAAAATTTTTATGGTGACCAGATTGCGGGACTTGGCCAGGGCTTTGCGCAAAAGGGTGGGCCCGTAAAAAGTCTCTTTATAATTTCTGGGCTTCCAGGTAAAGTCCCGCTCCTCATCCTTGAAAACGACGGCCGAATCGACGATCACGGTTGCCGGCGTGTAGAATTTTTTGGTGTCCTCAAATCTTTTGTCCAGGGCGGCGGCATAGATCAGCGGTTTAAACGCGGAGCCGGGTTGACGACGGGATTGAATGGCCCGGTTGAACTGGGTTTGCCTGAAATCGCGTCCCCCGATCATGGCTTTCACCAGCCCGGTTTCGGCCTCGAGGCACATCAGGGCAGACTGGGCGACGGGCATTTGTTCCAGGGCCAGCTCCCAGAGATCCTGTCCTTCGCTTTTTCCTTTAAGCTTGACCAGAATCACATCTCCCCTGGCAAGCGCTTGGGAAGGGGTTTTCAGTTTGACCTGATGATAGGCCACGGAAGGGTCGGGCTTGCGAGCCCATTTCATATCCTCAAGAGCGATAACACCCTGGGAGTTGCCCAGGCGGACCGTCACGGTCTTTTTGCCGTCATCGACCGCGATTACGACACCCTTGGCGACCGCACCTTCGACCAGCGGCTTTTTTTCGAACTCGGCCTGAAGGGCCTGGGAAAAGGATTCGACCTCTTCGGCGGCAATGTGCTTTAAAGGTCCGCGGTATCCTTCGCGTTTATCCAGATCGGCCAAGCCCTTTTGAATCTCTTCCCTGGCGGACTTTTGCATGTCGATGTTGACAGCCGTGTAGACCTTCAGCCCCTGGGTATACAACATCTTCGATCCGTATTTTTTCTCGAGGTGACGCCGCACATGCTCGGTATAAAACGGTACTTTTTCGATATACAGATTGCGCCGGGGTTTGATATCCAACTGGGTGTTGATGGCCTCCGTAGCCTGTATGTTGGTAATATAGCCCTCTTCCACCATCCGGTTTAAAACATAAATTTGGCGCTGTTTGGCCCTTTCCGGGTGCCTAAAGGGTGAATACTTGCTGGGCGCCTGGGGCAAACCCGCCAAAATGGCGCATTCGGCTAAATTGAGCTCATTGATGGACTTGGCGAAGTAATTTTCAGATGCGGCTTGAACCCCGTAAGCGCCGTGGCCCAAATAGATTTGATTCAGATAAAGGTACAGGATGTCCTTTTTGGAAAAGGCTTTGTCGATGCGATAGGCCAGGATGGCCTCCCTTACCTTGCGCCGATAACTTCTTTCCGGCGACAACAGGAATGATTTGGTCACCTGCTGAGTAATGGTGCTGCCGCCCTGCACGATGGTACCGGCTTCCAGATTCTTAAAAAACGCCCTGACGATACTAATAAAATCGATGCCTTTGTGCTTATAGAAGCGCGAGTCTTCCGCAGCCACAAAAGCATCGAGCAACATCGGCGGCATCTCCGACAGAGGCAGGACGATACGGCGCTCTTTGAAAAATTCGGCAATTTTGCGGCCATCATCGGCGTAAACCGTTGTAATGATGGAGGGATGATAATCCGACAACGAAGATATCTTCGGCAAATTCTTGCTGATCGTAAAATAGGCGATAAGGCTTATCACGCCGCCGCACAGAAATAACACCATCCCCAGCAAAAAAGACCACAGGATAAACTTTTTGAAAAAGCCTCTTTTTTCGCGACGACCGCGCTTTTTGCGAATATCAGACTTGCTTCGGTTTTTGGGCATTTTTTCGCTATCCCCGGCAGTGCCTTTTTCCTGCTATGCGGCTGTGTTCATTTCGTTCGAATAATTAAGCTTCCAGTAAGCCGGCAAGGGCTATCCCGGAGCCCGGCGCAAGCCTGGTGCCATGTCCTGTATATATTTTACAAGATCCTGGTTGACTTGATACGATAAAGAATGGATTCCGTTAACCTCGCTTCGAGCACATTGTGAGGGTACAGCACGATCTTCCTGGCAAACCGCAAAAAGAATTTGACATTGGTTCCCGTAACGGTTACTGAATAGAATTTCAATTTTGCGGCAGGGGCCTTCGAACCACAGCCAGGTCTCACTAACGTAACAGTATATAATAAAACTTTCTAGCCACAAATTCAACATCATATTTCGTATGCTTAAATTGGCATTCAGCAAAACGGGCGGGCTTATCCCCGCGATTGTCCAGGATTATGTGACCGGCGAAATATTAATGCTGGCCTATATGAATCAGGAAGCCTTTGATGCCACCCTGTCAACCGGCAAGGCCACCTACTACAGCCGCAGCCGGCAAACCCTCTGGGTAAAGGGGGAAACTTCCGGCAATGTGCAGCTGGTCCGGGAAGTTCGCCTTGACTGCGACGATGACACGGTGCTCATAAAGGTCGAACAGATCGGCGGCGCGGCCTGCCACACGGGACACCGCAGCTGTTTCTACAAAAAAGTGGAAAACGGGACTGTCCGCACAATCGGAAAGCCGCTTTTTGACCCCAGAGAGGTATATAATAAATGAGCAGCAAATTAAAACTGGGCATCCCCAAAGGAAGCCTTCAAAATGCAACCATCGCCTTGTTCAAGCGGTCGGGATGGAATATCAATGTGAACGGCAGAAGTTATTTCCCTGAAATCGATGACGATTCGATTGAGTGCGCCATCTGCCGCGCCCAGGAGATGTCCCGCTACGTCGAAAGCGGAACCCTGGACGCCGGATTAACCGGCAAAGACTGGATTGCCGAAAACAGCTCGGACGTCCATGTGGTAACCGACCTGGTCTACTCCAAAGTGAGTTCACGACCGGCTCGCTGGGTGGTGGCGGTACCCTACGACTCGCCGATCAGGAAGCTGGAGGACCTGAACGGCAAGAAAATCGCCACCGAACTTACTGAATTTACCCGACGCTATTTCGCCGAACGCAATATCGGGGTGGACGTCGAATTTTCCTGGGGGGCGACAGAGGCCAAGGTGGTCTCCGGTCTGGCCGACGCCGTGGTGGAAGTGACCGAAACCGAAAGCACCATAAAAGCCCACGGCCTGCGCATCATCCACGAACTCATGCAGACCAACACCCAGCTGATCGTCAATCACAATTCCTGGCAGGATCCCCGGAAAAAGAAAATCATCGAGCGCATCGCGCTGCTGCTCAAGGGCGCCCTGCTGGGTGAAAAGATGGTGGGCCTTAAAATGAATGTTCCCGAGGAAAGCATGGACAAGGTGATCGCGCTGCTGCCGAGCCTGAACGCCCCCACTGTCGCTTCCTTGTACCAGTCAAAGTGGTTTTCGGTGGAAATCGTCGTCAGCTCGGACACCGTCAGGGAACTGATTCCGCTGCTTCTGGAAAACGGGGCGGAAGGAATCATCGAGTATCCTTTGAACAAGGTGGTTTAAAACCGCGTTGCGGGGTGCGGGGTACGGGTTTCGGGGTGCGCGTTTCGGGTTGCGGGGTACGGAGGTCTTGGCCTTATGAATTCAGATTTGAGATTTCGGATTGAATAGATTGAACCAATAAAACCAGGGGTGCGAGCTGTCGGCCATAGTTCCGAAGTTCCGCTTTTTAAATCGACAAAATTCATTATATCCGAAATCCACAATCCCAAATCCCAAATCGAATGACTTACACCCCTAATTAGGACTTTAATTGTGATATCCAAACGAACCGCCGAAATGACCTCGTTCATCGTGATGGATGTCCTCGAACGGGCCAATGAGATGGAACGCGAGGGGATTGACATCATTCATCTCGAGGTGGGCGAGCCCGATTTCGACACCCCGGACTGTGTCAAAGCGGCGGCCTGCCGGGCACTGGAAGAGGGCCATACCCATTACACCCACAGCCTGGGTCTGTTCGAGCTGCGCGAAGCCATCTGCCAATATTACGCATCAACCTACGGTGTGACCGTCGACCCGGAACAGATCGTCGTCACCTCCGGCTCTTCACCGGCCATATTCATGGTCTTTTCAGCCTTGCTGGAGCCCGGCGATGAGGTGATCATTTCCGATCCCGGGTATGCCTGTTACCCCAATTTTATCAAATTTGCCCAGGGCCGGCCGATCACCATCCCGGTCTACGAAGAAGACGGCTTTCAATACCGGTCGGAATCCATCAGGCAAAAGCTGACCGACAGGACAAGGGGTATTTTTATCAACTCCCCCTCCAATCCCACGGGTAACCTGCTGTCGGCAGACCGCATGCAACAAATCGCCGCTTTGTCCCAATGCGAGCAGTGCCCCTATATCGTCTCCGACGAGATTTATCACGGTCTGGTTTACGAAGGCCAAGAGCACTCCATACTGGAATTTACCGATCACGCCTTTGTATTTAATGGATTTTCCAAACTTTTCGCCATGACCGGTTTGCGGCTGGGCTATGTCATCGCCCCCCGGGATTTTATTCGTCCGATGCAGAAGGTGCATCAAAACTTCTTCATTTCGGCCAACGCCGTGGTCCAGCAGGCCGGGATTGCCGCTTTAAAAGAGGCCGGCCGGGATGTGGTCCGGATGAAGGAAATTTATGACGAACGCCGGCGGTTTATGATCGCCCGGTTGAAAGAGATCGGTCTCGGCATAACAGTGGAGCCCACCGGGGCATTCTATGTGTTTGCCAACGCCCGGCATATTTCTAAGGATTCTTACAAGCTGGCCTTTGACATCCTGGAAAAGGCCCGCGTCGGCGTGGCCCCGGGAATCGATTTCGGCCCCAACGGTGAAGGCTATCTCCGCTTTTCCTATGCCAACTCCCTGGACAATATAAAAGAGGGCATGAACCGGCTGGAACGCTATCTTAAAGAATTGCAATAGGTTATATTAAAACAAGATAGCGCCGGTCAAAATAATCGCAAGGATTGAGGTGGGCCGTCTATAACTATGCCTTCCTAGTGCAGGAACCGGCCGGCCGGCCTTACCGGCAATGCCATCCGCATGGTGTTGGGCCGAAAGTCCTGTGCCATGCATCACCGAATGGCGCAAACCGGACGTCTGTCGACACGAGCACCGCCTCCGGCAAAAGGACAGCCGGTCTGTTCGGAAAAGAAACTGCTTATTTTCACGCGAAGACGCCAAGGCGCCAAGATAAAACATAATATTAGTTATTTCCTTTGCGTCTTTGCGGCTTTGCGTGAGTTAGATTTTTCGTAGTTTCATGTAAGACCAATACCGGCATATCAGGGCGGGCCGACCATCTGAAGCCCCTGGATCTCCTCCGACGGCAGGATGCCGGGAAGGACATACACGCACAGGAAAACGGCCCCGCCCCAGAAAAGCAGGGTGAGCATCACATAGAACACCAGCATTCTTTTGTCCGATAAGTTAGGGCCCCTGCGCCGGTACAATTCGTCAACGTGCACTTGGCTTTTTCTGACAAAGTCCTTGACGTAATAGGGCAGGGTCTGGGTGGACAGATACCTGCTGAAATCCCGCTCGATTCTGTCGGTGGGGACCTGCCAGTCCTCGCCCGCGATGCAGAATGTGTCATATACACTGAGACCGGCCACCAGGGTGATCTTGCGAAGATAATCTTCCAGTAAAATCTGCTCGGCCGGACCGGTCGTCGGGGGTTTCTGCATGCCGGCGCGGGCCAGGCGCCAGAAAACCATCACCACGCAGGCCGCCCCAAGGGCATTTATGGCGATATCAAGCATTGTTTTTTTCCCCTGTCCAAAGGATAAAACATCCGGGCTGAAAGGCAAGCCGGCTCAGCGCTTGAATGCCCGCGCTAAATTTTGGACATGGGAAAGCAGCTTGAAATCAGCCAGCATCTCGATGAAGGCTCCGGCCGCTTTGCTGAAGATTTTTCCTTTTGAATACAGCAAAAAATATTCAAACCACAGGTTGAAACCATTCAGGGCGAGCGGTTTGAGCAGTCCAAGGTGAATCTCTCGGCGAACGGCAATTTCAGGTGTAACCGTCACCCCGTAGCCTTCGATGACCGTCCGTTTGGCTGCTTCCAGATTTTGCAGCTCAATTGATTTTAGGGGATATTCTTTGTGGCAATGTTGGTCAAACCAGTCCTTGACGAGGGACCGGGTCTGGGTCCCTTTTTCGCGCCAGATGAAGGGTGTATTGCCCAGGTCGTTCACCCTGACTGATTCTTTTTGAGCCAGCCCGTTGTCCCGCGAGCACACCATCAGCAGCATTTCGCGGTGAATGCAGACGCGTTCCAATCGGGGGGGATTTCTCATCCTGCCCGCAAATCCCAGATCGACACTGCCTTCGAGCACCCAGTTGTGAACTTTTTGCGAATTGCCCATCCGCAGATCGATATCGATGCCGGGGTATTTCTTGCTGAAACGACCAATGATCCTGGGCAGAAAATAAGTGCCGAGGACCGCGGTACTGCCCAGGATGATCCTACCCTTGTCAAGATCCTCGAATTGATCAAACAATATCTCGATTTCCTCAAACAGATTGAAAAGCTTATCGGTGTAGCCCAGCAGGATCTCTCCTTCGCTCGACAACCGAACCTGTTTGTTCGATCTTTCAAAAAGAGAGACCCCGAAAGTTTCCTCCAGGGATTTAATCTGCTGGCTGACGGCCGGCTGGGTGAGGAACAGCTCAGCGGCCGCTTTGGTAAAGCTGCCGGTACGGGCCACTTTTTGAAAGGCTTTCAGTTGGTCGATGTTCATAAGAATCCTTTATGATAATTATCATTTCTAATAATTTGACCTTATAACACCAATGGCGTATTCAGTACAGGATAATTTATCCCTTATTGCCAGGCCGGGACGCTTTGGCCGGCTGGCGGGAAAAATGTGCAGACCCATCAGACCCGTCAGACCCGTCCACCAGGAACCGGGTATCGGAGGAAACATTTTTAACGATCCAGAGGCGGGGAATTAACCCCTCGCCCGTGGAGTCAAGAAAAGAGAAGACCATGAGCAAAATTATTCCAAGGTACGAATTCAGAACGTTTGCCCAGAACTTTGGGATTGTGGAGACCCGGATGCGGCAATTTTCAAACTGCGAGATGATTCGTGAAAGCTCCGAAATCTACATCGTCTCGGCAGCCAACAACGAAAACAACACTAAAATCCGGGATGACAAGATGGACATCAAAGAACTGGTCGAGAAAAAACAGGGACTGGAGCGCTGGAATCCCCGCATGAAAGGCGAGTTCCCAATGGCGGCGGCGGCCATTCGTTCAGAGGTTTTTCCGGCCTTCGGTGTTGAGGTGCCGGCGTTTGACCGCGACACCTACACCCTGGAGCAGTATCTGGGAGATATTATTGCCCCCCACCCCCAACTGTCGGCCGTGCGAGTGTTCAAACGGCGCTTCGCGTTCACCGTCAATGGCTGTATCACCGAAATCGCGCACCTGCTGGTCAACGGCGCCGCAATCCAGACCGTCGCCGTCGAGCTCGAGAACGTCGACGCCGTTTTGGAAGCCAAGGAGATGCTGGGTCTGGCCGCCTATGAGAACATCAATTATCTACTGGCTATCAAACGCATCATCGGGTTGGCCCCGCTGCCCGAATAGAACCGTTCGGAGCCAATACAAACACTAACAAAGGAAGACTTTGAGATGGGAACCGAAATCGAGAGAAAATTTCTGGTATCAGACAATTCCTGGCGCTCGCTGGCCCCCGGGGTTCACTACCGCCAGGGTTACCTCAACAGCGCCAAGGAAAGAACGGTGCGAGTTCGTACCATCGATGGCAAGGGATTTTTGACGGTTAAAGGCATTACCACCGGTGCAACCCGGGCTGAGTACGAGTATGAAGTACCTGGCGGCGATGCCGACGCCATGCTCGATGACTTGTGCGAAAAACCGCTGATCGAAAAAAGCCGCTACAAAATTGATTTCGGCGGTTTGGTGTGGGAAGTGGACGAGTTTTTCGGCGACAATCAGGGGTTGATCGTCGCCGAAGTGGAGCTGGGCAGTGAAGATCAGCAGTTTGAAAAACCGGCATGGATCGGAGAAGAGGTCACCGGAGACCCCAAGTATTTCAACTCCAATCTTATCAACAGCCCTTACCTGAAATGGTAAGCAGCGTTCAAGCAAGGGGTGATGCACGCATGGATTACATTGAGGTAAAAGGCCTGACCAAGATTTTCGGCAAAGATGTCGTTGCCGTCCGCAATGCCAACTTCACCCTGCAATACGGTGAGTTTATCAGCCTGCTGGGTCCTTCCGGCTGCGGAAAATCGACAATTTTGAATATGATTTCAGGCTTGATCGAACCCACGGAAGCGGAAATCAATGTTGACGGCAAGTGCTTTTTTTCGCACCGGCAAAGCATAAACGTACCGACCGAAAAACGCGAAATGGGCATGGTGTTTCAGGATTTCGCCCTTTGGCCGCATCTCAATGTGTTCGAAAATGTGGCCTTCGGATTGCGTCTGCGGAAAGTGCCGTCCAAGGAGATCAACCGCAAAGTGCACGAGTCGCTGGACTTGGTGAAGTTACCGGGCTTCGAAGACAGACTGCCCAAAGAGCTGTCCGGCGGACAGCAGCAACGGGTCGCCTTTGCCAGGGCCATCGTCATATCCCCCAAGGTCCTGCTGCTGGACGAGCCCCTCAGTGCGCTGGACGCCAAGCTGCGCGAGGAAATGCGCGAGGAGATCACCAATCTGGTGCGTGAACTCAGCATCACCACCATCTACGTGACCCACGACCAGGTTGAAGCCCTGACGATGTCCGACCGCATGTTCGTCATGAACGAGGGTGAAATCCTGCGCGAGGGAACCCCGCTGGACATCTATGAAAATCCCCGCGCCTCCTTTGTCGCCGCCTTTATCGGCAAGTCCAATTTCATCGAAGGCGATTACCAGGAAAAGGAAGGGGGCGCATTTATAAAATTCGACGACCGTCACGTGATCAAATGCGCCCAACCCGGCTCCGCTGTCCAGGCTGGCCAGAAAGTTTCCGCGGTGCTGAGGCCCGAAAAAATTTACGTCTCCGAAACCCAGGACGATATCAATTCCGGCGATACGAACACATTCAAAGGCAAATTGCTGCGCACTGTCTTTCTGGGCGACAGCTATGAAGCCCATTTCCAGATTGACGGTAATCTTAAATTCAAAGTGCCGCTGAAACAGGCCTATCCGGAGGGCACGCCGCTCTATCTGAAATTTAAAAAGGATGAGGTCAAAATTCTCGAAAAATAAGGGCTTGCGCTTAGCTGTTGCAGGTCAGCCTGCAGTTAACTTGCAGCCGGCTGACAAGCCCATAACCCCAATATGAAAAGGAGAGAAAAATGAAAAAAACAACACTGTTGATACTTGCCCTGGTATGGGTTTTTCTTGCCGTGACATCCGTGTCCGCTTGGGCCGCCGACCTGGTGGTGTACTCGGCGGGTCCCAAGAGCCTTTCCAAGGCAGTGGTGGCGAATTTCCAGAAAAAGACCGGCCTGAAAGTGCAGCTGTATCCTGCCTCGACGGGTAAAGTCCTGGCGAAACTGGAGGCCGAAAAGCACAATCCCATCGCCGACGTGGTGATACTGGCCAGTTGGGCGGCCGGACTGGGTCTTAAGGAGCAGGGTGTTCTCGCCCCGATAAAAACCGAGCACAGCAAAGCCGTAAGGGCTGAATGGGTGGACACCCACCTTATCGCCACCGGTGCCTCAGCCATGGGAATAGCGTATAACACCAAGCTCGTCCAAAATCCGCCCAAGGACTGGTGGGTCATGACAGCCGCGGAATGGACCGACCAGGTGAACATGCCGTCGCCGACAAAATCCGGATCCTGTTCGGATTTTGTAACTGCCTTTATCGGTCAGTACGGAGATAAAGCTTGGAAATTTTTTGAAAAGTTCCGCGATAACGGTGCCAACATCGCCGGGCCCAACAACCAGGCGCTCACGCCGGTATTGACCGGGGCACGCAAGACGGTCTTTGCCGCGGTCGATTACATCATCTACAAGCAGACCCAGAAAGGCGAGAACGTTGACATTGCCTACCCGAGCAGCGGTACCGTGGTGAATCCGCGACCGATCGTCGTTTTAAAATCCTCGGAACATATGGCCAATGCCCAGAAATTTGTCGACTACTACCTGTCACCGGAAGGGCAGCAACTGGTCGTCGACACCATTCTGATTCCGGCCCGAACGGACATGAAAGTCCTGGATCTGCGCGTCGGATTGGAAGATATTAAAACGATTCCGGTGGATTGGGCCTGGCTCGGAAAAAATCAGCAGCAGGTCGTCGGCAAATTTTATCGGGAAATTGAGACCGGAAGATAACCGCTCAAGGGCCCGGAAGCATGGCTGCCACCCCGCCCGGCTCTGCCGGGCGGGTCAACGGTTGAATTCACGACCGCGGGCGGCAGACTAGCGGTCCCTGCAAATGCGCCGTCAAAGCAGCGTTTGTGTTTTGGCCGGCAGAACAGAACACTCGAGGAAAAAAGATGATCAACATCAGGGAACGCCGCTGGTATCAGAGCATAATGAACTCCACCATGCTCTATATCGTCATGCTGGTCATGCTCGTTTTGATCCTGTACCCGCTGGTAATGGTGTTTCTGCAGAGTCTGTTCCCGGATATTTTCGGCGGCAGCCTGAAGGGCTTTATGACGCCTTTTATTCAGGTACTAGAAAGTGAAGGCCTCTTCCGGGTTGTCACCAACACTATTCTGTGGGGAATCGCGGTCACCGTCGGGTGTATTCTCATCGGCGTTCCGTGCGGATTTATTCTCGCTAAGACCGACATGCCCGGCAAGGGTCTCATCCGGGTGGTTTATGCCGTTCCCTATATGACGCCGCCCTACGTGGGAGCGCTGGCCTGGATCCTGTTCATTCAGGAAAGAGGGTTTCTGGAAGAAATGCTGGCAGGGCAGCTGCCCGGCTTTGTTCAGGACCTCTTCTTCTCCTTCTGGGGATTGACCTTTATCATGATTCTGTTCTTGTATCCCTTCACCGCCTTGGGGGTCGAGGCCGGGTTGAGAGCCCTTCCGTCTAATTTTGAAAACTCGGCCAGGGTATTGGGAGCCAATCGCAGCGCCCTGATCCGCAGGATTGTCACCCCGTTGCTCCTGCCGGTCATATTAAACACCGGCCTGCTGGTGTTCCTGCAGACGGTCTCCAACTTCGGTGTCCCGGCGACCCTGGGATCCAGGGCCCGGTTTCCGATTATTACCGCCGAGATTTACAACCTCATTTCCAGCTGGCCGATCAACTTTCCCCTCTCCACCGCCCTGTCAGGCATCCTGGTGGTGATGGCCCTGGCGATCATGTATTTTTCAGAGCAGGTGCTCAAAAAAAGGGACTACGGCGTTATCTCCGGGCGCGGCATCTACCAGGTCTACTCGTTGAGCAGGCTGCAAAAAGTGCTGGCCGGCGGGTTTGTCTTTGTGCTGTTTCTGTGTTCGGTGGCGATTCCTTTCGCGACCATGGTGTTCGCCTCGCTGGTTAAAATCTGGGGGGGCGGATTCTTCAACCTGAGCAACTACACCCTGCGCAACTACATCGAAGTATTCGGGCCGCAGTCCGAAGGCCTGCAGGCGTTGTGGATCAGCTTTTCTCTGGGATTGATCGCCCCGACAATCATCCTGCTGGGGGCGGCCTTTATCGCCTATGTCCTGTCCCACTACAAGGGCGGCCTGGCGTTCGCCCTGAATTTTATCGGTTTCCTGCCGCGGTCTTTACCGAAGGTCGTGGTGGTCGTCGGGCTGATACTGGCCTGGAATGCACCCTGGGTAGGACTGCGGATCTACAACACCTATTTTATGCTGCTTCTGGCCTATGTGGTTCTTTATCTGCCGGATGCGCTGCGCTACGGCGATTCCGGGATGCGCAACATCACGCGCAATCTGGAAAACAGCGCGCTGGTGATGGGGGCCTCCAAATGGCGGGTTTTCACCAAAATTATTTTCCCCCTCCTGCGGCCCTACCTGATCGCCTCCTGGATTCTGAGCTTCATTATCTGTGTCCGCGAACTGGTCGCCTCGATCTTGCTGCTCCCCCCCGGCATAGAGACAACGGCCACCTATATCTTCAGCCAGTTCGAGCAGGGTGGCCTTTCCGAAGCGATGTGCATGGCCACGGTGACGATAACCTTGACCGTGGGCGCGTTGCTGATATTCAATCTGAAGTACGGCGGCGGCCCGATCAAGCCTCGTTCCTGATTGCGTTGCGATGGTGGCCCAATGTCCGCGATAATCAACATGCTTGCAGCCGGCAGTTCCAAACCGGACGAAATCTCCTGGGCGTTTCTGATCATCGGATTGCTCGGTGGATTGGCGCTTTTCCTTTACGGCATGGAAAAGATGAGCGAGGGGATGAAGAAATCGGCCGGCGACCAAATGCGCTCCATTCTGGCGGCTTTGACCAGAAACCGGGTGATCGGGCTGGTGGTCGGCGCCTTCGTCACCATGGTGATTCAATCCAGCAGTGCCACCACCGTCATGCTGGTCAGCTTTGTTCAGGCTGAACTGATGAGCTTTGCCCAGTCGCTGGGTGTTATCCTGGGGGCTGACATCGGCACGACGATCACCGCCCAGCTGATCGCCTTCAAACTGACAGATTATGCCCTCTTGATGATCGCCGTGGGCTTCGGACTGCGCATGTTTGCCAGACAAGACAACGTCCGCCACGTCGGCGAGGTCATCCTGGGCTTCGGCATCCTGTTCTTCGGCATGAAGCTGATGAGCGATGCCATGAAACCCCTGCGAACCTACCCGGGCTTTATCGACCTGATGAAAGGCCTGGAAAATCCGCTGCTGGGCCTGATGGTCGGCACGATTTTTGCCGCCCTTATTCAAAGCAGCAGCGCCTTTACCGGGGTCGTCATCGTTTTGGCCCAACAAAGCCTGATCACTCTGGAGGCCGGTATCCCCATGATATTCGGCGCCAATATCGGCACCTGCATCACGGCAGGGCTTGCCAGCATCGGCATGTCCCGTGAAGCCAAGCGGGTGGCTCTGGCGCACGTTTTTTTCAAAATCGCCGGCGTGCTGTTGTTTATTTTCTGGATCCCGTCTTTTGCCGATATCATTCGCGCGATGGCCGTGCAGTTCGGGGCGGACATCGCGCGCCAGATTGCCAACGCCCACACCCTGTTCAACGTCAGTCTGGGATTGGTGTTTCTTCCGTTCACGGCGGTATTCGCCCATTTAATCATGCAGCTGTTTCCCGACCGGGAGGAGGAACAGCACCTCAAACCGGCAACCTGGCATCTGGACGAAAGCTCCATCTCAACCCCGGCCATCGCCATCGACCTGGCGCGTTCGGAAATATCCCGCATGGCAAAACTCCTCTTGCGCATGCTGCGCGCGGTCATCATTCCATTCATGTCCGATGCGAATTTGATAAAGAAGCAGGGGCTGCCCAAGGAAGAGACCGATCTGCTGTTGCAGGAAATCCCCACCCGGGATGAAATCTACCCCCAGCTTACCCTGATAGAAGGCCTCGACATGCGGGAAGAGAAGATCGATTTTCTCGAAGAAAAAATCGGGGATTATCTCATTCAGCTCGGCCGGCAGGAGTTGTCCGACCGCCAGGCCAGCGAAGTTTTTGGAATGACTTCGATCGTCAACGACATGGAGAGCATCGGTGATATCATCCACCGCATCATGATACCCCTGATCGCCAAGAAGCAGGCCCTAGCGATGGATTTCTCGGATGAAGGCAAAGAAGAGCTGATGATCTTCCATGTTAAAATCTGCAAGCAGATTAGCCGCTTGAGGGATTTCTTCGCCGAGACCGATCCGCAGAAGGCACTGAAGATAATGGCCAAAGAGGAACAGTATCTCGACCTGGAAGCCAAGTACCGCAACCGGCACCTGCAGCGTTTTTTACAGCAGCGCAAGGAGACGGCGGAAACCCATGAAGTGCACATGGAACTGTTGGATCGGCTCAAGCAAATCAATGTGTATGCCGGCAACATCGCCAAAACCATCCTCAATTCGATCCAGCCGCACTAGTCCGCCCCGCAGTCATTTCACCAAGCTCGATCCAACTGCATCTCTTAAAATTATATCTTGATAATAAAATCGGATTCAGTATATCTTTCAGCCCGGAGGTAGCGCTCTTTTAATCACGGGACCTTCAATTTTTGGCCCTATATCTCAACAGAGGAAAGGAGGAATTTATGAACAAGTGCAGACCGATTACTGTCATATTGGCGATTGGCGCCATCCTTTTTCTCGGAGCAGGTTTGGCGGCAGCAGCAGGAAACCTGGTTATCTACAATGCCGGGTCGCCCGAGATGGGCAATGATCTTGTGCGGGCCTTTCAGGCCAAGCACCCCGACATCAAAACAGATGTCATCCGCCAGGGTTCGGGAGAGCTCATTACGAGAATCAAAGGCGAGGCGGGCAATCCCCAGGGTGACGTCATTATGGCCGTCGCCAAGGAAAACCTGGAGGTTATCAGAAATCTGCTCGAATCCTACAAAGTCAAGGAAGATGCCGCTTTTCCCGAAGATGTCAAGGATACCAGCGAAAGCAAATTCTACGGGTTCAGCTTCAACATTCAGGCCTTCATCGTCAACACGGATCTGGTACCCCTGGCGGAGGCGCCCAAAACCTGGCAGGAGCTGGGAGATAAAAAATGGCGCGGTCAGGTCGTTTTGGCCAATCCGGCCCTCTCGGGTTCAGCCTACGCCCAGCTTTTTCAAATGGTCAACCTTTACGGATGGGATTTCATCAACAACGTCAGAAAAGTTTCCACCTTCGTTCCGAAATCGACCCTGGTTTACACTTTTGTCGGCCGGGGCGAATTCGGCATCGGTGTTACCGGCGAGGGCAATGTTTTTGGCGAGATCAGCAAAGGCCATCCGGTGGCCGCGGTCTACCCAGCCGAGGGGACCGGCCTTCGATTCGATGCGTCGGGAATAATCAAGGGCGGCCCGAACCCGGACAACGCCAAAGTATTCATGGACTGGCTGACGACCAAAGATGCGATGGCCATCATTTCCCAGGCCCCGCATTTCAGGCGCATGGCCAGGCCTGACGTGCCGCCGCCGCCGGGATTGAAGCCCAGCACGGAAATCAAATTTTTCCCCTACGAAGCCATGAAGGCATCCAAGAGCAGAAACGACTATCTGCAGAAATTCGGCGAAATCTTCGCAACCAGAAAATAAAACGCTCATCTTGTCAAGGCATGGATGGCATTCATACCATCCATGCCTTTTTTGCATGCAATGCTTATTTTATCGGGGAGTGGATTCGATGCAGAATAACAGGCGTGTCACATTATCGATTCAGAATCTCTCCAAAGTCTTCGAGGGAAAATCCGAGCGGGTTGTGGCGGTCGATGATGTATCCATCGATGTATCTGAAGGGGACCTGTTTACGCTCTTGGGCCCGAGCGGGTGCGGCAAGACCACGACGCTGCGCTGCATCGCGGGTTTTGAGAAGCCCACGGGGGGATCAATCCAATTCCTGGGAAGAGATTACACAACCATTCCGCCCTTCCGGCGAAATATCGGGATGGTTTTTCAGAGTTACGCCCTGTTTCCGCACATGTCGATCTTTGAAAATGTTGCTTACGGCCTGAGGATGCGCAAAACACCCCGCCGCGAGATAGAGGAGCGCGTAAACCGCATCATACAGCTGGTGGGGCTGGAAGAAACCCAAAAAAGAAAACCGAGCGAGCTCTCCGGCGGGCAGCAGCAGCGCATATCCCTGGCCCGCGCATTGGTTTACGAGCCCCAGCTATTATTGCTGGATGAGCCCCTCAGCAACCTGGACGCCAAATTGAGGGTTTTTATGAGGGAGGAGATCCGCCGAATCCAGCAGAGCGCACAGGTCACCACGATATATGTTACCCACGACCAGGAAGAAGCGCTTTCGATCTCCGATCAAATCGCCGTCATGTCGGCCGGAAAAATCGAACAGATCGGTTCCCCCGACGAAATCTACGAAACTCCCCAAACGATCCACGTGGCCGATTTTATCGGCCGGGCCAACTTCCTGGCCTGCTCTCTGGACAGAATAGACAATCAAACCATGGTGTTGACCTTTCCTTCGAACGAAAACGTGTCGCTGGACCTGAGTATAAAAAGGTTCTCGGAATTTGGCCGCAGCGACGGTCTGCTTTTTATCCGGCCCGAACGCCTGGAAGTCGCACCCGCACCGGGAAATGAGAATTCGATCCGGGGAGTGGTCAAACGCATTCTCTACCTGGGATCGCTGGTTCGGTATTTTATCGAAATCTTTCAGCAGGCATCCCCCCAGGAAGTGCTCGTCGATAAAAACCGGCGCATCAAGGACATCAAAGAAGGCGATCAGGTGGCCCTGACGTTTCACGAGGAGGACATCGGTCTCTTCCCGCGGGACTAGAACCGGCACCGGCCCTTGCCCGGCCGGGTACTAAATGCCAACGGTGATCTTAAGGGGATACGCAGGTCTTCCATTATGAAAAGTTCTTTAAAGGAACGATTTCACAAAATTGAGTTCATTCCCTATCTGGTGCTGGGACTGGCGCTGGTTATTCTTCTGGTCTTCATCGCCTATCCGCTGTCGAAAGTTCTTCTCAACAGTTTTTTGAAGATCGACGACGCCCCCACCCTGGCCAACCTGACATTGGCCAACTTTTCTCAGTTTTTTTCCTCGGCCCTGTACAAAAGCGCCCTGATCAACACCCTGATGGTGGGTTTTCTGTGCGTGCTCTTTTCCTGCCTGCTGGGGATCCCCATGGCCTATTTTGTGGCCCGGACCGAGGTGCCTTTTAAAACCGTGTTCCTGACCCTCGGCACCCTGCCGCTGATTCTGCCGCCGTTTGTGGGGGCCTATTCGTGGGTTCTGTTGTTCGGGCGCCAGGGCGTGGTCAACTTTCTGCTGAACAAATTTTTTGGATTGGTTCTGCCCGATATCTACGGGGCGCCCGGCGTGGTGATTGCGATGACCATGAGCCTCTACCCGTTCGTGTTTCTGCTGACCTACGGCGCCCTGCTTTCAGCCGATCCCTACCTGGAAGAAAGCGCCGCCATCATGGGGGCATCGCGATGGAACCTGATCCGCACGGTCACATTGCCGCTGGTGACGCCCGCCATCGCGGCCGGCGCCCTGATCGTGTTCATGCGGGCGGTCGGCAATTTCGGCGTGCCGGCCTTGCTGGGCGGAAATTTCTACGTGCTCCCGACGTTGATCCACTTTCAGGTCGTCGGATTTTTCAATCTGCACACGGCCGGTGCCATCGCCATCGTCAACATCTCCATGGTCGGCGTCGCGATCCTGATTTCCCAGTATGTCACGGCCAAAAGATCTTATGTCACCATCACCGGGACCACCCGGGCTGCCCAGGTGTCCGCCAGCAGGACATTGAAGTGGGTCGGTACGCTTTTCTGCGGCATCGTTATCTTTTTTTCGCTCCTGCCCCATATGACGGTGATCATCACCTCTTTTACCGAGGGGTGGGCCGGTACGCAGTACCCCACGAAGTTTTCCTTTCAAAATTATGTGAGGATTTTCGAGATAGCCAGAACACCGATTTTTAACAGCCTTTTTCTGGCCACCACGGCGACTGTGGTGGCGTCTGTCATCGGCACACTGCTTTCGTATATCACGGTGAGGAAACGGTTTCAGGGCAAGTGGATCCTGGATTTGACGGTGATGCTGCCCTTCATCCTGCCCGGGATTGTCGTCGGCGTGGCCATCCTGTCCGGTTTTTCATCGGGGCTGGTTGTTCTGACCGGCACCTGGATGATAATGGTGATCGGCTTTTTCATCCGCCGGATGCCGTACATCTTTCGCTCTTCCATGGCCTCCTTGTCCCAGATCGATACGGCGGTGGAGGAAGCCTCGGCCATCGCCGGCGCTCCCTGGGGTGCCACCTTTTTAAGGGTAACCCTGCCGCTGATGGCCCCCGGCATCCTGGCCGGTGCGGTGATCTGTTTCTCAACCCTGATGGGGGAGCTGTCCACCACCGTAATCCTGTATTCGGCCAAATGGAAAACCATCACAGTCGCCATCATCGAGTATCTTTTTTCGGCCACCATCGGCCCTGCCTATGCCCTGGGGACGATTCTCATCGTCCTCGTCCTGAGTGCCATCACCCTGGCAAACCGCCTGCTGGGCCGCAAGATGTCGCAGATGTTCAAGATGGTATAGCGGTTGTCAAATATAGGTTTCGTTTGTCAGATTTGCTAAATTACGCCATTGTGGCGTGTTACGAATTGAAATCATTATATAGCGTGACAACCGCTATTTTGGGGATCAGGCTTCGATGACAGGTTCTCGTTGCAGACACTCATCGGCCTCCCGGTAAGAACCAGTGGAGCCGATATCAAAACGCGAACCGTAGATTTTGAAAAGATAAAGCGCTTCCACCCGGCAGAGATAATCAAGAAAATGGTCTTTTTCGCCCCTGCGCAGACCGTTGCCGTGAAATTCATCCATTCTTTGCCACACGGAGGGTTGAAAAAAGTAAATTTGAGGCACGGCCCACGGCGTGGCGGGATTTTCCGGTTTTTCGAACAGCCGCAAAACCCGATCGTCTTGATCTAAAATAGGCACGCCGGTTTTCCTGAGAACCGCCTCATTGGTTTCTGAAAGGCCGATGATGTAGTGGCGGTTGCCGGCACGGAAACGCTCCCACAGCGACGCAAGTCTGAATCGAAAAATATTGTCGGCCGCGGCAACCATCACCGGCGTGGGCGGTTGAATTCGTTTGAGCACGAACTGGAGATCACCCGACGGTCCCAGCCGGGTGTCATTGGAAGTGACACCGTCGTTGTGGATCGTGATCTCCAATTTCGACGACCATTTCGATTTCCAGTCCTCGAAGTGGTCAAAGAAATTGGCGTTGGTGACGACATGAAGGCCCTCGAGGCCTTTAAAGTCAGCGATCTGCTCCACGATATAATCGATAACCGGCTTTCCGGCCACGGGCAGCAGATGTTTGGGGAAATCACGCGTCAAGGGATACAAGCGGGTTCCAAAACCAGCGCAAAGCAATATCGCAAACAAAAAAACTCTCCTTTGGCAGTATCGGCGGCTGAAACGGGTAGTTGCCGCCAGCCTTGCTATCACCTGCAGGCATCAACCAGGTATCCAGCATAGCAAGAATATCATATCGGCTCAATTGAAGTTTATTTGTTTTTTGGCTACAATCCGGTACAAATGCATCCCCATCCCGGAAGCTCCTATGTGACCGATATCCCGGATAACATGATTCAGCGTGGGAGGGATTTACAACATAGCTTGGGGCTCACAACCATGATCATCAAAACTGCCGAATTTGTCACCAGCGCGGTCAAAAAATCCCAATACCCGCCGGCCCACCTGCCGGAGATCGCCTTTGCCGGTCGCTCCAATGTGGGCAAATCCAGCCTGATCAACACCCTGGTCAACCGCCGGCGCCTGGTGAAAACCAGCTCGACCCCGGGACGCACCCAGCTGATCAACTTTTTCGACATCAATAAGAGCCTTACCTTCGTCGATCTGCCTGGCTACGGCTACGCCAAAGTCCCAGCAGCCGTGAAAAAAAAATGGGGCCCCATGATTGAAACCTATCTTTCCACCCGCGCGACACTCAAAGGGGTGGTCATCATCATGGACATCCGGCGCCTGCCCCGGGAGGAAGAGTTGAACCTGATCGACTGGCTGGCGCATTTTTCAATCGCCGGCATAGCGGTCCTCACCAAAACCGACAAGCTGTCGAAAACCAAAGTGCTCAAGCAGCAGGCCGCTATCTGCCGGGCGCTGGCGGTGGAAAAAAGAGATACGATCCTTTTCTCGGCCAAGACCCGCCGGGGCCGGGATGCCGTCTGGGATGCCATTTTGGCCCTTGTGAACGGAACAGATCTATGACAATAAGAATCAGCCATCGCCGGGAGGCATACAGAAAATGACGGACATCAATAACCAGTATGCCGGTTTTAAATCCGGCTATGTTTCCATCGTCGGCGCTCCCAATGCCGGCAAGTCGACCCTGCTCAACCGCATGCTGGGCGAGAAGATCTCCATCACTTCCAAAAAACCCCAGACCACGCGCAATCGAATTCTGGGCGTGCTGCACCGCGCCAAATCCCAGATGATCTTTTTCGATACGCCGGGCGTATTTCAGGCCCGGGACAAGCTCAATGTGCGCATTGTCGATGCGGCCTTTGCCGCTTTGGGGGATGCGGATCTGGTTCTGGTGGTAGTGGATGCCTCCCGCCCGGATCCCGAGGCCGAAAGCTATCTTGTCAAGAAACTCAAAAGCCAGAAACGACCGGTAATCCTGGCCTTGAACAAAATCGATCTGATCGAAAAATCCGGCATGCTTGAGATCATCGACCAGTGGTCGCGCGTCCACGGATTTGAAGACGTGGTGCCGATATCCGCCCGGCACGGCACCCAGGTAGACGACCTGGTAGCTGCCATGGAAAGGATTCTGCCCGCCGGCCCGCCCTTTTTCCCGGAGGATACCCTCACCGATGTGTCGGAGCGGTTTATCGTCGCCGAACTGGTGCGCGAGCAGGTATTCCGGATGACGGGCGAAGAGATCCCCTATGCCACCGCGGTGACGGTGGATACGTTCAAGGAAAAAAAAGGAGGGCGGCTGATTACCATCGAGGCCACCATTCATTTGGAAAGGAGCTCACAGAAGGGCATTGTTATCGGCAAGAAGGGCAGCAAGCTCAAACAGATCGGCACCCGCTCCCGGGAGCAGATCGAACGGCTGCTAGGCAGCAAAGTATTTTTGAAACTGTTTGTGAGGATTCAGAAAAACTGGCGCAAGGATACCAAGGCGATTAGAAGATTCGGATATTAGCACCGCCGCCGGCCGCAAGCGTCCAGTCTTACAGAATAAGAAACTGATGAACATCGAACATTGAACGCCCAACATCGAACATCGAATAATGAATTCTGTCTATTTTAAAAAAGCTTGAGCGGCCTGTCGGGTCGTAGCCGAAGGCGAAGCCTGAAGCGATTCCATCCTTCGAAATTCGATATTCGACATTCTGCGGTTCTGCGGTTTGCTTTTTTACTCAATGTAGTTTCATATTGCTCAAAGGACCGCTTCCCTGATATTGTCTATACCGATGCGGTCTACAAACCTGGCCATTCGCTGTCGGCCTTTGGATTTGTCCCGGTAATATTCCAGGGCACGCCGGGTCAAATCGACAACCTCTCCCGGGGATAGATCCTCGGCAAGCACATCTCCAATCCGGGGCCGCCTGCCCGAGCTGCCGCCGATAATAAGGGTCCAGCCGGTTCTCTTGCCATAGAGTCCGATGTCGCGCACAAAACTCTCGCTGCAGCAAAAGGGACACCCCGAAACACCGATTTTAGGCGATGATGTCGTTGGGAGGTTTTACCTCGCCTCTTTCGAACCCGATCAACCACCTTTTGCGCCACAGCCCACCGCCGTAGCCGGTCAGGCTCCCATCGCTGCCGATCACCCGGTGGCAGGGGATGATAATGGAAATGGGATTTTTCCCGTTGGCGCTGCCCACCGCCCGGCTGGCGTTGGGTTTGGCGAGAGCGGCGGCGATTGCACCGTACGACGTGGTCCGGCCGTAGGGAATTTGCTGCAGATGCCGCCAAACCGATCTTTGAAAATCCGTACCCGCGGGCGCCAGCTTCAAAAAAAACTCCCGGCGGCTGCCCTTGAAATATTCGTCCAATTGCTTCAGGCACTCTTTGACACAAAAGGTCAGCTCGCCATCTGCCGGCTGCATATCCTCCACAAAATTCACCGATAGAATGCTGTCCGGATTTGCAACGATTTCAATGGGCCCCAGCAGTGATTTGTAATAAGCTTTGCATGTTTGCATGACGGATCACACGGTAGAAACCACTTCTACTCCAAATTAAACTGAGTTTGAAAATTTTTACTACCTAAAACATAGGGTGACATTAAGAGTCAAGAAAAACCCGGCGGGCCGGTCTGCCCGGCCGAATTAAAACGGCTGCCGATGTCATTTTTCGTGAAGGCTGCATGGTTGATTGCCGCAAAGAACCGCATAAGTTGACGAATTCTGATTGAGGCTGCACATTTGGATATACGAGCCATGTCGGCCGGCCATCAGTGACGATTCAACTTGATGGCGCTTTTTCCCCTACATCAAACCGCTCCAAATTAAAAGGAGACTGCCTCATGAAACTCTACGACCACAAATACATGCAATTCGTCTTGCAAGGAGGATCGACATGAAATCAATCCGGCACATTGGCTCGCTGACATTCGTCCTTGGGATTTTTACGGCGATCTTTTGCGGGATCCCCTGGTATATTATGGTTGCCGATGATCCTGTCCTGCCCTGGTGGCTGAAAACAGCGATTTTTTACCTGCTGGGAGGCATTCTGGTCGTGTTGCTGACGGTGGCGCTCGAACAAAGAAAACACAGGCAATCGGCGCCGGATGCCCTCGCACCGAAGCCCCGGCAGCCTGCGTTGCTTATGACTTCAGCCGCATTAGACGGCGGCAGGATCTCAGAAACCCTCGGTCTCGTCCAGGGCCACACGGTGTATGCCATTTGGCTGGGCAAGGATCTTTCCGCCATTATCAGACTGATTCTGGGCGGCGAACTGACTGAATACACCGAGATGATGGGCAGGGCCCGGGATACGGCCACGAGCCGGATGATGGCCCGAGCGGTCGAGATGGGAGCGGATGCGGTCATCAATGTCCGCTATATGACAACAAGTGTCGTCGGCAGTGCCGCCGAGCTCCTGGTTTACGGCACAGCGGTCAAATTGAGCCAAGACACCTAGTGTCATGTCCCGAAAATATTTTATAAAAATCGGGCAGGGGGTATCAGTCAGGTAAAGCTATTAAAGCTATTAAATCCCAAGCACCAAATAACAAATAGCAAACAATATCCAAATTCCAATTTTCAATGACCCAAACATCTTTTTGCCTTGGACCCGGGTTCCTGAAGGATACAGCTTTTAACGAAGCCGGACCGAATAGATCCAATGCATCTGGTTCACTGAACTCGAATATCGGTTTCGAATTTGGATATTGTGATTTGGTCCGCCGGAGGCGGATTTGTGATTTGAGTTTTGTAATTTGGGATTTAAGCAATTGAAACCGGGAATTAAAACGACCCAATAATCCGTTTGAGCTTTTGAAAATACATATAGGACACAAAACTAGGGGTTGCTTTGGCGCTTTTGCAGTGGCAGCGTCAGGGTTGCCCGCACACCTTTTAGGGTGCGATTTTCCAGGCTGATGTCGCCGCCATGCAGTTTGGCCACCTCGGCCACGAAATTCAGCCCCAGACCGGTGCTTTTTTCCCTGCCATCCGGGCGCTGCAGAGAAAAGAACCTGTCAAACACCTTTTGCAAGGCGTAAGGGGGTATGCCCGCGCCCCGATCCTCGACAATCAGATTCAGACGGGTTCCATCGATTTGACTGCGCAGGATGATTTCGCTGGCAGCGGGGCTGAATTCGATGGCATTTTGAATCAAGTTGGACAGGGCCTGGCTGAGCAAAAGCTTGTCGCCCTTCACCCGGGCTTTTTCAGGAATCTGGGTCGTCAAGTGCAGCTGCCTTTTTTCAAGAATAGCCCGCTTGCTCTCGACTAGGGTGTCAAACAGGGAAGAGACCGAAATGCGTTTGATTTTACGCAGAATTTTCTGATTTTCCAGGGCCGAAAGCTCCAGCATTCGATCCACCAGGGCCTGAATGCGATTGGTCTCATTGCGAATATTGTTTAAAAACAGGGCTCGCTGGGTCGCAGGCATATTTTCTTCCAGCAACTCTGCGGCGCCTCGAATGGCAGACAGCGGGCTTTTGACCTCATGGGTCAATTTCTGAACATACTGCTCGACATATTCTTTGCCTTCCAGGGTCTGCTGCATTCTCGCAAAAGCCTCTCCCATCTCGCCGATTTCGCTGCGATCCAGGTTGGGAAATTCAACCCTTTCGCCCCGCCGGACTTCATTGGCGTAGCGGGTCAGGCGCTTTATGGGGCGCGTAACCCAGATCGAAACCAAATAGCTCAGCACGACGGCCGCCGCCATGGCAACCAGGCCGACTTTAAAAATCTGCGGCTTGGCGCTTTTTAAAAACGTATTGATGCTGGTCGTCGGTTTGCCCACGGTCAAAACACCGGCCAGGTGTCCATCGACCAGGATCGGTGCGGCAACGTAAAGCACTTTTGAGGCCGGATCCTCCATGTCATCCGGTGTCGTGCGCGCGCCGTAACGTCCTTTCAGGGTTAGATAGACATCACGCCAGTAGGTATAATCCGAACCGATATTTTGTTCGCCCGAGGAATCAAATAGCAGTTTTCCCCGGTTGTCGGTAATATAAACCCGCATATCCACCCTTGTTTTCACCAGGTTGTATATCCTCGCAGACAGGGGTTGGGAGCCGACCTTGTCAAAAAGCCGGTGCCAGTCTACAGGATCGAAGCGGCCGTCTTCCATTTCACGGCTGGCCATGGATGCCAGAATATTTGCCTGGTCCACCAACGGCTCTTCGACCCCCTCGAGATAGCGGGTTCGCAAACTGTCTAAAATCCAGTCGATCGGGTAGGAAAAACAGAGAATAAAAATAAACAGGTAAGAAAAAAAGATGCGCGTTCCCAGCTTCATAAATCCTCTTTCAGGGCATATCCTATCCCCCGGTGGGTAACGATTGGATCTTTATCGGGGGCCAGGTGCTTGAGTTTGGCCCGGATATTTTTAATGTGGGCATCCACCGTCCGGTCCATACTGGCTTCAGGTTCATCCCAGGCCAATTCCATGAGCCGTTCCCGGGAAAAAACATGTCCGGGCCGGCGAACAAGCAAAGTCAGCAGATTATATTCATAGCGGGAAAGATCCACCGGTTGGCCCAGATAGAAAACCTGGCGTTTGGATTCATTGACAACAAAGGTCTGCATGGTCGCCTGCCGACCGGCCGGCTGCCGGGTGCGCCTTAAAACGGCCTTGACCCGGGCGCACAACTCCCGGGGACTGAAGGGTTTGACAACATAATCATCGGCGCCGATTTCAAGGCCGACCACCCGGTCGATCTCGGCCGATCGGGCCGTCAGAAAAATGATGGGAAGGTTGTGGCTTCGGCGGATGTCCTTGCACAATTCGAGACCGTTGACATCGGGCAGACCGATGTCCAGAATAATCAAATCGATGGGCTCTTTTTTCAGCAGCGGCATAACCGGCAGGCCTGATAAAAGACAGTGCGTGTCGAATCCTTCGGTTTCAAGGGCATATTGAATATTGTCCGCAATGGCCTGCTCATCTTCAACAATCAGAATTTTAGGACTCATACGTTCTCCTGTTCGGTCTCCTGAAGACATCGGCATCCGCCGGCGCTGCGATGATCGCATCGGTTTATACCGCTTTTCATAAAAATATTCCGAAATATTTAAAAGGTGATACAAGCGGTTGTAGAAAAAAACGTTTGGATGCCTTTGATTACATTTGGATGTCGGAACGTTTTTTCGACAACCGCCAAAGAAAAATATCCCCCTTTTCGAACTAATTTATCTGAGGAGGTGGGGATTTTTTCAATCCTTGCTATGTCCGGTCGGGGTATGCGCCCGCGCCAGCCGTAACAAATCAGTAGCGCACTCCGTACACGCCCCCTATCCCCTGCGCCGGATCCGGACAGGCAGAGACGAGCATCTGCGCCGGGGGAGACTGTCTTCTGGGGCTGGCTCGGAACCAATCGACGCGGGACAGCTGCCGTGCCCAAGTTGCGCGGTCATATTGTTACGGCTGGCGCGGGCGCATACCCCAACCGGACACCGCAACAAACAGCGCAATGCGAATAACCGAAAGCAAAGACAATTGGGGCTGAACTCCCCGACCCCTCATTTATCTGTTCCCCGCACAATTTTTCTGCGGGCCTCGAAAGCTAACTTCGACAGGTGGTGCAGAATGTTGCGCCCGGCGACCCGCAGCAGGTACAGGGCACCCAAAACCCCGCTGCCGGCCGTCAATACCATTGCGCCGTGCTCTGCAAAAAGGACTGCATCCGCCCGCCAGGCACCGTTGGCCAGGGGCACCCCCAGGGCGATGAGGCCGTACCAGAACAAAGGCGCCAACCCGCTGCAAGCCCGGCGTAAATAGTCGGACGCTCTCTCGAGACAATCATTTGGCGTCCCACGGTCGGGTTTGGGATCATCTGTGCCACCGGCCAAATAGCAATGCATCTGCCTGATTATCATATAAAACAGACCTAAAAAAAAGGAATAAATGACAATTCCCTCCAGGCGATGAACCCTCGCGGCGGTCATCCAACCCAGCCCGACATCTGCGTTGAATGAGTGGATTGAAACGATGATTCGCACGGTATTGACGGCAACGGTCAGCAGATATGCGCTCAAACATCCGGCCCCCAACCACAAAAGCTTTGAACGGCGCCGCTCGAAGGCCTGAATCCCGGCAAACGCCGCCATACAAAAGGCAATAAGCATAAAATTAACGCCTGCGCATGACGGAGCGATAACAACCCGGTATCTGCGGCTGACAAATCCGGTGTGGGCCTCATATTCAAACGGTATCCCGCCGACGAGCTCAACCAGGCCTGCAGTCGGCGCCAATATCCAGACGAGCTCGGCGCAGTCGGCCCGGCTGTAGTGATACTTCAGCCCCCATGCAATCAACGCCGCTAAAATATAATGAAGGCTGTTTCGCCACCGTTGGTTTAATATCATATTCGCCTTTGCGGCAGTCGTCCCGACATCGAAGCCCGCGAGGGATGCCTGGAGCCCGGATCGGGTTCAGGTGCGATATTTTTTGTAAGCCATGCCAATGGCCGGCAACGCCAAGGCAATGATCAGCAGCCAATACAACTCCGGCTCGGGCACGGTGGACACCAAACCACCCACCGCCAAGTTGGAAACGTATCGGGGCAGCGGCAGCGGCTGGACAACCTTGTTACCCGGCCCCTGGCTGTTGCGGACGACCTGATGAACGGCGATAAAAGATGTATAAGCGGTCAACAAATTGTATGTCAGCCCCAGGGTCGTTATCTCTTTTTTTCTTTCCGGGTTGCGCATCCGGGCGGTGAAGCCGGATATACGCGCAATCCGGCTGCGGGCCCACAGATAGCGCAGGGCCCGGTTGGCGGCCATGGGCCTCGTGTCGCCCACATGCACGCTCCGGGCGACGTCTTTGTGGCCGCCGGCACCGGTCAGTTCAATGGCACCCCCGGGCCGGCCGCGCCATTTGCCGAACACAATCACGGGCCGGTCGGCAAATAGGTCGGGAATCGCCGGAGGTTCGGTATCGTAAGCTTCAAAATTTTCATATTCCAGCTCGACGTCGGTCAGAAGCGGCACTTGAACGTAGCGGCGGAAACTTGCAGCAGCCGTATTGGCCTGCCGGGGGTCGGTTACCACAAACGGCTTGCCCTGGCCGGCTTTGGCCATGCCCTCGATCAGATGGCGATTTACACTGGAGCCGATACCGAAGGCAAAAACATTGGTGCGATCAAGATTTTGCTGGATCTCTTCAAAGACCTCCCTTTCAGCGCCGATGTATCCATCCGTGACAATGATCATCGTGCGGGCGAATGCGTCGTCACGGGGCAGCGCCAGCCCTTTGCGCAATGCGGACAAAAGCTCAGTGCCGCCACCGCCGCGCTGAGTTTCGATCAGACGAACGGCATGGCGAATATTGACGGGAGAGGCCGGAATCGAGGATTTCGCCAGAACCGGAGAGCCGCCCGCAAAAAGGATGAGATTGAATCTGTCGGTTTCCTTGAGGTTGCCGATTAGATCTCTAAGCAGCGTCTTGGCGGTGTTCAGCGGGAATCCGCTCATCGATCCGGAAACATCTACCACAAAAATGTATTCCCGCGGCGGTATGTCCCGCGGCAGCGTATGCTCCGGCGGCTGAACCATCAGCAAAAAAAACTTCTCATCCCCCCCTTCAAACAATAGCAGACCTGTCTGGATATCTTCGCCGGCCAGGCGATAGGTTAAAATGAAATCCCGATCGCCGCCAAAACCGCTGGTTTGCGCCAGGGATACATTGGCCACGGCATCGCTTTCCCAGCGGGTTTGCACCTCATGTGAAGGGCAAGCCAGCTCTTGAAGCGCTATTCCGGTTGCAATTGTCGCATGCATTGAAAATTTTGTCCGGGGTTCGCCGCCCTGCGGAAGATAGGGATTCCGGATCCATCTGTCGGACGGGGTTGCCTCGTTTTTCGATTGATTCGATTGTGTTGAATAGCGCGGTCCCACCACCGCCGGATATACAAACTCATAGACTGCCTCGCTGGGGACGAGCAGCTCGGTGTAGTGCAACTCGACCTCGATGGTATCGCCGGGCATGACATTGGCGATGTTCATGCTGAATACATTGGGCCGCTGCTGCTCCAGCAGAGAGGCGCTTTGGCCCTGCTGTCTGGCTTTTTCAAAATTTTTTTGAGCGGATCGGCGCTCCTGGATCTCGGCGTTGATCACGCTATGCCCGATTACCATCTTCATCCCGTGGACGGCAGCCCGGGTCGATGCCGGAAAGATATAGCGTGCATCGATCGGCCGGTTTCCGTCATTGGCATATGTTTGGCTAATCACCACATCGGCGATGACGCCGTTGATATTGACCACCACAGCGGTGTTTTTGAGCGGAAACCGATCAAGGGAAGGATCGCCATTTTCGATGTAAAAATACGGTGAAAGTGTCGTTTCACCTGCTGCGGCCGCCAAACCGTTTTGCGCCGCCGTCAGCACAATCCCCATAACCAGAATGGATTTCAAACAGGCTTGCAAAGTCACCATAATAACCCCCTTAAAAATTGAATCCGGCGATTCATAACTTTTATGCGTTGTTTTTCTTCCATCATAGGGGGGGCAGGTGAAATGAATGTGAAAGGATTTTGAAAAACAAATGAAAAACCGATCCCAGAGGGTGTAAATTCACCCTGACCGGACTTAGAATTGTAAAGGCGTCAACTCGCCGGAGGATATCCCCAAAAGCGGCTGGTTGCAAAAAAGTGAATAATTAAATATGTAAGGTTGCAAATATTGGCTGAATTCCAGGCGATGCCCCTCGCCCGGGCGATGATATGCAAGCTTTGATTGAAACGGATAATAACCCATGACTGAATTAAATGCGGCAACCCGGGAACCACCCGTCATCTTGCTGGTAGATGACAACGCCATCAATCTGCAACTGCTGTTTGAAACTTTGGACGGGCAGGGCTACCGGCTGTTGGTTGCCCGCTCCGGTGAAGAAGCCCTGCGAATTGCCCGCAAAGCGTCCCCCGATCTGATCCTGCTCGACATTATGATGCCGGGCATCGATGGCTACGAAACCTGCACCCGGCTGAAAGCAGACGAAGCCACCCGCAACTCGGTGGTGATTTTTTTAACCGCCCTGCAAAGCACGGAGGAAAAGGTGAGGGGGCTGTCACTGGGGGCCATGGATTTTATCACCAAACCCTTCGATCCCCATGAAATATTGGCGCGCGTGTCCATACAACTGGACAACCATCGCAGGCACCAGACACTGATGGAGCAAAATCAGCAGCTCACCCAAAAACTTGCAACCACGCTGGCATCCGGCGCCCGCGACCGGGAAGTGCGCGCAGAACGGATCCAATCGATTATCAACAGCGGAGAAAGCAACAGTGTCGAGTTCAAATCAACCCTGAGGTGGAATCTCAAGTCCGACCGCTCCGAAAAAGTCATCGAAAAAGCCTGGCTCAAATCCCTGGCGGCCTTTTTAAATACGGAAGGCGGCGTGCTTTTGGTAGGCGTGGCGGACAGCGGCGATATCCTGGGCCTTGAAGCCGACAATTTCGACAATGAAGATAAATACCTGCTGCATGTCAACAACCGGCTCCAACAGCACCTTGGACTGGAGCATGCAGGTTTTATCAATTACCAACTGGTGCCGGTGGGCATCAAGAAGGTGTTGCTGATCGAATGCCGGCCCTCTCCGGCACCCGTTTTTCTAAAATTCGGCAAAAAGGAGGAATTTTATATTCGAGTGGGACCGGGAAGCCGCCGCCTGTCAACCAGTGAAGTGGTGGCCTATGTGACAAAACGAAGCACCTGATCCTGAGGTCTTCGCCGAACGCAACTATAAACAATATTAAGAAATAGCGAGGATATTTTACAGTCCGAGAATTGATCGATTATGGAGTGCTGGAATGATGGATTATCCATCTTCGCTGCGCTTCGAGGCGACAAGTCGGGGTGTTGTCATCAGGTGCCCGGCGCTACGGTTCTCATTCCATTACTCCAGCACTCCAATACTCTGAAATTAATATAAGATCACAAAATCATCGAAGATTAGCCTAATTTATGTTCAAAAACCGCCGCCTAATAGTTCAGGGGCGTTTTTCGGCTTCCGCTCTGTCCGGTCTTGATGGATTCATAAACAGTCAATCATAATGCCGAGACAGGCACTATCCCGCTTTCAGCGGGACCAGGACACACAATGACCGGCACCTCCTAAAAATTTACCGATTATTACGGTCTGCTGGGAATCGATCCCAAAGCAGATGGGAAAACCATAAAACAGGCTTATTTGACGAAGGTTAAAAAGTGGCATCCGGACAAAAATCCCGATCGCGCTGAAGACGCCGAGGAAAAAACCAAAGCCCTGAATCAGGCCTACCGGGTGCTGGGAGATCCCGAGCAGCGTAAAAATTATGACAGGATGCTGAAATACACCCGCGGAAGGGACTATCGCCGCTACATAAACGATGAAGCTATCAGGGACAAAATTGACAAAGCCTACCCGGCCTTAAAATCGGCCTTAAAAAATGTGCAGGTGCTATATGCCCTGTTTAAAGACAGCGTCAATGGGAAATATAAATTGGCACCGGCCAGCGTGGCCATGATCGGCGGCGGATTGCTCTATTTTATCCTGCCGGCAGACCTGATTCCCGATTTCATCCCGGTTATCGGCTATCTGGACGATTTGGCCGTCTTAACTACCATCGTTAATTCCCTGAGCAAGGAGATCAAGGAATATCAAATTTGGAAAGAAGAACAAACCCCGCTTCGCTGATCACCTCCCGCAGCTATATCGCTTATAAAAAAGACCGAACGGTAAACAATATTAAACAATACCGAGGATTAATTACAGTTCGAGAATCTATCGATCATGGAGTATCCATCTTCGCTACGCTTCGACACGACAAGCTGGAGTGATGGACGCTCCAATACTCTGAAATTAATACAAAATCTAAAGCTCAAGCAAGATTGGCCTTGTTTTTATTCATAGGACCGTAAAAAAAGTTCCGATTCCCCACCCAACCGCCTGATTCGTGAGCCGGGCGTTTCATCCGTAAAAAAAGTCGATTTTGGGACAAATATCCATTGATTTTTTAAAATGTATCATGTAACGATTTGGTTCATCTCTAATCGTTCATGCCAATTGCAGTTGATGAATTTCATTCATCGAAACTTTTAACGTCCAAGTTTTGCGGGAGGTCGGAAATGATCAGATCTAAATCGATTCTGAATTGTGTGACGGTGCTTTCAGTGTTTTTGGGACTCATGCTTGTGATGGGATGCGGAAGCTCAGCGGAAAAGCAGGCGATGTCAGATTTTTTAAAGCTGTACAGCGATACAGTCAATGAATTCTCGGCAGCGGAAGCGGGCAAAAAAGCCGAGTTGAAAGGGAAATTGGACACCTTCGATTCCAAATGGTCGGATATGAAAATGGAAATGGGTAGCCAAATCACCCCCCAGACCCTCGACGAACTGGACAACGAATACAAGAAAATTAAGGAAAAATACACATCTTTGAGTGGCTAGACCTACATCTCGAAAAATTATTTTGGCGAATTCAGCATGCTATCCGTTCGTCATCCCCGCGCAGGGCGTGCCCCAGCGCAGTCAGGGGCGGGGATCCAGGCGCCTTTGAGCTGGACTCCCGCCTGCGCGGGAGTGACCCTCATTTTATAACTTATTTATAGGAAAGGACACTAGCGCGTTTGTCAAAATAACGTTTCGACAGCGGTTGTCGTGTTTCAAACAGCTTCTAGGCGCCATACTCTACAATTTCTCCTGTTTGGAAATCCGGCAAACGGAACATATATATGCCAACCGGTATAAGGCCTCGCCGAATATAGGCGGACCGCGAAAGCCCCCCGCAGACTTCATTCAGCTCCCCAACCGGCACCGAAGCCGTATCACAACAGATTCCCCGCTGTCTAAGGTCAACCCTGCGGTCTTGCATTGCTGAAAATGGTCAATTATTTGACATTATTATATAATTTAAATGCCTTGAGCTATAATTAGGTATAATTACCTATAATTTAACTAACTGAAATTACACATAAAATTGTATCTTTGGTGTTTGTGGCATAGTTTTTGAGTAAAATTAATATGTTAGATATACTTGCAATTGTACGCTTAAATCCGGATCCAATTTTCAAAATTAAAGAGGAGATATCAAATGCAGCTGACAAAGTATAAAAACTTCATTTCAGGGCCGGTTATAGAAGAATTTGAAACCCAGCCTGACTATCGATCCATAAAAGGCAAAACCATATTACTGATCGACGACGAGGCGCTGGTTACGGACATCTGCGAAATGATGCTCACAAGATTGGGCCATAAAGTTCTGAAAGCCCATAGCGGATCACAAGGTATAAAACTTTATGAAGCCAACAAAGGCAGGATTGACCTAATCATCTCCGATCTGAACATGCCTGAGATGGATGGACAGGAAGTGGTCGATAATTTGCGGGTGATGGATCGCAATGTCAAGGTATTGCTTTCGAGCGGCGGCCTGAGCGTTGGCGAGGAAAAAAATGTTACCGCCAGAGGATTTGACGGGTTTCTGAAAAAACCTTACAATATGAATTCATTATCCAATAAAATTGATGAAATACTGAATTGACTCAATTGATTCTATTGGTTCTGCGACCCGCTTTAGCGTCAGGTTCCCTACACCAATTGCCGCCGCAAAGAATGTGGCGTCAGTCCGGCATCCTTTCTTCCGCTTTTCCAGAAAAAATTCTCCAGAATCCAAGGGTGAAAAGGGCGCTTGAAGAAAAGAACTTCAGGAAAAGCAGTACTTTTGGGGCCAAAAAATTAAAAGTCCTTCTTCGGCCCACCCATCTGAACGCCCTTTCAGGATCTCGCCGGTGTTATGCAAATTCGGCAGAATCAACGCCGGATCCACCCTTGTTTGTACCCAAAACCGTAATTTTAAGTGACAAAAATCGGTAAATCCGGATATCGCCGGCTGGCCAAGCGGATCGGTCATTGTCTAATTATTTAAAATTATTATCAAAAATGAGAAATATGACGAATGTTTTCTATATGGCACGTATATTGTAACCCAAAAAGGGATTGTCTGGGCTTCCGTTCCAAACGAACCGGTGCATCCGCAATCAGGTCAACGGGTGAAAAGACATTATAAGGCGCAATAACAGGTGGTTATACAAAAATCAGGCTTTGTTGAATTTCAAGGGGGTGTCTTCCTGATTTTCCCGTGACGGGAAAGCACCACAGGAAGCAAAAAGTCAAAAAAGGAGGATGAACTCATGATGCTCAGATCAGGGGGATTTTGCAGCATAATGATGGGTATTGGTTTGGCTGTCCTGCTGACGGCGTCGCCTGCCGACAGCGCTGACAGCGTTGTGGTTTCCGCCGGTCTTCACGGAGCGGCCAGCTATATGATCAGCAACGGCGACGGCACGTTCTCTTTTCAACCGTCTGCACAAGGATTGCAGTCATTGAGCGCCGGCGGCATTAACGGAAACAGCTACGGCAACGCACTGGGCGATTTCGACAACGACGGCGACTTGGATTACATAATGGGAGGAGGAGACGGGCGCGGCTATATTTATCTTTTCGAGGGTCTCGGTCCCGGCAACCAGTTCAGGACCCCCGTGCCGGTCGGTTGGTGGGGATTCAACGAGGCGCTTTACTTGATGGACATGGCGGTGGCCGATTTCAATGGAGACGGCAATCTCGATTTTGTCATTTCGTTTGACAACCATCAAACCTGTTCGTTGTATCTGGGCGATGGTGGCTTAAACTTCACGTATCACTCACTGGATGTTACCGCACCATCGACATCCACCGGGGCAGATGCGGCTGATTTCAACAACGACGGTCACGCCGACTTTGTCATCGCACCGGGGGCACGGGATTTCGAGTTTTATGTGAACCTCGGCAGAGGCGACGGCACGTTTGATACACTCACATTCTTCAGTTATAACCTGACGGCCTATGACGGTGTTGCAGCGGCCGATTTCGACAATGACGGCCATGTCGATCTGGCAGCGTGCTTTTCCGATTATCTGGACGTCTATCTGGGCCAAGGCAACGGTTCGTTTACATTTAGTCCCAGCCAACGTTATTATGTCGGACAGTACCCCAATACGGCCCTCGATAACGGCGACTTCGATGGCGACGGCAATCAGGATCTGGTTGCCGCCAGCTTCGGTGTGGCCGTCTATTTGGGAAACGGTGACGGCAGCTTTACTTTCTCCAGCACGCTCGGATCTGAAAACAGCGTGCAGCTCTGGTCTGTGTCTGCGGATCCCTTCATAGCGAACAGCGAACCTGCTGCGGTTGCAGAATTCTCATCCCCGCAGGTTTTCGTCGGTGAAACCCTTGAATTTTTCGGGTCGGGGTCCAGCGATGAGGATGGTCAAATTGTCAGCTATGACTGGGATTTCGGGGATGGAAGCAGCGGTGTGGGCGAAACCGTTGAGCACGCCTACAACGATGCCGGTGTCTATGCGGTTACCCTGACGGTTACCGATGACCGCGGAGCCACCGATAGTGCAGCCGCAGAGGTTGCGGTGGTTGCACCGCCGCCGCAAAAATCAGCAGCGATTGAGCTGATGCCCATCGCCGCAAAAATCAAGTTCAGACACGGCAAACTCGACTTCAAAGGCAAGAAGAAAAAGTGGATCAAGGCCAAAATCAAGCTGCCCGAAGGTTATGATGCCCGCGACATCGATCTGGCCAGCGTGTGTATTTTCCCGACAGGAGATGATACCGCAGTTGAATTTGCTTATCTGGATCCCAAACATGATAATAAGATCCACAAAACGAGAAAAAGACATAAATCTACTCGAAACCTCACCATGAAATTCAACCGCCAGGCGGTTGGGGACCTGATAAAACACCCGGCCAGGCAGGTGAACATGAAAGTAACGGGTTATATATCCCACAACGGAGAGGCCCTGGAATTTGTGGGCACAGGCAGATTAAAAATCAAAGTCAAAAAAGACGCAGACAGGTAAATCGATGCCTTGGTTTCTTTTAGCCGGGAACCGAATTTATCGCCTGAACTAGGGCGGGGTCCAAGGGGCCTCGCCCTTTTTCTATTGATTTTACTGTGCATTTCTTGTATTGACCAAATTCGGCAAGGCTTGCAGCCGGCCTTCGCCGAAGTTGAAGCCGGCTGCCCTGCCGGGTAAACTTTGACTGGAACCGAATATATTAAAAGCGAATCCCAAAAAGTCTTGATACCCCTGCACGATGGTAGAAAAAAGATACTTAACCGCCCAGGAATTGTTGAACGACTCATTTGAGCTCGGTATGCGTATTTATAAAAGCGGCTTTAAGCCCAGCTTCATCATCGGCATATGGCGGGGGGGCACGCCGGTAGGCATTGCGGTTCAGGAAATGCTGGATCATTTGGGCGTAACAACCGATCATATCGCCATCCGGACCTCGTCTTACGTCGGCATCAAAAAGAGAGAAAAAAAGGTCCGTGTCCACGGGCTGGAGTACGTCATCAAACAAGCCAACTGGGAAGACGGGCTGCTTATCGTGGATGATGTTTTCGACTCCGGCACCAGCATTAAAGCGGTGATCGAGGCCCTCCAGACCAAGATGCGCCGCAACCTTCCCAAAGATATCCGGGTTGCCACGGCCTGGTTCAAACCCAAATACAATGTCACCGATATCATCCCGGACTATTATATCCACGAAACCGACCAGTGGCTGGTTTTTCCCCATGAACTGGACGGCCTCACCCGGGAGGAGATACTGGCTAACAAACCGGAGATGAAAAAAATATTCGAGGATGAGGGACTCGGCGAGAAATAATATGCGCGCGCAAGAATTAAACGATCTCCGCAAAGAAATATCCGACCTCAAAATTCAGCTTGAAAAATCCAACCTAAGCGGCAGCGCGGCAGAGAGCCAAACCCTTGACCACTTAAATCGATTGCTTGCGGCCAACGACGAGGCGCTTGAAAGCGTTTTTGCAGACTTAAAGCAATTTTGGCTGTCTTCGGTGGACTGGTGCTCCGATCTGTCCAGGCAAATCGAAAAGTTGATCATCATACAGGCAGATATGCGGGAGGCGCAGCGCCGTCCTTAAGACGCGGTGTTAAACAGATTCTATTGACATCGCCGCTGCAATATTTTATTTTTTGCTATAAACTTTTTTTGACTACACATGCAGCCCTTCTACACTTTGCGTTCGCACCGAGTTCACAGCTGCCGCCCAGCGTTTTCCGTTGATCTGAACCGAAAGTAGAACCCCTTTGCACCGAACGCTCAGTATTCCAACCCGCTCCAATATCATTTTAATGGTCTGCATGGCATGGACCGCCGTTAGAAACCAGCAGTTTTATGTCGCCGCAAAGGAGGACCCAATGAAAAATTTGAGATTGAATTATGATGCCCTTATCAAAATCTCCCGGTCTCTCTCGAAATCAAAGGACCCGGAAGAAATAATCCGCATGACGGTGGACAGCCTTACGTCGGCGCTGAAAGTAAAAGGGTGCGCTTTATTCCTGATCAATCATCGCACCAGGGAAATGGAGGTTGCCGCTGCAACGGGATTAAGCGAGGAGTATCTGAACAAGGGGCCGGTCAGCACGTCGCGCTCTATTGCCGATTCTCTTGAAGATGGGCCGATCGCAGTTTATGACGTCAGCGACGATCCCCGCATTCAATATCCCGAAGAGGCCCGCAAGGAAGGAATCGCCTCGATCCTCAGCGTACCGATTATGATCGGGGATGAGGCTATCGGCGCCATCCGGGCATACACCGCTGAAAAATGGGAATTCACCCTCGATGATGTCAATTTTGTGCAGGCACTGGCCCAGATCGCTGGTATTCTGATTGAAATGACCCGGCTGTATCAGGGTCAGAGCGATCACATCGAGGCGTTGACCACCATGTGCGAGTCTCCTGCGCTTTAGGCGCGCCGGCAGAGTCCAAAGCCGGGATAGCATCCTGGATTTCCGGTTTAAGACCGCAATCCTGGCATATGGGCTGGATTTACGCCGCCGGGGCCGGCTCCAGCAGTGCGGTGCGGCTGAAGCGGATGCCGGGTCTGGCGATGCACCGCAGCCCGCAGGATTGGGCCGTGTCCAAAGATTTATTTAAGCCCGCGGCTGAAACATGCATCTTGGGCTCGGCGATCAAAATCTTCCCAGCAGGCGCCAGCAGTTGTTTTAGACCCTGGAACAATCTTTGCTGCGCGGGGACTTCGTGAACCATCCAGAAGGCCAGAATAAAATCAAGCGGTCGACCGGTTGCGATGTTATCCGCCCGCCCAAGGCAGGGAACGATCCTGCCGGCCAAATCGGCCCGCCGCGCGCGTTTCATAACGGTGGCCAACATTTTTTGCTGCAGATCGACGGCCAAGACCGTTCCCGTGTCGCCGACCATTTCTGCCATCCCGACTGAAAAATACCCCATTCCGCATCCCAGATCCATCACCGTCATGCCCGGCGTGACATAGTCTCCCAGAATTACTTGCGGCTTATGAAAAAGTCGGCGCAGGGGATTATCAAATGTATAGGCCAGCCACCAGGGACAGATCCCATGGTTTGCCGCGGAAATCAGAGACGGGGAGGACATTCTGTGAAATCTCCTTTGATGATAGCTTCTAAAACCTTTTTCGCCTGAATTATAGGCGACGTTGAAAATCAAAGCTTTGCTAAATAGTAAAAATTTGTAACAAATTGTAGCGGTCACCTGCAGCTGAACGCATAGGTAAAGTCTTCCAGGCGGGTTCCCATGTCTACTTTGAAAAAGCGGTAGCGCTCTCCATCAAACCACTGCGGGAAATCGCCGGCCCATTTTGGGGGGGGCCGGATGCCGATTCGCCATAGAGATAGATGTAGCGATTGTGGGTGTCGACGACGTGCTTTCTTTCTCCCGGATCCACCCTGAACCAGCCGCGGGTTTGCCAGTTGGCCGGGCCGTTTTTTCCTTCCAGATAGTACACAACGACGTCGATGGGGCCCTGACAGCCATTTGTTATAAATACTTTGGGAAAATTGTTCTTCGGCGGCGGTTTGCGATTCAATTCGGATTCGATCTGGGCCAAAATCTGAGCGGCGGTGGCCTTGTCCTTGAAGACGTGATCTTCAACGGCGTTGACCTTGACCTTGGTAGTGGCGGAGGTGATCGGCGCTATCGTGATCGTGATGTCAAGTTCACTAGTTGAGGCTTTGATTTCGGTTTCGTCGCCCTCGACCGTCACCGCATGAAAACGAACATCCATTTTCTTCAAAGCGCCTTTGGCGGCCGCTTCAACCCGGCCGACATCGCCCATCAAGGTTTTTTGGGCGACATTGGAGGTGGTGTAGCGGTAGGCTTCACCCGCCCCGGTCAACGCCCCGGGCACCACCACCTCGGCGCAGCCGGCCAACAGCCAGAAAAAGCCGCACAGCCCGATTGCCGCGGTCGCCTGCCTGATTAATGCCAGGTTCGCGTTTTTACCCGTAGTTAGTGCACGCATCAGTCGTAATTAAACGGATCTATAACCAATAATAAGGAATGCTGAGGGTTGCCTATTGCACCCGGATCTATAGATCGCGGCAGACTGGAGTGATGGAGTGTCCATCTTCACTGCGCTTCGACGCGACAAGTTGGCGTGTTGTAATCAGGTGGCCGGCGCTGCGGTCCTCATTCCATTGCCCCAGCACGCCAAGCTCCAACGCTCCGAAATTAAATCAAAAACAAATTCACACGCAGGATTCACCTTCTTTTTGTTTACAGGGTCGTAATTAATAGCCGTCGCCGGTTAATAAATACTTGATATTTTCACGACAAATATGATTGTTATGTGTCTCTATCGCGGTTGTTAGAAAAAAGCGTTCCGTTATCCAAACGTATCCGAACTTTTTTTCTACGACCGCCTATGCCGTCTTTTAAGTATTTGGGAACATTTTTTTGAAAGGCGGTATAAATGTTATTATTAAAGACAACACGCGTATAGGTCAATATCATTTATGGAAAAGCCAGAAAAGCCGAGATCAAATCTGGAGCAGGCCGGTGAAGACCTGTTTAATTATGCCATCGACCGCGAGGATGTCCATTGGCTGATGACCAATTTGCCGCAAAGCGCCGACATAAAAAGAACCGCCGTGGAATATGAGCTTCCGCTCCTGAAAATCATCAGCGTCGGATGGAGCCTGTCCTATTATCTGCCGGGCGGACCGCAAAAAGACGAACTCTCAGAGCGCTACTGGCAGGCCATCAACGATTTTTCAAAAGACCTGTCGACGACAACCGAGATGATGACGGGCCAGAAGATCGATTATTTTGAAATTCTCAAGCAACGCCTGGATATGTATGTGGCGGCCCTGCAGCAGCATCCCGATGCCAAAGACCCCGCAACGGTCATCGGACCGGAATTTGCCAGAACCTGCGGCAATGCGGATGATATCTTCACGTTCATGGCCGGCTCCAAGATGTTTATGGCGACCGTCAACCGGGTGAAGGAATACCTCGAGGCAATTAAACTGAGGTAGCGGTAGATTCATATCATGACCCCTGTCCGCCAAAATCCCATCCTGTATCTTGCCCCCTTGCGGGGCCTTACAGAGTACATCTACCGCAATGCCTTCTCCCGACACTTTGACGGCTTCGATGTCGCGGTGGCGCCGTTTATCCCCACCATGACGGCCTCCCGCTTTAAACGAACCCATCTCAAGGATGTTCTGCCCGAAAACAACCGGGCCATGCCGGTCATACCGCAAATCATCGGCAACAAAGCCGATGACTTTATCCCCCTGGCCAAACGCCTGTTCGATCTGGGCTATACAGCGATCAACTGGAATCTGGGCTGCCCCTTTCCCATGGTCGCTAAAAAACAGCGGGGCTCGGGACTGCTGCCCCATCCGCAAAAAATCGAGGCCTTCCTGGAAGCCGCCATTCCGGCCATCCCCAACCGGCTCTCGATAAAAGCACGGCTGGGCCGTAATAAAAACGACGAAATCATAACCCTGCTGCAAATATTCAACCGCTATCCGCTGGATGAGGTCATCGTTCATCCCCGCACCGGCAGGCAGATGTATGACGGCACGCCGGATCTGGGGATGTTTGAACAGTGTCTGGCAGTCTCCGCCCACGCCATGGTTTACAACGGCGATATCAACGATCTGGAGACCTTCGAGGCTTTCTCCCAGCGCTTTAAAACCGTGAACCGCTGGATGATCGGCCGGGGTGCTTTGGCCGACCCTTTTCTACCAGCCGCCATCAAAAACGGCAAAAACGATTCTGTCGATAAAGTTGAAGCTTTCCGCACATTTTACTACGCGCTGTTCGAAGATTACCGCCGGGTGTTCCACGGTCCCGGGCATTTGCTGGACCGCATGAAAGGTTTTTGGACCTATTTCAGCCGCTCCTTCAAAAACGGCCGCAAAATTAGAAAGAAAATTCATCGAACCCCGAACCTGACTCGCTACCTCAAGGTTGTGGAGCGCTTTTTTGAAGAAGACGCGCAGTGGGATAAATGAGGTGATCCGCCTGGGAGATACAACGGAATAATGCGATCATGCGCTTGAAAACTTATATGAAACTTCAACATTATTTATCTCACGCCAAGGCGCAAAGACGCAAAGGAAATGATTAACAGAAAAATTTTCTTGGCGCCTTGGCGTCTTTGCGTGAAAATAAACAGCTTCTTTTCCGATCAGACTGGACGCTTGCGATCGACGGCGGCGCTCGTATGATTTGGTTGACAAGATCGCAGTTGTGTATTAAGATTACGTATACGTAATTAAGTTACACAATTTCAGGTGATAGCCATGTCCGTCCGGGTTCAAGTTATCTTAAATGAGGAAGAAGCCGCCAGGTTTAAATCACAGGCCATCAAGGAGTCAAAATCCCTGAGCGCCTGGCTGCGGGAGGCGGGAAACAAAATGATAGCGTCCGATCAGCCCCAACCCTTAACCGATCCCGATTCTCTGAAAGCATTCTTCCAGCGATGCAATCAACGGGAGCAGGGTGTGGAACCCGACTGGGAAGATCACAAAAGACTTATTTCGGAAAGTTATCAATCCGGGAATAAGCCATGATTTTTGTAGACAGCAATATTTTTATCTACGCCGTTGGTCGTCCTCATCCACTTAAGGCAGAAGCTCAAAGCTTTTTCTTAGAATCCAGCAAAAAAGAAAAAAGACTGGTCACCTCAGCCGAGGTGCTGCAAGAATTACTGCATGTTTATTTGCCCGTCCGGCGATTAGAAACTCTTGATGCTGCCATGGAACTCGCAACCCTGGGGGTCGACCAAGTTCTCCCCATAGATTCTGCGGCAGTGCTGCATGCCCGCCTTCTGATCAACCAACATCCCGGCCTGACCGCAAGGGACTTATTGCATCTGGCGGTTTGCCGCCGGCACAAGATAAAAGAGTTGAAAACATTCGACCGGAATTTGAACGCAGCCTTTGCCAGGGGCTGATCTCCTTTTATGCACACCGGTTGGAGCGGTTGTCAAAATATCGTTCCGTTAGCGGCAGGAATTTCTTAAGAATTTATACCGAAACTTGGCCCCGGTTTGATCTCAGCTCGCCCCGGGAAAGTGAAAAATAAATACCGGCGGCGCACAGGCAGGCAAAGATCAGGAAGGTGGTTTTGACACAACCGATCAGCGCGGGATGGAGATCCGGGGTTATCCGGGCCCGGCCGATAAAAAACGCAATGACCAGGGTGGCGATTCCCATGCTGAACATATGCCCCAGCACGCGCATGGTTCCCACCGACCCGGAAGCGATGCCGTAATACTTTTTAGGGACCGAACTCATGATCGCGTTCATATTGGGTGACGAAAACAGGGCAAATCCCAAGCCGAGCACCATCAGGCTGATGATCAAAAATAACCGTGGCGTAGTGTGGTCGATCAGCGCCAGCAGGATCAATCCCGCAGTTGTCAATCCCATGCCCAGGGAAGCGATCACCCGGGGTTCGATCTTATCGGAAAGTCTGCCGGCCAAAGGTGAAAACGCCGCCATCACGATGGGCTGGGCGATCAGGACCGTCCCCGCTCTCTGGGGGGTCATTTCTTTTATATATTGCAAATAGAGGCTTAACAGGAATGCCACCGCAAAGGTGGCACTGTAGTTGATCAGCGCCGCCAGGCAGGAAAAAGAAAACGTCCGGTTCTCGACAAAAAGGTTCACTTCGAATACCGGATAGCGTACCCGTCTCTCCCATTGAAAAAAACCGAACAATCCCAGCAAACCGGCCGGAATAATCCAGATGCTCGCCGCAGACGGGATGATCGTAATACCATACATGATGGCCATAATCGCCACAGCGTAGATCGCCGAACCGGCCAGGTCGAATCGATCGTCTTGGGCCCCGGTCCATTCGCCTTTCAACTTCCAAACCACCAGTAAAATGATGAACGCTCCCAGGGGAAGATTGAACAAAAATATGCTTCTCCAGGAAAACTGCTGGGTCAGCCAGCCGCCGAAAAACGGCCCGCAGGAAAGACCGATATAAACAGCAGTCACGGCGATGCCTAAAACTTTGCCGCGTTCCCGGGGGGGATACACCGACGTCAATATGGCGATGCCGGTGGCGAAAACCATGGCCCCGCCGATCCCCTGAAAAACCCGGAAGGCGATCAGCATGGGGGTCGAAACCGAAATTGCGGCCAGCAACGAGGTGACCGCGACGATGATCTGGCCGCTCAGAAAGATTTTTTTGCGCCCGTGAATATCCGCCAGTTTGCCAAACGGCACCAGGGATACCGCCGCTGCCAGAAGGTATGAGGTCGCCACCCAGCTCAGCATGACCGCATCGGACTTAAATTCCTTTCCGATAGCCGGCAGCGCAATGTTGAGCGACGAAATCATGAAAGGTGTCAGAAAGGAGCTTGCCGATGCGATAATCAGGGCTGATAACTTGGCGGCACGATCATTCAAGTAATTAATTCTCAGTTGTGTGTTTTATCGAATATCTCTGGTTGACATAGCCCACAATATGTATATTATCAATTTTAAATCAACTCTAATTTGTGAATGGAATTCAAAATCAAGCTGGAAAGCCCGGGTGCCGATCTTCCTTAACCAAAAAACTCCCAGCCCCAAAGGGGCTTCTTATATATACCATCAACCCCAAACAGCTTCTGCCTGTACACTAGAATCTGAGTCTCATTTGAAGTGACCCCACAGATGTTTAAGAAGCTTTGCAGCTAAAACCGAAGGGAGGACGGTCGGGATGATTACGGTTGCGGAGCTAGGCATACAGATCCATTCGCGTTCAACGTTTTTCATCATTGGTTGTTCAATCGTCTACAAAGCTCAACCCTGAATGTCGGGGCCTGGGCTTTTTTTTGCCTGCCCGCCCGCGTGAGATACAAGATTCTTCTTCAAACTTTAACCGAAGAGGCGGTTCCACGGGGCGGGCGGGCTTTTTTGGTGACGGGTCTGGAGTCACCATTGAACTAGACGTCATGAATTAAAAAAAGGCCGCATCACTCGAAGGATGCGGCCTTTCGGGTGCCTAGCCCCGGAATTAGCTACCGGACTTTCTCCTTCTGACAAACAACACGATCAACAACAAGACCACCAGGGTTCCGATGGTCGGACCAAAAATCTGAATATTGGCGGCCAGGAACATGGCTTTGCCGATGAGCTTCTGATGTTCGCCGTCGGTCTTGGGAATCATACCAAGGTAATCGCCGACTTTTGCAATGGTGCGGTATACAAAGCGACCATGGGGTAATTCCTTGTGGCAGGAAAGACAGACACCCACCCGCTCCATGTTGTCGCGCACCTCTTTGGTCAAGGGCCCGGATTTGGGCCAGTGAGACCCAACGGTCTGCAGCTGCTCATCCTCACGGGTGACAATCTGATCCAAATCCATGGGTAGATCCGGAATCGGACTGATTTGATACTGAGCGGTTTTGGTCACCAGCTGGCCTTTTTCATTCTTGATATCCACATAGACGCCGTCCACGTAACCTTGCAGGTATCTTCCATCATGGGTCCCGTATCCCAGACTCTTGGCACGGGCGTGGCAGGAGGTGCACTCGCGCGCCTTGCGATCGGTGGTATGCGGAGCGGCCGGAGACATGTCGATGCCCCGTTGACCTTTAGCGCCCCCTCCCTCCGTGTTGGGCGGTGTCCGCCAGATCTTGTTGTGGACCAGCAGTTCTCCGTCGGGTGCAATCACACTGGTGATTTGTTGGCAGCCGGGAATGACCGGGCTGATCCGGCCTTCGCCGTTGTAACCCAGCACGGGGTCCTCCCAGCGCAGATAGGAGCGGTTTTCAGAGGTTTTGCCAAAAGCGACTCCGGGAGCCACCGGCGGTTCGACGCCGCGCATGGATTCGGCGGTGTGGCCATTGGCAAAATGAGTGCTCCCGGCCGCCACCCAGTCCGTAGCCTTTTTATCTCCCGAAAAATCCACCTTGACATGGCAGCCATAACACTGGGGCGCCCAAGCCGAATGACAGCCGTAACATTCGATGGTTTCCATGTGTTTGGGAGCCTGAATTTTGGCGGCCAGGGCGGCGTTTTTATTCTGCCACCTGTCATTGAGGTTGATTGATTTCAGGGCCGGAACTTCAAAATCCAGGCCGCTGGCCGAATGAACCACGACTTTATCGCCCTCGCGAACCACATTACCAAAGGGATTGCCGCGCGCCGTCAGCAGGTAACCGTCTTTGCCCGGGTACCGGGTCCCAAATTTCATCTGGCTTTTCAACAGGTTTTCGGCCAGTCCACGGGGTTTGGCATCGGTGAGGTCACGCTCGAATTCATCTCCCCAACCCAGCGGGAGCTCCCAGGGATAGTTGGTCGCTGTGCCGTGACAATCGGAGCATTCAATCTCAACATTCGCCAGCAGGGTTCCGGTGATGTTTCCATTGCCGTGCATGGAGGTTGTGGAATGACAATCCTGACACAGCAGGCCGCCTTCGGGATTTCCTTCACGTGATTCAAGCCGGTGGTGAATATCGTCTTTGATAAATTGATAAAATTTGGTGTGCAGTTTGGGCTGTTTTTGACCGTTGGCGTTAAACGGGCTGCCATAGGGAAACTCCATGAGTCCCTGAAAGGACACACCGATACGTTTACCGCGGTTGTGGCAGGAGACACAGGTCTCATGGGGAATACCGGAATAGACAATTCCGTTGGCCACCACTTTGGCCTTGCGCATCGACTGGATCGAATGAACCATGGCGTGACCGGCCTGGTCGCGTTTGACGGTCTGGTCGCCGCCTTCATACAGCCCGGCATTGTTATAGGGGACATGGCAGGCGGCGCATCCCATGCCGCGAAAGTCTCCCCGTCTATCGCGTCCCTTGACGCCGACGTGACAGCGCTGACAGTCAGTCCGCAGATAGGTAAAGATCGCCGTCTCCGGCTTTTCTTTTAGCTCGTCGAGATCTGTTTTCGGCACCTGGACAAGTTTGGCCGGAAAATTGTTGGGATAGGCCTTCATAAGCGCCTGGGTGTACTCTTTGTAGGCCGGGGTGCCAAATACCGGTTCAGGACCGTCGGGATCATCGACGGCGTAATTGCCGTATTTTGTATCGTAGCCCGTCCCCGCAGGGCCCCAGCCCCAGATGGCGCCCTGGATTTTGCCCGCCTCGGTCTGCATGATGGAGCGGTACTGGGCATAGACATAGTCTTCGTGGCAGTGTCCGCATATTTTCTGATTCACCCAGACCGAAGCCGATTGGACCACAAAGGTGTCCAGCTGACTGCCCTGGGGTGCCCCCGTATGGGCGGCTTTGGCGTCCTTCTCTTCCTTTGGATCGCCGCCGTGACAGATCACGCAGCCGTTCGGATCGCCCAGCTTGGCGCCCTGGCTGTAGATTTGTTTGGCCATATCGGAATTGTGGCCGCGGATCGGTTCGATGCCGGCATGGCATTTGCCGGGGGCCAGGCAGCCAGTGTCGGGCGCCGGATAGCCCGCGGCATCCATCTCCGGCAGGGGACCGGCGGCATGTGACAGGGGGGAGACAAGCAGAAATAGTGGCGCAGCAAGCAAGAAAAAAGTGCTTTTACACACAAGTCGCCGCAATATACAGCACATTTTATCCTCCTTTCTTCAATCAAACAGGGTTAATATCTATTGATGCGGAATATTCCTGATTAATTCAATTAGAAAGATGGCTCTAAAACATGCACGCTATATAGGTCACAATAGACAGGAGAACTGTGAATTCGTGAAATGCGCGGGAGATTAATCACAAAGAAAGGGCCGATGGCACTGATATATTTCATCCGACCGGAACAGTCAAGATTTAATCCGAAAGGTCACCGCGGCCATCAACGGGTTGCAATCCGTAAAATGGTGGTTAGACTTTCTTCTAGCCGGGCTAACCTAGTAAAAAATCAGTTAAATGATTATAGCAGCATCTGAGAAGAGGTGATCCTTATGGAAAGCAAATCAAATAAATCCGATTGTTCAAGTAAATGCGAGGAAAACTTCCGGAAATGCCTGAGCAGCAGGGAGCATGAATCCGTATGCCGGATGCAGCAGGTGCAGTGTGATTGCGGCTGCACCCTCCGGTAGCCCTTCCATATAGCGAGGACCCGCGCGACCGGATTCAGAATTTTCGGGTGTGCGCATGCACATGATCGCCGATCCGGCGCATCCGCTCCATTTGCGCTTCGCTGAGGGGCCCCAGCTCAAGGGCCGTCATGGCCGCCCGCATCTGGCCGACATCCTTCGGGCCGCACAGACAGACATCCACTGCCGGATTGGACAGAGCGAAGCGATAACAGTCTGCAGGTGCCGGCACGGAATCTGAGCCCGGCATTTTTTTGGGATTTAACAGCTGACCCCAGCGGGTTGCGGTGTAGGATACCACTCCCGGCCGTTTATCACCCGCGATGTGGGGAAAAATTTCCCGTTCGGCACCGCGGTGGGCGGCATTGTAGCGGATGTGAAACAGATCCAACTGTCCCCCGGCGTTCATCTGCGGAAACAGTTTGCGCTGGTGCCCGGACATCGCCACATAGCGGCACAGGCCTTGGGCCTTCATCGCCAGGGCCCTTTTCACCAGCGCCTCAGACGGCCGTCGGTTGTGCCACCCCAAAACGAGAATTTCGGCCCGCTCAAGCCCCATGGCGCGCAGCCGGGATTTGAACACCCATTGCATCAAATGGCCGTAGCGGGCGTAGCTTTGAATCGCGATCACCAGACGGTCGCGATGCCCCTGCCGGCAAAGATTCCTGATGGCTGTTTTCATGCCGGCTTTGCGCCGACCCCCGCCCAGATAAAAATAATTGCAGCCCCTTTCAAAGGCTTCCTCAAAGGCTGCGGCCGGCGCCCCGTAGCTGGCCGCCACGCCCAGGGGCCCGACCTTTAGACCGGTGCGCCCCAGGGTTCTTTCGGTAAATGCCGCCATGTAAACGCTCCCGTAAATTTTCATGCCCTAAAGCGCACAACAAAGCATGAAACAAAAGTATTTATTGAAATCCAGCTATCCTCGGCCAACATATATGACATGAAAATTTGTAATTCTAATCGTCAACTCAACCAGCCAAAACGGGCAGTATGACCGTAAATTTACTGCCCTTGCCGGGGGTGCTGGCGACGGTGATGTCCCCGCCGTGGGCCCTGGCGACGGCCCGTGCAAAACTCAAGCCCAACCCCGTTCCGGCCTGGGAGCGGCTGGGGTCGCAACGGTAAAACCGCTCAAAGACGTGCTCGAGGTCCGGTTCATCTATCCCCATGCCGCTGTCTTTCACCACAATCCGAATCGAACCGCCGGCGTCTGTGGAGGCCACGACATCGATCCTGCCGCCGGAGGGGGTGTATTTGACGGCATTGTCGAGCAGGTTGGCCACCATGCGCTGGAGCAGCCGCATGTCGCCATGCATATTGAGACTCTCGGGGCCATCACAGGTCAGGGTGAGGCCTTTGTCTTCGGCCGGGGCCTGGAAAATATCGCCGGCATCACGAACCAGCCGGGCAATATCCAGTTTCTGGCTGTCCAGTTGATCGACACCGGCCTCGGTCCTGGAAATAATCAGCATGGTATTGATCATGTCCAGCAGCCGGTCGCATTCCTCAATGGTACCGGCTGCCATGGATTCATATTCTTCGAGGGCAGCGCCGGCGGTAAGGGATACTTCGGCAATTCCGCGAATCCGGGTAAGCGGGCTTTTGAGATCGTGGGCAATATTGTCGCTCATTTCCTTGATACCGGTCACCAGATTTTCAATGCGGTCCAGCATATGATTGAAGGTCAGCGCGAGTTGATCGATCTCGTCAACCTTTTTCTTCACCGGCACCCTTTGGGTCAGACTGCCTTCGGATATGCGACGCGCGGTTTGGGTTACCGTTTCGACGCCCACCAGCGCCCGCCGAGCCATGAACCAGCCCACCACCACTGCCAGTGCGAACAGGAGCACCATGGTGGTGATAAACACCTTGCGGAATACTTCGATGATGCGGGTGTGATTTTCCATGGACTGGCCCAGCTGCAGTATCATGCCGGGCCCGATGACGGCATAGAGCACACGGACCCTGTGCTTTCGTCCCGGAATTTGAATGGTGTCGAAGATCGGCGCCCGGCTGTCCAGGAGGCGATTGACAGCCGCCTTGTTTATGCCGATATCGCGCCAATAGGACATATTGGACGAGGAAAATACCTGGCCGGTAATGTAAAGCAGCCGAAAAAAAATCTTGTTCTCCCCGGCCGCCTGGGCCTGCAAAAAGGCTTGTTGCTTGACCGCTTCGGGGCCCCGGGCGGACAACAGCGAAGAAAATGTCCTGACCTCGCCCGCAAGGGCCTGGTCGGTTTGCTGGCGTATGACCGACGTGATCAGGACGTAAAAAAAGAAAAAAGCCACACAGGCCGAAAGCATGAAAATGCCGGCATACCAGAGGGTCAGGCGAAAGGCCAGGGTATGTCGGATGTCAGCTATCTTTTTCTTCCAGGACATAGCCCACCCCGCGCACGGTGCGTATCATCTTTGAGCTGAACCCCTTGTCTATTTTTTCCCGCAGTTTGTAGATGCGTGATTCCACCACATTGGTCTGAGGATCGAAATAATAATCCCACACATGTTCCATGATCATGGTTTTGGATACCACTCGCCCGGTATTGCGCATCAGATATTCGAGCAGTGAGAATTCCAGGGGTTGAAGTTCGATTTTTTGCCCGGCCCGCACAACCTCGCGGGTGATCAGGTTCATGGTAATCTCGCCCGTCACCAGTGTGGTGGGCTCGGCGGCAGGGGTGCTGCGGCGGATCAAGGCTTGAACCCGGGCCAGCAGCTCCGAAAAAGCAAATGGTTTCGTCAGGTAGTCATCGCCGCCGGTCTGCAGGCCTTTGACGCGGTCATCGACCGATCCTTTGGCGCTTAGCACGATCACCGGTGTTATGATTTTTTCATGGCGCATTTTTCGGATCAGCGCCAGGCCGTCGAGCTCGGGCAGCATGACGTCGACGACCGCGGCATCATAGGGTTCGGTCAGCGCCAGATGCAATCCGGTCTGACCGTCCCCGGCATGATCCACGGCAAAACCCTCCGCCCTGAAGCCTTTGATAATGAAAGAGGCAATCTTCTCATCATCTTCGACCAGCAGCAGTCTCATATAATCTCCACGGCAAACCCGAATCGAGAAAAACGCTCGATTCGGAGACAATCGTTATCCGTTAATCGTTATTGGGAACCGGTCACAAACCCCCCGTTTTTCTCCGATATCGGGCAACATGGCAGAGCGAGACAATGAGTGAGCGCTCCTCCGGCCGAGCGGGAGGCCTCAGCAAGCCCCCCGGACGGGGGGCAAAACCACTGACACAACCATTTAAATCCGAAATACGAAGCACGAAACAATTTCCAATGACAAAAACATTGCCGATCTTATGGGCAGTATCGCCATAAGGACGTCGAGCAATATTACTCACTGCTTGTATCATCCGGCGTTGAGCGTTTTGAACATTGGAACATTCGGATTTGAGATTTGTTTCGAATTTCGGGTTTCGTATTTTTGCTAGCCGCATCGGTCTCTCACCGGATCGGTGGAACCTTTTCGGGTCCACCACGGCAAGCGGTGGTTTAATGCCGGAATTAACGGCATAAGACTCAGGGCACAAGCTAATGGATTTTGCCGTCTTAAATCGTGGCTAAAAACCACTTCAACAAATCGGTTTAAGCTCCAGCGGCTGATCATCCTGTGCCCAAGGCCGAATGCCGTGTGCCCAAGGCCGTCATCTTTTTCTTCCGGGCCATCGCATCTCTACCGGATTTTTCGCCCCTTGATCCCCTAACGCTATTCTCTCTGCCCTATGCCCCATGCCCTACTCCCTGCGCCTTGCAGTTATCGCCACCCACTCTTCTTGATGCGCTGTTTCAAGAATGTCAAACCCTGTATCTTCGAGAGCCGCCGCCACCTGGTCATGGTTCCTGGTTATTATTCCCGAACAGACGAAGATCCCGCCCGGATGCAGGACGGGCCTGATATCGGGAATCAGATCCAGAATGACGGGGGTCAGGATGTTGGCGGCAACCATATTATAGCCCTCGTTGATGCCATCGACAAGGTTTCCCGTGATGACCTTAAATCTTTCCGGCGCAATGGCATTCAGCTTCAGGTTGGCCGCGGCGATCTGAACGGCCGTCTCATCTTTATCGATTCCGCTGACCCGGGCGGCCCCCAGCCGGGCGGCAGCGATCATCAGGATTCCGGACCCGGTGCCCACATCCAGGAATCGATCATCGCGGTTGAGGAACTTTGCGATCATGGCCACACAAAGTGCAGTGGTTGGATGGGTTCCGGTGCCGAATGCCATTCCGGGGTCCAACTCGATGACGAGTTCGCCGGGGCCGGCCTGATAGTCCCGCCAGGTCGGCTTCACCACGATATTGTCGCAGATCTTGCGGGGCCAGAAAAAGGCCTTCCAGGCATGGGCCCAATCCTCATCATCCCGCTCTTAGTAGCTGACCCGCGCAATTATTCCGGAACGCTCCTGCAGCTGCGACAGTTTTTGCTCTAAAATCCGGCAGCGCTTTTCGATCCGGCTGTCTTCGGGCAAATAGCCGGTAACCGCGTGGCACACCGCCCGACCGACGGCATCTTCGGCCCAGTCTTCTTCGGGATCGATGGCGGGATCTTCCACAACCACTCCCTGCAGGCCGAAATCGTAAAAAATGTCGGATATCAGTTCTACGGCCCGATCCGCGGCCGCCGGATCATTGTCCGGTTGATCAAAAACGACTCTGGCTTCTATCCATTTCATGGTGGAAGTTTTCTCTGGGCGGGTTGAAGTAGCCGAATTTCAGATCCGGGAACTGCTCCCGCACCTGCTGCAGCAATATTTCCATCCCCAAAGGCTGACCGTGGGATTCCGGCCCGCCCATTTGCTGCCAGTAGCGCACCGGATCAAAATTTAGATTGCGCCACTGGATCATCTGAACCGGAAAGCGGTTTAGAAACTTTCTGAGGGCCGCCGCCTCCCGGAGGGTGTCGCTGAAGCCCGGGCAGTTGAGATAGTTGATGGAGACAAATTTTCCCAGCGACAGGGCCAGCTCGATACTGGCCAGAACATCGTCGAATCCATAGCCCCGGGGGCGATAATAGGTATCGTAGCATTGCCGGCGGACGCTGTTTACACTGATGCGGATGCTGTCCAGACCGGCATCGAAAAGCTTTCGCAGCGTGCCCGGCAGGCTGCCGTTGGTATTCATATTGATGGTGCCGCGACCGGTCTGCGAACGAATCTGCCGGATGGCCGGTTCGATGGCTGCGGCCGCCAGCAGGGGATCGCCCTCGCAGCCCTGGCCGAAGCTGACAACACTTTGATCGACCCGCTCGATGTGGGCCAGGGCCACACCGGCGATTTCCCTGGAAGACGGGGTGAAGCCGATGCGGTCCTGGCTGGGATGGATACCCGAGTTTTGCTGCCGGGAAAGACACCCCAGGCAGCGGGCATTGCACTGGCTGGATGCCGGCAGGGGGGCCTCGTAGCGGCCGAGAAAAAAATTTTTTGCGGCCGGACACCCATAGGTCAAAGCGCAGTTTTCAAGGTGGGCCCGCAAACGGTTGGTCGGCATTTTCTGGCGCATCAACTCGACACCGGCGGCCACACCCGCAGGCGGCATCCGCCGCAGATCCTGGCGCGGCTCGGAATCAACCCGGATCACGGCCGATCGAAAGCCATTTTTATGCCAGCCGACAGCACCGTAAGAGAACAGCGGCAGGCATTGCGACTTGCGGGTTTCGCGATAGGCGCTGATCTGCGTAATCACGTAGCCCGGCGAATTGAAGGCCGCCACCGGAAAGATGGCTTCCCCAGGCGCGTAGGGGTTTTCGGCCAGGGTTTCAAGGGCGCCGGTGTCGATGTTCAGCAAAACCGGCATTCGATCCGGCAGATACATCAGTTCGCTGCCGTGGGGCAAATTGCGGGTTTGATTTACGGTCAGGGGTGCCAACCCGGATCCGGCCATGCCCACCGCGGCATAGCCGTCAAGTTCAAATATCTCACCGGCCCCGTTGGCGACCAGGGCGGTGAGCAGATCCTTGCGGGCTTTAGGAGATCTTCTTTTAGACACCCTCCGTCCTCCACGAACCATCGCTGCCGACTCCTGCGCCGGACCGGCTTCCGGACGAACGCCCAATAATATGAACAGTAAAATTCATAAGTCTCCGTGATATATCCCAAAAGAATGATTAGAATGAAATCATTTTCCCTAGCAGTGGTTTCAAAACCTCAGATCGCGTCCAAAAATCCGCCGCAGGCGGATTAGATGGGATTTTGAAACCACTTCTAGTGTTGCGTCCCAGATATACCTATCAATAAAATTGTGCTAATTTATTGCAATATACAATCCCACGAACAAGCGGTAGGGGCGGGGTTCATCCCCGCCCGGAGCAGTAATCGCGCTGGTTTGCTGGCGGGGATGAACCCCGCCACTACGAATAAAGGATCGTCGCCAAACCGCAATTTGACCACGAAATTTTCGCAATTATTTCTGGGACAGGATACTAGTGTTGTGTGCTAGAAATATGTTAAACGAATTTAGGCTCAATTTACCATGCGATCTGTTTGCCATCCCCGCGAAGGCGGGGATCCAGGCGCCTTTGAGCTGGACTCCCGCCTGCGCGGGAGTGACCTTCATTTTATTACTTATTTATAGGACATGACACTAGAGACCATGAGCTAAGCGCTATGAGCTGTCAGCTGCCATAAACATGACGCAGCGTGAGGTTCGGCCGTCCACCTTCAAGATGAATGGGTGGTCGAGCACGGCATGGGCGACAAAAGGGGTCTGGTTGGCTACCGGCAGGGAGTTGATCCAGTCCCAATCCAGAAACTCGGTCCCATCATCGGAGACAGTCACATAGTTGATCCCCAAAGTGGAGATGTTATGAAAAAAATGGGACCCCTGGGACGGTTCGGCCCTGAGGTCGGCGGAGGCAGTCTCGATCATGGCCCCCACCCCGCTGATCTCGGCCCAGCTCACCGGAACCCCCAGCCAGCGGTCGGCCGAACCCCACCGGCCGGGACCAATGAGAAGATACTTGCGCTTTTCCTTGAGCAAAATTGTATTCAGCTCGCCGATCTCCCTGGCGATCTGCGGAGTCTGCCCGGCATCGAAAACATCCGGTTTGACGTACAGAATGTCGGCGATGTCTGTTTTTTCGGCATTGCCCAGCGCATTCAAAGAATGACAGAAGGCCCGGGAAATATCTTCATTGCTGATTTCAACCTGGCCGGATTCGGCCCTGGCGGTCATGGGTCTCAACTGCAAAAAGGCAAATTCCGGTTGGTCCTGGGGATCCTGGGGCCAATTCACCGAAAACTCGAGCTCCACCGGACACCCCATTCCTTCCTGGCCCATTTCCAGGACATCCGTCAACAACTTGCCCAGCGGGAACAGGTCGAATTTTAGGACCTGTGCAAAGGTCAGAACCCGGTAGCCGGGGACGTGGGTGGTGTCGCGGATGCGGTGCTCCTCTGGAAAATAGGTGCTGGCCAGCTTCTTCATCGGCGGCTCATCGGTGACCTCGTCGACCTCCCGTTTGGATAGGTTGGCATCTTCATTTATTCCGAGCTCCGGGTAGGGGCCGCCCATCTTCAAGGAAAAAAAATAGCGCTGGGAATTCTCCAGAATATCTTCCACACTGGTCCGCTGAGGCAGGATCTGGGGATATTTGGGAGAAAACCGCAGGGCTTTTTCTCCCTCCATCACTGTTTTCCCCAGTCCCATGGCAACGGTGGTAATGCCTTCTTCCGGTTTCATTTTGGAAAAGGGATAATAATTGTAAGACTGGGCCACGCCAGATATGGCCGGATAAAAATACTCGCCATGCTGCTCGCCGACAAGCTGCTGAATAATAACCGCCATCTTTTCTTCTTCGGTGCGGTGCCCCACCCGCTTCGAAAAGGCCCGTGGACTCTGGAAATAGGTAGACGCGTAGACCAGCTTGATGGCCTGGATCAACTGTTCCAGTCGAACTTCGAGCTCCGGGTGATCGTTGGGAACCATGTAGGTCCGGTACAGGCCGGCATAGGCACGAAATTGGGCGTCTTCCAGCAAGCTGGAGGAGCGCACCGCCAGGGGATAGGTGATGCCTGCCAGATAGGCTTTCAAATCCTCGGCCATCTGCTGGGGAAAGACGGCTTGGCAAAATGCATCGGCAATCTTCTGGTCGTCGGCATCCGATTTGGAATAGCCTTTTAAGTCATTTTCTTCGACAAAGACATCGAAGCCTTCGGTGGTGATCACCATGGTGCGGGGAATAAAGATGTTGATGTCTTCGTATTTTTGGTGAAGCCCGGCCGAACGCTGCAGCAGGTTGGACACAAAAGCCAGGCCCCGGGCTTTGCCCCCCAGGGAGCCCTTGCCGATCTTGAAAAACTCGGTGTCCAGGTCAAAGGCGTCGGCCTCAAAATTCACCACCACGCCTTTTTGGCGCTGCCGGCGCCGGGCGTGGATGATCGAACACAGATACTGGCGGTGACTTTCGACACTTGAAAAATCTTCCTCCCGGATGGGGCGCACCTTGGACGCCAGGTTGATCTCGGTGCGCGCAAAAAGCCAGCGGGAAATATCATTGCGGCTGGTGTGGTGCACAAAGGACTCTTCGGGGATCTCCCGGATACACTGTTCAAAGGAACGCAGATCCGATGCCCGGGTGATCTCGCGGCCGTCGGACAGGCGAAAAATAAAATCACCGAATCCGAGCTGCTCCATGAAAAAAGAGCGCACCTCGGCGATCAGCGTCGCCGAGTTCTTGTCGACAAAGACGGCCGGTATCCCGACGGCCTTCTCGGCGTTGGAGGATTCCGAGCTGGTCAGCAGCAGCGGTATGTCGAAGCGCTCCTTTTTGATCCGGGATAAAAAGCTCACCCCGGCATCGTTGTCCAGCCGGCCGTTGCGGGGAAACCGCACGTCGGATATAATCCCGAGCACATTGTGCTCGTAACGGCGGTACAAGTCGACAGCTTCCTCATAATTGCGCGCGACCAGTATCTTCGGCCGCGCGCGCATGGTCAGCAGGCGGTGCTCCTCGTTGAGCCCTTTTTGAAGCAACGCCTGGGTCTGGCTGACCAATTCGCGGTAGATGACGGGCAGCAGGGTCGAAATATACACAGGCGAATCTTCCACAAAGAGAATGACCCGTATCCCGGCCAGGTCGGTGTCGCGCTCGACGTTCATGCGGTCTTCGGCGCTTTTCACCAGGGCCACCAGGATATCGGTGTTGCCCGACCACACGAAGGTGCGGTCGATTCCCGGCGGCTGCATGAACACCCGGCTGGACTCCTCGGACGGCAGGGCGCTGTGGGTTAACAAAATGACCGGCAGATCCGGATCTTTTTCCTTGATCTTCTGTCCCAGCATGAAAGCATCCATGTCGGCCAGATGGAGCATGGTGATCACCAGGTCAAACTCTTTTTCAGACAGGGCCGACAGCGCCTCCTCGGCCGTCGAAACCCAGGTAAAACGCGGCGGGTTGCTGAGATTCAGCCCGCGGTATTCATGGATAATTCTCTCGGAGAGGCGGCAGTCCTCTTCCATGATCCAGGCGTCGTAGGGCGTGGATACCAGCAGGACCTGTCCGATCTTTTTGGCCATCAACTCATGGAATACCTTAAAACTGGGGTCAAAATCTTCGGCAAAACTTTCGATGTCCAGCGCCATGGGAAGCGATCCTTTCAGCTGTACCTGTTGTCATCTATATGTTCCGTATAACGACACGCCATCCAATAAAACCATATCTTTTAGCAAATCTCAATAAATTTGAAAATACCAGCCCTGCCTTCAAAACCATCGCGGCTATACCGGTTTTCATAAATCCGTTCCGTTTGCTTATATTTAGGGCGTTTCGGCAAGACTTGTCGGCGATTATTGACAAACCGGTTTGGACTTGACAGGAAAAGTGACCATGGTATTATGACCATGTCATAATTACTTAAAATTCCCAGGGAAACTACCATGGAAGAAATGATATCCAAATCTCAATTCAAGCCTCGCGCATTGCAGTATTTTCGTGAAATCGAAAGAACCGGCAAGGAATTGATTATCAGCGATCGCGGCAAGCCGGTTTTAAAAATCGTGCCCTATGTAGAGGATCCCGAAAAAGCCTTGAAGGCGCTGCGCAACACCGTCATAAAATACGAGGATCCAATGGAGCCGGTCGGTCTGGATGACTGGGAAGCTTTGAAATGATTGTTCTGGACACGCATGCCTGGATTTGGTTTATTAGCAATCCGCAGGCTCTGTCGATGAAGGCCGAAAAAGCGGTGGCTGCTGCCGTAAAAGAAAAAACAGTTTTGGTTTCCTCGATTAGCGCGTGGGAGGTCGCTCTCCTGGTCAGAAAAGAGAGGCTGGTGCTTTCTATGGAAGTTGTCGATTGGATCGCAAAATCTGAAAGCCTGCCGTTTATTCAATTCATACCCGTCTCCAATTCAATCGCGCTAAAAGCGGTAAACTTGCCCCAGCCCCTTCATCCGGACCCTGCCGATCGAATCATCATCGCCACGGCGCTTGCGGCCGGGGCTTCGCTGGTTACCAAGGATAAAAAAATCAGCGATTACATACACGTTAAAACGATCTGGTAAAGATAGAGAGGTAACCCAATTGGACATCTGGCTGACACTTAAAAAAGCATTGGATTTGTACCCGGACAAAGTGGCCGTCGTGGATGGCGAGCACGAATTTACGTACACTGAAATCGGTGACCGCGTGGCGGGACTGGCCCGGTTTTTTCAATCCCGGGGAATCCGGCCGCAGGATCGGATTTCCATTCTGGAGGTCAACTCCCATGCCTTTCTGGAGACCTATTATGCCGCCGCCGGCATCGGCGCCATCTTGAATCCCCTCAACTATCGCCTGGCCGCCAAAGAAGTTGCCTATATCTTAAATGACTGCGACACCCGCTGGCTGGTGGCAGGATCCCGCTTCGCTTCCCTGGTCCAGGGCGTTTTGGCTGAAGACACGGCCCTGGAAGGTGTTGTCTGGATCGGCGATACCCCCGCGGCTGCAGCGGAGATTCCCTGTTTCAGCTATGAGCAAGCCATCGACAGCCATGGCGGACCGTTTGAGCCGGTAAACGCGGGGCCCGATGATGTGGCCCAGCTATACTACACCAGCGGGACCACCGGGCGTCCCAAAGGGGTCATGCTGACCCATAAAAACGTTTGCCTGCATGCCCTGGGAACCATCGCCGAACTAAAGCTGGTGGACAGCGACAACTGGGCGCACATTGCCCCGATGTTCCACCTGGCCGACGCCTGGGCCACCTTCGCCATCACCTGGATCGGCGCCCGGCATGTAATGGTGGACCAGTTCGAGCCCCAGGCTGTCATGGAAACCATCGAGCGCCAGCGTGTCACCTTGAGCAACCTGATTCCCACCATGCTCAATCTGATGATCAAGCATCCCCGGGTAGCTGAATTCGATTATTCCAGCCTGCGGGTGATCCTCAGCGGCGGGGCGCCCATCGCGCCCGAGGTGGTCAAAAGCATCACCGCCGCCTTCGGCTGCGATTATATCCAGACCTACGGTATGACCGAAACCAGCCCCTACCTGACCCTCAGCATTTTAAAAGAACACCTGCAACACCTTCCACCGGAAGAACAGCTTAAATACACTGCCCGGACCGGGCGCCCGTTTATCGGGGTGGATCTCAAAGTGGTGGACGAAAACGGATCACCGGTACGAGCGGATGATCAGCAGGTAGGAGAGATCTGGGTGCGCGGGGACACCGTCACCCCCGGCTACTGGAATCTTCCCGAGGAAACCGAAGCGGCCTTCAGCGACGGCTGGCTGCGCACCGGGGATCTGGCGGTCGTCGACGGGGAAGGCTACGTCAACATTGTCGACCGCCGCAAGGACATGATCGTCACCGGTGGCGAGAATGTGTATTCCACCGAAGTGGAAAACGTGCTCTACATGCACTCCAAGGTGCTGGAAGCCGCCGTCTTCGGGGTGCCGGACGACAAATGGGGCGAAGCCGTCACCGCCGCGGTGGTGCTCAGGGAAAATGAATCGGCCACCGCAGAGGAAATCATCGGGTTCTGCCGCGAGTACCAGGCCGCTTACAAAACGCCCAAAACCATCGTGTTTCTGGATGAACTGCCCAAGACCGGCTCGGGCAAGATCACCAAAAAGGCCTTGCGGGATCCGTACTGGAAGAAATAGAAACCGGTTTGGCCCACTTTATCTTAATACGGTCCTAGAAACACAAGAAGGTCAAGGCTCGGTGTTTTTTTTAATAGATTTCGGTGCGTTGGAGTATTGGCGTGCTGGAGTGATGGTTGAAAAGCCGGCGCCAGGATCGCAAAACTCCAACTTGTCGCGTCGAAGCGCAGCGCAGACGGATACTCCATCGCTCCCGTAGTCCACGATCTGCAGATCCATATACTATGGGGTTAACCTCAGCACACCTTAGTATTGGTTAAAGTTCCGTTCTAATAAGCTTTCTTTGTGTCGCCATCTACCGGTGCGGCCGGTCTCACCAGACTGCTTGATAACAAAATTCGCATTTCACAGCGCCTGGGACAGTAACCGATCCGGGCCGGTTCTTTGTCTTACCCGGCATAGGGAGACATGTTAGGGGTTGACGTTATAAAATAGTTTATTTAATAATAGATCCCAAACCACAACACGAAAGGAGGCTCTTGATGAATCAAAAGGTTATCAAAGGTGTTTTCGGTGTTGGTGCTGTTCTCGCGCTTTTTGTGCTGTCGTTGGTGGCGCCCGTGCAGGCGGAAGCGAAATTTCCGGACCCAACCAAAAGCATGACCTTTATCATTCCGGTATCGGTGGGCGGCGGCTACGATCTTTACTCGCGCATGCTGGTGCCCTTTTTGTCCGATGAGCTGGACATGCGCATCAAAATCCGCAACGTCCCCGGCGGCAAATGGCTGGTGGGCCTGGATAAGATCTACAAGGCCAAACCGGATGGTTTCACCATCGGCATCTGGAACCCGGGATTGATGATGAACGATCCGGAAGTTCTGGGAAAAGTCGACTATGACATGACCACGTTCACCTATCTTTACCGCATCACCAACGAACCCCGGGTGGTTATTGCCAAAACCGACGGCCCGATAAAGGATTTTAAAGATCTGATGGCCAAAGCCAAAGACCCCAATTTTCAGTTCCGCGCCTCCTACGCCGGCGGGACTGCCCTGCTGGACGCCCAGCTGATGGACTCGGAGTGGGGGATCAAAACCGAGAAAATCGCCTACAAGAGCGGATCGAAAACCCGGCTGGCCGTCATGCGCGGGGATGTCCATTTTTGCGTCAGCGGCCTGGGCTCGGGTATGGACGCCATTCCCACCGGACGATTGAAATTCATCATGCTGCTAAACGACGTTCCCATGGCAAAGGTGCCCGAAGCCAAGCGCTGGGTTAAATCCTATCCCGAATTGAAAGAAGTCCCCATCCCGGCCGACCTGGGGCTGCAGCCGCTGTCCTACAGCAGCAAAAGCGCCCGCTGCATCATCGGACCGCCCAATATGCCTGCCGATGTCAAGGCCACCCTGGAAGCCGCGCTGGAAAAATGCGTCAAAAACAAAGATCTCCGCAAAATCGGATCACGCAGCGAAAGACCCTTTGGCAAAGGGCAAAAGGGCGACGACTACAAAGCCCAGATGGTCAAGGACAAGCAGACCCTCATCAGGATCAAACATCTGCTGCAAACGGAGTAAAATATTTGTTATAAGCGAAAAATTTCAGGCGCCAACCGGCAGATTTATCCGTTTTAGCAAAAAAAAAGCTCTCTTCCCGGCGATGGGGAGGGAGCTTTTGTTTGGGTGACATAAGCACCAAGCTTTTTTTGCGTAAGAGGAACTTAAAAAAGGAACATCGAATGTTGAATGGAAAAAATTGAAGAATCAGAAGAATTAATTAAGGTTTTCGTTGCGAGTAACAAACCGGATGTTCGGAAGTCTTGACCCCTGAGCAGAGTCGAAGGGCAGAAAGGAATCAGGAGAAGAAAACAAAGGCTATTAAATTGAGGAGCGAAGCGACATCATTATTCGATGTTCGACGTTGGATCCGCCTCAGGCGGATTCAATGTTCATCTTTAAGATCAATCCAGCATGGTATGAAGACAACCTTTAAATGGTCGCATAATCCTTTAGATTGGGGGGACAATGCTCTGCTGGGAGTATTCTGCAGCTGAGGATGCGGCGACTTCCGCCGATCAATAGCGGTCTTTAACCCTCAGCTTTACCGGCGGCTCGAGGCTTTGCCTGGAATTGTCCACGATCACATCCAACACCGCCGGGCGGCCCGAGTCGAGGGCTCGTTCCAGGGCCGGAATGATCTCCTCCGGCTGCTCCACTCGCTGGCCATAGGCGCCGAATGCATCGGCCACCGCGGCCAGGTTGGGAATGTACAGCCTGCTTCCGGCAAAGCGCTCGTTGAAGTGCTCGTATTGCTTGCGGGTTACATTACCATAGATTTCGTTGTGCATCACCACAACCACAACGGGAATGTTGTTGTCCACGGCAGATGCCAGCTCGTTTAAGGTCATCATGAAGGCACCGTCGCCGATAATTGCTATGGCCGGGCGCTCCGGAAAGGCCACCTTGGCACCCACGGCCATACACCATCCGCTTCCCATGCAGCTTAAATCACCCGGCTCCAGCATGGGTGTCAGTGACCTGAAACCATAATAGGCCCATCCGTGGGTGGATCCGGATTCGGCTGATATAATGGCGTTCGCTCCGGCGACGCGGCTGACGTCCCGGATAAGCCGCAGGCGGTTGATGGGAACCGTGTCATCCGACCCTTCCTCACGAGCCAGCCGCTGCTCCCACTCATCCTTGGCCCGGCTGATTTTTTCCAGACGCTCTTCCCGGTCTCCCCGGCCACCTTGAGGCTGCAGTTGCTGATGCATCTGCCGCACCACCGCGGCCATCTCGCCGGTGATGCCCAGGGCAATGGGATAATTTTTGGCGAATTCAGTCGGGTCGATATCGACCTGGATGATCTTGGCCGAGGCGGGAATTATTCGATGGGTGAAGCTGGCGGTGGTGACCTGGTTAAAGCCGCAGCCCAGGGCCAGAATCAGATCCGCTGACGAAACCTGCTCGGTGGCCACAGGGCATCCCACCATGCCGATAACCCCAACCGACCAAGGATGGTCTTCGGGAACCATACCCTTTTTGCTGACCGCCACCGGTATCCCCAAATCCACGGCCAACCTGAGAATGTCCGCCTGGGCATCGGTCCACCTCACCCCGCCGCCCACCAGCATGACCGGTGATTTTGCCGCCATGATAAGCTCGCAGGCCTTATCGATGGCATCCGGATTGCCCGAGGGCTGCGCCTCGGAACGGTAGGCCGACACCGGCCAAATTTCGGCAGCGGTTTGTTCTTTCTGGATATTGCGGGGCATGCCCAAGTAAACCGGGCCTTTGCGCCCGCTCTGGGCCACCCGGAAGGCCATGCGCATAAATTCGGCGATGCGGTCGGGAGACTCGACCCGTTTGCTCATTTTGGTGATGGGCTGCAGGAGCGACTCCTGGTTGACCTCATGGAAATTGGCATTGCCCTTGCCGTAATGCTGGGTGTGGATTTCCCCGGATATGGCGATCAGGGGTGAATTTTCCTGATAGGCCCCGGCAATGGCCGAGACCATGTTGGTCAAACCGGGGCCGCAGGTGGAAACACAAATGCCGGGTTTTCCAGTGGCCCTGGCATAGCCGTCCGCCATGAAGGCCGCACCCTGCTCGTGCTGTGCCCGTATATAGTGCATATCCGGGGCCTGGTAAATTATGTCCAGCAAATCGAGAATGGCGCTGCCGATCACGCCGAAGACATGGGTAACCCCCTCGGCCCGCAGACAGTCCACAATAATTTGGGCGCCGTTTTTCAAATCGGTTTGTGCCATGCACTGTGCTCCTTGGAAATTGGAATTTGGTCCGCCGGAGGCGGATTTGCTATTTGTTATTTGGTGCTTGGGATTTGTTAAATTCAAGGCCGCTGCCAGACTTAAAAGTCCAGTTCAATTTTTATACTATATCTGTGGAACGCGACCCTAGTCTGTCGTCTCCGATTTTGAAAAAAGCCGCTTGCTGTACCGCCACAGAGCCGGGCCCACCAGCAGCAGCACCAGAAACACCACAAATCCGATCGAAATCGGACGGGTGAAGAATATCGCCAGGGATCGCCCGCCGATTTTGTACCCCTGGAAAAAGCTGACTTCCGCAATGGGCCCCAGTATCATGGCCAGCACCATACACACGTTGGAATACCCGTATTTGTCCATAAAATATCCCAGCACACCGAATACCATCGTCACCAGCATGTCCGTCACCGAGTAGCGCAGGGCATAGGAGCCCAGCATCGTCAGAATCATGATGAGCGGCACCAGGATGTCGGGGGGGATCAGCACGGTTTTGGCCACCGGCTTGATCAGCAGGAGATTGAGCGTCAGGGCCACGAAAATACCGAACAGCAGTCCGGCAAACATGGCATACATCATGTCGGTATTGAATATCACGAAATCGGGGCCCGAGCGGATGCCCAAGAAGGTCATCCCGGCCAGAATCAGGGCCATACCCGAGCTGCCGGGAATGCCCAGGGTGATGGTCGGTATCAGGGCGCCGCCGCCCCCGCCGGAGGCGTTGTTGGCGGCCTCCGAAGCAATAACCCCTTCGACCGCCCCCTTGCCGAACTTTTCCGGATTCTTGGAGGAGCGCACCGTAATCAGGTAGGACATAAACGATGCAACGGCCTTGCCGGCACCCGGCACCGCGCCCACAAACAGGCCGATCAAAGCTGAGCGCAAAGTCGTGAGCGGATATCTGAGCACTTCGAGACACCCCTTCCAGACGCCCCGGGTGGGATCCGTGTCGTCGGTCATTTCCAGCTGGCTGGTGCGCCGGATCAGCTTGTACATCTCCGTGGCTGCAAACAGGCCCAGCATGGCCGGAATGAACTCGATGCCGTCCTCCAGATAGATGCTGCCGAAGGTAAAGCGCGTTTTGCCGGTCACCATGTCGTAGCCGACGAAACTGATGACCAGCCCCACCATGCCGGACAGCAGGCCTTTGGCCATGGAACCTTTGGACACCACAGCGATGATGCTGATACCCAGAATGGCCATCCAGAAATATTCGGGCGGACCGAACAGCAGGACGTATTCGGCCAGCCACGGAATAAACAGAATACAGATAATGGCACCAAGCACCGCTCCCACAAATGAGGCCATGGCGCCGGCGCCCAGCGCGTAGCCGCCCTTTCCCTGCCGGGCCAGCTCATAGCCGTCGATGGCGGTTGCCGCCGAACCGGCGGTTCCCGGCGTTCGAAACAGCACGGCCGGGATGGTGTCGCCGAAGGACGCGGCCTCAGATATACACAGATAAAAGGCCAGGGCCTTGAAAGGCGCCAGCCCCCCCGTGAAAGGGATCAGGATCGTCAAGGCTATTTTGCTGCCCAAACCGGGCACGGCCCCCACAAACGTGCCCACCATCACACCGGCCGCAATCAACAGCATGGTGGTCGGACTCGTCAGAACCCAGCCCAATCCTTGAATCATACCCTGCAATGCATCAATCAAAAACATATGCCACCCGCAATATTATTTTCATCGGTTATTCCAAAAGCCAGGTAATGAGCACCCCTTCATGCAGCCCGAAATCGATCAGCACGGTAAATATCAGGTAGAGGATCACCGGGGTCGCCACGGTAATCAGGACCGTTGTCCGCGTGATCTTCTTATAGATCCCGAACCACACCGCCAGCATCAGCCCGCTTCCCCAGTAAAATCCGAGAACATAGATCGATACGAACAAAAACAGACTCATCGCGAATGCTTTTACCTGTCGCCTTGTGGCCGTCTTTTCATCCAGCTCGGGGAAGGTGGATTTCTTCGGACGGCCTTTTTTGGGCGGGCCGTCCGAACGGATGGCCTGAACAGTGCAATACCCCAAAAACCCAACGATAAAGGGGGTCAGAATGTAGGTGAGCAGTTTGGCCTGATAGGGCAGATCGTGGATGTCAACGACAAAGGCGATGATAAACAAGGCGAAAATTGCCAGCAGGATCAATTCCCCGTAGTCTTTCTTTTTCTTTTCAGTCACAGCGGCCTGGCCTCAATCTCTTTTAGACTACTAAAAACTGCCTTGAAGCGGTCTCAAAACCGCTTCCCACAGAAGTCTGGTTTCCCAACGCTTGAAATATTATAATTTATATTATATTATCTCTACCTGTCCATTGTGAAGGAAGTCAAGAGCAAAGTTAGCGGAAGATAGAGGAGGCCAGATGACCAATCGGCTGCAACTCACATTGTGCTGCGGCGACTATGATATCACCCGCGCGCTGGTCAATGGCACGGTGACGCCCGACGGCATTGACCTGATCACCATGACCATGCCGTCCCCGGAACGGCACTGGCGGATGATCAAATATCTGGAATTCGATGTCTGCGAATTTTCCATGTGCCAATACCTGGTGTCGAAATCAAACCAGGCGCCCCTGGCGGCCATACCGGTATTTCCCCATCGCCGGTTTCGCCATTCCTACATTTTCGTCAATTCCGATGCCGGCATCCGTCACCCCAAAGATCTGGAGGGCAGGCGCGTGGGCCTGCGAACCCTCCAGAATACTGCCGGTCTGTGGATTCGGGGCATGTTTCAGCACTACTACCAAGCGGACATCAGCAAAATAGAATGGGTCACCCAGAACCGGGAGCCGGTGTCCGCCGCCTCGGCATCATCACTCGAACCGCAGCAGGTCCCGCCCGGAGACAGCATCGACGCGATGCTTGTCAGGGGTGACCTGGCTGCGGCCATCTATCCGGATATCCTGCCCTCCTTTTCACAGGGAGACAAGGCCGTCAAACGCTTGTTCGCCGATCCCATGGCAGAAGAGCTGAGGTACTTTAAGGACACCGGCTTTTTCCCCATCATGCACACGGTTGTGCTCAAACAATCGATTGTAGAGCGCTACCCCTGGGTGGCCAGAAGCCTGCAGATTGCGTTTCAGAAAGCCAAGGAAATCTGCTACCGACGCATGGAAGACCCTCGCAAGACGGCCCTGGCCATGGCGCTGCACCATTGGGAGGAACAAAAACAGCTCATGGGAACGGATCCATGGAGTTACGGTCTAGAAGTGAATCGGGAAAACTTGAAGGCCATGATCGGCTATGCCCATGAGCAGGGCCTTATTCCGCAGCCGTTGGCGCTGTCGGAGCTATTTATTGAAAGTGCGGCCGCCCGCAGCCCGAGATATCTGGTAAAACTGGACTAGGCATTGTCTTCGACGCAGCGGCGGTCAGTTGCTGTTTTTTCTACCAATACACGACGGCAGGTTGCTTTTGGCATAACATTAGTTATATTGTTGTTCATAATTACCGTCTGGAAGCCGACAATGACCCCTGTGCAGCACCCGGGTCTTCAATAATATCAAATCCGATCGAAATGATCGGAAGTTAGGTTGCGACGATATGCCCATAAAAAGTAAAAATATTTCAGAACAGGCTTATCTGCACATTCGGGACTCCCTTTTAAAAAGCGGTGTTTATGTGGGGCAGAAGATCTCCCATCAGGAGCTGGGGCAAAAACTCGGCATCAGCCACACGCCGTTGAGAGAGGCCCTGTTTCGCCTTTCCGCCGAGGGACTGCTGAAACACGAAAATTACAAAGGCTTTTCAGTGGCGGCCATCACCCTGAAAGAGGCAGAAGAAATCTACGAGGCCAGGGAAATTATCGAGCCGTATTTGGCGCAGAAAGCCTCGTCCCAGATGACCCCGGCCAAGGCAAAGGCTTTTCGGAAAATTATAGCGGCTTACAAGCAGCTCATGTCCGAGCCGTTCCATCGCAAAAGGATACTGACGGATAAAAAGTTTCACCTGGAGATTGCCAAGATGGCGGGCAACAACACCCTGACCCAGATGCTGACCCAGATGTATGACCAGCTCATCTTCAAAAGCCCGGTCGAAAAAATTTCGTCCAAGCGCAGCAAAGAGGCGATCAAAGAGCACACCGAAATTCTGAAAACCCTGGAAAAAGGGGACGGCAGAAAGGCGGCCCGCATCATGCGAGACCACGTGCGTGGACAGCGGGACTACGTCATTCAGAGCATTATCGCCAAACAAAACAGCTCCCAGACAATCAACCCTTTGGTTAAAGCCACCTCCTGATGGATAGCCTGGATCCGCAATTGACCGCGCAGCTGTCTTTGTCCTGCCGGATCTTGGCTGCGGCCGGTCATGACAATTTTACCATGGGCCACGTGACGGCAAGAAGGCCGGGCAGTGACTGCATGCACATGAATGCCCACGACCTCGGGCTGGGGGAAATCGAGCCGGCCGACGTTCTGCTGCTGGATCTCGACGGCAAGGTGCTTGCAGGGACGGGCAGAAAACATTCCGAGTACCCCATCCATTCGGAAATTTACAGGGCCTATCCGAATATCAATTGCGTCGTTCATACCCACCCGTTTTACAGCATCATTGCCGGAGCCACCGACGGCCGCATCAGGGCCGTCAGCCACGAGGGCAGCCTGTTTGCGGGCATTCCGTTGTATACCCAAACTTCCCTTCTGATTCGATCACCCGAAGCGGGTCGCAGCGTGGCCGACCGCCTTCAGGGCCACCGCGCCATGCTGATGCAAAATCACGGCATTGTGACGGCGGGCGAATCCATCGAAGAGGCCACGGTATATGCCGTTTTGCTGGAAAAAGCCGCCAAGATGCAGGTGTCGGCCGCCATGGCGGGCCCGGTCAAGGAGAGTTCGACCCACGAGGCGGCCGGCAAAAAAGGACAGGTTTTTTACCCCGCCAACATAAAAGGATTCTGGGATTTTCTGGTTCGCAACCTACCGAAAAAAGTTTAATCCCTGCCGCCATACCCCCGCTGCGAATCCCGGTTCTCACCACTATCTACTTGCCCAGTCTATATTCCTAATGTTGATCGGTGGAGGAGGGCCTGCTGGAAACCGAGAGGCTGACCACAACCATCATCACCGCAGCATAGCCGGCGATCCCGTAAAGCGGCAGCCTGAAGCCGAAGCGGTCCAGCAAAACCCCGGCAACGATCGTCCCCACAAAATATCCTGAATCGGCGAACATGCGGTTCAGACCCAGGACCCTGCCGTACACATCCGCGGGGACGATGTCGGAGATCAGAACGTTGGGCATGCTGTTGATGACGGCTCCCAGTCCGACGAAGATGCAGCAGATCAACAAGGGATTCGCCCCGGGCGGCAGCAGCAGCAACAGCGCCGCGGCGGCGGAGAAGAAAACTCCCGGCAGTACGGCAGTCTTGCGGCCCAGGCGGTCGGACAGATACCCGAAAGCCATTAGGCTGGCAATGGCAATGCCGGCTGTCAGTGAAAAATACATCCCCAGAAGGTCGACTTCGATGTAGAAAACATCTTTGCCGAAAAAGGGCAGCAGGGTGTGCCTGAAATAGCCCCGGTAAAAAAAGACAAAAAAACCGAGCGCAAAGACCAAAAGGAGCGGTTTGCGCCAGGATTTTACGATCATGGCCGGCGAAATTCCCAAATTGCTCGGTTCTGCTTTTTTTTCGGACCGGCTCCCGGGGGCCTGCACATTTAATAGCAAGGCGATCACAGCCATTGATGCGACGATCAAACCTGCTATGGCCAGAAACGACACCCGCCAGCCGTACCACTTGGCCAGGAACCCGGCCAGCACCGGGCTGATGATGCCGGCGGCATTGTGAACGACGTTGTTCATGCTCATCGTCGTCCCCCGGCCCCCCGCGCCGGCCAGCTGGGCCAGAAGCGCCAGAATGGTAATGTTGCAGACGATGGAGCTGAAGCCGATCAGCACCCGGGAGACAATCAACAGTGAGAAGGAATGGGCCAGGCTCATGGCCAGCAGACCGCCCAGGCACAGGGCACCGCTGAACAGCAGCACTTTTTTCTTGTCATAGTGGTCGGCCAAAAATCCGCTGGGCACGGCCAGGCTGAGTCTGACAACGCCAAGACTGGCCAGGAAAATGGAGATCTGGAAATAAGAGGCCCTGATCTCATCGCGGATGGAAGGCAGCAGCGGAAACAAGGCATGCAACGGCATGATCATGATAAAGCTGAAGATATAAAGCGGCAGGGCTTCTTTCTTCACATGATCGTCCTAACCATCGGCTGCCGCGGCATCGAAGCTGATCATCTCCAATGTCGTAAACGCGAAGAGATCGGCGGCCTGTTTTGGCAAAACGGTGAAGTGAAACAGGGTATAGTCCTGTTCATACCGCGAAAGGGCGGCCATCCCGTCGACCGGGATAAACACCCTGTATTTGAGCTCTCTGGCAGCGGTTGTGGCGGTGTGCAGTACGCAGATGTTGGCGCGGTAGCCGGTAATGATCAGGGACTCAGCACCGTAAAAACCCAGATACGTGTGCAGTTCACCGCCGGCGAATTTGTCGAAACTGTCGGGGTAGATCACCGGCTCGGATGGCTTGCGGCCCAGGCCGGAATAGACCTCACCTTCCGGCGTCCCCTTTTTCTGGAACGAAACCGTGTAGATAATCGGCAATCCGGCCTTCCGGGCCCGGTCCAGAAAGCGCCGCATTGCGGGCACCAATCGGTGGCAGGGCAACTCGGGGTTGCCCCACCGGACGCTGCCGTCCAGAACCAGCACGGCACTCTTGTCGGCCCTGAGGCCGATGGGCTGCGGCTGCGGCAGGGTGACGGCATTCATGTCAAATTTTTTCCTTCAATTTTTCCTGCAATTCTCCGTTGGCGAAATGCTCCCCCTTGACGGCCCGATCGGCCTCGGCCTCCAGTTCCTCATCCCACTGCCCGAGGGAATAGCCATACCAGGGGGGCTGGGGGGTCAACGGGGGCAGTTCCAGCTCCTCCCAGATCTTTTTGGCGTTTTCCATGTATTCCTTTTTGGGCAGCGAGATCGGCGGATAGGGCTCTTTTAAAATGGCGTTGATCAGCATGGCCGATTCGTCGGCCGGGTCATGCAGCGAAGCGATGTCCCGGCTGTCGCTGGCACCCGAAAATGGGGGCGAATGGCCCTTTTCCAGGCCCCTGAAGATCTGGACGTCCTGGTGGGGCCTCATGCGGTAGCACATGGCCCACATAACAGCGTCGGTGTTTTCCGGATCGATGTCCATGTCGACTGCCACCAGGATTTTGCCCACGCCCTGGTGAAATGTCGCCGCTGAAAAAAGGGCCCGCCATACCTGGGACTCGCTGGGTTGGTCCATCTGAATGATCAGAAACTTGCGAAGGTTGGTCAACGGTTCGTGCAAGTGTACGCGGTGGACGCTTTTGATGCTGCAAACATTTTTCAGGTGGTTGAGGAACATGGGCTCGTAGCCGACTTTTTTGACAACCGAGCTTTCGCTTGGCGTAACCTGGCTGATCCAGGAAACATAGATGGGACTCTTCTTATGGGTGATGCAGGTGACTTCCATATAGGGATTGATCTGGCGCGGATGCATGTAGCCGTGGGATTCGCCGAAGGGGCCCTCGGGTTCAAAATATTCGGTGGAGATTTTGCCTTCGATGACGATTTCAGCATCCGCCGGCACTTCAATGTCGACGGTTTTGCACTTGACCACCGGGATCGGCTGCCCGACCAGGCCGCCGGCCACGGCCATCTCATCCACCCCGCGGGGAACCTTCTGTACCGAGGCATAGGAAACCACCGGCGGCGCTCCGATAACCAGCGCGGCCTCCAGGGGCACTCCCTTGGCCTTGGCTTTTTCCCAGTGCGCCATAATGTCCTGCCCCAGTCCGCAGGGGAACACCCCCACCTTGCGCCGTCCCTTCATCTGTCCCCTGTAGTTGCCGACATTGCGAACGCCGGTCTCCACATCACGGGTAAACCAGTGGGAACAGGTCGAATACGGCGCATTGTCGAATCCGGGAGTTGAAATGGGGATGGGAAACCGGTCGGTGCCGTTGCCCTCCCGGCTCAGCTCGTCCCCCGTGATTACAACCGCCTGCACCGGTGCCTCGGTGACGGTCTCGGTGGGGATAAGGTTGTTC